>Ga0214236_1000111_pt1 | contig 38021 bp, 33 predicted proteins | sample TroBogypolimnion_11_FD_153074 | JGI IMG/M metagenome (GOLD analysis project Ga0214236, IMG submission 153074) | Freshwater microbial communities from Trout Bog Lake, WI - 28JUL2008 hypolimnion | ecosystem: Environmental > Aquatic > Freshwater > Lake > Hypolimnion/Profundal zone | place: Trout...
TGCGGACCATTCTCACGCAAGAACAAATCCATTGCATCGACTACATCTGCTCTGACCATCGAGATCTCATCAATGATGAGCAAGCGAATATCTTTGTAGAGGCGCTTGTCTTTTAAAGGCTTGATATCTTCCTCGGGGAAGATCAAGCGCGGCGGCAATCTAAAGAAAGAGTGAATGGTGACACCCTTCACCTGCAATGCAGCTACACCTGTTGGGGCAACGACTACTACGTTGCCAGGGATGAGCTCGCGTAAATAACCAATTAAAGTAGTCTTGCCAGTTCCCGCTTTGCCGCTAACAAATATATAAGGGTCATGACGCTCAATGGCATCAATTACTGCCTGGTAATCAGCGGTAACTTCGATCTCGGAAGAATCTACTACGGGACTAGTCATCCCCTATTGTTTCACGGCATCGGTTACGCACCGAAATCCGATATAAACCACAGCAATCTCTCCTGGTTTAGATTCCAGATCGGATTCTTGCTGCCTTTCAGGCCCGTACCACCAGGAAGCGCCCCTAGTAATATAACCACCGTTTCTTTCGGTAGCCGTCCATTCCCAGACATTCCCACCCATGTCATACATTCCATTAACACCTGGCTTTGTGCTGCCAGCCAGTACATGACCAGTTCCGCGATTGAGAGCGCCTGGTGGCGCAAGCCCTTTGTAATCACCACAGCCACTTAAGCAATGAGAAGCTTGGGGAGTGCTGCCTCCCGGAAAAGGATAACGTTGACCTTTGTCAAACCCACCAGGTGGAATAGACCTTTGTTCTAAGAATGCAGCAGAAGTCCATTCAGCATCCGTAGGCAAACGCTTTCCGTAGTAACGACAAATCGATTCTGCTTCTTTCTGATTGAGGTGTACTGCGGGTTCAGAATCATTAGCGGGAACGCCATAAGGCATTTTCCAGGTCCACCCTTTCTTTTGCACAAAGCCCGCTTCATAAGAAAGGCCCCCGCCCTTGCTTTCTGCAACACTCACAAATCCAGTAGCAGCAAATCCTTTGACGTCACCAATCGTCATCTCCGTTTGATCCCAGAGGAGATTACCAATCTGCACTGTTGGTATAGATGTTGCAGGAGCACTTTGGCTAGGTGAAGACCTCAACATGAAATACGCCGCAATCGCTGTCAGTATAAGACCAAAGAAAATTGAAACGATATCAAACTTTTTCATCAACAACACCTCAGATATAAAAAAACTCCGTGCTAAGAGTCTTAAATTAGAGTATACGATGGGAAAAGACCGGCTGCATTAATATAGATCGATGCAGGTCATAGCGATAACTTAATCCTAACGAGAGTTCAAATAGTGAAAAAGCACCTTAGTCATTATAAAAAAATAAATCTACTCTGCTAGCTACCAATTCCTTTATTTCAGCTTGACTTAACCTAGCCAGATCTTCATAAATTTCTTTTGAGATCGAGGAAAAAATATGAACGACTTGAGGATCAAAATGTGTTTCGGTTTCTTGATAAATTATGTTCATTGATGTTTCATAATCAAAGGCTTTTTTGTAAGGCCTCTCAGAGCAAAGCGCATCAAAGGAATCGGCCACCATAAATATCCTAGGAGACATCGGAATATCGGAACCGCTAACTCTCTTAGGATATCCAGTTCCATCCCATTTTTCATGATGATTAGCAACGATTTCATGGGCTTTAGAGAGCCATCCGATATGCATTACCATTTGCTCGCCATGAGCAACATGCGTTTTCATGATTTCCCACTCCGCATCTGACAATGCGCCTGGTTTGAGCAAGATTGAATCTGGAATAGCAACTTTGCCAATATCATGTAAGAAGCTTCCCGCAATGAGAGATTGCATTGCAGCCTTTTCATAGCCCATCACTTCGGCAATTCGAATGGCGACATAGGTCACGCGGTAGTTATGCGCAACAGTTTCAGAATCCCTTTTGGCGACCATTTGCCCAAGCGCTTCCATCATCAAGATATGGGAGTGAATTACTTCTCGCTCTTTGATTTTATTTGTGTCTATTATATTTTCATTCCATCTACTAACATCAGAAAAATAATTTCGTAGTTTCCAGAAGCTAAATAAAAAAATTAGACCAAGTGATAAGAAAAGTGTAAGGAGTGCATTCAATGATAAAGTGCTTAAAATTTTCTGTGAGTCTATTTTGGAGGCTTCCACCCTCACCCATCCAATATGAATTCCTCGAATAATGGGGTACCAAGAAACTAAACCAATTACCTCGCTCTCATTAAATGGCTTGACTGCTATACCCTCTAGGGCGGTAAACTTACTGCTAAAGTCTAGATTGGGCCGCATTCCAATCCCCGCCCTTTTCAAATTAATAATCGCATTTCCATTCTTATCTGTTATTGCAGCAGATAGGAGATTGTTATTAGATAGGGCATAACTAAGGTTAACCTCAAGAGCAGCATAATCTTTGGTAATCAGATTTTCTGCTACGGCATTCGCCAGCCCCTCAGAAATATTTAGTCCAGACTCCCTAAATGAACTTTCAATAACCTGATTAATGCTCATTGAAGTCCAAAAACTACTGGCAAGGATCAATGTAAGAACGCACAAGCCCAGCCAAATAAATAATTTGGGGTAAGGAGGTGGCTGAGTATTCTGATTACTGGTTTTCACTGCTAACGGCAAATTTTTCTAATCTCAATCTATCAATCGGCATATAGTCTTTACGGTAATCGACTGCTATAGGCTCTGGAATTTGCACATTATTTAATAACTCCGCTAAAGCCGGATCCTTTTTCATTGAAAGAAATGCATCCTGAACAGCGCGTTGGACATTGGGTGGCACTCGGGGATTAGCAATAAATGGATGAGGCATAAACATGGGCGTTTTATATAAAATTCTCAACTGATTTTTTATCTCATCTAGCTCCCTAAAAAAGGTGTTGTTGACTCCGCCTCCTGCAGGAACATCTCCAGTCATGACTGACCAGTACACATTTTTATGTGACTTAACGTATATTGGCTCAAACACAATGCCCTCTTGCATTAAGAAAGACCTAATTAATAAGGAAGCAGCAAAGGCATTGGGTGCGGGAAATGCTATTTTCGAATGATTTAAATCCTTCAATTTATTTATATTGCTATCCGCCCTCACAACAATTAAGCCATCTAATTTATTTTTTCCATCAGCAATCAAGGGGATATATTGATGGGCTTTAAATGCCATGACCGCATGGTATGGGTTAACAAAAGCAAAATCCGCTTTTCCATTGAGCAACTGTTTTTCGAATACAGGAATAGTTGCAGGCACAATCAACTCAAAACACTGGTTTGATCTTTTACCTAAATGCTCTAATAGCGGCACCCAGTGACTGTAGAGCTGTGATATTGCCGTTTGAGGAACAATATAAACCGAGTATAACTTCTTGGCTGTTTTATCTCCGATACATTCACCATAGGTCAAGAATGGAGTACATAAAATGTTTACTACAAAGAAGTTAAAACAAATTTTTTTCATATCACGATTTAAACTACGTTGCTATCTCATCGCATAATGACTCGTCTATGGTGGAATGACGACCTGAATACTGCAAAATGGGCATGCTAAATGCAATCCATTAAGACTTAAATTTCTCTAGATTAGATCTATCTCGAAACTTATTTTTAATTTCTTTGAAATTGTCTTTCTCCAATACAAATGCCTCTACGATTAGCGGATCAAAAGCAATATTTTTATTTCTAATGATTTCTTCTGCTGCTTGTTCATGTGTCCAAGATTTTTTATAGGGACGAGCAGACACTAATGCATCATACATATCGGAAAGCGCCATAATTCGAGCAGAAAGTGGGATGTCCTCGCCTGATAATCCCGCGGGATAGCCTGTCCCATTCCACTTCTCATGATGACTAGCTGCGATATCCGCTGCAATGCGAATAACCTCATTCTGAAATTTCCCATTTTTCTTGGTTGAATGCAAAATGCTCGCGCCAAGTGACGTATGCGTCCTCATGATTTCCCACTCTACCTCCGTTAGATGACTTGGTTTTCTAAGTATGGAATCGGGTATAGCCACTTTTCCAATATCATGCAATGGCGCAGCTCGGCATATGATCTCAATCAAATTATTATCCAGTTGATCCACATAAAATCCCAACTGTAATAAGCGAGTTCCTATAGCAAAGTTATATTTTTGGGTTCTAATGAGGTGCTCACCAGTCTCATCATCACGAGATGCAGCTAAAGCAACTAGCAAGTTAATAGCTTCATATTGGCTATCATCAATTTTATTTTCCAGCTTCTGATATTTTCTCTCAGAAAACTTAGAATAAATATTGGCTTGAATCAGTTTCAGTTTTTCTGCTGCTGATTCATCTTTTTCTAACCCCGCATCCCCAATGGCCATATCTAAGTATTTCTTACTAACCTTAACTCGATTTCCACCGTCAGCCTTAGCTTCATACATTGCCATATCAACCTCGTGTATTAGCTCTAGTGAATTAGGCTGTAGACCGCAGAATAAGCTCGAGCCTATGCTTGCACTACAGCGACACAGAAGTGATTTACCCTCAGGCTTAGCATCGAAAATGGGAATATTGTAGGGAGAACCTAGAGAATTTTTGATATTTTCCGCTATCTTTTGTAATTCCAATTTAGCGTCGCCTTTGTTAGCGCTGAGATCTCCTAACAATACAATAAACTCATCCCCACCGTAACGCGATGCCGTATCCGTTTTGCGCAAACATTTTTTAATCCGTTTAGCGGCCTCTATCAGCAGCCAATCTCCTGCTAAATGACCATATTCATCATTAATCAATTTAAATTTATCTAGATCAATAAATATCAGGGCTCCATAATTTTTCGTACGCTGACTCATCAGCAGCGCTTGGCTCAAGCGATCGTTAAACAGGCGCTGATTAGGCAATGTAGTCAAATGATCAAAAAAAGCCATTTTTTCAACGCTAACTTGACGTTCTCTAATTTCGGATATATCCCAATTGGTTCCAATCATCCTTTGAGCTACACCTAAAGTATCTTTAATCACAATGGCATGTGCACGAATATCTCGAATGGTTTGATTTGGCAAAACTACCCTAAATTCAGAATCAAATACTCCAAGCTTGATGGCCTCACGAATTTCTTGATCAGCTCTTATGCGATCTTCGGGATGGACTGCATTTTGCCACGACTCATAAGCATTGGGAAAATTTTGCTCCGATATTCCATAGAGCAGATACATCCCAGGGTCCCAGGTCAAAAAGTTATTTACTATGTCCCATTCCCAAATTCCAATACCGCCTGCTTTCATGGCCGTCTGAAAGGACTGTTGCAAATTTAAGTTAGCTAATTCAGCCAATTTACGCTCAGTAATATTGTGCTGGATAGATACCCAATGGGTAAAGTGCCCACTATCATCCGCTACCGGGAAAATATTGAGGGACTGCCAAAATGTCTCTCCATTTTTTTTATAATTGAGTACATCTTCACAAATGGGTTGCCACTTTTCTAAAGCAGCGCGAATCCGCCTTAAAGTAGCTTGATCTGTTTTAGGCCCCTGCAAAATTCGCGGGGTTTTTCCAATTACCTCTTCTACGCTATACCCCGTTTCTCTGACAAAGGCCTCATTGACATACATAATTCTGGGTCCTGGTAGCCCGATAGGACTAGCTTCACTAATTACAATAATGTCGCTGGAAGAATTGATTACCTGTAGAGCCAACCTATGAGCTAATTGATTATGCTGAAGATCATCCATAAGTGGCCTAAATGAAAAGGTGAATTTAAGTTAAGTTAACAATCTAATTAGATAATCATGAATAATGATTTAGATAAGTCCAAGCTAAATCCTGCTAATCAATGCTGAAAAGTGCAATCTTTAATATAGGATGGGGAAACTAAAATAGCCTCCTCTACAGTCCATGGCTCAATGTATCTAATTCAAGCCCCTGCCATCCTCTTGGAAAGTGAAATCACATAATAAAATTACAACTTTGGAGGGGAATCAAGCAAATGCGGATCAGTTCACTCATTTAGACCTATTTGCCTGACTTAAGCTGCTTCAGATAGACAAAGGTAGCCGGGTTTTGCTTGACCGGCAATATCATATAGTCCGCCCATGTCGATTAAAGTAATGTACCTCTGTTTAATTTGAATTAAGCCTGCATCTGAGAATCTGGTAAGTGCTCGGCTAATTGTTTCAATCTTGACCCCAAGATAGCTAGCAATCTCTTCACGACCCATTGGCAAAACAAATTGCCTGTCTTGATATCCCCGCTCTGCAAGCTTTAATGACAAATGGATTAAAAATCCCGCTAATCGCTCTATTGCATACAGACTACCCAAATTAAGGAAGTGGCGCTGATCTTGAGTTAGTCCATGACTTAAAATTCGATGAAGTTGACCTTGTAAAGGGGGAATTTGAGTAGTGAGGGCCTGAAACTCTGCAAATGGAATCATGCAAATTTCACTATCCTCAAGCGTGATGGCGTTTGATTGGTAGTATCCCTCATCAATACCATCTAAACCAAGCACCTCTCCTGGAAGACGAAATCCCATCACTTGATGCCGACCGTTTACTAAGGAATACTCCGTCTTGATTGACCCAAATCGCACGCTAAAAATGGAAGTAAATTCCTCCCCTTGCCGATGGAGATATTCCCCCTTTTTTAAATGAATGCGTTCTTTAACCATAGCATCAACTCGAGGAAAATCTACAATTGCAATGCCTGCCGGCAAACAAAATTGTGCAAGTACGCAAGTGGAGCAACGCATCCCAAGGTGGGCAGTTGACAGCATATCCATTGAGCGCGCCTAACTTGCTTAGATTAAAATTTGACTCAATATTTAATGCATTCCCATGGATTAGCTATCCGAATACTGCAAAAATGGCTTAATTAATGTAATTAGAGGGGTCATCTTTCGACCAATTTTATTGGGGACAAGTTACCCGCTCATCTATCTCACCTTGATTTTGGATGCACTCTGAATAGTGGTGTAAATCCACACCTTTAAGGTGCAATAATTCAGATAGTTACACTTTGGGCGAGTATGCTATAGAAAAAGCCTTTTTTCATATGAAATAATACTAATATCCACAATGAATGTAGATTCCTTTAGTGAAAGTAGCCATGACCTCAGAAATTAAACTAATTCAATCCAAGCTGCTTTCACTTGAAACTGAAGTGAGTGACTTACGTCAAGGCTACATCATTATTAATCGGCGTTATTCCAATGCGCTAATGACCCTAAAAGAGCTCACTGGCCATGCCTCGGAATCAGCCAAACGATCAGCTAATGCAGCTATCAAAGCGGCAGATGCAGCCAAAAATGCATCTACTGCGGCCACTGAAGCGGCGGCTCTATCGGTTTTTAAAGCGGCAGATGCAGCGGCAGATGCAGCGGCAAGCGCCGCCGAATCTGCGATCGAAGCAGCTGCAGCAGCGGCGGCGGCAAGTGCAGCAGCAGCAGCTAGTGTGGCCGAACAAGCCGAGGAATCCTCCCTATTAGCCTCAGCTCAAGCTGCAGAAGCGACGAAAATTGCGACAGAGGCAGCGGCTGAAGCCGTTAAATTGTCAAACCTAGCTAATGATGTAACCAGAGCTGCTCGCATAAAAAAATAGTTAGAGTTAATGACGCTTCCAATAGTTCAGAACACTTAAAAATCCGAATTTTTTATGCCCCCGAAACAAGCGTTGCGAGATTCTTTTTCACTGTCCCTCGTGAAGGCCCTTGCCTTGCGATACCAAGAAATACCTTCAGCTGCTTTTGTAGCCAAAGAGTTTAATCTACGCACATCTACATCAGATTCAATCACCCAAGAGTCAGCCCGACGCTGGCTTAGAGGTCTAGCAATCCCTGAACTGGATAAGCTATTGGTGCTGAGATCCTGGTTAGATCTGAACTTAAATGCGCTGGGCATGCCCAGCGTTGAGGCGGCGGAAAAGAGAGATGCCGAATTGAAAGGTAGCGCCCTCGCCAAACAAGAAGAATTTATCAACACAGCCAAATCCATTAAAAAGGCCTTACAAGTGCTCATAGAAGAAGTTAAATTCTTAGAAGAAAAGCTGGCGCAGGAAAATTAACCTGATGATTTCTATGCCAAAAAATCTAAGTGCATCTTTTTTATTCGAATGCGATGACCCCTATCTTAATGTGTCTGACATGAATATAAAGACCATTCGAATTTACTAATGCAGCTTATCCAAAACTCAAAATCCCATTTATCCGCTTTAGCTTTTGGTGATCGCTCAACGCACATCGATGAATCTGTTTACGATATGCGCGAGCGATTAAAGTTTATTGTCACTGGGCTTATAGAGTATGAATCCCTCATTGACGATAAATTATTTCGTCATCACTCATCCCTGCTCACTATCAATGGGATGAAAATCGCTGCTACTGCCAGCACCCCCATACGCTCTAAGGTAGGAAAAACAAATAAAACTACCCTCATCCTCCCCCTCTCAGGGCAAGGCGACCTGATTGCAAATGGCCGTACTCTTCAATGGCGCGCCAGCAGTAAAGCAGTTTTTTTACCCAATTGCGGGGGAAGCTCAGAGAGTACAAACCGATCTGTTCTCATGGTCGATCTTGATCCCATCAGACTTGAGAAGGTTGCTCACACCATGCTGGGGGTCAGTCCTGACTCTATATCCTTGATGAATTTAGATATTCCACGAGAAATCGACTTGCAGGTTGGTCGCGTCTCCTTTGAAGCAGTCTTTCGGCAATTGGCCAACTTGCTTGATCAGTTCTCTTTACAGCCAGAATTACTAAATCAATCTGGCATTGATGATGCTTTTTATAGAAACATCGCCATGTTATTGCAGCCAGGCCTGTTTCTAGATGCGTCCACCTCTACGCCGAACCGCAAATATGCTAGGCGCTTACTCGATCGAGTCTGTCAGTATATTCAAGCGCACTTAAATCAACCCATTAACCTCACTGATCTAGAGCGGGTCAGTTGTATGTCTAGGCGTAAATTGCACTACGCCTTCCTTAAGCGTTACAACTGCACACCCATGCAGTGGGTTAGAGCTGAACGCTTGACACTAGTACACAACCAGCTGAACCGTGGCATCCCGGGCGATAAGGTAACTACCATTGCTTTAGACTGCGGCTTTAATAAGCCAGCCGCTTTTGCAGATTACTACAACACACGATTTGGCGAGATGCCATCGGCAACGCTTGCGCGCGCCCAAGCACGCTAATTCCAGTACCCAGCGTTTTGCATTTTTAAGCGCATCCTTGCGCTTTTAAGGTCGCCCCCCCTCAAGCTTCCCATCAGAATCAAGGCTAGTTTTTAAAGCTCAATCAAGAATATCTTTTCCTGGATTGATAGCCAATTTCTATTCTGTAAAGCATATTGCCAATTTAATGCATAGGAAAAAATTATCTGGTTTATTGCCGCCCCTAGTCTTTGGAGGGCGCTCTGCACAAATTGATGACTCTGTAAATGAGATGCAGGATCGTCTTCACAAAGTGATTTCTGGTTTGAAGGAGTGTGAGTCCATTGCCGATCATGGGGTATTTCAACATCAATCCTGCTTGCTCAATATCAACGGCATGAAAATGGTCGCAACAGCAAGCACCCCTGTCAGATTTAAGATCAATCCGAATGAGGACACCACCCTCATGATTCCATTTTACGGGCAAGGAAACTTCATCATTGATGGGCGGCTAATCCATTGGCAGTCTGGTGTAAACGCATTATTACTGCCTAATAGCACTGGGAGCGGTGAAAGCGCTTTGCAATCAGTACTCATGCTCGATATTAACCCCCAAAAATTAGAGTCAATTGCGCGCAGCATGCTAGGCATGAACCAACATTCTCAAAATATATTGGATTTACATGCCCCCCGAAAACTCAGTCTGCAGGTTGGTCGATTATCTTTTGAAACGGTTTTTAGGCAATTGGCTAACTTACTAGACCAATTTTCACTGCAGCCAGAATTACTGAATCAAACAGCAATAGATGACAACTTTTATCGTAATTTGATAGTCATGTTACAACCCAAATTATTTCTAGATGAGTTAAGTAGCACCCCAAGCCGAAAATATGCAAGGCGCTTACTCGATCGGGTCTGTGATTACGTGCAAGCCCACTTAAACCAACCCATTACTCTGAGCGCATTAGAGCGTGTAAGCAACATGTCCGCTCGCAACCTGCACTACGCATTTTTAAAACGCTATAACACTACGCCCATGAGATGGGTTCGTACGGAGCGCTTGATGATGGCGAATAACCACCTCAGCAGTGCCCCACCAGGTACTACCGTTACTGCTATCGCCCTTTCCTGTGGATTTACCAAGCCGGCCGCATTTGCTGCTTATTACCAACAGCATTTTGGTGAACTGCCTTCAACCACCTTGGCGCGCGCGCTTGCCCGATAGAGATTACAGAGCAAATCTGCATTATTAGCCTCTCTTTTTCATTTATTAGGTATTACTAAAAATCCATCTTCAACAAAATGAAAGAGATCGTCGTTACTGATCTGGCATAGAAATGAAGCTTCTTATAGGTATTAAGTAAAAGTAGTTTTGCATTTTTTAGACATGTACTGCATTTTTAAGGTCGCTAAAAAGGGTCGTTCTTAAGAAACTGAAGTCCATTTGAAAAATAATGTTTGCCCACTTGGAGAAATAAATTATGGTATCCCCAAAAAAAATTGATTATCGAATTCAGCGTCAATCTGCAAGGCAATGGCGTAGCCTATTGGCTGCTACAGCCCATGGTTTATCCAGCTTGACAGAATTAAAAAATCCCCACGCTGTAATGCATGGTATTGGCATGCAATTTGGCTCGCAAACTACATTACCCGCCTGCGAAACATTAGGTGATTTACAGACAGCAATGTGTTCAGTTTGGCAGGACATGGATTGGGGTTGGGTGGAGCTTGAGGAAAACGATGGCACTTTAAGAATTACCCATCACAGCTCAACTAATGGCAATTTACGCAACGGTGCATTTGGTTCTGAAACCCCCTTGTGGGTCACAGCATTTTTAGAAGGTACTTATCAAAAATGGCTTGCCGCAATGGGCGCTAATGACTCTTTGTGCGTTCGTCAAATCTCAGAAACCGATGAATTTGGAAGTACGGAATACCAACTCAGCATGTAGTTTTCCACGGATACATCGAAGATATTTGAGCCCCGCAAAAGGAATTACCCATGAAACAAATAAGTGATGTTGAGAGTTTATATAAGACGATTGAACAAAATCCAGAAGGCTATCAGGAGATAGTTAAGACTGAACAAGCCAATCTGTCTCTTGGGCGCTGGCCCCTAATCTCCGCAATTCACGAAATGGATAATTCTAAGGAAGCCTACACAATCCATCCCAAAGCGGCTATAAAGTCTGCACAAGTACACCAACGTGTAGTGGAGCAAATCATTACACAATCAGTTTCGACTATAAAAGAAGAGATTGAGGTGACTACGGATGAAGAAGTGATGGCCGTTGAGCCGTTAGCTACTCAGCTTCTACCAGTAAGCCCAATTTTAGAGACTCAAGCGATTAAGCCGGTCCAATTGAATAAGGCACTGAATGCCTTAGTAGTGAATACCGCCCATATTAAATCAGCCTCATCTGAAAGCATTAGCTCTCTATTTGAAAGGTTGAAACGTTCGTGAAAATATTATCTATTGTCTCTGCTAAGGGTGGCGTTGGAAAAACAACCATCAGCGCCAATCTCTGTTCAGCACTACGAAGTAAGGGTCATACAGTGTTTGCCCTCGATTTAGATCCTCAAAATTCCTTGCGCTTACATTTTGGCATTACTCCATCGCATCATGCGGGGGTAGCATTAAGCACGCTTAGTGCTAGCAATTGGGCCAAGGCAATGGTTCAGGGCAATGAAGGGTGCGTTGTTCTGCCCTTTGGTCACGTTAGCGAAAGTGAGCGTATTACTTTTGAGAGTGCGCTTTCTAAAGACCCCCTCCTACTTGACCAACAATTGAGGTCGCTCGGTTTACCTCAAGATGCCATTGTCATTATCGATACGCCGCCAGGGCCTTCAGTTTACTTAAAGCAAGCCTTATCAGTCGCCAATATTGCCATTGTGGTCACTTTGGCAGATGCAGCTAGTTATGCAACTATTCCCATGATTGATAGTTTGATTGAGCAGTACTGCTTCAATCGTGCCGACTTTATTGACTATCTGTATGTTATTAATCAACTCAATCGCTCACGGCAACTTTCCAGTGATGTTGCAGAAATCATGGCTCTACAGTTTTCCAATAAAAATATTTCCATTGTCCACCAAGATCAATCTATACCAGAGGCGCTTGCTTGCAATCGAGATGCATTAGCTTATGCGCCTGAGAGTCAAGGTGCACATGACCTCATTGATTTTGCCATGCTAATCAATACCATTCTAAATGACGGATATCGCGCACCAAAGAATGAGAAATTATCTTGAATAATTTTGTCAATTCATCCTCTATTCTAAAAAGACTCGGCAATCATGTTTTAGAGTTACGACTTTGGAAATATCGGATAGCCACTTATAGCATTGCCTTGTTTGGCGCATTTGCTATTTATATCGTCATTAGCACACCCCTCACCCTATCTGAGCAAGCCGTTTTTGCAATTCTCGCATTTGGCATCGCATTAGTGATTCGCACCTTACCTTGGGGGCAGGCAGGCATCATCCTCATGATTGTCATCTCTCTAATGATGTCTCTGCGTTATATGTACTGGCGCTTAACCAGTTCCGTCGATTTTGATACAGTACTCGATGCATTTTTAGGTTGGGGCTTGGTATTAGCAGAAATCTATGCCTTGATTGTTTTGATATTGGGTTATGTACAAACTGCAATGCCCTTAAAACGCAATGCAGTGATGATGCCAACCGATCAAACCCACTGGCCCACTGTTGATGTGTTGATTCCGACGTATAACGAAGATCTAGACGTAGTGCGGCTGACTATTTTGGCCGCACTATCGATGGATTGGCCAGCTGACAAGCTGCGAATTTATCTTTTGGATGACGGTCGCCGTGAAGAGTTTCGTGAATTTTGTCATGAAGTGGGTGCAATTTACCTGACACGCGAAAACAATCATCATAATAAAGCGGGCAATCTCAATGCTGCATTAAGTCAGATCAATGGTGAATATGTGGCCATTTTTGATTGTGATCACATTCCCACTCGATCTTTTTTACAGCTCTCAATGGGCTGGTTCCTCAAAGATCCGAAGTTGGCAATGGTTCAGACGCCCCACTTCTTCTTTTCACCCGATCCCTTTGAGAAAAATCTCGACACCTATCGCATCGTTCCTAATGAAGGCGAACTGTTTTATGGCTTAGTACAAGATGGCAATGATTTATGGAATGCCTCATTCTTCTGTGGGTCTTGCGCTGTTCTGAAGCGTGAACCCCTCATGGAAGTTGGTGGTATTGCGATTGAAACCGTGACTGAGGATGCCCATACCGCTTTAAAGTTAAGTCGTAAGGGATACAACTTAGCGTATTTAGCAGTTCCCCAAGCTGCAGGCTTAGCAACAGAGAGTCTTTCACGACATGTTGTTCAACGAATTCGTTGGGCGCGTGGTATGGCTCAAATATTTCGGGTAGATAACCCTTTGCTAGGTCGGGGCTTAACTATTTGGCAACGCCTTTGTTACACCAATGCCATGCTGCATTTTTTCTATGGCTTACCCCGTCTCGTGTTTTTAACGGCACCTTTAGCCTATTTACTGATGGGCGCCGAAGTATTTAGCTCAACTGCCATTATGGTGGTGGCTTATGCTTTGCCGCACATTGCTGTTGCGAGTATGACCAACTCAAAAATCCAGGGGCGATTTAGACATTCCTTCTGGAGCGAGGTTTATGAAACCGCTCTAGCTTGGTATATTTTCCTCCCCGTTACTTTGGCAATGATTAATCCTAAATTTGGCGCATTCAACGCAACCTCTAAAGGCGGTATCGTTGAGAAAGAGTATGTTGACTGGAAATTAGCCCGGCCTTATATATTATTGCTTGCACTCAATCTGGTTGGATTTTTGGCTGGCTTAATTAAGCTAGCCACAGATGACGGCAGCACTAGCACCCTCATTATTAATTTGGTGTGGGTAACTTACAACATTATTGTTATTAGTGCTAGCGCTAACGTTGCTAAAGAAACACGGCAACTACGCTCCACGCCTAGAGTTAATGCCAGCTTGCCGGCCACCATTTTGCTTGCCAATGGCAAGACCATTGTTTGCGAAACGAGCGACTTCTCGCGAAACGGCCTTGGATTAAAGCCACTATCAGCCGTAGAAATTCCGGTAGGCGAGCAAATATGGGTTTCTATTTTCAGGGGCGATAAAGAGGCTGTGCTCCCTGGTACTGTTTCCAAAGGGGGCAAGTCTATTGGGGTCTTATTTGAAAACCTATCCGTAGAGCAGCAACGCGAGCTCACCCAAATGACATTTTGTCGGGCGGATAACTGGGTGAATGCCTGGGGACAAGCCGCGAAAGATGCCCCTTTGCGCTCCTTAAGAGAAGTGTTGACCTATGGCGTCTTTAATTTAGCGCCCTTACTAAGGGATGCTATTCGAGATACTTATCTAGCGATACGTGCAAGGTCAAATCGCATCAAACTCAAGGCTTAGTAAAAGAACCCATGGTCAAAAAAATAACAGGGTCTCAAAAGCTCCCACACAGAAAACGCATCCCAGCTTTAGCGCTTGTCATTGCAATGCTGTGCTCCACCTTATCGGCGAATGTCTCATTGGCAAGCCCAGCAGTTTCTGGAAAAACAACTAAAGGGGGCGCCCCTATTGTTCCCGAGCAAGTTAACTCTACTACTTTGAGTTTGAAGCAACTAGGAGCACCAAATGCCATCCAATTATTAGGTCAAGACGGTCGAAATTTTATCGATTTTAATGTTCGAAATAATGAAGTGGTGTCAGAAGCAAAACTCAAGATTTCCTATAAGTATTCTCCTGATTTATTGCCAGAACAATCTCAAATAAATATTTACCTTAATGGAGAGTCATTAAGTACTATTGAGATATCTAAAGGTCAAGGCAATCAAGATTTAGAGGCTGTCATTACCATACCTCCAGAGCTCTTTTCTGAAAATAACCAATTTACTTTTCAGCTTATTGGGCACTACGCATCAGATTGCGAAGATCCAAAAAGTCCAAAATTATGGGCTAACATCAGCAATCAGAGCACACTAAGGGTAACTACTTTACCCTTAACCCTTCCAAATGAGCTTGCGAATTTTCCAATCCCATTTGCCAGTAAAAATGATTCAAGAAAACTAGTTTTGCCTTTTATTTTTACTGCAAAACCAAGCAACACCACATTAGAGGCGGCTGGCATCCTCTCCTCATGGTTTGGTTCAATCTCAAACCAATCCGGATCCCAATTTCCAGTAGCAATGAGCAATATTCCCAGCACTGGGAATGCTGTAATTTTTGTTGAATCCCCTTTATCGTTGCCTGGTATCGCTTTGCCCACTATTACTGGCCCAATGGTATTTATTACCAGCAATCCAAAGGACCAGTATGGAAAATTGCTATTTGTAATGGGAAGAGATAGCACTGAACTAAAGCAAGCAAGTATTGCTGTTGCTCTTGGCGATCAAAATTTAAGCGGGCAAACCACTGTATTTAGTCCAACTGAAAAACTAACAGCTCGAAAGCCCTATGATGCACCCAACTGGCTGAGCGCAAACGGGCCTGTCAAATTCAGTGACATCTATACCATTCCGAATAGGTGGGCACCTAAATCGAATATTCAAAACGTGATAGATTCATCTAGTACCCGCCTCAATATTCAGATGCCCCCTGCTTTATTTAGTAACAATGGAAAAGGCATCCCCTTAAATTTAGATTACAGCTATACAAACCAATTTGTTAGCTATGGATCAACTCTAAGTGTTAGTTATCAATACCAATTTATTAAGTCTTTAACCCTCCCAATGCAGGAAGAGTGGGTTAATAAGCTGGGTACTCAGAATGAATTTTTGGATAAATTATTAGGCCTATCAAGAAATAATAATCTCATCACTAAAAATTCCGCTATCTACATCCCCCTATCTATCGTTTATCCGAACCAGAATTCAAGCTCAAGGTCAATTGGCGGCGGGGGCAATACAGAACCTATTTTGCAAATGGACTTTACGATTAATAAGTCCGCCACAAAAAAAGGAGACTGCACTAAGGTTGAAAATCTAAATACTATAAATTCAAATATCAATCCCAACTCAACCATTGATATTTCAAGAATGTCCCATTTCATTCGCATGCCAAACTTAGCGGCGTTTAGTAATAGTGGATTCCCTTTTTCTCGTCTAGCAGATCTTTCTGAAACTGCCGTTGTTCTGCCGGATAGTCCCAATGTATACGACTACTCCGCTTATCTTACTGTATTAGGTCGCACTGGAAGATTGACTGGGTACCCAGGAACGTCGATTACAGTTACCAGTATTGGTCAAATCGATTCTGTAAAAGACAAAGATATTTTAGTCATCACTTCTGGAAGTGAAAGTCAGTCACTCCTCAAGCAATGGGAAAGTAATATTCCCAGCAACAATTCCAGTATTTTCAAAATACCAAACAGTTTAAAAGATATTGGAGGCTGGTTTAGCTCTAATACTCCCTTTGATATCTACCAAAATACCTTTATTGCAGGATTCAAATCACCATTACAAAATAGCCGTAGTGTTGTTTTAATTTCCAGCTTTAACCCTGAAGAGTTAACAGATATCACCGCATCTTTAGATGGGTCAATAGGCCCAATTTTTGGAAGTTTGGTGCGCCTAAATGAAGATCAAATAGAGCTGGTTTCTGATCAGCAGAATTACCATTCAGGGTCACTACCTTGGACAAACTATCTCTCTTGGCTCTTATCGGAATATCTCTCATTATTCATACTATTTAGTGTGATAGCAGCTCTAATACTGTCACTATTAATGTACGCAGCATTAAAAGCCGTGCGAAGAAAGCGTCTGCAATCATGATATCTCGATTTAGCGCACCCTTTCTAACTCCGCCTTTAAAGGCGAAGCGCAATCTCTGGATTGCTAAAAGATGCTTATCTATAGGCTTATTCATTTTTGGCGTATTACAAAGCCATACTGTCTCGGCCGCACTGAATTGTGAGCCAGTTTCTTGGGCTCTCTGGAATAGCTTTAAGACTTCGTTTATTGAAGCAGACGGACGAGTTATAGCAGGGGCTGCTCCACAATTTCAGAGTTTTTCAGAAGGTCAATCCTATGCAATGGTCTTCGCTTTAATTGCTAATGATCCTAAAACCTTCGATCTACTATGGCGCTGGAGCATAGTGAACTTAGCCAACAATAATATTGACTCTAGATTGCCTGCTTGGACTTGGGGAAAAGCAGAAGATGGCACATGGAAAATACTTGATGAAAACTCCGCATCTGATGCAGATATTTGGTATGCCTATGCATTATTAGAGGCCGGCCGACTTTGGCAGCGTAGCGACTATATAGCTGATGCAAACAAAATATTGGCCCTAGTTGAAAATAAATCCATCGTTATCCTGCCGGGACTCGGCAAGATGCTGCTTCCAGGACCCTTTGGATTTACCCTCTCCTCGGATCAATGGCAACTCAACCCTAGTTACCTGCCGATCCCTGTTTTAAGAAGGCTCGCTCTAAATAATAACAAGGGGCCCTGGTCTGAGATTGCAATCAATACAGACAAGATGATTACAGCTTCCAGTCCAAAGGGGCTTGTACCCGACTGGATAGATTACCAAGCGCAATCAGCTAATACAGGGAAATTTATCATTGATGCTACCAAGGGTGATCTTGGAAGCTATGACGCTATTCGAGTGTATTTGTGGGCAGGAATGACCTCCTCACAAGATCCACTTGCAAATTCAATCATGAGCTCCCTTGTTGGAATGAAAAACATTCTTGAGGCAAATGGCACTCCGCCTGAGAGAGTGAATACCTTGACAGGGAGTAGCTCAGGCATTGCTCCGCTTGGATTCTCAGCCGCATTAGCCCCCCTCCTTAAAACCAGCAAAAAAGATCTTTTATTGAAATCACAAACAGAGCGGGCACAACTTTTACAGTACTCAAGCCCTCCACCCATCTACTACGACTATGTGCTTAGTTTATTTGGCATAGGCTGGATCGAGAATCGCTACCGATTTTCAAGCAATGGTCAAATTAATTTAAATTGGAATCCAGTATGTACCCCAAAAATAAGTTAGCTCTATTGGGATTGGCTGCTAGTCTTATGCCCGTGTTTGTAATGGCACAAGGACAAGACGAGGCCAGTAAAAAACTCATCGAAAGCGCTCGCTACTGGCAATCCAAAGAGAATTATGAGCGGGCAGCCTCTATTTGGAATAAGGTGTTGCTCAGTAATCCAAATCAAGCTGAAGCTCTCTATGGTATTGCTCAGGCTCAGCTTAAGAAAAATAATATTTCCGGAGTCAATCAATCGATTGATAAATTAAAAAAGGTGGATCCTAATAGTCGATACATTGCACTTATAGAACAAGATGCCTCTCTCAGCTCTGGACCAAATGCGCAGATCCTTAATAAGGCACGCCTACTGGGTGAGACAGATAAATTCGATGAAGCGGTCGCACAATACGATATTTTACTGAAAGGTAAAACACCTCAAGGCCCTCTTGCTCTCGAATATTATGACCGATTGGGACATACGGCTAACGGATGGAAAACTGCCAAAACTGGATTAGAGCGATTATCTAAGGAATCGCCAAATAATCCTCAAATTAGCTTGGCCCTAGGTAATCTTCTGATTCGCAATGAGAGTACTCGCATTGAGGGGTCTGAACAACTCTCTCGCTTGGTGACAGACCCAGGAATTGGTGGTTATGCTTCGGAAGGTTTAAGGTTGGGACTAACTTGGATGGATGTTCCTCAACCTAAAGCATTTCCACTTTTTGAAGCCTACCTAAAAACACATCCAGATGATGTGGGTATTCGAGCTCAGCTAAGTGCAGGGATTAAACAGCAACAGCGATTGGCACAAGAGCTTGCCAGCGCACCCACCTCTCAAGATACTAGGGCTTCAGATGCATATGACCTAGCTAAAAAATCTCTGGCAAATGGGGATGATGTAGGCGCGCGCGCTGCTCTAGACAAATCACTCAAATTAGATCCCGATAATCCATGGGCTAGACTTGCTCTTGCACGTCTTTACATCAAGTCCGGACAAGAAAGAGCCGCGAAAGATTTGATGTACACGATGCCATATCGTAGCTCCAATGATCAGGCAAATATTCTTTTTGCATCAGCCATCTTTTCCACTGATTTACAAAATTGGAAGCAAGCTCAAGTATTTTTAAGCAAAATACCAAGCAAAGATCGCACAAAAGACATGCAGGATTTGCAAAAGACATTGAAGGTACGTGAAGATATTGACTATGCTATCGCCCTGTCAAAACAAGGACGTAAACCAGAGGCATTGGCAGCGCTCAATCAAATAGAACCGGCAACTATAAGTAACCCTGAATTATTAACCTTGCTAGCAAATGCTTATATTGAATTAAATGAGCCTAACAGCAGCCTAAGACTGATGCGCCAGGCTGTTGCCATAAATACCCCACCTAAAACCGACGATCTTTTGGCATACGTAAGAATTTTACTCAGGACCAAAGGGGATGCGGAGGCTGCTACAGTATTGGCTACGTTACAGCAACGTAAATTGAGTGCGGCAGAGCGTTCAAGCTTTAATGAACTCTTATTTACTTATTCCCTTCAACAGGCCGATCAATTACGCGCCCAAGGAAATCTCGTTGCCGCTGAGGATAGGCTTGCACCCCTACTTGTTGAACGCCCTAATGATCCATTGGTGATCACTTCATTGGCAGCGGTATATCAGTCTTCAGGTCAGGATAAAAAAGCCTTAGACTTATATCAACAACTCATTCAAAAGAACCCCGATAACATTGATATTCAGTTGGGCGCCGCTCGATTAGCCGTGCGAATGAATAACGCTGATTTTGCTAATGAGCGCCTACAAAAAGTTCTGACGCTAGCACCAAAGGATCCGGATGTCATTGCAACTGTAGCCCGTATTTACCGCTCTGAGGGAAAAAATCAAGAGGCAGAAGCCCTATTTGAACGTTCGCTTTCCTTGATGCCTCCATCAGCAAATAACTCTCTTGCGGTAAATCCTAATCAGCAGCTTGCTAGCAAACAATTTACGGCCAACTCAGTCCCGATGATTCAAGATTCAACCGTGCCACTTCCAGCATCAAGCGTAATGGTAGCATCGGTAAATCCTGTAAGTAATAAAACTGTTTACTACCAAGGTGCTATCCCCTCTGATTCGCAACGTTTAGTAATGGCAGATTTAAATGAAATCAAACAAGAGCGTAGTGCAAACATTACATTGGGTACACAGATTCGTAATCGATCTGGAAACGCAGGAACTAGTCAATTAAGCGATATTGAAACCCCTCTTGAAATTAGCCTGCCAGCGGGTAATGGCAAGGCAATTGTTCAAGTTACCCCCGTTTTCCTCAATGCAGGCTCATTTACTCCAATTACCTACGGATCTAATCCTGCCGCTATTAACAATGTACTATCTCAAGTCCAAACAACAGCTTCAGGTGTTGGTCTATCTGTCGGATATAAAACAAAAGGGGTCGCAATAGATGTAGGCACTACCCCCGTGGGATTTACATATAGTAACTTTACTGGCGGAATCAAATTAGATGGCCCTATAGATGAAGCAAAAACTTTATCCTATTCAGTAAATGTATCTAGTCGTCCCGTAACAGATAGTCTCTTATCTTTTTCTGGAACTAAAAACAACGCTACAGGAAATCAATGGGGTGGTGTCATGGCTAGCGGTGGAAGGCTAGGTCTATCGAAGGATTTAGGTGGTTATGGTTTGTATGGGTCAGCAGGATTTTATGCGGTTGATGGGCATAATGTTGCCTCTAATACCCGTCGTGAGTTTGGGGCAGGCACCTATATCAACATCTTTAAGCGCCCAGATTCTGAGTTAACTACTGGACTGAACTATACCAACCTGAGTTATCAACAAAATCTAAGCTACTTTACCTATGGTCAAGGGGGTTACTTTAGCCCGCAACAATATAACGCACTCACTATTCCGATCATATGGGCTGCCAGCAGTGAAAAGCTGAGTTATCAACTACGTGCTGCAGTAGGCTATCAAGGGTATTCCCAAAATTCCTCAAGCTACTTCCCTACTAATAGCGCATTGCAATCTGCAAGTGGTAACCCCATGTATCCAAGCCAAATATCCACTGGCGCAGCTTATAACTTAGCAGCTGGAAGCGAGTATCAAGTGGCCCCTAAATTCTTTTTAGGTGCAACTGCGCAAACAGACAACACTGCCACCGGGACATGGCATCAGTGGGGTGCGGGAGTTTACTTGCGCTATAGCTTTGAATCTATTAGTGGACCAATGGCTTTACCCCTCAAACCATTTACATCGCCATATGGGATTTAGCAATCAAACCTAAAGACCATCAAAATGAACAATCAAATGATATTTAGATTTATCTAAGAAATAATAAAGGAGATTACATTGGCTGCAACTACCCTGCTCGGGCTTACATTTTTAGTTATTGGTGAGAGCCACATGTCTCTACCAGGCTACCTGATAGATCCCCTTCATGACGACCTTACCAAACAAGGTGCAATGGTCTACTCTGTTGGCGCTTGTGGTGCCAGTGCAGGCGATTGGTTAAAAAAGGGGCCTGTTCCTTGTGGCGCTGAGCGTAGTGGAAATGGAAAATCGGCATTTAAGGGGCGCGATTCAACTACTACGCCGATAAAAGAGCTCATTGCTACTGATAAGCCGGATGTTGTGGTGGTCATTATTGGCGATACGATGGCATCGTATGGGAAACCGTTTCCTCAAGCATGGGCATGGGAAAACATCACCAATCTAACTAAGGAAATAGCCAGCACTAAAACGAAATGCGTATGGGTAGGTCCTCCATGGGGTAACGATGGCGGCAAGTATGGCAAAACAGAAAATCGAGTGCAGTTTATGTCCAAATTTTTGGCAAATAATGTATCGCCCTGCACCTACATCGATTCACTGCAGTTCTCAAAGCCTAAGCAATGGGCAACACTCGATGGCCAACACTTTACACCTGCAGGCTATCAAGCTTGGAGTAACGCCATTACCCAATCCATTGTTAACTTACCTGATATTAAACAGGCTAAAAAATAATGAAACTGCCTAATCTTTACACTTTAATCATTGCAATGACCGCTTTGAGCTCGAGCGGTATAACCTACGCAGCTGATATTCCCTTATACCCAACTGGCCCAAGTCAAGATTCTGCTTTTGTCCGATTTATTAATGGTACGGATATAAATCTGAGTGTCGCAGCAGGAGAAACTAAAGCAAAGATTTCACTTAACGCAAATGAGCCTGCTAGCAAATACTACCCCGTAGCCTCTAAAGTGAAAATCACCGGTGAATTTAGCAATGGAAAAGTATCTAGCCCCATCTCTTTAAATGTTAAGCCAAGTGAGTTTGCCACTGTAGTTGCCTTGGCGAACGGAAGTAATCTAAAGCAAGTAATCGTCAAGGAGCAGCCCGATGATTTTAATGCCCTTAAATCCTCTTTGGCGCTATATAACTTAAGTTCGGCAGGCTGCACATCAGCAGGTTTATTAGTAGTTGATCGGTCCATCTCCTTATTTGAGAAAGTTCAAAGTGGGACTCTACAGCGTCGACTGATTAATCCCGTAAGCCTTTCAGTGCAACTCACCTGCAATACTAAGCCAACTGGAAAAGTACTTGACCTTGGTCTCCTACAAGCAGGACAACGCTATAGCATTTTTGCTGTCCCTACAACGGATAGCCCACGAATTTTCTTTGCTACTGACACTATTGCTCGTTAATTTATTCACTGAAAGTTAATTCAATTGGTCTTCGCTTCTCTAGAGTTTCTAACGCTCTTCCTGCCCCTCTTCTTTATGCTCTATGGGTTAGGTGGATCAACACGTCGAAATGGTATTTTGCTGGTCTGTAGCTGGGTCTTTTATGGCTGGTGGAGTCCAATTTATCTAGTGTTGTTTATGTTTCTGGCAGTAATGGGTTGGGTTGGCGGTTTATGCATCGGGCGTACTTCTACAGAAAAAGAGCGCGGATGGGCGTTGGCCTTGTTTATCGTCATTAACTTAGGTATCTTGTGCTGGTTTAAATACTCTAATATTGCTGTCGAGACTGTTAACTCTGGTTTAGGGGGCATTAGTACTTTAAGCATTGCCTGGGAGAAAATTATTCTTCCGATTGGCCTCTCCTTTATTGCCCTTCAGTCGATTTCTTATTTAATTGACGTATACAGACGAACAGTTCCAGTAGATCGCAGTTTTGTTAGTTTTGCTGCCTATCAATCCATGTTTGTTCACCTTATTGCTGGACCAATTATTCGTTATGACTGGGTTAAAAAGGAGCTCATATCTCGCCCCTTTGATTGGTCTCATTTTTGCCTTGGCTCTCGCCGCTTCATGATCGGCATGAGTATGAAGGTGCTGATTGCCGATACCTTAGCGCCGATAGTGGATCTGGCTTTTTCATTACAACATCCTAATTTCTCAGACGCTTGGATTGGTTGTCTTACCTATAGTTTGCAGTTATTTTTTGATTTCGCAGGCTACAGCGTAATGGCAATAGGTCTTGGGATGATGCTCGGTTTTCGCTTTCCGGAAAACTTTAACCACCCTTACCTAGCAAATAGTATTCAAGATTTTTGGCGCCGCTGGCATATTTCCTTGTCAACTTGGTTGCGGGATTACCTATACATTCCATTGGGTGGCAACCGAGATGGTGAAGTCCGAACCTATATCAATCTGCTCTTAACAATGTCCATTGCAGGACTTTGGCATGGTGGCGATAGTTGGAATTTTCTGATTTGGGGAGTGGCGCATGGTGTCGCTCTTTGTATTGCGCGTATTTGGGCTCAAACTGGACTGCCGCAGCCCCCCATTATCGTTTCAAGAGTATTAACACTGCTCTTCGTCTTTTTAGCATGGACTATATTTAGAGCGCATACATTTGATGATGCCTTGCGCATGTATGCCAGCCAATTGGGAATGCATGGATTTGATCACTTTAACCTTAGCGATGCGATGCTTAGTTTAATCAGGCCCGTCCATTGGTTGGCTGCATTTTTGGGAGTTGCCTGTATCCTTGCACCACTACTGCTCCCCTATATAAATCGTCACATCAACCCACTGGTGGTTATTTCTGGGGCTAGTTGGCCAGTTATGGGATTCCTTCTCTCTTTTGCTCTCATTGCAAGTCGTGGAGCCGTTCCCTTTCTCTATTTTCAGTTCTAATGAAAAATATCTCCCACCATCCCGAATCAGAGTCTAGACCAATTACGCAGCTTGATAGAAGCACCAGTCCATTTGCTGGAATTTGCTTTTCCCTCTTTCTGATTGGAGGTATCGTCACCACTAGCTATGCACTGGTTAGTCAAAACCTCAATTTAATTCCTAAAGAGACATCCTGGTCTACATTTCTCAATGGAGAGGTGTCTTCCGGGATTGCAAAGTCCTTAGCAAATGCCCCATTTCCAGATAATGCAGCAAAGTTTGAGCGTGGCTTAAGTTGGCTTGTTACACGTGATTTAGGGCCACGAGTTCGAGAAGGGAAAAACGACTGGCTATTTTTAAATGATGAACTAGTAGTACACCAGAGCCGAGTACTAAATACAGAATCGAGGGTTAAAGAGATAATTGAAGTTGGACATCAACTAGCCAACCAGGGAATTGAACTGCTGATTATTCTGGTACCTGACAAGTCGCGCATTGAATCAGAGTATTTAGGCTCGCAACATCGCGCCACAGTATTTTCAACTAGAGTGAATGATTTTGAAAAACAACTTACTCACAATGAAATTCATGTCATTAATTTAACGGGTGCCCTCAATAGCGCCAAACAGGGTGGCATCACACCCTTTTTGCGCACAGACACACATTGGTCCGAACCAGGCGCAGAAATTGCCGCAAAGGCTGTCGCTAAAAGTATTCAAGCCCTCAAAATTACACCCTCCCCAGCGCAATCCACCCAGATTGTTACTCAAATCGACAAAATACGACCTGGTGATTTAGTGAAATTAGCGGGGATTGATTGGCTACCAAATAGTCTCCAGCCAATGCCGGAGTTGGCTAGGCGTAGCAGCTTTAAATCTGAACCTATGCGCTCTAAAGCCCAGCCCAACAAGATAGATGACTTATTTGGGGATACCAACCTACCCAATATTGCTTTAATTGGAACATCCTTCTCCAGAACTTCGGAATTTATTCCCTATTTAGAGATGCAGTTAAATACCAAAATAGGAAATTTTGCTAAGGATGGTGGAGACTTCGCGGGGTCCGCAAAAGACTACTTTAGAAGTCAGGCGTTCAAAGACACGCCGCCCAAACTCATCATCTGGGAAATACCTGAGCGTGCAATCGAAATGGATCGAAATCATGATTCCAAAATACTGCATCACTAATTAAATTTACCAAACCACCCTATAAAAATACTACTTTTCCTTCAATAAGCGTTTGATTATTAAAATAGGAGTAATACGTATTCCATTTTTTTAAAAATTGTATATATTTATCCTATTCAAATTTTTATATGCATCTACTTTTCTAGATGGGAGATAGTGATGAATCGTATAGTTGACAAAAGAATTGATCTTGAAATGCGCACCTCAATTGATCGCTATTTGGAGCACATTAAAAAAATATTTCAAGAATCGGTATATAGCTCTGGGGGATGGGACGATGAAGCAGTCAATGCATTTTGCCAGGCCGTCCACATTAGTCAACGAGGCGATTTGATTACGATAGTAGCTACAAAAAATAAAACACACTCTTATGTTGCAGCTAGGGATATTAATAACTTAAAGAGGGGTAGTATTTTTGGAAAAACTTGGTTTGGTAATCCCTCGCTTGGATCGCCCATCGGCAATGTTTTGAATATGCCTTAATTAAGCCCAAATTTTTGCGCGCTATGATTCACTCTATATAGCGACAGATGCAGCGCTTTCCTCTTGTGTAAAAGCTTCTGCAACCCTCTTGAAGTAACTTTTCTCGCTGATGAAGGCCTCCACAACTGCCGGATCAAATGCGATACCGCTGTTACGAATAATTTCTTCAGAAGCATCCTCATGTGTCCACGCTTTTTTATAGGGGCGTACTGCCGTTAAGGCGTCGTAAACATCGGCTAGTGCCATGATTCGAGCTGACAATGGAATAGCATTCCCCTTGAGTCCAGCTGGATAGCCAGTGCCATCCCACTTTTCATGGTGACTTTCAGCAATGGTATATGCGACAGAAAGAACATCGTTTGCATTCCCAATCTTATCTTTGGCTACTTCCAGTATTGACGCACCCATTGCTGCATGGGTCATCATGATGTTACGCTCCTCAACAGTCAATCTACCGGGCTTATTTAATATTTGATCTGGAATGCCTACTTTTCCAATATCGTGTAATGGTGCCGCCTTATACAAGATATCCACATAGACTTCTTCTAATTGCGCCCCATAAAATCCAATTTGCTTTAATCGTATAGCAAGAACATGCACATATTTTTGAGTTCTTAAAATATGGTGACCAGTTTCATCATCTCGTGTAAGAGCCAAAGAATTGAGAATGGAGAGCATATTATCTTCTAGTTTTTGATGAAGACTAATCGTTAATTTCCATAAATTATTATAAAAATAATTTCCTAAAAAAATAAAGATGGTTATGTAACAAACAATATATGCTAGCCGTACCAGTAATTCAGCCTGATGTTCATCAAAAGATGTGGTGTGTGCATTAAGATCTACTCCGGCAACTATTGCCCTAAAAACCAGTAAAGCAATTTGCATACAGATAGCTAAATATATAAATCTCAAATAAGGTGATTTATCTTTTTTAAAGCATCCATGCAATTCATATAATTGCCATAAAGACAATAAAATAGTTGATATGGCAATGAATTCCACCCTAGCGCCATAATTTCCATTAATCACAACCCACACATACAACATGCAAGTTGCCAAAGTTCCCGAAATAAAATAAACAAGCTGCTTTTTTGTAATTTGCGTGTAGATTGCCCTAAACAACAATCCCAAAGCAATATCAGAGCCTAGCTGAAGTAAGTCCCCAATAGTTAAGGCCTTGCCTGACCACGGAAAAAAGACAAATGAAAAGCAAGAGAGGGCCATTAAATAGCCTGCGATGGACCAATATAATCCAGAGCTATTGATTGCTATGCGAGTCTTTAATTCTACCGACGAGTTGAGAGCAATGACCAAGGTCACTAGAGCTGCCCCTAAATACATTATCTGGTTTGTAAGCTCCATTATGTAACGGTAAACCCCGATGTATTAATACAGTGAAAAACGACAAGCTTGCACTTAGCATCCTTACTCTGATACCTTTTATGGCGCATAAAATCTCACTTGGTTTCCGCCCATTTTTTTGGCCTCATACATTGCCATATCCGCCCGCTTAATAATGTTGCTTGATTTAATTTGATTGCCTAAAAATAGAGTGGCTCCAATGCTAGCGCAACTTTCAAATTGAATTGAAGTATCCCTTAGAGTTGCATGGCATACAGTAAATGCATATTTATTTGACAAACTAGATAAAATTTTATTTGCTATGCTACTTACCTGACTGGCTGTTTGTGAATAATTATTTGTAAACTCATTTAAAATCACGACAAATTCGTCGCCACCAAACCGGCTTGAAGTATCTTTTGCCCGCAAACTATTAGAAATGCGTTTTGCAAATTCAGTCAGTAATAAATCACCTACTTCATGCCCATATTGATCATTGATGAATTTCAAGTTATCGACATCAATAAATAGCAAGGCCCCGTAAAGAGCACTGCGCTTACTTTGAACAAGCGCCTGATTTAAGCGGTCTAAGCATAAATTACGATTAGGCAGATTTGTCAGCTGATCAAAAAATGCTAATTTTTTCGTTTTATCATCTATTTTGATGCGGTCGGATATGTCGCGTATCGTCATGATGAAATTGCAAATATCCCCTTGTTTATTGAATATTGGGGAAATAGACAATTCATTCCAAAATGCCGCTCCGCCTTTTCGGTAGTGCAATATCTCTCCGGAAAAGTGAGATAAGTCCATATAAGCCAAATCGATTTTGGCTATGGTATTTTTATTGGTTTTTGGGCCATTGAATAACTCTCCATAACCTTTACCCTCAAAGTCATTAAGAACATATCCCGTAATTGATGTAAAAGTATCATTCACACTAATAATGATGCAATTTTCATCTAAGATGACCACGCCCTGACCAAGCATATTGATGGCATTATCTAGGGCTCGCCTTCCAAGAAGTGCGCGAACCTTTAAGCCAGAAGTCACAGCGTCCATTAAACTGCTCTTGACCCAATTCCAAACTTATTTGCCAAGCCCATTAAGTGGGATTTAAATTCCATACTGAACTCTGGGTGCTTTAAAGCGAACTCAACAGTTGCCTTTAAGTACCCCAGCTTATCGCCACAATCGTAGCGAATCCCTTTGAACTCATATGCCATTACCTTTTCTACCTGCAATAAGGATTCAATGGCGTCCGTTAACTGGAACTCACCACCAGACCCAGGTTTTAATTGACGAATATGCTTAAAAATATTGGGGGATAAGATATAGCGCCCCACGACACCCAAATTAGATGGCGCATCTTTTGGCTGTGGTTTTTCAATGATCCGATCGATTTTATAGATGCCATCACCTTCCTCAACACCAGCAATGACCCCATAGGATGAACTTTTCTCTGGTCTGATTTTTTCGACAGCCAATACTGAAGTATGATTTTTCTTATGCACCTGAATCATTTGACACAGCACCGGTGGCCTTCCGTCTAAAAGATCATCCGCTAAAATAACTGCAAAAGGCTCATCTCGAACGAGCTTTTCTGCGCATAAAACAGCATGCCCTAAACCAAGCGCCTCAGATTGTCGAATATAGACACAATCTACATGGCTAGGCTTTATATTGCGTACCATCACCAAGAGATCTGTCTTATTTTTAGCCTCAAGCTCTGCCTCAAGCTCGTAGGCTTTATCAAAGTGATCTTCGATTGACCTCTTATTGCGTCCAGTCACAAAAATGAGCTCAGTAATACCAGAGGCAATCGCCTCCTCTACTGCATATTGAATGAGAGGCTTATCCACGACATTCAGCATTTCTTTTGGGCTTGCCTTAGTGGCAGGCAAAAAACGCGTCCCTAAGCCAGCAACCGGAAATACGGCTTTAGTTATTGGCTGATATTTAGCAATACTCACGCCTTCTTCCCCTCGTAAATAGTTACTATTGTTTCAATAAACTATAAAAAATGAGACCCAATAAGCGCAATCCCATTCCTAATAACGCAATTTTTATATCTTTAAACTTAAAACCTATTGCATCTCATTTTTTTGACTATTGGAAATAGGGCTTTAGGTAAGCAATTCGATCGGATGTAATTGAGTCAAACTGACTCTGATCAATGTCAGCACCATTTTTAAGGGCTCTATCAATTGGAACAGATAACTGTTTCCCCAATTCAACTCCGGGCTGATCAAAACTGTTGATTCCCCATAAGATTCCCAAGGCAACTGTACGACTTTCATACAAAGCCAATAGCGCCCCAAGATGAAAAGCATCTAATTTTGGAAGAATAATGAGGTTGCTGGGCTTGTTACCAGGGTAGCTTTCATTGGGGATTTCAGAAATCTTACCGCGAGAAAGCGCCTGCGCTTGCGCCAAACAATTCGCCAATAGCGTTCGGTGATGATCGACCGCTTCGGGAATATCGCTCATCGGCTCTCTAACAGCAATGAAATCTACTGGGATGATCTCAGCGCCTTGATGTAGTAGTTGAAAATAGGAATGTTGAGAGTTAGTTCCTACACTGCCAAATACAACGGGAGAAGAGTTCTGTATAGGTGTATCACCACACCCCACGCTCTTCCCATGACTCTCCATTTCAAGCTGCTGTAACCAAAATGGAAATAGGCTGAGTGCATTTGCATAAGGAATGACTGCATAGGCAGTTGACGAATACTTTTTTTGCTGGTGTAGCAATGCTAAGGCCATTAATATCGGTACATTTTTCTCAATTGGGGTAGCTTGAAAATGCCGGTCAATCGCTTCAGCCCCCTTTAAAAAGGACATAAATCTCTCAAACCCATACTGCAATGCAATGCAAAGACCTACCGCTGACCATACGGAAAAGCGTCCACCCACCCAACTCCAAAAGGGGAAAATCTGAGCATCCGTAACACCAAATAATTGTGCAGCTGTAGGGTTAGCAGTAACAGCTAGTAGTGCTTTCTGGACTTGATTATCACTACAACCATTGGATTTGAGCCAATTCACTACTGCCTTGGCATTCATCAAAGTCTCCGTTGTACCGAAGGTCTTTGAAACGATAATGACACGCGTACTAGCCGGCTTTGCTTGCTTAAAAATCTGTGTAAGTTCTTCACCATCTACATTGGCAGCAAAATGCATTCGCATTGCCCTACTATTAATCCCAGGTAAATTCGCCAATGCTTGTACTGCTAATTGGGGACCAAAAACAGACCCCCCGATTCCAATGTGAATGACATCAGTGACTCCATCCCATTCATTGCATAGGGAATGAATACGTTGCCATACCGCCTCAATCTCAGGCATGACATTTTTACCGTCTACAAAAATGGGATTTTTTGAACAATTACGTAAAGCGGTGTGCAACACAGGACGCTGCTCACCCCTATTAATGATTTTTCCCGAAAACATATCATCAATACGATCAGCAATATTCGTATTCTTAGCAAGCTCAATTAAATCTTGCCATTCTTTTTTGCTAATATTTTGATAGGCAGAATCCAATACGAGACCGGCTGCATTTAAGCTCCCAAATGAAGCATTGGGCATCTCACCAAATTGCCCTTCGAGAACGGGCTCAACATCTAGATTATTTAACACCTGATTCATCTATCCACAGAAAAATTGAAGGGGGCTCCCTTTCTACTGTCTATTTTGATGATTGCAAAGATGTTGGTAGACCCATTAACCGCAAAATGATTCTATAAAATGCAATTCTAAATTGATGGGTTTATAGTGATTACTACAGATTAAGCACTAAAAAATTTAGAGTGACTTGAAGACCTCTAAAAAACTGAGAATGCTTATGCTAAATGGGGCGAACGACGGGGCTCGAACCCGCGACAACCAGAATCACAATCTGGGACTCTACCAACTGAGCTACGTCCGCCATCGTAGATCCAAGATTATAGCTTTTACGCCCAAAACCTGTCAAAAACACGGTAACTAAGCACTATATTAGGCGCCCTCAAACTCAAAAGCAGCCCAGTCTCCAAGGGTTAGAGAAGCGTCTAGGAAAAAGTCAGCTATCGCTGCTTTGCTCTGAACTTTAGCTAAGGCATGATGATCTGAGAGTCGTTGACGCCAGTAGCGAGATCCTGCTCTACCGTGAGCTAGGCCCAGGATATGGCGAGTAAACGCGCCGATATAGAAAGGCTTACCTTTTTCTCGGCACTCATCAAACCAGGACTGCACCTGCTTGACCAATCCAATCTGAATGCGATGCCACTCGGTCTCGCTAAAGAGATAGCCTGCCGCCTCACCATCGGTATCAATCAAATCATCCCAGCCCAAGAGCATTACTGGGAAATGATAAGCAGCCCTGCCAATCATAAAACCATCAAAATCATTCCAATGGCCTGCAATTTGTTCATTTGTCTCTAGTCCACCATTCAGTAAAACCTGAAGATGCGGAAATTGTTTTTGCGCATCGACTCGTAGCTTGGCGGCAACTTCATAACGCAGTGGTGGCTTGCTACGATTCTCTTTTGGGGATAGGCCTTTTAGTACAGCATTGCGCGCATGAATAGTCGCTTGACTGGCGCCTGCATCAGCAACCGCAAGGATGAAGTTCAATGCAAATTGATAATCTTGTTCTGAATTGGCCGCATCCATTGAATCCAATCCGAGACGATGCTTTACTGAAATTGGAATATCCACTGCTGACTTCATGGCTTTGACGCAATCAGCCACCAAGTTTGGCTCAGCCATCAAGCAAGCACCAAAGGCACCGCGCTGCACTCGCTCTGAAGGGCAACCACAATTGAGATCTATCTCGTCATAGCCCCACTGTTGCGCAAGCTCAGCAGCCTTAGCCAAATCAGAAGGCTCGCTACCACCCAATTGCAATACCACTGGGTGTTGATCTTGTGAGTAATCCAAATGACGTGGCACATCCCCATGAATCAGTGCGCCCGTAGTGACCATTTCGGTATAAAGCACCGCCTGCTTACTAAGGGTGCGGTGAAAAGAGCGGCAATGACGATCCGTCCACTCCATCATGGGTGCTACGGCTAATCTCTTAGGGCTTTGTTTTTGCATCTTATTGATTTAATTGGAATTAATTTATCTTCAACTAACAGTTACTAGTTATAACTAGCTCTAAATCCCCAAACATTGCTCCCTTTTTTGCCCCTAATTCGTTTAGAATGGTAAATGGAAAAACAAGAAGATTTTATTATTGAGCTAGAAGGCATCAAGGGAACAACCTATAAAGTTCGCATTAGACAGAAATGCCCTTTTACCAGCGACACCATCAAAGTCTCCAAATCTTTTAAAACACGCAAGCAAGCTGAGACGTTCAAAAAGATAACGCTTGCTCAGATTTTACAGGGAACCATCAACCAGAACATCCATGGTGAAAGATCCCTGTCTGACTTAATCGATGAATACATTGGTGCAGTAGGTGATAATTTTGGCCGATCTAAGATTGGGGCCTATAAGCTAATCAAGGCAAGTAATCTCGCCAAAAAGAGAATTGATAGCCTCACTACGCTAGACCTAATAAAGCATGGCAGAGAAAGGCAGCTGCCGAAAACTCAAACACTCAAAGACGGAACAATCAAAGAATCGCCAGGCGCTGGCGGGAGCACATTGAATGCCGAATTTAGCTATATCGGAACCGTCTTAAAGTGGGCTAAAGCCGAGAAATACTCCGTCAATGAAAATCTCATTACAGAGTCTAGAAGAGCTTTGGAAATGAATCACCTCATACACGATGGCATTGAAAGATCCAGAAGGCCATCGCAAGAAGAACTTGATAGTCTCATTCACTATTTTGAAGTCATTAGACCCGAGCGCGATATTCCACTCGGAGTGTTAGCGCGATTTGCAGTAGGCACAGGTTTGCGACTTGGCGAAATCGTGCGCCTAGAATGGAAAGAGCTAAACGAAGTCAATAAAACCATTTGGATCAGGGATCGAAAAGATCCAAGGCAAAAAAAGGGCAAAGATAGTGAGATCGCACTGATCTGGCAAACGGGATATGACACCTTCGATATTTTGATGGCGCAAAAAGGGAAGCACCCTTCGCTAGTTTTCCCATACTCAGCAGACACCATTTCAAGCGTATTTCCAAGAGCAGTAAAACGACTTGGAATTGAGAACCTCCACTTTCACGATTTGCGTCATGAGTTTTGCTCTCGCATGGTGGAGTTCGGCTGGACGATACCAAAGATCCAAGTCAATAGCGGGCATAAAGATTTACGCTCAATGCAGCGCTATATGAATATGGTCTCCAAAAATCTGCATGAGGAAAAACCCAAGGGCTGGGTTGCCCTTACTTGAACAGCATTTAAATTTTTTAAAATTTGCGTATTGAAGTTTTAGGATTGACAGCCAGCCTAGCTATCGAATAGCTAACTCAACGCGCTTGCCTGTTCTAGCCAACATATCCACAAGTGAATCTATCGTGAACTTAACGGTCTTTTTATGAACTACGTCCGAAACTCTTGGGCGGGTAATGCCAAGAATAATGGCGGCATCATGTTGTTTGAGTTTCTTTTCATCAATCCATGAAGATAACTCAGCCATCAATGACTCTTTGATGGCCAACTTTTCGGAAATCATTCGTTTCGATTTGGCCTGCAAGGCGGCAGCCTCTTTTGGAGAGAATCCAAGATCGGCAAAGACGTTTTCACCAACAGCAGTAATATGCGTTGATTTTGTATTTTGTGTCATTTTTTTATCCTTTCCTTAATCACTGCCTTGTATCTACTAGTGGCAATTTCTTTATCCTGCTTACTGGTTACGCGTGACTTCTTTTTAAAGCAATGCAGAACGTATACCGCCTCTGCAAATTTAGCTACGTACATCACCCTAAACCAACCATCATCTAAATTGATACGAATTTCTTTGGTGCCTGCACCAACTTCCTCAAAAGGTTTCCAGTCATCGGGATCCAATCCCATTTGAACTAGATTCAATTGGTGACCAGCTTCCCTCCTGGCATCTGCCGAAAAAATACCATCATCTTTAATATCTTTAAAGGATGACCCCCGCCAGTCAATTGGTTTTTCTGCCATTCAGTCTAATTGTATCAAATTTTATACATCTTTATCGATAAAGCAACCCAGCTACCCTGAAGCTGCAGCCACTAAATATTTATCTAGATTTCAGGCTATTCCTTATTCTCGATATCACCTGGGCTAAGAGCAAATCCAAACTTATCCAGCTTCACTCTAGAAGGCCCGTCTGGTAGCTTAATTGGCTCATCGTCCTTAACAATCAATTCACTAAACGGTGGGAATGGTTTTGGATTATGTAGCTCCTTATACGATTCCCAGGAAGTACTTAAGGCTTGAAGCTTCTTGCGTAGTATTAACTGCTTATTTTTTGGAACTATCGAGAGCATCTGCGTCAACTCTTCCTGATACCCAGAAAAATCAAGCATTCGGGCCTTTTGCAAAAAAGGCAAGTCACGCACCCCAGACTGCCAGCCGCTGACAACCACTTTAGATGTGCCAATCACGCGACTTAAACCCGCATCTGTTTCGCCAACACAGGGCTGAGTTTTGATAATTTCAGCTAATTTAGACCAATTTATTTCCATAGTGATTTCCCTAAAACATTGTTTTAATTGATAAATATAAATTTAATAAAAATATGTATTGACATTTTATAAATTAAATGTTAACTTATAGTTAATAAATCACAAGTACTAAGTACCTTTATTATAAATGATTTATATAAATTAAGCTAGTTTATTAGCAATAAAAACTAGTCACTTTCGAGAAATAAAATTGAATAATTCGGATCAAAAAATGCAACAAAACAGAAGTGGACATATCAGCGTAATCAACATTGCGCTGCAGTATTTTGGTAACCGCCTGGTTATCACCAAACGAGAGGTCGCTGCATATCTCGGCTACAGCGAACACACATTACAGAAAATTATAGAAAAAAAAGATACACCACTGACTGAGATTTTCTATAAGGCGGGTAAGTCTTGGGTATGCGATCTTAGAGATCTAGCTGAGTTCATCGAAGCAGACAAACATAAGCACTTAGATTCAAGCCCACTCAATACGAATGGAGTAGCTCGCGTTTCAAAACGAAACTACTCCTCACCAGCATTCGTCCAATAGTTCGCATAAGACTCAATGCGAGATATTCAACTCCATAAGGCACTGGTAGAAACAATCAGTCAATTTACCCCGCATCTAACCCATGCCGTGACATTGACATTTAAAACACAGGCCTACATAAAGCCTCGAAGCTTCGAAAGATACTATCCAGTTAAAGGTAGGTTGACCTATCTAAGTGAAGAAATTGCAATAAGCACTCTGAATTATTTTTATCAGCTACTTACATCTTTGCTGTTTGGCAGAGACAGTAAACGCACGTCTACAAAAGCATTTTCAGTTCCACTAATGATTTCGAGCTTAGAGGGTTTGCATAACGGTAAGCGACTGCATGCACACCTTGCAATTGGCAACTTGCCCCCTAATGTTGATATTTACTCTGCAATAGCACGAGCTTGGGAAGGTTGCGATTTTGGAGATCGCGACATTGTTGTAAAGCCACTAAGCGATAGCCGTGGCTGGATTACGTACATAACAAAAGAAGCAGAAGTTGGTAACTTAGATGTCTTGAGCCTTCAAGACATTAAACAACCGCAAATCTACTTAAGTACATTGGCGTAGAAAACAGCTGGTAGTTAAGTAGATTTGGACAATTTAGCATGAATCAAACATTAGCTTTAATTTAATGTCTTAGTCCAGAACTACGTCCACAATATTTCCTATCTATACACTTTCACGGTAAGCCGTACCATATTGAACGCCCTCCTCCATGACGTACCAATAACCCTTTTTTAACGAGACTACTAAACGTTGTTTTTAGAGTGTTCGGACTTGCACCGAATTCACGGACCATATCACGCGTCGTTACGCGTCCATGATCGCGAACATAATCCAGAACCTTAACCGCCAATTGCGGCAATAACGCCAGCGATCCTTTTTCACGCTCAACTTTAGCGGCCAGTCGCCTCTTCTGCTGCTGTAGTGCCCGCATGAAGAACAATAACCACGGTTGCCAATTTGGAGTTTCAGTATGTATCGACTGTTGAGTTTGGCGCAGAGCTAAATAGTAATTATCTTTACTCTGCTCAATAACGCTTTCAAGCGAGCTATAGGGAACATAAATATAGCCGGCTTGTAAAAGCAATAACGTCGTCAAAATACGACTGAGCCTTCCGTTACCATCTTGAAAAGGATGGATCTCTAAGAACGTGACTATGAAAACAGCTACGATCAGTAGTGGGTGTAATCGCCCTAGCTCTCGCGCATCTTTGAGCCAGGCAACTAATTCGGTCATGCGACGCGGAGTATCAAACGGAGTTGCTGTTTCAAAAACTACGCCAACCATCTTTCCATCAGCATCAAAGGCAACCACATTATTCGGCAACTTCTTATACTCACCTCGGTGTCGTTCATCTTTTTGGCTATAACGCAGAAGATCACGATGCAGTTGCTTTAAATGATTCTCGGTAATCGGTATGTCATCAAAGGAATGGAAAATAGTTTCCATTGTCTCGGCGTAACCAGCAACCTCTTGCTCGTCACGACTATCAAACTTCCTAATCTCTATTTTTGAAAGTAGCTTCTCAACCTCGCGGTCGGTCAACTTGCTTCCTTCGATGCGGGTTGATGAACCGATACTTTCGATGGTCGCGACATGTCGCAATGCATTGAGGCGCTCTGGCGCCAAAGTTCCTAACGCACGCCAAGCACCTTTAAACTCGTCGACTTCGCTCAACAGATTGAGCAATTCAGGCGTGATAACAATGGTTTCGGTATTCATGTGGTTAATTATAGACCCGATTAGACCGGAATGTCAACCGGAATAGACCTGAATAAGATCACCGTTCTAATTACTCAATAACCCGAATAAAGACCGGATTAGACCCAAATAGAATCCAGGCAACCTACTTAAGAAAATCGGATGTGAGTTGTAATTTTCAAGCAGTCTTCGATTGGGGGCTATATCAACTCAGCTAATTTCAGCATTGGAATCAATGTCACAAAACTATGCGCCTGGGTTTTTTAATTCCGCAGGAATATAGGCAAGTTACATCGAAGCCGTACATCATGAATTTCGTTCCTGCAAATCTCGACTTGAGCCTCTCAAGAGGCTATACAAATAATCTATTCTGACTAAAAGATCTTCATGCATTTGAATACTTGCATCAATTTTTGCTGCCATCGATAAAACGGCGATGGCCTTCAAAACACATTAGACGTCCTTATGCGCGCTCACGAGAAAAGAATAGCCCTGAGCTTAACTTTGAACAATGTGCATCGTAGCGTGGCTATAAGAAACGTCTAGCAAGATAACGATGCACGTCGGCAACATAAATTATGGAGATCGAGAAAATGTAACTGCATTAGCAATTACTTAAAGCGTGTACACGTAACGAGAATGGGGAATGAGCTAGAAAGGATTGCTTTCGAATTTATCTGGACGGCAACTCCCCGACAAATCGATAATCATTTCTTAAAGCGTGTACACGATTAATTGGATATGAAATCTTAAATCCATTGATGGAGAGAATGCTACCGAAAGCTTCACTATGCAACTCAGTTGACAATCAAAACTGAGCGCTTTGGAAACGAGTTACGAGCGGTAAATGGTGAATTATTGGGGTACGAAAAATGATTAAATTCAGCCGAGCCCTTGTAAACAAGTGCGAGGAGCATTTTTTACCCTTCGACTTTGCTTTACGACACAACCAATACTTCTCCTGTCGTTTGCTT
>Ga0214236_1000113_pt1 | contig 37592 bp, 31 predicted proteins | sample TroBogypolimnion_11_FD_153074 | JGI IMG/M metagenome (GOLD analysis project Ga0214236, IMG submission 153074) | Freshwater microbial communities from Trout Bog Lake, WI - 28JUL2008 hypolimnion | ecosystem: Environmental > Aquatic > Freshwater > Lake > Hypolimnion/Profundal zone | place: Trout...
GACACATACTTCAGGCAAGCATGCAGATAACAGGCCCGGACACGCTCTGCCTTGTCCATGGCAATAAGAGGTTTATGCGCAAACAAAACTACCCGAGTAAAACCCTCAGGCACCTCAAACAATGGTGCTGGCAACTGGTAGATCTCAATCTGAGCAATCACCTTGTCGATACCGCTCCCGCGCTCTTCGCAAATACGAAACCGACGCATCATCGATGCCAATGTTTCATTCCGGGATTTTGGAGGCGTATCCACGAATCGCTGAGTATCCACCAGTGGCTCTCCAGGATTTGTAATCTCAATGCGATCATCGAATATCTCAACCATTGGACCGGCACCGGTAACAAAGAAAGCTTGATGAATAAGGGCATTGGCCACCAACTCTCGTACTGCAAGCTCGGGAAACACCGCGACTGTTTTACGCAGAGCTTTTTCAATGACTTCATTGACAGGCAAGAGCCCGTGGATATAGGTGATAAGTCCTTCGAAACCGCTGGCGTAACCTTTGCTGATCTCCTGTTCCCTTAACGTATCAGTCCGACCAGCTCCACGGTACTGAATGACTCGGATAGCTTTACGTTTGAGCTGCGGAAAGTCACCCAGTTTCTTGGCAAAAAGGATCGCACCCAGATTGGTAATATCCCATCCCCCGGCCTCACAAGCTCGGATGAGATTATCATTTTTCAGTGCCGTAAGTATTCCTTCCCGATTGGCAGGCAGTGGCAGCTCCAAAAGATCGAAATAAACTGTATAATCAAGCATCCTCAACACCTCATCAGAGGAAATATGCTCAACAGCAGGTAAATCCTCGAACAGCGTACGGTCGAGAATACGCCAAAGTTCCCTTTCCCGTTCAGGGGCGTCTTTGAGTGGCTTTTTAACCTGGCCGACCCGAATAAAAGCTTCATTCTGAAAACGCACTGGATGCCGGAAGGCACGGCCGATCTCTAAAAGTACCACAGAGTGACCGTCCAGGTTTAGCTCAAAAAAGCCAAAATGAATCTTCGGACTGAGCAATCGAAGCAGCCATGTCTCTAAAGGCTCGTTGCCTTTTTTGGCAGATGCTGGAGAAAAACTTGTACCCGTAAAAACATGCGATCCATCCTCAACACCCCAAACCATATAGGCAAAAGCCTTGCCGTTCAGAGCTGCTGCGTTGGACAGAGCAGAAATATATTCGCCGATCAGATGTGGATCCTGATTGTTGCCCTTGAACTCAACCCACTCGGTCTCATGTGGCAGCTTGCACAACTCTCGCACCAGACCGTCTATGTATTCATTACTTCGAATACCAGTCATGCCTGTAGCTCCTCGTTGCTACTGTTATAGCAAGCCGCATTGACAAAACAAAAAGCTGGATGAGTAAGCAGAACTCTACAATGGAAGAAGTACAAAGAGCGATCAGAAGGAGAAAGCTGGAATGGCAACTCGGCCATGATCTGGAAAATAGAATCGGGCATATTCGTCATTCTGCATCATATAAATTATAACTCTGCAAGCAATCTTTCCGCTTGAAGCTTTTCTCTGGCTCCGGAAGCCTCTCCGGTTTCACAAAAATCAATCCACACACTTCTTGATAGTGCTGATCATCTTGTTGATCTCCAGAACATCGGTGGAGAGCTCCATAAGCTTTTTCTGAATATCAAGAATCTTGTCGGTGCAGAGATCATAGATCTCTCTGTTTTGCTCTGCACATGAACCGGGGTCACCTTCTTTTCTGCGTCCGCCAATGACGTAATCTACGTCAATTCCTACAGATTCCAGCTTTTTCCGCAGGATTTTGCCGATCATGCTCCGTCCATTGACATAAGGGGTAAGATAGCTCCCGTCCTTTGCCCCTATTGCCTTTGCAAGGGCTATCTGGGTTCCGAACTGTTCCCTGATGACCTCCCTGAACCGTTTAGCCTGCTCTTTATAAACTACTTCACGAGCTGCCATAACCCTTTAATAATTTTGATGTGTAGATATAATTTTACTATATACTTAGTGAAGTATATCAATTTATAGTAAAATATATCACTAAATATTAATAACTACAAATATGCGCCCGCATGTAACCTTCGACACTCTGCCTCAGGCTGTCATGAGCTTGCATGAAAAGCTCGATGATATCGGAAATAAAATCGAAAGTTTGTCCAAACAACAGGCTTTTTCCCTGAGCGACGACACCCCCATCGGAGTGGATGAAGCAGCGAAGCTTCTCCAACTGAGCAAGGCCGCAATTTACGCCAAGGTCTACCGGAACAGAATCCCCTACTATAAAGCCGGTGGCAAACTCTATTTCTCAAAAATTGAACTGATCGGTGAAATTCACTCCGGTCGGCGACCTGCACAACATGAGCAGAAAACGGAGGAGTCATCTCCCGTTTTCCCTCAAGTCCTTTAAAGGTAATTCTTTTTCAACTGATGAACCAGATTCTGGATACGAGGAAATATGAGGCCAAACTATCCACCATATTGCCTGAGGAAAAAACAGCTCCTTCTTCATGAACCTGCTTTTTCCTGAACATGAAGTTCGGCAACTGGATCCCGATGTCAAAAGCCTTTGTCAAAGAGCTGCCGACAGACCGGCCTTTCTCAAAGGTTGAAGCCGCCTTTTCCCTTCAGGTGGACTTTGACAAAGGCAACTCGGTTACAGTAGCCGGTTATGCAAAACGCTGGAACTGGAGCAGAAAAACAGTTTCGACGTTTCTTGAAGAGATCGGAGTAACAATTGAATACCCGGAAAACACAGCGAAAAAGCAGAATCAGCAGGGACAGATCAGGGTACAGATACAGAACAGATCGAGAGCAGATAGAGATCAGATCAAGTTTATCAATAATAATGAGTTACCGTTGAATAAAAACAGAACCGGAACAGATAGAGAGCAGATCGGGAACAGATCAAGGGACACTACTAAAGATACTGTAATACCTGATACTGGATCCTTCGGGAATCCCCCTGTAGTCCCTCTTAACGGAAACGGAAATGAAAATGGAAAAGGGAGCTCGCCGTCAACAGTAGCGCCACCCCCGCTGGTAAATCCCGGATTCTCCGAGGAATTCATTGCGGAACACTGGAATCGCTGGATCAGACTGAAAAAAGGCGGGAACTACAAAAATGCCGAAGCGGAAAGCATCGCCCTGGAAGCGCTTTTCGAGCTTTCTGAAGGAGACGAAACCATTGCAGCACAAGCCCTCAAAACGGCCATTGCCGGTCATGGGCAAAGTTTTCTCTGGTGTTTCAACCAAAAGAACCATCAACTCACATTGCCTCATGTCGCAAACCAACACCATCAAAACAGCCCTCAGGAAAGCGGCCTGCAGTTTGGTGCCGACAACCTCAGATGGCTCGAACTTCATGCTCGAACAGAGCGTGAAGAAATTGGCCCGAAACTTCAATGATGCATGGGCCCGGTCAATAGAGCTGCTTACTCGTGCCGATGAAATTGAAATCGAACGGGCGATCAGAACACTGCAGGTCATCAAAGGAAAAACCTATGCAAAGGCTCTGCTCAAAGAAAACGGCCGAGTCATCAACGATATCGGCTTCGATATCGGAATCGGCCTGATGTTCCGTAAACACAACATCAGCAGGGCCGAACTCAACCGCTGGTACAATGAAGCTGAAAAGACCAGGTTTGAAGGGCATATCTTCCAACCACTGCCCGACAAGGCTGATGCCTGGAAACTCTTTCAATCGGTTCGGGAAAAGCTCTTTGAGATGCACCGGGCAGCAGAAGAGTTACGTGACCTGAAAAAGAAATCGCTGCTTCCGGCTCATACCAGCTTAAGCATGGAAGGCGTCAAATCCGCCATGGAACTCGGTATGTGGAAGCTGTTTTACCCGGAGCAGAAACAGGAAGCTTTTGCCCTGCTTCTGTGGCAGGAACTGCCAAAAGAAGCTCGACTGGATTTTTTCCAGACGCTTTCCCCCGAAGAAAAATCCCCTATCTATCAACTCCCTGAGCCTGCTGCACGAGAAGCTGAAACCAAAAAGTTGTTCGATAAACTGATAAAGAAGCAAGCCCCCGTTATACAACAGCAACAAACCACATAAAACCACGTGAAGAAAAACACTCCATGAAAATGCTTCTCTGCCATCCTACCTTGGAAACAGGCCACCAAAAGCCCCCGCGAAGGGGGCTCTCTGGCAACTACTTGAATGCTGTTTTGGCTATCGCATGCTGCATCATCTCGTTGGTAGTGAATGCCGCATGAACAAGATGAACACGCTGCCCGATGCCGCTCTGTCCTGCCTGTCGTGCACAAATTTCCCGGAACTCCGAAGCAAAGCCCACCGCAATAACCCTCATGGCTTCCAGAATCCCTGTCGATGCTTCTACAAGAAACAGGGCTATGATGTTGGTTTCCGACTGCATCCAGATCCTGCGGGTTTCAGCGTCAAACTGTGACGTATCAAAGGAAATATCAATATTGAACCCTTCCCCAAAATCAAGGACAACAAACGGAATATCCCGTTGTTCAAATAGGTATGCGGTAATCCTGCCCTTTGAAAACAGTTCCTTCTCCTTTCGCGATATCTTGTTGAGAGACATCAGCACATTGAAAAAACCATCAGTCGGCAGAGCAACATGCTGCTCCCTGCCAGTACAGTATTTCTCGTGAGGAAAAAGCTTTCCAACCTGATAGACTTCCATAATGCATCACGTTGTGCCCGGTACACTCCGGACGGGTTAACAGTAAAATACGCATTCAAATCATTCCCCGGGGGGACAAAGGCTTCCCCACGGTCAGGCAAACTTTTTGCGCAAGGGAGAGAAGAGAGCTGCACAAACGCAAGAGCGGAAGCGAACGGCCCTTGCACAAAACAGGCAAACTGACCTATCCTTGGCCGGACCCATCCGGGGACAAGAATCCGGAAGTCCGCATAGCGGATGCTATGAGCGCAGCGCCAACGCTTTTCTTAACTGCTGGCGGGGTTCTTGCTTTTTCAAGATGCAAGAAGCATGACAGCGCTGATGACGGGGAAAGGCCGACAAGGTATATCGCCCCTGTAAAACAAGACTTGGAGGCCGAACCCCGCAAGTAAAAATCGCTGAGCTGGTGCGCTCTTCGGTTCTTGCGCACCTGCTGAGCGACATGTTATACTGTTTATCGAACCGACACGATCTGCAATGGCGACAATGGTGGAGTGCAGCGAAGGCGAGTCGCTTGCTCTTTTTCCTGCATGCGCCATGACTGAGTGGAACGGAACCGTTGTTGCCCGTGGGGTCGGAGACAGAAAAGCAAAAACAGCCTTTGCGCTTTTGCCGATTGAACACAACGGAAGCGAAGCAGGAGTGGAGAGAGTGAGGCCAATGCGCAAGGGCTGCATGATCATGATACTGAACCTTGTCAACTTGCTCCAAGCGGCGGCTACCTGGTGCGCCTTTTGCTTTTTGCGCTGCAAAAGGCGTGACAGATCAAGCAGCGACCGCGTTCGTTTTGTAACCCTCCGGAACATCGGTTCGAGTCTTGCAGGCAGTGCAGTGCGCGCCTGCCGGGGGCGTGGAAGTGAACAGCCGGCACGCAGCACGAAGTGTCTTTGCGAGCTGGTTGAGAACGGGGCGGGCGGGCAATGCGACAATGGAGCGAGGACGCATGCCCCCAGCCTCTCCATCTTTGCAATAGTTCGACTTGTCCGGGACACTGATGCGACGCCGTGCATACATGCAGATATGTTGACATGATGACATGCAATCACATCGCCAGAACGATTCAATTCAGAAACTCGGATTAGGTGCGGTTTCGCGAATACCATGCATCAATCTCCGAAACCAAAAACAAGAAAAGCAGGAAAAAGGCCCGGCTTGGCCGGACCCCGGCGGTTCATACACTGATCAGGGATGCCTCCTGAAAGCTGAAATAACCTCCTTTGCTGCCGATAATGACATGATCGAGAATTTTCACGTCAAGAAGCTTACCGGCTTCGACAAGCATTGCAGTAACCTTTTTATCGGCTGAACTCGGTTCAACATCTCCTGACGGGTGATTATGGGCAAGAATAAGCGCATGGGCATTAGCCAGAAGCGCTCCTTTGAACACTTCTCGCGCATGAACCAGCGAAGCATTGAGGGTTCCCTTGCTGATCATCTCCATCCCGATGACCTGATGTTTCGTATCGAGGTAAAACGAATGAAATTCCTCACCTGCTTTCTCATGCAGTCCGATGGCCTGTAACAGATCATACACCATCCGGGCACCATTGATTTTTTTATGCTCGTAAATAACCTGCGATTCCTTCACCAGCCTGATTCCATAGCGTGGAATAATGACCTTTGTTTCCTCTGCGGTAAAGAGCGGAAGAGTACGGGAGTTTGTCATGGTCGTAAGCGTTTAAAGTTGCCTGAATCTTCTCTTTCAAATCATTCCCCGGGGGGACAGAGGCATCCCCACGGGCAGGCAAACTTTTTGCGCAAGGGAGACAAGAGAGCTGCACAAACGAAGAGCGGAAGCGAACGGCCCTTGCACAAAACAGGCAAACTGACCTATCCTGGCCGGCCCCCTCCGGGGATGAGCAATCCTGAAATCCGCAAAGCGGGTATGACTAATCTTTTTCTTTTGGGTTTCTTCCATGTGCTGAACTGAGCCGGTATTCCGGACAGTTGAGCACCACAAAGCTAAAGCCAAGGCATCAGCGACCATGAGCCCTGAACTGCTTGTAGTGGAATGAATGTCCGTTGGCATGTCTTTTTGCCAAGCGTTCAGCAAAAAGCATGACAACGACAGAAGGGAGCAAAAGCAGATGAGGGCGACGCCCCGGTTCCAGAACTCCCCTTTCCGAAAATGAAGACATGCAAACGTGATGACATAAACTCATGCATGCATAACCGCATGATGACAGACCGTTAGGCAGAACATCTGCCTGATATGAAAAGCCCCGGTTTAACCGGGGTCTTCGTCAAGGTGGCCAAGAATGTAATCAGCCGCTTTCTGTGCTCTTGAGCTTACCTGAATGATGAATTTCGGCTCGGCTTTCATTTTCTTGAGCCAGCCGTTGAGATAGGTCGCCGAGCTCTGCATTGTTTTCTGCGCGATGCCGGCCACTCCGGAGAGGAACGAAGCGGTCATTTCGGCAAGAAGCTCTTCATCGGAGTACTCGTGTGAGCCGAATCCCCAGTTTTGGGTTACGCCATCTCTCTTGAGGCGTGAACTGTGTCCGGTACTATGCGCCAACTCATGATAGGTGGTTTGATAAAAGTCCGCACTGTCTGAAAAGCTCTGCAATGCCGGTACTCTTACCTCGTCACGGGAAGGGATGTAACAGGCATCGTTTCCGCCGTAGTTGATCACAGGCCGGTTCGGCATTTCCCGGATAATTGCCTCAGCTTTTTCGATTGAGCTGTTTTTCTCTCCAATGGGCGATGGTACATCAAGGCCTTCAACACCGTTGGCAGGGTAAACCTTGTAATAGCGCATAAAAGGGGTAAGCTCCTTCTCGCCGGTCTTCTTGTTTTCTCTTTCGAGCATCTTCCAGAAAACAACCGGGAGCCCTTTGCAGCGGATGGTACCGCCCAGTTCTTCAGCCTGATTTCTTGTCAGGAAATATTCGCACCCCGCCGTGGAGAGTAAAAAGAGGTTGATACCACGATAAACCTTCCCTGAAACCAGGTTTTTCGGTAAACCGACGCTCCAGGGCTGACGCCAGGGTGCAACGCCCTTTTCAAGCTGGGCAATAATCTGACCGGTGATGATTTCATAGACAGTAACTGACATAACGCCTCCGTAGGTTAGAGATTGATGCAATGCGAACGTGCACTACAGCAACAGGGGACAAGCGAGGACGGTCTGACTGCATGACTTGAACGCCGGGCTGCCCTCCACCGGCTACCCGCCCCAGCGACAGCGGGAGGAGTTGTCGGCGGCAGCCTTAATCTTCTGATAGCATCGCCAAGCCATTTTTCACCCGGTTTCGAAGATGAGAACCCACAAAGGACGGTATAGAGTAGAAGGAATGAGCAGGAGAGTGACCGCCATAAAAATGAGGGGAAAAAAGGATGACCCACTGACAATGTCTTTTCAGATCGGGTTGGAGCGGTCAGGCACCCGCAGCTTACCTTACGGATTGCTGTACGTGAAGCCAGTATAGCTTACGATAGACCCGCCGGCAGGATGGCATAAATGGCCTGCCGGGCGGATTCCATCCGGTACTCCGGGTATGATTGACAGAACTGTTTAAAAAGGGGGTGTTGTATGTTGCGAACCCGAGAATTATTCGGTGGCAAGGGCAAACGTGGTGAGACGGGCGTCAAATTCACTAGCAGTCTAAAGCACAATGATAGATTTTTGCGATACAGCGAGATTTGCTGTAAAAAGATCATCCACAGATATAGTGTGTTGGTATAGTGAAAATAGACTCTTAACTATCAGTAATTTCGTTTCGTTACACCGTCTATAATCTTTTAAAACATCACATTTGAAAAAATCCTTTCAGGATACAATGCTTCGTTTACATGATATCAATGTCCGAAGCACTGATCGCCAATTCGATCTCTTCTTTAATCTGGCTTCTCCGATTCGAGTCACCCACCTTGAAAATCAGTCTTCCCAAAAGTATATCAATGTCAAAAGCACTTTCTGGAAGCCCCATGGGATCATTAGCTGACGGCCTTTCCCAATCCTGTAAAGAGTCTGAAAGACGCAGAAGATACGGGAGAGCTGCACGATTACGGTCAAGTGGGGCTGACCGGAAACACTGTGCTGGCAGATTGTGCAAGAATACAGCAGCACAAGCCGCAACTACATCATTCTCGAAATACGACTGGTTCCAGTTGATGCCTGGTGGCTCATAATTATCAACATATGCACGTCTTGGATTGTACTTCTGGTACATCATGTCAACTATGTAAAGAACTGACAAGGAACTGATTATGCCATGACAGACACGACCGGATTTGACCATGGTTTTGTACTCACGTTTCGCATTAACATCAACCCCCCAAATATTCAACCTTTGCTGAATAATGTCGAGAGCGTTAACACGTTTCGACAGTTTTTCAAGACCAATGGGCACAACACTGAAGTATATATCGGGTCTATTAAAAGACAAGTCTCGTTTGATATTGTTGAGTTGGTCCGTGTAGGGCCTGAGAATACCATTGGCAATCTGAGCTGGGTAGCCAATATCATGGAACAGGCAGGCAAGTTTCCACTGAAAAGCGTCAACTGCCTGTCCGCTTGGTTTGAGAAAATGCTCATTTATATATACGCCAAGAAAGAAGCTGAGCAATGCATGCACCACATGATCTCTTGCCGATGGGTTGAGCTCACGAATGCCATACTCTACACGGGCAAGCTGGGCAATATGCCCCAGAAGCTCTTTCTTCCCGTGTACTGTCATTATGCCTTCGATTATTTCTATAGCTTTTGCTTGACGATTCTGAAAGTCGTGAGGAATGTTGACAAGGAACTCTTCGACCTCAGGGAAATTGATTCCATAGTCATATGCATTTTCCCGAATACCGTTAAGTAACGTAGTATTGATCCCCATATCTTCTCTTTAATGATCAAAGAATTTGAACTTGCATAACGGGAGCTCAAAGCTATAGCCCGAGTTTATTACAAATTCACCATTTTTTTGCCCGTATATTAGATGCTAAATTTTTATAGTAAAAATTGTTTAAGTTGTGCCTCACGTTTCGCGAAAGATTCTCGCCCGCGCTGCCGCAATATGTTCAACTTGTCAAGGTTATGCTCCATTAAGTCAGTTGCCATTTCTGGCTGCTCAAACGTGTCGCTTATACGAAGGGTATCGACATCTTTGAAAAGAATTTCCCGCAATTGATCCATTGATTGGGTATTTATTTCCAGTGTTTTCTGCAGTAGTTGAACACTCACAAGATATTTCTTGGCAAACCGCATCTTTATACTAGGCGTTGGTTCAGGATAAACGCCGACACCAATATTTACGACACGAATATTTTTACGCTCCTTCTGAAAAGCAGCGACAGCATCAGCAATAGCATACAATGTTGGGTTATTTGCGCAGTAACCTCCATCAATAAGTTCCACCTTATCTCCCATCGAAGTCGTCACAACCTTCCGATCAAAAAATGGATAAGCCGAACAAGATGCTTGTACAGCATCCGCTATACTTACACCAAAACCTGGAGTGAATGTTCCTTTTCGGCCATGAGCCTGCGCAACATTCGCTTTGAAAATCATTGGCCGCTCGATGATCCACTTTGTTGCTATTACCCCTATCCCAGTTTTTACATCCTCAAACGTCTTGTTTTCGAATATCTCATTCGCAAGCTCGGAAAGTGCCTTTGATTTAGCGCTGGGCGACTTCTTTGCCATTACAGTCGGAACGTGTCTTTTATAAAAATCGTGTATATCGTCAATTTTGAAACCAAGTGCAATAAGTGCACCAATAATAGCGCCTGTGCTCGTTCCAAATATAAGGTCAAATCGTTTATAAAGGGGACAGTTGAGCATGCCTTCAATTTCTTTGAGCACGCCAAGGGTATAAAAGCCTTTAGCTCCTCCGCCGTCCAATGCAAGGATGCGACAGATGCCATCATGCTTGAATTCGGCAATCGACTGTAAGCTTGTTGATAATTCTTTCATGTAGATCCCACTTCTCAGCTACGTATATATGAGAAAATTAGATATCCTAATTTAAAAATAAAGGTGAATATGAATTGATAACTCTTGGAGATAGCTTATCAAATACTGCTTACTTGGCATTTTCAGTTAACGAATATGTAACTCATTTATTATTGTAACTGGTGGTCAACTGTTTTATACCAGTCAGTCTTACACCTCCGACGAAAAGTCCCTCCGGAAATGGCGCTATACCAACAATTACAAGGAGCATATTTTCAAGCATGTGTTCTGAAAGTCGAAAAATCCCGAGCATCTTTGTTTTGTCAGTAATAGATGGACTTGGATGCATTTCAGGATGTGTATGCCAATCCCCAACATAATGTAAATCTTGATTAAACAAATTCTGGATATCCGCATTTTCTGCTATCCTATCTGGCCAGAATCCAAAACGACTTCTCCGTGACTTTCCTTTGGTGATGGTTGCTTTCTCAATCCTGACAACGTTAGCATTAAATTTTGCAAAAAGTTGTCCCCCAATCTCATACGAAAACCATGATTTTTGACGATGTTTCTCAAACAACATTAAACTTTCATCACTGAACTCTAATAAATAATCTTCAAATCTATACATCATGATTTATACATCGTTACCCGGTAAAATAAAGTCGTAGCGCCTATTAAATCCCATTGAATTTAAGCGATAAAGCCATGAGGGGTGTATTGAAAGTCCATTTCTGGAAAAGGCTTCGGAATTACTTACCCATACTCGATGAACAGAATGGCAAATTCGCTTAAATAGTACATCAAGAGCAAGTTCACCTATGGTAGCGATACATGGCAACGCACTTATTGAAGAATATGGCTGATAGAAAGCCCCACATGACGCCTCCTTTGGTAAGGGCGGTGTTCCTCTTAAATCAGCAACAGGCTCTTTAAGTAGACCAGTGTTATCGGAAATTTCAGCTAAAGATCCACCTTTCGGATGTCGAAATATGGCATGGGCGGCAACTCCAAATGGTTCAATCCAACCGAACATTACAGGGGGAACTTGACCATTTTTTACTAAAACGTCCAAGTGTCGATTTCCTGCGACCTCTCCTGTGACTGATATCATCAAATCCGCAGAATCATTTTTTTGGGGGTATTGAAAATATTTTTCCCAAGTTGTAGGAAAACCTTTGACTCTTGAATCAGGAAACCGACGTAGAATACTTTCCGCAATTGCCTCTGCTTTGTTGCGTCCCACAAAACTGCCATCTAACACATGGCGCCCAACATTTCTCCAATCAAGAAAGTCTTGATCTAATAAGGTTAAACGACCAACTCCTGCTTGAGCTAATTGAATTGCCAACTGACCACCCAAAGCTCCACAGCCAGCAATAATAACATGGAAAGGATCAAGCTCTGATGCAATCGTCCCTGCTGTTCTCTCCTGAAGATATTCTTTGTATACAGGAACTACCTTTAAACGGGGAAATTTTTCAGAGACCTTTGAGAGAGCATTCAAGCGTGATTCGTAAGGCATTTGTTTGAGAGAACGAAAACCTGAAATGCCATAATGCTTATTGCCATACATACGAATATGTCCTGCGGGAAGTAACGCTCCTCCCAGGATTATAGTTTTTAGCTGATAGTTAAAAACAATCAGCACCGGTAAAATAGTTTTTTCATCACATTCTGAAAGCGCCCGTTTAAGCTGTGCTGATGCGCCTTCTTTATGAATCAAGCTGAAAAGATCCCTCATCATTAAAGGGTAATCTTTTGGATGTAGTGGAGTAGGTAACCTGAGTATAAGAGCTGATTGATGAGATCCACCTGTTTGACGACCACTATTTTTTAACCAAGAATGTGCTAATGGTTTATCTGGGGCTATAACAAAATTCTGTCCAACAACCAAACTTGTCCATACAGCATGGCTTTCTGGTGGTTGAGTTACAAGCCAAAACTCACTATCTCTTTTTAAACCAAGCCTCCAATAGCTTTCTGCCTCTACATAGAAATCTGACTCGTTTTCACCTGTTCGTCCTTTGTGTAGAAGATCATCAGCCTCTTGAATCAGGTATTCAATATGTTTTATGCCGACAGGTAATTCAAAAGAGGCAATAGCTGGGACAATGCATAAAAAGCCATCGCTCTCAACATGAGGATAAAAAGCCCCATTGAGTCCACAATCAGGAAGGGCAATCAGGGGAAGAGACCATGGAAAATCTTTGTCTACACATACAATAAGATCATATGGGTACTCCTGTAACACTTTATTGAGCCGCCAGGCAGAGGCTAGGTTTTGTCTTTGCGAGAAGCGTTTATCTAACTCATACTGTGTAATTCGTGAAGTATCCTCCCACTTAGAGATAATTTCCGCATGGAGCAATTCGAGCGATTTACCTATTGATTCAGGCATATTGACCCGTTGAACCTTTTTTAATAACTGGCGCAGAAGGTGTAATTAATCCTTTGCCCGATCCACCTCGATTACCATCACCGCCATCATTATCTTCTAACTCTTTGATTCGTCCATCCCAAAAATCTGTATTGAAAACCGATTTAAATGCCTTAAGAACCATTAGTTCATCAGAATCTGCTCGCTCTATCTGTGATACTTTATCGATTGCTGCATCCAGTTCCTCGCACATCCTGCGAACTCGACCAAGGTTATTGTCATGGATAATTTCTTCACGAGGGTTTACAGGACGATAAACGCGCTCATTTAAAAGCAATCTGTTGCGAATGCTTCGCAAAACTGCCAACAGGGCTTTATCGTCTCGCTCAACCCATCCATTGAAGGGATATGCTTCATCAACTAAAACAGAAATAATAAAACCACTAGGCATTTTCCAGCTAGAACGACTCTTTGACCAGTACTTGATAAATCTCACAATTCTACGGAGTTGCCGGCCTTTTGTTGTATCAGGACTTTTATCTATTACCTGCGTATTGAACCAATTTGTAATATCTTCAGGTGCCGAATTTTTCCAGTCTCCACTTGAAGCAAGCTCTTTCTTTTTCTCCCCATTGTCCTCATAAGTTCGATAGACTGGTATATCAACATGAAATCCATCATTGTAATAAACCCGAACACAATTTTTGCGAATTTCGGGAGGTGTATTGAATTTATTGTCGGAAGCAATAGCTTTGCGAACCATTTCTTTTGCATCACTTGCCGAACAATCTCCACCACGTGGACCTCTGAGTAATTCTCTATCGAAAACTGCTCCATCATCGATATCAGATGTTTCAACTTCAGACTGAACCATTGTCTTCATCGCATATGATCCTTGAGCAACAAACTCAACAGGAACAGGCTTCTCATCCGATTTCAGTCCGTTATTTAACCTATTACGATTCGCTTCGCGACGTTGTCTTGCAACACCAAGATTTGCTTCATCGACAAATACCCGTTCATCATGAAAATTTGTGAGGTGTTTGTTTGCGTTGTAGCTCATTATTCTTCTCCCTCTATTTATTAATATTCATCAACATACTAATTGGCCTGAAGGTCAGGCACATTACCCTACTCCCAAGTCTTATTCTTAAATCCCAGACTTGCAGCATTTTCAGATACAGCTCGTTTGATCTGATCGGATACTCCCTCAGGGAAATCGGCACTAATCTCAACACTGACTTGTATTTTCGCCGTCGGGTCGCTCGCAAGGACACTGATTATCTCTTCAGCAATCTCAAGTAGACGAATTCTGGCAGTGGCGGCACTCACGTCAGCGGTGCCGATAAATGTTTTCGACTTCGTTACGCCTGTTGTTGTTTGTGTTGTTCCGGGGGCCACCTGAGTAGAACCTGGAGGATTATTTAGCGTGGACGTTTCTTCGCCCAACTTGCCTGGAACAGGTAATATCGGTGGTTTTGGCGCATGCTCTTCTTCATACTTTCTTGCAGTTCCGGGTTCAATCAGCAGCAACGTCTCATCGAGCTGAACGTTGGTATCGCCAAATTTGAAGCCCTCGAACACCCCTTCATAGAGTCCGTATGCCGTACCATAGAAATCCTTGCTTCCCGCACCCTTGATAATCGCCTGTTCCAGAACACTCCGTGTTTTCAAGCGTGGTAAAAAGAGATAGCGCAACGTATCTTCCCAAAACTCCATGGCGCTACAAAACGACTTATCAGCCTTCCAATAGAGCTTTTTCAATTCATCTCGCAGATGTATCGGTGACCATGTAGTGATGACCAGTTCAGTGTCAATACATACTCGCTCAATCTCTGAGCCAAGCGATGCGCCAACCGTGTTAAGCGGATAAACCTCCACAATTGGTTTGGCATCCGTGTGGTTATGCTGCGCAGGGCAGAGCAGCCACTTGTAGCACTCCCGTGCAACACGAAGCAGCACATCTTCCGCTCCCTGCAGTTCCTTCTTCGCTTGCTGTGCCTGAAGATTATCAAGCACCAGACGCATTGCTGCCACATCTTCCACAATGGAGTTCCAGGCCAGAGCAACACGAATGGAATCGCGGAGCCGGGCAAGAGCACCATGATCAGGAGCAAGAAAAATCAGCCGGTTACCGCGATATCGAGGCTTTGCCCCATTGTTCCGGACATGATCGAGCACACCATCAAAAGCAAATCGCGACTCTTCCCGTGAATAATACTGCTCTGGTGAAAGCACAACAAGTCGAAGAAAACTATCATCCGGCACGTCACTGTGGGGAGTGAATATATGGGTACCATCAAAAAATGAGGCACTGCCGACAAGCTTTTTGAGTACCTCGGCCATACGACCACGCACCTCGTTTTTATCGTCAAACCGCATCTTCCGTTCCTCCATCTCCCGCCGTAAATTTGCCCTTATATCGAACCAATAGCGGGTCGCCTCCTGAGCCCTGTCTCCGGAGGAGTTCAGATAGTGCAGTTGGTTTGCAAGTCGGTTAAGAGCATCGGAATAAAGAGAGGATGTTTGCCCCGGTTGGAGACACCCCAGCAGTACTCGCGCTCGATCAAGACCTCGTATTCCGGGTTTCATGGTAACGGAGGATGGCGCACTGCCAAGAAAGACCGTCCGGGCAACGCGGCGAGCAGCCTGAACGGAGCCAAAGCGAGTCTCATTAGCCTCAATGAAAGTGGTCTCAGCCCGCTCACCATCAATATCCCGATCAATCACCGGATCCCAACCAGGTCCAAGATAGTAGATCAATTCATTACGTGCGCTCCCGTCATAAAGAGGAATACTGGCAGGAAGAATCATCAAATCCTTGTTATTGTCCTGCCACAACCGATAGATAACCTTGGCCATCAATTTCAGAACGCCACGTGTACGCTGAAATCCTTCTATGGTTGTCCACTCTTCATAGAGCTGCGTGAATACTTCTGGATGGATAGGATAACTCTGCAACATCCGATCATAATAACGGGCTTCCTGAGTTTCCTGTGGCACCTTGACACCCTCAGCGATATAGGCGTCAGCAAAGGCACGACAAACTTCATCACGGCCATTGATATCCCGAATTGTTTCAAACAAACGTCGCCGAACAATTTCAAAAGCCTCCTCTGGCGCCACGGTCTTCCATAGGGCCTGCACACGATTAAAAACCGATTCCAGCGCCTGCAATGCAGCAACACCCCTCGGTCCACCAGCTTGGCTATTTGATTCGGGTAGTGAAGCAAGAACCACAGCATTTGGCACCAGTTTGGCTGCTTCAGTCAGTGATTGAATGAAGGAGAGATTACTGTCGTAGGTACCACCACTCAGCGGCTGGCTCTCAACAAAATTACGGATATAGACAACCAGTTCATCCAGCAGTACAACGCACGGTGCAAACCGGGTCAGCAACGCGCAAAGCACATCCTTTCCCGGTGAAGTTCCGTTGGCATCAGTCTGTTGCACCAAAGCAAACCCTTCCCTGCCACCAAGTTGCCATGCAAGTTCCCCCCAAAGCGTGCACACCTCCTGATCGCCGTGCATCCAAGGTTGACCTGGAGAGTGGGCCGTACCATCCAATACAGCTAACTTTGCAAGCGGTACATCCATTACCCCTGCTTGATCGAGTAATGACGGAATACCGGAGAGGTCACCAAGTGCACAGTGACGAGTAGCCAGATGGTAAACGGCAAGCATCGTATGCGTTTTTCCGCCACCGAAAGAGGTTTGAAGCTGAATGACCGGCTCACCACCCTTGCAATTGAGTCGCTGTAATACCTGGATGAGCAGCTTTCCCATACCTTCTGTGATAAAAGTTCGCTCATAAAAAGCTTTGGCATCACCATATTCCGGGGTTGCTCTCCCCGTCCAGACAGCGGTCAAGTCTGCGGCAAACTCGGATTGCTGAAAGGTGCCATTCAGCACATCCGAGTGAGGTATAATGATTTCACGCCAGGGTTTCAGGCTCATGAGTTATATCCTTCAGTTATCAAAAAGTGACAGTTGCGGATCGGACGGTTTTGGTATGCTGTTGGCAACAGATTCGATACCTGTCCAGCTTGTGATGAGTTCGTTATAGGCTCGGGCATCTTCAGCCTGGCCGAGGCGTTCGCAAAGCGTGTAGAGGCGGTATGCAAGTTGGCGGACGGCTTCAGCTTTGCCACCAAGTGCCGCAAGCAGGGCACCGGATGCGGTTTCGCCTCCTTGCTTCAGTGCACGGATAAGCTGGTGCAGTGCTTCCCATACAGGCGTTCGCTTGTCAGTACGCGGATCCCAGTCAGTTGGATATTCAGCCCATTTTAGTAGACGGACTTTGCCGCTGCCGCTTTGGAGCACACCGGCCTCCTTCATGGCGTCAACACTGGTGGATTTGGAACGAGCCAAGACATCTGCTTCGCCGAAAAGGTTTTCATTCCATCCGTATTGCTCGAACCAGTGAAGACAGAACTGGGTATCAGGATCGAAATCATCCTCGGCAAGGAATCGGTTGATGAGCTGAAGGGCTGTTCTGACGCTCATTGGCGTACCGTCGGCTTCCAATACTGCTGAGTATTTGGAAAAGACTGCCATGCCGGGACCAATGATTGCCTGAGAAAGATCGACTGGTGCAACAGGTGATCGGTCTTCGCCGGAACCTTTGGTCATCTCATCGAGTGCCTCGGGCAACAATACATTTAATTCGCGAATGAACTCGCGACGGGAAACGGAGGGCGCGTCAGCAGAACGTTTGCGACAAACAAGGACAATGCTGGATGCGAGGGCATTAGCTCCCATGCCAATCATCCGGAATTCCTGTTCGCTGCGTAATGGCCATGTACCAACAATAGCAAAACCAGCACTTAACACTGCTGAAAGAAAAGTTACCCATCCGGGAGAAGAGGTACCGTCTTCTCCACTTGTTTCCGACTGCTTGAAGGCATAGTAAATTGTAACAGGGCCCTCGGGATGTGCTTGTTCTGCAAGATTATGAATGACCCTTGTCATGCCCGCAAGAAAAAACATTTCAGCTTTCTGTTTCGTGCCATGACGAGAAGGTGTGGCTATCAGCTCCTCAGTTTTCGGGACTGCAATTGTAGCAAGAACCTCAGGGAATACTGTACGTAACATCCTACGGAGCCAAACATAAAAGAAATCAGATAGGTCAGCATAACCGATGTTATCATAGTATGGTGGATCTGTTGAAATCGTTTTTGATAAGGAAATTCTCTGAGTTTGTGCGTCTGCTTGTGTAGCAAATCCACTGGCTGCTGGTGATAATTTCCCAATACAACCCGCTATATACTCAGAAGCGGGAGCAAACCCACCAACGGTATCAGCAAGAATTGCCGCTTCAGGATAATCCCATGTCATTGGGATGGCTTGTTTACCAAAAAGATTCATCACTTTTTGATTTCCAGGCACCCAACGAGTAACTGAATTAGAAAAATCCGCACACCGGTCAACAACAAAGGCGAGATATAAGCTAACTGCTTCGGCATAAGCTGTAGCACCAATACCTCCAACGACAAGACCTTTTTCATCATCCTCCATTCCAGACATAACTGCTTGCTGACGAATGATTTCTCTTGCCTCGATTGTAAGATCGCTTAAAGTTGTCAAGGCAACCAACTGACGCGGAGTGAATATGTCCCCAAGATTATTCATTCCATAAACAGGAGCCTGAAAATTACGGTGCTTCTTGGGCATCTCACAATCCGGTTTCCAAGTTGGTTGTGCTTTCGATGCAATATCTTCGATTTCTGCTGTTGGAGACAAATAGATGCGTCCACGAATACCTTCTGCCACAACAGCCATTAGCTTCTGACCCAAACGACCAGATTTGCCTTCTGATCGAATATAATCGTATTCCATTGGCACATCGGACATTAGACAACGGAAAGCCTTTCGCTTTCCTGCTGAGGTGCCATCTTTTGCTGCTGGCGGTGGCTGACCTATTTTAACTGTAAAACGGTATTTACCTCCACTAACAATAGGATTTACATACGCTTCTTTACCCTCTTTATTGGCAAGGATAAAAGACGAAGCGAGCGGGACATCCACATGGGAAAAGGCTGGATTCGGACTTTTAACAGTCCTCACCCACAGCCAAGCGATAACTGTCACTTTTTGACCAATCAGAGGCTTTAAATCAGGTCTCTCGTTCGCCATCTCTTCCGTGATTTCCACCGGTGGATAGAGGTGACCAATGCGTTTTTGAGCTTCATCACGCATCCACGCCCCGTAGCGCCGAACATCCTCGGCCAATCCAGTGGCTCCCGGCCAAACCTTTGGAAGTTCGAGACTTTTGCCCTTTTTGGTCTCAATCTCTGGTCCGACAGGAGGTCGTCCAGCAAACTTGGGCGGAATCTCAATCATTGCTTTGTTAATCAGCACTGCAACAGGATTCAGATCAGAGGCGTAGGCTTCGAGTCCCAATCGCTGTGCTTCAAGTGGAATAGCTCCACCACCAGCAAAAGGGTCATGAAACGCAGGCATCTTTTCCGGGTTGAACAACTCGGCAGCCTGCGGATGCTCTTTATTCAGTTCGCACACCTCCCGCCAGGATCGGCGAATCTCAACCCGGGCGCGCTCCAGAACTTCCTCGTTGGTGGTATTTTCCCACAATACAAGCTCTTCGATAATCTTGAACAGTCGCTTTCGTTCAATAGCAGCTTCCTTTTTATTCTTGCCATATTTGAAACCACTACCCTGTTGGTAACCAGGGTCGTTGACAAGTTGCGCAAAAAGAACCGCTCGTGCGGCTGCAAGAGGTCGCCTTGCCCACCAAAGATGGATTCCGCGTGGATGAGCACCTATCCCTGGCATTTTCTCATATGCACAAGCCGCATTGATTGCATCCAACGGAAGCGCCACCTCGATAAGTTTGCGTGGTGATTTAACGGGATAGTCTGATATCATTGCTTTATTTTTCTGTAAGCCAGGTTCTACCTTTTTCAGTTATTCTGTATTTTTGCAGGCTGCTTCGTGGTTTATCCGGAATGGTCATTTCAATCATTCCCGCTGTGATGAGCGGGTTAAGGACTTGGTGCCGGAACTTGGTGCGATCTGAGCGACCAACAATGATCATGAGCTTGGATAACTCACTATCTTCCAAACAATTAGAGAGGACTTCGACTTGGTGCTGACTTAGTGCCAACTTAGTGCCGACTTGCACGGTAACCTTCCCTTCTGTCGAGCCGGATTGAACCGGCCGCCATAAGGTTTGTATAAATGAACCTGCATCCTGCCTGAATTCCGGTGGCCGGAGTCCGCTCTCGGCGCAGAGTTCAATCATGTCGAGAATGCCTGACCCGGCACGCTCAACGATTCGGGTCAGAAACAGTGATTCGGCAATAAGAGGGTTATGTGGTACCGATGCATGAGGACGGCGCAGGGAGTCGATGGTCAATGATGGAGGCAAACTTCCAGGATTCCACACTTCAAGTCGGTCGGAAAAGAGCATGACCTGAACAGAGGCATTGGAACTGTAGTCGCGGTGCGCAATGGCATTGACAATTGCTTCGGCCACGGCATCACGGGGGATTTCATAGGTAACCGGTGCATCATTGCTTAAAGCACGGGTACCGACCGCCCTGTTGAGCTTTCCCATCACAAAATCTATGGCGGAATCGACCAGTTGAAAGAGGTCGCCTTTATAAACCTGATAGGAGGGAATAGGTTTCCTCACCTGGGTTCCATGAAAATGCAGGCACTTGACTTCGGATGAAAGCAGAAAGCGTTGCGGTTGAGTTCCAAAAAGTAGTATGGCTGCGTTACTCGGTCGATCATGGTCAAGAAGATTGAGGTGAACCAGTGCATTGCGCATCGGTGTTCCCCGGCCATGGGCATAACCACGTGCATGCACTGCCCGATCAAGAAATGTTGCCACCTTCTCTTCTGAAATATCGGTGAGTGCAGCTCCCCGGCAGGCTGAAGCATCGAACGGGCCTGTCGTAATCGCTCCCCATCGTCCAAGATATTCTACCAGACTGGCGTACACACCTGCTGTAAGTTCGGGAATACTCGCAAACCGGCGCCTGATGAGCTGATCACCTGCTTTGCGAATAAGTGCCTGCATTTTCGGATGGCGGCCGGATGCAGTCTCACTTTTTACAAAGATGATTCGGGGTTTTGCAGACTTGGTAGCCTGGTCGAACTCCTCTTCTGTGGGTGAAAGGCCGGCCGGCCCTTCGGAGCCATAACTATCGCCGAAAAGTCCGATAAAGAGGTCACAACGATCCACCTCTTCAAGATAGACGTTGTCAGGTCGGCGATCTAAGGCCGGGATATCTTCGAAAAGGAATACTTCAAAAAACTGCCACAGAAGCGCATCATTCAAAATAAATGTCTTCAGAGACTGACGTTCTTCAGCCAGCTCTTTTTGTACGCTCGAAACAAATATACGGTAACGTCGTGATGTACTCATTGATTACCTCCTGCAAGTGCGAGAAGATCCTGGATATTGTAATTGATTGATGAGACGCCCCAACCCGGTTCGGCATCGAAGGGGTTCCGCAGATAGTACGGGCCATCAATCTCCTCATTCTCGTCAATCTGCACAATGGCAAGCAGAAATTTTTCAGCCTGATTGAGGGCATAGAGCATTTCATTACGAGTAACGGTAATCGTAGTTGCACCTTTTATTCGCCCCTTGACTTCGATATGCCGGGATTCAGGTTGTTTACCATCAATTGCTGGCGGGTATGAGGTAATGTCCCAACCGCATTTCTGGGTGGAGACATCTACCACATGGCATCCTCGGGCTTCTTCAGCGAGGCGAACAGCATGCATGGCAAGCTGCTCAATGCGTGAACGGGCTGCTGGATCAGCAGAAAATGTAGAGCCGCAGAATGCAGGTTCACCTTGCAGTACACGAAGCAATCCGGCAGGAATAACCAGCGCTCCACTGAGCACTACCGGTGTTGCAGAGGTAACATGACGCATGGAGAGCAGCTCTTTCTTGCGATGCTCCAGCCGGGCTTCGAGATCGCTGAGCGTTCGGCGAACATTTTCAAGGTTGAGCCGTACATCCTTTCCTGCTTTTTTGTCGTCTGTAAGCTTCTCGAAACGGTCTGACCAGAAATTTATCTCTTTCGTCAGACGCTCGTGGACAGCGGCAAGAGTCTTGTCAACATGAGCAATACGTCGGTCAGCGACCTCACTGAAGTGCTGAGGGACAAGTGTTGAAGCTGCCAGGGCAAGAGCACGGTTTTCCAACCCGGCGTTAAGCCAAGGTGCAGCGAGTGTTTCAGCCAGAAGTGGTCGCTGGGCAGAAGCCAGTGGTTCAAGGTCTAAATGCGGCGCCCACCCGGCGAAAGTAGCGCTGCCGTCGGGCATAACCCGAACAAATTGCAGGCGCTTGGAAATAACCATGCCATCTCCGGATTTCACCTCGTGGGTGAGGAGGAAGAGCAAATAAGGCTGGTCGCCATCATCAGCCGGGTCAACAAGGATGGTGCCCTGACGGAGGAGGTTGGCATGCTGCTCCAGCAAGAGATCACTGAGGGCGAGCATAAGCGGGTGACCGGGATGAATCATATTGGCAAAAGCAAGTCCGGGTTTATCCACCGGACGCACTGCGTCCTTGGTAAAACAAACACGTTCGTAACGATGCAGAACCGGAGCAAGGTCCCGGCGATTGCGCCCGGTGATGAGACGGTCGCGTTCACGTAACTCGGCGGGAACTCGCGTGATTTCGAAACGGCCAGATTCACGTGGATAGATCGAACCACCGAGAGCCTCAAACCCTTTCATAAAGAAGGATCGAACAAAGAAGGGCTGAAGACGCCGGGCTTCAGCCTTTTCCATCTCTTCCTTCACTGCAAAAAGTCGTTCTGTGCTGAAACTTTCCTGTGCAAGTGCATCTCGATTGAGAATCTCTTTCAAGTGATCAAGATCGAGAGCGATATCAATTTTATGACTGAGGCGAGCTCGCACTTCAGGTTTATCACCGTAGCGAATCGCTTCCAGAAGCAAATCCTTAAGGCTAATGCCATCAAACACCTCACCAAGAACGTTAAATACCTCACCCTTAAGTGCTTCACTGACCACTTGAAGCTTTTCAAGCAAGCGGAAATAGACATCACCTTCACGAGTCTCCTTGGCGACAAGGTTCCAGAGATGGCAAACCTCCTGCTGGCCAATACGATGAATACGCCCGAACCGCTGTTCGAGGCGGTTGGGGTTCCAGGGCAGGTCGTAGTTCACCATCAGATTGGCATTCTGAAGGTTGATGCCTTCACCTGCTGCATCGGTGGCAACAAGCACACGGATTTCGGGGTCAGAGCGAAAACGCTCCTGAGCTTTCCGGCGGTCGTCTCGGTGAACGACACCGTGAATGACAACGATAGCATCATGACTGCCAAGCACACCAGCGATTTTTTCATGCAGGTAGTTCAGCGTGTCCCGATGCTCACTAAAAATGATAATTTTTCGCATCCGCCCGCCAGCATCGCGCATTTGGGGTTCGTTCTGGAGAATGCGTGAAAGTTCATCCCACTTGCGATCCTTGCCGGATGCAACGAGTCCTTTGGCCTGCTGTTCAAGATTCTGGAGAATGAAGATTTCGCCCTCCAGCTCTGCAATCGTTTGTGAAGCGGTGGCCTGAACAACCAGCGTCTCTTCCATGGTTTCCTGCTCCTCGGCGTTGAAATCATCCTCGTCCTCGGGAACATCGATGAGTGTTTCAGCAAGAAGCTTTTGCCCTCTGGCTCCTATTTTTTCCTCACGAAGACGACGTTCGAGTCGTTCCCTTCTGCGTTTGAGCGACTGAAAGATGGCTTCAGGGCTTGAGGCCAAACGACGCTGCAGGGAGGTAAGCGCAAAGCCAACAGAGCCCTTTCGTTTACCGTCAAGCTGGTCAGCCTTGCCCATTTCAGTCTTCACATAATCGGTTACCGCTTCGTAGAGTGCCGCTTCGAGATCGGAAAGCTGGTAATTGACTGTATATGCCTTGCGCTCAGGAAAAAGAGGGGTGCCATCAAACTTGACCAGTTTCTCTTTCACCATTCGGCGAATAAGGTCGGAATAATCAACCTTGTGGACACCATCCCGAAGCTTTCCATAAAAGCGGTCGGAGTCGAGGAGAGAGAGGAACAACTGGAAATCCTCCTCCTTGCCGTTGTGCGGCGTTGCCGTCATCAGCAGGAGATGGCGAGTCTGAGCCCCAAGCTTTTCGGCTAACTTGAAGCGTCCCGTCTTCTGCATTTTATTGCCGTAAAAGTGTGCAGCAAGCTTGTGAGCCTCGTCGAACACGACAAGATCCCAGCCAGCAGCACAAAGCTTTTCCTGCAGCTCTTCGTTTCGGGCCATTTGGTCGAGACGTACAATAAGATGATCAATGCCTTCAAAAGGGTTCCCGCTCGGAGTAGCCGCTTCCAGATCTCTGGTAAAGACGCGGAATTCGAGCCCAAACTTCTCGAACAGCTCCTCACGCCACTGCTCAACCAGGCTGCCGGGTGCAACAATAACAATGCGCCTTGCGTCAGCACGCATGATAAGCTCCCGGATGTATAGACCTGCCATGATGGTCTTGCCGGCGCCAGGATCGTCAGCAAGAACAAACCGCAGCGGTTGACGAGGTAACATGGATTGATATACGGCAGTAATCTGATGCGGAAGGGGCTCAACATTTGAGGTATGAACGGCCATCATCGGGTCGAACAGAAAAGCAAGATCAATGCGCTTGGCCTCAACAGTGAGTTTGAATGCCTCACCATCTCCGTCAAAAGACCAGGGGCGCTCACTGATAGCAACAGCAACGCTCTCTTCGTCGGCCCGACCAAGAAGCCGCTCTTTGAGCGTACCGTCAGGCGTCTGATAGATAACCCGAACGGCTCCATCGGCAATTGGAACGACCGCGATAACCGTTGCAACAGCCGAAGGTTCAAGACCTGTAAGGGAACTGCCTTGGGTTATGTCTTCAATGCGCATGAGTGGTTCCCAGTCTTAATGTATTGTCGAACAATAATATACATAATTTGATCATGAGTGAGTTTATATATCAATCTTAGACACATGACCACCCATTCCGATTAAATAAGCCTCAACATGTACCCCATCGCGTTTAACAGCCTCGATATTGGAATACCATTTTTCATAAGACCAGTACTCCCAAGCATTCGTGATAATAACTGCATGACGAGTTATTCCAGGACAGCGACCTTGCATGTGAGCAACAAATGCATCTAACATTTCCGAGAAATTTAAGTGCCCGTATCCTTTTGCCATTTTTCCTTTTATCGAAATAAAAAATGAAAGCCGATGACATGAGGCGCCGGTGGTTCCGGGATAACAGTTTACCTCACCAACAGTCCTGCCAATATCAGAGACAGAAATTCCATTTCGTGAAGCTATATCAGCTATTTCAGCAGCCATGTTGAAAAATTCACCATTCATAAGCGTGTCTCCTTTTTAAAATCCAAATTTTGAAATAAACAGGGAGCTCAAGAAGTCTTATCCGAATAATGGATAACGAAAAACTGAATCAACGATATCATGCCTAATGAGGCACTAAGATTTCACCTTGAGAACGATCAATTATTTACAAAATAATCACATCAAATAAAAAGAACAGAATGAGTTACTGGGCTTTAGCCACTCATTAAAACTCTGATTAATCGCACTGCTCAAGGTTTAATAAAAGCAAAATGGCGGATAGTTGGATATAAACCGAACCGGGAAGTATTTTGCTATTTGTAAAGAGTTGCTGACTCTAGCAAAGAGAATGTTGTAATGGCATAGAAAAGAGTGAGTATCGTGGTAATCCAAAGCTGTTGGGAGGAATAAAAAGGAGTTAAGAGCGCGGTGGGACGAAAGAACTAAACTTTTTTGAGCAGGGATTCGACAGACGACAAACCCTTTATGAGCCACTTGTCACCTCCCGCTGAAGCTGCCGCCAAGCCTGAAACCCCTTGTCCCTCTTGAGATGATTCCTCAGAATCGCCTCAAGTACAAGAGATTCGTCGGCGCCTTTCGTCTTTTCGTGTGCGGCCTTCACATAGAGATCAAACTCCTCCGAGACTTCCTTCCTGAGCCGGAATCTCCGGGTCACCGGTTCGCTCTGCACCTGAATATTGAGATCGATCATATTCCGAGTTGTCTTCAGTTTTCGTATGGGTCAACGATCATATCCTTGTTGACGAGGATGTTCACGGTGTTGCCTGCCCTGATGTTCAAGGTCGGTTGAATATCCAGGTTCTTTTTTGTTATCTGGCTTCCTGTGCTGCTGATCTCTTCTCCTACATTGGCAGCCATGCGCTGCTGGGTGGTCATGCTTGCTTCGTCGGTATAGGTTCCCTGGGATACCGTAGCTCCCATCGAGAGGAGCGAAGAGAGCGCCACACCGCCGACCAGACGGTCGAAATGGTTATCGACCTTGCCTTTATATCCTGCGTTTCCGGCCAGATCAACACCCGGCATATTCTCCAGCACGATGGATGATCCATCCGGGCGTAACATCCTTGTCCAGCTCACCTGCACCCGTTTCTGGCCGTAACTCACCATGCTGTCGTATCTCCCCAACACTCTTGTTCCCTGCGGAATCAACAGGTAATCGCCGCTCACGGTATCGTACACGTTCTCTTTCACCAAGGCGATGACATTCCCCGGCAGATCGGAGACAATCCCGGTAACCAGAATGGCCGGAATCACCGATCCTGCCTTCACTTCGTACCGGCTTGCCGCTTTTTTCATGGGTTTCGAAACATACTCCTTCTCTTCGCCTCCCCCGTTTGCGAAGAACTCGTTCTTGCGTGCCTGGTTGTTCTGGTCACGCCCGTAGGTAGATGACGGGGTAGTGCCTTGTGCGGCGTCAGCACTGCTGGCAGGGAAGCTGCTGCCTGAACTGACCGGGGTCGCAGCATTTGCCGCACCGCCAAAGAACGGGCTTGAAGTCACAGCTGCATGTCGTTCCTGTTCGACCGGATCGGGTTGATTGTACTGCTGCGATGAACTATTCCCCTCATACCGGCCGTTCTGCTTATTCACCATCGCATGACCGAGATCACCGGGCAATGGTTTGCCTAATTCAGGCACGTTATCTGGAACCGAAGCGGTGATCGAGGTATCCGGCAGCGTCACCGGTTTATTGTTGTCGGGCCCCTGCCTAATGATATCCGGTATCGCAAGCTGGTTGGATACAGAAGTCTCATCCTTTTTCTCCACCTTCACTGCTTTTTTGGGAGGCTGCACGGCCATCATGATCGCCAGAAAAATCGCTCCGACCAGAACCACGGTCAGGGCGATCACCGGCCCTTTTTTCAGGGTACTGCTCCTTGTTTTCGGTATCTGAAGCCGGGGATCATCGGAGGGTATTTTCGATGCATGCGGATCAACGCTCTGCTGCTCCTCCAGCTCTTCCTGACGTTCGTTGCTCATGGGTCGATCCTTTTACTGTTTTGTTATCCGGACAATCATATCGCCCTTCTCCCCGGCTCTCAATTCAGCCTTTTCGAACAGCCGGTCAACGATGTAGTAATCGTTCTTTACCCGGTAGTTCACGAGCTGCACCTCTCCGGACTTCCCTACCACAAAGAGCACCGGCGCTTCGCGTGAGAGCATGGCTTCCGGAAACTGCACAAAGGTCTTCCTGCCGTCATCGAATACCTTTACCGGCAGCCATGAGGGTCTCGACCCTTTTTTCACCTCTACCCTGTACCCGAAATCCAACGATGCAAGGTTCACATGGGATTCGGTGGCGCTCTTTTCAACAGCTTTGAGCTGACGGAGGTTGTACTGCTCGTAATTCCAGGAGACCGCTGCCATATAGGTGTTTTCATAGCTGGTCAGCTCGATATGGTAGGTTCTCAGGCTGGTGTTGAGACTGAGCGTCGTATGCAGTCCCGGTCTGGTAGGTTTGAGATAGATGTGCTCCTGCTCAAGGCCGTTGGCCATGCTTTTGCTTCTGCCAATGATCCAGCGCACGGTATCACCCGACACCGGATCACCGAGCAGTTTTTCTCCCGGTTCGAGTTGAATATCGGTCAGCTTCAGCGGAGCAGCGTAGACCTGATAGAGCTCACCGTCTTCAAAATCGTAGCGCATGATGGCGTTATGGTAGCCATAGCTGTCAGGGTTCTGTGCCGACTCCCTGTTGGCGTTCTCGATCACGTTCCACGGTCTTCTCATTTCTCCTGCAAGTGTGTCACCGTTTATGGCGGTGACCATCAGCGCTGCAGCAAGCAGTGTAGTCGATCTCTTCATGATGCGATGTTGTTATCGGTTGATTCGTGACCAGTGAAACTCGTCGATATAGAGGCCTATCGGGTTTGCCGTCAGTTGTTCATCGGTCTGGGGCTGTTTCAGGACAATCCTGAAAATGCCTCTCCAGTAACTCTCCCCAAGCGCTTCTCCATGCACTCCCCACGTGGACTCTTTCCAGTCTACCTGCCAACTGTCAGAGGAAATCGGCACCATGGAAAGCACTTCGGCACTCACCCGTTCGGTTGCCAGCCGGATGAACGGATCATCCTTCTGGACATAGGCATTCAGGGTGTTTGAGCCGCTTGCCGTGACCAGCTTGTAGGCATCGAGCCAGTTCTTCTTGACCACAACACCATCGGAGCTGATCATCCGGGTATCCTGAATGAAGCGCTGCAGATGATACTTGATCGAGGGATCGGATGGTTTGTACGAAGCCCAGGCTTCCCCTACCTCTCCGCGATAGAGTGCGCTGCCGTCCTTTGCCACTTCGACAATGTGCGGCACCTTCTTGGGAAGGGATCCGACATAGATCATTCCGATCACGGCAGGCATGGCGACAAAAAAGAGCATGGCAAATGCGGCCAATCGCCAGTTCCTTGCCTGGACGACAGCGCTTCCTATCCGGTCATCCCACTCCTGCTTTGCCCGCTTGTAGGGTGTATCGAGCTCCCCTTTCGGGTTCCATGTTCGTGTTGTTGCTTTCATGCTTGATCAAGTGTTGATGTTACAATCGAGGTGTTGCACTGCCGCCCGACGGACGGGCCTCTTCGGGTGTATGCATGGCGTGAAGGGCAGTCTTTGCCCAGTTTGGAGCTTTACCTTTATCCTGATGTTCATCTCCCCGTTCAGAAGAACCTCCCCTGTCGGAAGTCGCCGAAGCTGATGACTGTGACGAACCACCTGACGGCGAACCGGTTGAACCTGATGGGCCACCAGCACCGGAATCTCCACCTGATTTCGTTGTATCGCCACCACTCGATCCGAAGCGTGAACCGATCATCTGGCTTGCAGCTCCCACTCCGGCACCGACCTTTTCAACGGCCATCTTTGTGAGCCCGTATGCCCCCATTCCCGCCAGCGCAACTCCGGTTCCACCGACAACAGCATTCTGCAAAGCTGCTCCGGCACTCAGGCTCGGGCTGCCGGCCAGCAGACCGGCGGCAATACCCGGTGCATTCCAGGCAAGAAAGGCAACGGCTCCGACTGTCAGGAGAGCACTCCAGATTTCCGTAAAGTTCAGATCGCCAGAAAAAGCCAGCGTCGAGAGCGTCGGCTCGATCACCGACATGATAAAGGCGAGCACCATGAGCTTGACACCTGACGAAACGATGGCTCCGATGGCTTTCTCGGCAAGGAATTTGGTTGGTTCAAAAAAACCGAACGGCAGAAAAATCCCGACAACGGCAGCGAGCAGATTGAACTCCAGCACGGCATAGAATATCTGCCAGGCAATGAGGATATAGGCCAGCATGATGCCGATGTAGGTCAGGGCAAGCACAAGGCCGTTGACGATCTCCGTGATACCGATGCCACTGATTTTTTCAACGAGAGGAGCAGTGGTTGTCAATCCGTATTCAATGATTTTTGAAGGATCGAAAAGGCTTGGCCCTCCTCCGCCTCCCGCAATCTGCCCAGCATGAATCAGGGACTGGACAAAGGCATTGGACAAGGCGGGAAACGACCGGACGATCCACATCCAGACTCCGAGATAGAGAAGCTTCTTCATCACCGCGACAAGCTGCTCCCCGCCTCCCAGTGCCCACCAGAGACCGATCATCACGATTTCAATGCTCAACAGCACGCCCGTAAGCCCGTTGATGGCAGGCTGGAGATTTGACCAGCCCGCGCCAAACACGCCAAGAAAGTGGTTGAGCGTCTCTGTAAGGATACCGGGATTCATGCGTCAGCGATTGCCTATTTCTTGAGATCGGGCATATTCTTATACTTCGGGCCTGATGACTTGTAGTCACCGTACCCTTTCCAGAGATCATTGGATTTTTTGCCCTGTTCCACTTTCTGCGGTTCCGGGGCTGCGGATTTTTGTCCCTTGCACCCGACGGCAAAAAAGATCATCGCGATAATGACACCAAGTATGACATAATTGCGTACCATAACCGTTTCTCCTCTTATTGTTTAAGGTTTGGCATGTTTGTGTACTTTGATCCTGTTGATTTCCAGTCACCATAACCACTCCACATCTGCGTGGAAAATGCCCGTTCAGCCTCTTCCTTCTGGGCTGAACTTGCTGCAGCCATGGCACTAACCCGTGCATTGAGGGCAAGCGTTTCCGTCAGACCGTTCAATTGCCCGGCCATCAGCCCGAGCATCTGGTTGGTTGACTGAAGCTGACGGACATCTCCATCAGCCCCGGATGACCGGTTCAGGATAGCAGCAGCTTCGTTGTTGTATGCCTGTGAACGCTGGATAACGCTCTGCGCTTTCATGGCAGTCTTTGCTGCGTCAGAGAGTTCCTTGTTCCAGTCCCGGTAATACTGTTCGTAGTTATTGAAATCGATCTTGTCCCATTTGCCTTCAGGAAACAACTGGTCGAACTGGCCATCGATTTTGTTCAGATCGAAACTGATACCCTGCACATCGGAAAGCAGGCCGTTCAGTTCGTTCATGTTGCCTTCATAGATGGCCTTCACCGGGCCGAAGGTTGAACCGGGAAGTGTTTGCAGAGACTTTACCTGATTCCTGATTTGCTCGATCTGGTTCTTTATCTGCTCGGCCGTTCTGACCGCGGTCAGGGTGTTCTGCTTGAGGTTTGTCAGGTCGATCACGGTAAGCGCTGCTTGCGCTTCCTGATGGTAAACTGAAACAACAATGCCGCCGGTCAATAACAAGCCTCCCAGCATCATGGTTTTCAATCTCTTTTTCATTGTATGGTTCATGGTATCCTCCGGTTCATGATTGCAGTGTTGATTGTGTTTTCCCCTTTTCCAGCAGTTTCACGGCCCAGTCAAGCCCCCGGTATCTCAGGAGAGCCGCTGCATACTCAACTTTGGGCAGCTCACGCTCGATGGAGTCCATGAACTGCTGGTCGTCGGGATTTGAAAGTGCGGCAAAGGCCAGTGCGACCGGCCCCATGTTCAGGGTGAAATGACGCCTCCCTTTCACGGAGCGGTAGTAGTAATCCCTCTTTTTCTGGGCTGTTGCGAGCAGGGTGATTTCGGTGTCACTGAGCCCGAACTTCCGGTATGAGTCGGTCATGGCTGGAGTGAGCGCCTCGTCATCGGGCAGATAAATCTTGGTATGGCATGCCGAAAGGATGGTTGCCATGATGGGCGATTCCGCCGCATCGGCTATCTCCTGCGTGGCGAAAACCACATAGACATTTTTTTTCCGCAGGGTTTTCAGCCAGTTCTGCAACTGCCCCATGAAGATCGGGTGCTTGAGAAAGAGCCACGCCTCGTCGAGAATGAGCAGGGTCGGCCTTCCGTCGAACCGCTGTTCAACCCGGTGAAAGAGATAGAAGAGTCCCGGAATCACGACCTCGGAACTCATGCTCATCAGTGCGTTCATCTCTATGGTCAGCCAGTCGCCATCCTGCATGGTGTCGGTATCGGCATCGAAGATTTCACCGTAGTTGCCCTGCATCGAGTAGGGTCTCAAGGCATCGCGGATCTCCCGGCTCTGCACCAGATCGCTGAAAACCGTCATGGTGCGATGCTCACGGTCGCTCGATGAAAGGCTCTGAAGCGCATCGTCGATCTCTTTTTTCAGAATCGGGGTATCCTGAAGATGCTGTTCTTTCAGGAGAAGCAGGATGAATTCCGAAGCCCATATCCGTTCGGACGATTCATCGATGTTCGCAAGCGGCTGAAAGGCAAGGGCCGCCCGTTCACTGCCCGGTTCGTAATAATCCCCCTGCACGGCAAGGGTAGCGGAACGGGAAGAACGGTCTTTGTCGAAAATAACGACCTGGGCACCGGGATACCGAAGCCATTGCAGGGCAAGCATCGAAAGCAGTGTTGACTTGCCTGCGCCGGTAGGCCCGACGATGAGGGTATGGCCGACATCGCCGATATTGAGGTTCAGCCGGAACGGAGTACTGCCGGTGGTTGAGCAGATGATGTGCGCCATGCCGCTGCCGGTTTTCTCAAGGAGCTGCCTATTGCAGGATTCACCGGCCCAGATGGCGGAAAGCGGCATCATATGGGCGAGATTGAGGCTGCTGATGATCGGGCGACGGACATTGGCATAGACGTGCCCCGGAATGCTGCCGAGCCATGCCTCCTTGCTGTTGAGGCTCTCTTCCTTTACCACAAATCCCCGGCTCTGGATCACCTGCTTCACTCTCCTGATGCGACGCATGGCTTCCTGAAGATCGCCGTGGCTCACCGTTACCGTGCAGGTCATGATACCGAATGATACCAGATCGTCTCCCAGCTCCTGTAATGCGGCATCGGCGTCGGCTGCCTTGTTGGCCGCTGCACTGTCGAGCAGCGCCGACGGCTCCTTGGTTGCCTCTTCTTTCAGGAGGGTAAAGAGGCTCTTGCGTTTTCCCCACCACTGGCGACGGTATTTTTCGATCTCTTTTCTGGCCTCTTCTTTGTCAAGCGAGAGGTAACGCACCACCCAGCGATATTCGATCTGCAGATGGTTCAGCTCATCGAGCATGCCCGGAAGTGAGGTTGAGGGAAAGCCGGTAAAGGTGATGGTCGGAATGAAATGATCACCGAGCATGCAGATGTCCCCTACCGTCAGCGCCTGATCAGGCAGAAGGGCATCGAGGTACATGGGTGTTTCGGGAGCCAGCACCGGATGACGATTGGTGGAGATGGTGCTGTGCAGATAGGTCAGGGTCTCATGGTCATCGAGTTCATCTACTTCCACAAAGACTCCGGCAAGGATATCCATAATCTCATGCATCTGCTTGAGAAACTGATCGAGATCCCGCTCGTTGTCAAACACGGGTTCACTCTGCTCCTGATCGTCATAGAAAAGGCTTGAGAATTTCCTGCTCTGACTGCCCGGCATCTTCCAGACAAAGGTCATAAAGTAGGCTGATTCGAAATGCGATCCTGCCTCCTCGAACTGCCCCCTGCGTTCAAGATCGAGCAGCCATGCCGCCGGATTCCGCCAGTGTGAAACGGGGTATTCGGAGTGCTCGAATCGCTGCGCTTCGATAAAAAGAGCCCAGCCGGAACCGAGACGCTTGATGGCGTTGTTCAGCCGGGCGACAGCCGAAGCAAGTTCCGATGACGAGGAACTTGCAAGATCGGGCCCTCGGAACGCGATTGTTTTCTGCAGGGCAGCATCCTTCTGCAGAACGACACCGGGAGCGACAAGCGCCGCCCAGGGCAGGTAGTCCGGAAGCCGGTTTGAGGGTTCCCTGTATTGCTTGAGACTGAACATATCCGGTCAGGGATAAAGAATTTTCGGAGATTTCAGGGCACGCAAAAAAACATCGAAAAAAAACGGGTCTTTACGGGTCAGCGTGGCAAGCAGCATATGCAGTGCCATAGCAATCGGCACAACCCATATCTGCTGCATCCCGAACCCGAGAGCTGTTGCCGTCGTCCAGAGCAGGATGGCCGGAGTTCTCGGCACACCACCCAGCAGAATGACATCGCTCAGTGAACGATGAACCGGAACCTCGTAACCTTCGATCATACCGTCAGTCCCCCACTGAACCCCATGAAGCTCAGCCCCCATGACACCGCATTGAAGGCAATGGAAAGTCCAAACAGCACCCAGAGCGCTTTTTTCATGACCCCGCCGCCGTCACTGAAAGCAAGGCCGAAACCCAATGCGATAAATGCAACGGCACCGAACACCCGGCTGACGGGTCCGGTCAGAGAATCGAGCGCCTGATTCAAAGGTGTCTCCCAGGGCATCCCGGTGGAAGTAGCAAGTGCGGTATTGGCTGCAAAAAACAGCAGACCGAATAGAAGAAGTCTCTTGTTCATGCTCTTATCATTTCAAGTGATTGGTTGATTCAATGGAATAACACCTCTTTCAGACCGGAATTATTTCATCCGTGTCATATAAACCATATTGGCTCAGCCCCTGAACATGAAACGTTGTTTGCGGGCTGACTTGTAAAGGTTCAAGCACCCACTGCCCCCGCTCATCAAGACCGTTTACACTGACAATGCCGCTGATGCATCGCCCTGCGGGATGGCTTCTGTCGCGCTTGATATGCACGCAGATATCCACGGATTCACCGATAAGGTACCGGGTCGCTTTCGGAACAACCTCTTCGACAAGCTGAACCAGACGATCAAGCATTCCTGCCGGATCATTGGCATGTATGGTTGCCAGACCACCGGGATGACCGGTGTTCCACGCTTTCAGGAGATCAAGTGCTGCACCGTCCCTTACTTCGCCGACGATAATCCTGTCCGGTCGGTAACGCAATGCATCTTTTATCGCTCTCTGATGGGTATATGATGATGCCTGCACAAGCATCTGGAGCATGTTTTCTGCTGAACACTGCAACTCGGGATTGTCTTCAACGATATAAACCCGGTCTTGTGTCCCGGCGACAATCTGCAGCAAGGCATTGGCAAAAGTTGTTTTTCCGGATGCCGTTCCACCACCGATCAGAATGTTTTTTCTTGATTTTACAGCAAGCTCAAGCAAGCGGGCTGGTTCTGGACTGATAATGCCCCGCTGCACGTAATCATCAAGCGTAAACACCATTCTGGCAGGTTTGCGCAACGCGAATACAGGGCGATCAACAATTGGAGGAACAGAAGCCTGAAGCCGTGCTCCCCATCCCGGAAGTTTTGCTGCGAGTGATGGATTGCGTTCGTTGATTTCCGTATTCGAAGTTGCAGCAACAAGGCGAATCATCCGCTCAGCCTCTTCAGTGCTCATGACCACATCGGTGCAGGACATGCCGCACCCGATTTCATCGATCCAAACACGGCCGTCAGCGTTGAGCATAATCTCGGTGACGGAGTCATTTTCAAGCAAATGCCGTAATGGAGCCACTGCGCTGTGCAGTGAAGCTATCCGTCTTTGATTAGTGAGGTTCTCCATACCCTGGAAACAATTTCATTCAACATAATAGAAATTATATTACTGTTTATTACGGGTATTGCAAAATATTTTGCCAATTTTTAGATAAATCTTATCTATTTTCATAGTAAATGACAAAAAAATAGCCAACAGAAACCGTCCATATCAAATTGAATACGGAATGGCATTCAAGTACAGAACAAGCGTTTCGCTTTTCGTATTGTGAATTGGGAGAGTGCCTTGTCAGGCAAGTGAGGGCGATGAGGAATTCACCGAGGTGAAATGTGGATGCTCTTTGGAAACTTAAACAGGTTTTTCAAAGGGTTCGTCGTAGGTTGTTGAGTAAAGAGAGTGGGCTAACGCTTGACTTCAGCGGCTTGCGCAGCAAGTCCGCTGGAAGGAAATGTTATGCATCTACAACTTCGCGACATCGATGTGATACCCCTGGGCCACCATCTCTTTGGCAAGAATGGTTCCAGCTTCTTTTTGGAGATCGTCTTTGAAGGGGATGTAGATCAATCCTTGGATGTCGGACGGACGTTCCATGTTTGCCTGCTGTTTAAGAAGGATGGCTACGCGACTTCTTCCCAAGCGAGACAACAACATGCCCAATTCAAGAACGACGTTCTGGCGGGCCCGATACGCCTTTTCGTCCTCTCGTCCCGCACGGTTCCCCTCATCGTCTGGGGTAGCCAAGACAACACCAAAATGAACATCCGCAGTGTACTTTTCCAGCTTTTCAATGATTGTTTGCCCCTCGGATGGAAGCTGATCAAGGATTAGCGGGTCAAGCCCCCAACGGCGAAGCATTGCCTCTAGGTGGTTTCGTGCCGTTTCGTCATGGCCATATACAACGAACACTTTGTTGTTACCACTCTGCTTAGCATCAATGGTAGTGGCTTTTACTGGGGCCTGCGGAACAGCCTCGGCTCCGAGCGCAGCCTTTATCTCTGGCTGGCATTTGCCCTGAACATTAAATGATCCGGTATCAAAGATGTTGACGATACCCCCATTTGAGAGGCGAAGTTGCCAACCAAGATCGTTGGAGGATCGCTGCTCAGAACTGACCGTAAAGCCTGCAGGAGCCAGAAGGCTTTTTGCTTCATCAATATTCATTGGCATACCTATTTAGATGCATAACGGTAATCTGAGTGGCCCGCCAAAGAGCCTGTCCGTAAGGCTGTAGAATTTCTCTGGGTTCACTTAGGCGATTGGTTGTGTGATTTCATACTATGTTTTCCCAAGACAGCATTTTTTATATTTCTTCCCGGAACCGCAAGGACATGGGGCATTCCGGCCTACATTCACTCGACTTAGGACTTCTGGCTTTTTAAGAACGGGAAACTCAGTCACTGCCCCCTTCTCAATAACACCAGTCTTAAAAAATCCAAGTCCTTCATTTTCCTTTTCATAATGCTCTTTCTTTTCCTCTGTCCAATCAGCACAGTCCATCAAGATGAAATCTTCTGAGTTTATTTCTGCATACTTTGGAGCATCAATTGCGATACCAACGACCGTTTTCAAATGGTCAAACTTATTTTTTGCAGCACCACACGCTACCTCAAGCAACGCTTGTCTTTTGGGTCGGTATTCATTCTCATAGTCGGTAATATCGTCTACCTTGAGCTGCAAAAACACATACCCCTTGTCTTCATAAAATGACGACATGAACGACAAGTTTCTCATTATACTTTGCTGTGTATCCGGAAAATTACGAATTGACTGAATAATTCTTTCTGATAGCGCTCGACGGTGAAAACGAGGTTCTTTTGCCATTTCATGGATGGCACTACGCCCACTCAATGGGGAATATCCACCAATTGTTCCATCAAGCGTGTTTTGGCAGGTGATTTGGAGAAGCCTATCCCAATGATAAGAAATTTTATCTGCTAATTTTTTCCTTTTGTATATATCTAATTCAATAAAATCTTTCCATTCACCTTCACCAATCATTATAGCATTGATATCTTTTTCCGAGGTGCCAATAAAATGCTTTTGTCTTGACTCATCAAAGTTGAGGAAATAGTGGGCTAATAAATCCTCCTCCCCGCAATAAGATATCATTTCGTATGCATGAATTGCCGCAACCTTCGCATCGATATATGACATAAAATCGTAAACGGTGTCTAATTCCGAAAAGATAATATGAAGGTTATGACTATCGAAAACATGGACAGGGTTCTCTTTGTCTATGTGTATCATAAACGGAAATGGAAGCTCGGCCTCGCTGGGGCCATAGAATACGCCAAGACTACCATAAACATTATCCTCCGAAAAATTTTTGCATGCCTCTTTTGCGCCATGTGCAACAATAATTTTGTGAACCACCATTTCTTGGCGATCAATACCAAAAGGAAAAGGAGTTTTTAAATCTTTATCCAGAAAGATGTTTCGCCCGCTTCGAATATAGCGTTCTCCCTATGTGTTAATATAGATGTCGCCTCAACCAAGGAGACAAGATGGGCTATTCGAGATCAATAAAGGTAAGTATTTTAAGACGGGTTTTACCCCCTAATAACGAAAGTATTACCAAGGTGAGTGAG
>Ga0214236_1000154_pt1 | contig 31590 bp, 28 predicted proteins | sample TroBogypolimnion_11_FD_153074 | JGI IMG/M metagenome (GOLD analysis project Ga0214236, IMG submission 153074) | Freshwater microbial communities from Trout Bog Lake, WI - 28JUL2008 hypolimnion | ecosystem: Environmental > Aquatic > Freshwater > Lake > Hypolimnion/Profundal zone | place: Trout...
GTGTTCATCAATGATGATTTGTACTGCTCGCAATACGCGCTCGTCTTCACCCTCAGCAAACACAATCCGTTTTTGATTTACCGGTACACCTTTAGCGATGCTAAAGAGTGGCTTCATCAAAGTGCCAGAGTGATACACGAACTGTTGCAGTTGATTGCGATACGCATCGAAATCTTTAATCGGGCGCAAAGCTACGCCATCCTCCATTGCAGCTTTAGCAACTGCTGGGGCAATCACAGTAATCAAACGTGGATCAAATGGTTTTGGAATTAAATATTCTGGGCCAAAGGACAGATTTTCAATGCCGTAAACAGAGGCAACCACCTCACTCTGTTCAGCCTGGGCTAACTCCGCTACAGCCTTAACCGCTGCGACTTCCATGCCACGAGTAATCGTTGTCGCACCTACATCCAAAGCACCACGGAAGATGAATGGGAAACATAAAACGTTATTTACTTGGTTTGGATAATCGGTACGACCAGTTGCCATGACTGCATCTGGACGCACTGCCTTTACCTCTTCCGGCAAAATTTCTGGGGTTGGGTTTGCTAAGGCGTAGACCAATGGCTTGGGCGCCATTTTCTTCACCATATCTTGTTTCAACACACCACCAGCAGAAAGGCCTAAGAAAATATCGGCACCTTCAATCGCTTGATCCAGCGTGCGCAAATCGGTATCTTGGCAGAATGGCTCCTTTTCTGGATCCATCAGCTCCTGACGGCCTTTGTAAGCAACACCCGCTAAGTCGGTAACCCAAATATTTTTACGCTGAATGCCAAGATCAACCAATAGATCTAAGCAAGCCAAAGCTGCAGCACCCGCGCCTGAAGTAACGAGTTTTACGTCTTCAACATTCTTACCCACGACCTTCAAACCATTAATAATGGCGGCCGCAACCACAATCGCTGTCCCGTGCTGGTCATCATGAAAGACCGGAATCTTCATGCGCGCTTGCAGCTTACGCTCGACTACAAAACAGTCCGGCGCTTTAATGTCTTCTAAATTAATGCCGCCAAAAGTTGGCTCTAATGCCGCAATAATTTCTACTAACTTATCTGGATCGTTTTCATTGACTTCGATATCAAACACGTCAATGCCAGCAAACTTCTTAAAAAGTACTGCTTTTCCTTCCATCACGGGCTTACTCGCTAGCGGACCGATGTTTCCCAAACCGAGAACCGCAGTACCGTTGGTAATCACGCCAACTAAGTTTCCACGTGCGGTGTATTTGAATGCGTTAGCGGGATCTTTAACAATCTCTTCGCAGGGAGCTGCAACACCAGGCGTATATGCCAGCGCTAAATCTCGTTGATTGGTTAATTGCTTAGTCGGGGCAATTTCAATTTTGCCCGGCATTGGAAACTCGTGGTACTGAAGGGCCGCCTCTCTTAAGGCTGCAATTTGCTGCTCTTTACTATTTTCTTTGCTCATCCACTAACTCGCTCATTTCCGTCTTATCTTCAATTGATATAAGACTGTTAAGAGCTCAATTCTATTCCTCTCAGACACAGGACACACAAGCACCATAAAATGGGGTATGTCTTCTTATTCCAGACCCCCAGGGGAATTTGACCTGATTGATCGTTTTTTTAAAACGGGTGCAGATTCTTTGCGCACAACGGCTGATTCAGCAATCGCCTTAGGTATTGGCGATGACTGCGCTCTGCTTAAAACATCTGCAAATGAAGAAATTGCCATTACCAGCGATATGTTGGTCGAGGGTAGGCACTTTTTCGTAGGAACTGATCCCGAGCTATTAGCCCGCAAAGCCCTAGCAGTCAACCTCTCAGACTTAGCGGCTATGGGTACAAGACCTCTGGGATTCACACTGGCAATTGCCCTGCCCAAGGCAGATGAAGTATGGCTAAAGTCTTTCTCTCAAGGTCTTTTTGCCATGGCAGAAGAATATTCATGCCCCCTCATTGGCGGGGACACTACTGCTGGTCCATTAACTATATCTATCACCGCATTCGGTAGCGCGCCAAGCGGAAAAGCTATCCGTAGATCCGGGGCAAAAGTAGGTGATGAGATTTGGGTATCTGGAAGCATCGGGGATGCAAGACTTGCTCTTGCTGCACTGCGTCATGAAATCCATCTGCCTAGCGAAGATTTGCAGCAGGTGGAACACCGTATGCATCAGCCAAGCCCCAGAGTTGAACTGGGTATGCAATTACGCGATATTGCTAGTGCAGCGTTGGATGTATCTGATGGCTTGCTTGGAGACTTACGTCATATCCTGATGCAGTCTCAAATTGATGCCAGAGTCGATTTAAATAAATTACCCAAATCCAGCACACTGCAAAAACAAGACGTCTCAATTCAAAATCTATTTGCTGCTTGTGGCGGAGATGATTACGAACTTTGCTTTACTGCGCATCCAAGTCAACGTGAAAAAATTCAAGCAATTAGTGAGTCACTCAATTTGCCTTTAACTTCAATCGGTGAAATTCTGCCAAGAGAGGGTTTTGAAGTAAAGATTCATTTGCTAGATGCCTCTGGCAAAAAACTCAGCGATATTGAATCAGCACCCCTCCTAAAATCATTTGATCACTTCGCATCATGAATAATATTTTGCATTCCGCAGATGTGAAGCCAAGCTTCAAGTGGGTTTTTCAAACAGCTAGTCGCACGCTTGCCTTTGGCTTTGGTAGCGGCTTAAGCCCTGTAGCACCAGGAACTGCAGGTACTCTCTGGGCCTGGGCTGCGTTTCTGCTGGGCGAGTATTTTTTAAGTACCGAAGACTTTCTCTGGATTATTGGTGGTGGGATTTTGCTAGGCTGCTGGATCTGCGGTCATGTGAGCGAAGAGTTAGGTAAAAAAGATTTTGGTGGAATTGTATGGGATGAGATCGTTGCTTTTTGGTTGGTACTGATCTTCATCATGCCGGCCAACATTTGGATGCAGGTGATTGCTTTTGCTATGTTCCGATTTTTTGATGCAGCCAAACCAGGCCCTATTGGCATGATTGATCGTCACTTCAAAAATACTGCAAGCATGGACAATCAGGAGTCAACTTATCTGCAAATCACCTGGCGCGGATTTGGCATCATGGTCGACGATCTTGCTGCTGCATTTTGCACGCTACTTGTGATGGCTTTAATACAGTTCTTAGTTAGGTAATCTACTCTCATGAACGCAAGTGATCTCACCAAAACCTTAGCCCAGATTTTGCTCTCGAAAAACTGGACAGTCTCACTAGCCGAATCTTGTACGGGAGGCCTTGTCTGCGCCACCCTCACAGAACTAGCGGGCTCTAGTGAGTGGTTTGAGAGAGGCTATGTCACCTACAGCAATGAGGCCAAAATGGAATGCCTAGGTGTGCCAGCCCAGCTCATTGAGTCACATGGGGCTGTCAGCGAACAAGTGGCCAAAGCCATGGCCGAGGGCGCTCGAATCAATTCTGGAAGCAATACAGCCATTTCTATCACTGGTGTAGCAGGGCCATCAGGTGGCTCAGCAGAAAAACCGGTAGGAACAGTATGTTTTGGCTGGGCTACCGAAAATCAAACCTTGACCAAAACCATGCACTTTGACGGTGATCGCCAAAAGATTCGGCAACAAGCAGCTGGATTTGCACTGACCGAGTTAATCGCGCTACTCCGAAGTTAACTCTAAAAATTAACCGCTAATTACTTCATCCAGCCTTTGCTATGGAAGTACCAAAGCGGAATGATGGCAGAGATAACCATAGCAGCAATCGCCATTGGATAACCCCAAATCATATCTAGCTCAGGCATATATTTGTAGTTCATACCCCAAATACTAGCCAGTAAAGTAGGCGGCATTAAAGCAACAGAAACCACCGAGAAGATCTTAATAATCTTGGATTGGTTCAAGTTAATGAAACCGACGGTCGCATCCATTAAGAAGTTAATCTTATCGAATAAGAAAGCAGTATGGTTCTCAAGAGAATCGATGTCGCGCAAAATTTGACGCGCTTCTTCTTGCTGCTCATCTGAGAGTAATTTGCTGCGCATCAGGAAAGACAAGGCTCTGCGGGTATCCATGACGTTACGACGAATACGTCCGTTGGTGTCTTCCTCTTTTGCAATAGTCTCCAGAACTTCAGCAGCGTCGGCATCATTGATGCTATCAGATAGCACTCGCTTGCCGGCTTGCTCTAGGTTTTCATATACCTCTTCCAAAGCATCAGCAGAATACTCAGCATCGGTTGAATACAAATCTAGTAATACATCTTTTGCATTACTCACAGAACCAGGACGCAAACGCGCACGCAAGCGAACCAAGCGGAACACTGGCAAATCTTCGTCATGAATTGAGAACAACACTTGCTTGGTGAGAACAAAAGCTACTCGTACGTTACGAGAGGTTTCTTCTTCATCCAATAAGAAATCAGTGCGGATATGGAGGTGGCCATCATCCGCTTCAAAATAACGCGCAGATGCTTCTAAGTCACCCAAGTCATCTAACTCGGGCAAAAGTACGCCAAAGGCCTCTTTAATCCAGATTAATTCCTCTTCTTCTGGATCAACCACGTCAATCCAGATAGGATTGGCATATTGCAACAATTCATTGCGATCTTCGACTTGCTCTTGAGAGAGGCGGCCATTTTGCAGGACGAACAAGTTGATCATGGTGAACTCCTAAGGAATGTGCGCTAGTTTATCCTATAGAGCATGACAGTTTCACTAAAATAAGCCAAATCCAATGAACTCTCACTCAAATACCTTTAACCAGCAACTCCAGTCCGCATGGGCTTCCCAAGGCAGCATGCTGTGCGTTGGTTTTGACCCTGACCCCAAGCGTTTACCCCTTAGCCTACAAGGGAGACCTGAGGGCATCTATGAGTTCTGCCGTGAAATCGCTGACGCGACCGCGGATTTGGTCTGCGCCTTCAAACCCCAGTTTGCCTACTTTGCCTCGCATAGAGCCGAAGCTCAGCTAGAAAAACTGATCAAACACCTCAAAGATCAGTACCCCCATATCCCAGTCATCCTGGATTCCAAACGCGGAGATATTGGTAGCACTGCCGACCATTACGCCTTGGAGGCCTTTGATCGTTATGGCGCTGATGCAGTGACTGTCAACCCTTATATGGGCTTTGACACGATTGAACCCTACCTCAAGCATGCGGGCAAAGGGGTTATTGTTTTATGCCGCACCTCCAACCCAGGCGGATCTGATTTGCAGTTTCTGAATGTAGCCCCCAATGGTGAGCCTCTTTATCTTCACGTAGCCAAACTTGCGGCACAGCAGTGGAATAACTCAGGTCAAATTAGCTTGGTAGTCGGCGCAACTTTTCCAGAAGAAATCGCTAAGGTACGCGCTATTGTTGGGGAGATGCCTTTATTAATCCCGGGCATCGGTGCTCAAGGTGGCGATATTGATGCCACTGTCAGCGCAGGAAAAATTGCAGGCAAACCAGGCATGGGAATGATCATTAATTCTTCCAGAGCTATTTTGTATGCGAGTTCAGGTAGTGATTTTGCACAAGCTGCTCGCGAAGTTGCAATAACCACTCGCGATGCATTACGGGCTGCTGCTAGCAAGTAATTTAGTGTAAAGAATGGCTCTTACTTCTTTGGGTAAGGCGCTAAAGCGACTCGATCCATACCTTCTAAGATAAATTCTTGGCGGGCGGCATAGTTAATACTGCCTCGACGACAGTACTGTTGCTTATCAAAACATTTAGGCGCCGGCAGTGCCGAGGCAAGGGCTGCAGCCTGATCTCGATCAAGCCCTGCTGGGCTGGTAGCGTAATAGTGCTGTGAGGCTGCGCCAATTCCAAAAATACCTTCGCCCCACTCTACAGAATTGAGATAAATCTCGTACAACCTTTGCTTAGAAAGGGTTAGCTCCAAAAGCCCAGTAATGATGAGCTCCTGCCCTTTGCGTAAATAGTTTTGTTCTGAGGATAAAAATAAATTCTTGGCTAACTGCTGAGTGATCGTAGAGCCACCACGTAAAGCCACTTTAGGCTTATTGCCTGCTTGAGATTTTTGTTGGTTTTGCTGATGTTGCTGTTGATTTTTCTGCCAAGCCTTTTGCATGTCTTCAACCCGTACACCCTTGTGCTGAAAGAAGATATCGTCTTCGCTGACTAAAACCGCGCGCTTGAGATTATTGGAGATCTTGTCATAAGGCACCCAATGAGATTGCACCGAACAAGTCCAATGCCAACTACACAGACGCCAATGTTCTGCCCTCTGAAACGCAGTACTACTGGGGTCTAAGCTAATCCACAGAGCTATCTGTAAAGCAAAATAGATTTGCATTGCTACAAAGCCTGCTAGCAAACACTTCACTGGATAAAGTAGCCAGCGCATCAGAGCAAATTAACTACGTAACTCTGCTAAGACCGCGCGTGGATCGATGGCAGACGCTAATTGCGCACCCCGCCATAACAAGAAGGCATCGGCTGCTTGCTCGACCAACATCCCCAGACCATCACTAACGCGCGCGCCTCGTTGTAAAGCCTGCTGCATGAAGGTAGTCGTTTTACCGTAAACCATGTCATAAGCGAAAGAGCTAGGCACAAAAATATTGCCTACAGCCTGCGTAGTCAGCGGAGACTGATCAGTCAATCCTGCGGCTGTAGCATTAATCGCCAAGTCAAATGGGTATTGGGTTTTTGCTTTATCTTCTAAGTCAGCCAATGTCCGAGATTCCAGAGCTACTTCCTTGGAGGCAGCTAACTCAGCAAAGAGTTTTACCAATTCATTAGCTTTACCGCTAGAGCGATTAGCGATGATGAGCGATTTGGGGGCTTGCTCAAGTAAAGGGCCGATCACTCCACGTGCGGCCCCACCAGCACCCAGCAACAAAATGCGCGCACTATGCAGCGCAATGCCTTGCGCAAGCAAATCACGCACTAGACCTGCACCATCAGTGTTATCACCAAAAATTTTGCCCTCTGTCTTCCACAGAGTATTGACGGCGCCCGCTAACTGGGCACGCGGCGTTAATACATCAGCTAAATTTTGCGCATCCAGCTTAAACGGTACCGTGACATTCATACCCTTACCGCCCGCAGCAAAAAAATCTTTAGCTGCCTGAGCAAATGAATCTAACTCAGGTTGGAGACGTCCATAGTGCATCCGTTGATTGGATTGCTCTGCAAAACGCTGGTGAATTGCTGGCGATTTACTGTGAGAGATTGGATTACCCGCAACAGCATAGACGGCCACGCCCGGATAAAGACCTGGATCGGTATGCAAGGTGATGGAATTAGCCGAACTCATAATAACTACAGAATAAGCGAATTTATGAACTTAGTTCAATTGCCTTAATAATTACTTCAGTGATTACCTCAGTGATTACTTCAGTGATTACCTCAGTGATTACATTAATGACGCAGCTCTAGGCGATCTTCACCATCACGAGTGAACTCAAATGTGGAAATCCAATCCAATACATCAATTTGATTGCGCATTTCTGATGGGAAGGGGCCGAATGGGGCTGAAGCCCTTACGATTGCTAGCGCCTGCCTATCTAACTCAGAATTACCCGAGCTGCGGCCAATGGAGAGCCCATCTTTACCCTGAGCGTTGGTCGTGATTCTGCCTTGGTTATCTACGCTGACTACGATCACTAAGCTGCCGTATAGAGGACGTCCATTCGCTCTTGGGAAAAACGCACTTCCATAAGCTTCAATCTTTTGACGCATCGTATCGTAATAATGCGCAAAGGTAACTGCCTTGGTATTAGCGCCAGTCATGACTTTTCGTCTGGGCACTTTAGCATCAGCCTGCAAGCGTTTAGCTAACTCAGCCTCCAGAGAATTTACTTGCGGGGTAATTTTTTGCTCATCACCACTCTTACGACCACCAGAGCGACTGCGTAGTTCATCTAACTTTGCCAGCATTTGCTTTTGCTGCTTCTCTAATATCTCAAGTCTAGCCTCCGCACCTAGGCGAGCACGATGCATTGCAGTAGCTTCTTGATTTTCTGTGATGCCACCACCCTGCAAGTCGGCCTGTGCCAATTTGTTCGCTTTTTGAGGCGGAATTTTGTTGCTGGCATTGACCAAAACAACACTCAATGGCGTGTTGAGTCTACGATTCTGAATCTCGCCTACACCCCAACGAAACGATAAAAAAAGAATATGAATCAGTATCGAAACGCATAAGGCAAAACGAAATGGATAACGATTCCAGGCCTTATGCAAATAACGCAAGATCCTGCCAAGCCACTCCGGACAAGGAAATTCTAGAGACTTAATCTGGGCTAGCATCTTTTTTAGGTTCTTCTACAGATTCTGGCTCTACTAACTGGTCTTGTATTGCCTCGGAAGAATCGATCTTTGCTTCAATCTCCAACACCCGAACACCTGCGCTAAGTTGCAATAAATCTGCATCTGCAATCACTACTTCTGCACGTGTCATACGCGGATGGGTTGCTAATTCAGGGATAGGTAAATGCAAAGGAACTAACTCGACCCGAGACATTCCTTCTTTGAGATGACGTACATGAACCGTTTTCGAATCACCATCTTGGGTAATCCACCGTAAGCACCAGTACTTTTCTAGACGATCCTGAAATTCGCCATACGCTTGATAGCAAGATTCAAAATCGGCAGCAATCCCCATGAGCGTTGCATCTCGTGGGGGAAAAGGAGCAACCATCTTGGCTGTGACGCCATGCTTTGCGAGCGCAAGGAGTTGCCATTGATTAACCAAGTCTGAGTATCGACGCAAGGGAGATGTACACCAAGCGTAATAGTCCAAGCCCAAACCTTCATGCGGTCCGGGAGTTGTTTGCATACGTGTACGCAATGGGCCCCAGCCCTTTTGGGTTCTGAATAAACCTGGCAGGCCATGATCAGCAAGGAGTTGGCCAGAGGCGCTGTTACAGAAAATCATCCACTCAGCAACAATCGTATCCAAGATAGATCCGCGTTGACGCGGCATGATTTCTACACGCTTGACTCCATCAACATCCTGAATCTGAAAATGGAAGTCTCTTGCGAGCGCATTGGGATCAATGAGACCTAGCTGCTCTGCACGCAAACCATTTGCTAGACGCTTTTCTTGTCGACCGGCATGGAGAAGCTTAGCGGCCTGCCATAAAGTCGCCAGCTCTTTGCGGTAAGGATAACTAGCACTCTCATCCTGCAAGCTTTCCTCACTGACAAGATGCTCAATGTCTTCCAAGCGCAGATTGGCTGCCATCGGCACCATCTCTGCGCGCATCTGTAGTCTATCTCGATTCGCTACGCCATCTCCATCAATATCTACATAGATCGATAAGGCAGGTCTAGGCATGCCCGCATCTAGTGAGAATTGCTCAATCACTGAATCCGGCAACATCGTAATTTTGTCACCCGGGAAGTACACTGTGGACATCCGATTACGCGCGACTTGATCTAGGGGATCATCTTTTGTAATCGCCAATCCGGGCGCGGCAATATGAATACCTACCCGATAGCCACCTTCAATTGCTGTAACTGATAAAGCGTCATCAATCTCTGTCGTACCCGAATCATCAATCGAGAATGCTTGCACCTGAGCAAGTGGGAGCTCAGCCACAGCGCAGGCATAAGCTGTTTGATCAACACCAAGATTGGGGTTGTGATCTGCTCCATTCGGAAAATGCGCTTTGAGAAACATTCCCTGGTGATAGGCCAAAGGTGAATCAATCGCACCACAACGAATCATGAGCTGGGCAGGAGATTCACCCGTCTCGGTACAAGCAGCAAGCAAAGCTTTATAGGCGGACGTATTTTTATCGGGAGAGAAAAGCAATTGTTTGGTAGATGACTTCAGTACTTCAGGGAAGGTGCCAGCAACCAACTCTTGCTGCCAAACAGATTGTTGCTCGAGCTCTTTTTGTTTACGCTCTAAAGCAGCCAGGCCTGCTTGTAATTGCTCCAAGGGAGCTCTCTGAAATCGGCCACGCCCTTTACGTCGGAAAAATACCGGCGCACCTTGCAAGGCAATCGCTAATGCCACTTGTTGAGGAATGCTAGCTTGTGAACCAAAGTACTCATGCGCCACGTCAACCAAACCAAACTCTTCATCTGGCGCGCAATCCCAAAGAAATTGCAAATCAATATCTGTGGTGAGTATGTTCGCCTCGTCCATTGCTACTTGGGCTTCAGGCTTTTCAAAACGGAGCCATACTTCCTTCGCTTTGAGTTTGATCCTCTTTCCGGAAAGACTGGTTGCCTGCCAGGACTCTGTATCTCCTGTGCCCGATGCAGACTGGACTGCGGCAATCTTAATATCGCCACCTTCTTCGTATAAAAGATTCATGCTTAGAGCGAGATCCCGCCGCTAGCCTCTAATGCCACTCCATTGACATAGCTTGATTCATCGCTAGCCAAGAATAAATACACATTAGCCATTTCAGCAGGAGTACCTAGACGCCCAAGCCAGCTACGCTTTTCAATATCTTGCAAAATGTTTTCTGGCATGGCCTTGACCATTTCAGTTGCGATGAAGCCTGGGCATACCGCATTAACTCGAATGCCCTTAGGGCCCAGTTCGCGTGCCCATGTCTTAGTAAAGCCAATAACGCCAAACTTAGTTGCCGAGTAATTGGTTTGCCCAAAGTTACCGTAGAGACCCACTACGCTAGAAGCATTCACTACCGCCCCAGAGCCAGCTTCGAGCATATGCGGAACAATCAACTGAGTACAGTTAAATACACCCTTCAAGTTGACATCAATCACAGTATCAAACTGGGCCTCGGTCATCTTAATTAAGCGCGCATCTTGAGTAATGCCGGCGTTATTAATCAAGATATCAATACGTCCATGCTTTTGTATAACCTGATCTACGACCGACTGAATGCTGGCACGATCAGTGACATTCATGGCATAGCCTTCAGCATGAGGTGTTTGTGCAGCTGCACTGTTAACGGCATCCTGATTGATATCAGTAATGATGATCTTGGCGCCCTCTTGTGCAAAACGCTGAGCGGTAGCAAAGCCAATACCTTTAGCGGCGCCGGTAATGATGGCTACTTTGTCTTTTAATCTATCGCCCATTTTTTGCTTTCTGTGTTGATTCTTTGTATTGATTCTTTGTGCTGCTACTTTATATTGCTACCTTGCCAAAATGGCTTTTAATAGTTTTTGATGTACGCCACCAAACCCGCCATTACTCATAACCAAAATATGATCACCTGGCTTAGCTTCTTGTGCGACCGCCTTCACTAGGGCATCCAGATCATCAAAAGCCTGAGCTTTGCCTTGCTCATTTGAATTGAGTGGAGATAACACTTCTGCCAAGTCCCAACCCAATGATTCTTTTCCAGTATTGGCGCCATAGGCAAAAACTTTATCAGCGGCTGAAAGACTTCCAGGGAGTTGGGCCTTCATCACGCCAAGCTTCATCGTATTGGAGCGTGGCTCTAATACCGCCAGAATGCGCGCTTTTCCAACGCGACGACGAAGGCCATCAACAGTAGTAGTAATTGCTGTTGGGTGATGCGCAAAATCGTCATAAACCGTAATGTCATTGGCAACGCCAATGGTTTCTAAGCGACGCTTTACATTTTTGAACTCAGCCAAAGCACGAGCAGAATCTGCCGGAGTAATCCCAATGTGATTTGCAGAGGCAATCGCTGCAAGTGCATTGAGCTGGTTATGTCTACCCATCACACCAGAATCAGACGCCCATTTCACATTGGCTACTTCCTCACCAGATTTGCACACAATGAATCCATCAGCCTCTTGCGAGATCAATGACCATTCATTAGGCAACTCTTGACCAAAGCGCTCTACAGGTGCCCAAGCACCGCGTGCAATGACACTTGCTAATGCAGGCTCTTCGCCATTAACCACCAACAAGCCATCGCCGGGAACAGTACGTACTAAATGATGAAATTGCGTTTCGATTGCAGCAAGATCAGCAAAAATATCAGCGTGATCGAACTCTAAATTATTCAATAAAGCAGTGCGCGGGCGATAGTGAACAAACTTACTGCGCTTGTCAAAAAAAGCAGTGTCGTATTCATCCGCCTCGATGACAAAATATTGACTCTCGCCTAAACGTGCAGAAACAGTGAAATTGAGTGGCACACCACCAATCAAATATCCAGGTTTGTATCCGTTGAATTCTAAAATCCAAGTCAACATGGCTGAAGTGGTTGTCTTACCATGCGTGCCAGCAACAGCTAAAACATGTCGCCCGTATAAAACTTGCTCGCCCAACCACTGTGGTCCAGAGATATAAGGTAATCCTTGATTGAGAATCGCCTCCATCAAAGGATTGCCGCGAGAAACAACATTGCCAATGACAAATAAATCAGGCATGGTCTCAAACTGAGATAATTGGTCGGGCGAAAATCCCTCAATCAGTTCAATGCCTTGAGCTTCAAGCTGCGTACTCATTGGTGGATACACGTTGGCATCGCAACCAGTAACGCGATGTCCAGCTTGCCTCGCGATTGCGGCAATGCCGCCCATGAAAGTACCGCAAATGCCCAAGATATGTATATGCATTAGCGAATTTTAGCGAAGGAGTTGTAATGAACCGCAGACAATGGATCATCATCGTCGGAATTAGTCTACTAGCACTCCTTTCGGGCGTTCTGACTTCGCAATGGATTTATAAAACTGGCTTAGCTAGCGATCCAGCGGTAAAAGCATTTTTTGCCAATTCTTGGCAATCTCCGGATGGAAAACCAGTCGACAGCCAAAAATGGCAAGGAAAAGTCCTAGTGGTCAACTTTTGGGCCTCCTGGTGCCCTCCCTGCGTCGAAGAAATGCCTGCTTTAGACAAGCTTCAGCAAGAGTTTTTGCAGCAAAATGTCTTATTTGTCGGCATCGGTATTGATTCACCCTCTAATATTCGCGAATTTCTCTCAAAAACTCCAGTCAGCTATCCCATAGCAGTTGGTGGCATGGAAGGCAGCAATCTATCTAAGCAATTAGGAAATTCTCAGGGCGCCCTGCCTTACACCATTATTATCAACGCTAAGGGTAAGGCGACATATAGCAAATTAGGAAAGATAAGCGAAGATGACATCAGAAGCGCGATTAAATCTACCTTATAGGCATTTTTAATCACTTTTTGCTACTTCACGTTATCTATATTCTGCCTAATTATTAAGCAATAACTTTAGTATTTTTCAATATTTTCCTGAAAAGCATGGAAAGAACCCTCTTTCCAATGCAATTTTTGAGGGTTTAGCCGCCTTTAAAAAGGTATACTTCCACCACAAGCAATCGAGTATGAGTTTATCTAGTATTTAACGCTTAACTGCCTCTAAAAACAGGGATCTATGTCGAAAAAAGCTTCAATTCTCGTAATTCAGGGCCCAAACTTAAATCTATTAGGCACCCGTGAACCGGATGTTTACGGCAAAACTACCCTGGAAGACATCCATCAGAAGCTGGGCGAACTGGCAAAAGCTCAGTCCGTTGACCTGAGCACTTACCAAAGCAATCATGAAGGCGAGTTAATCGACCGCATTCAGAAAGCTAAACAAGATGGGGTGGATTTCATCATCATCAATCCAGGTGCTTTTACCCACACCAGCGTTGCCTTGCGCGATGTCTTGGCTGGAGTAGCCATTCCTTTTACTGAAGTCCATTTATCCAATATTCATCAGCGCGAAGAATTTCGCAAACATTCTTACCTGTCCGACATTGCGACTGGGGTGATTTGCGGTCTTGGTGCTATTGGCTATGAATTAGCACTGCAAGCAGCTATTGCACGCTTACAGAAATAAATCTAATCAAAGAATTACAAGAGAGGAAGCACTCGTATGGATCTCAGAAAACTTAAAACCTTGATTGATTTAGTCTCTGAATCAGGTATTTCAGAACTGGAAGTAAATGAAGGTGAAGATCGCGTTCGCATTGTGAATGCAGGATCTTCAGCCCCAGCTGGTCAGGTAGTTTATGCAAATCCAGCGCCTGTACAAGCCATGCAATCTGCTCCAGTTTCTAGCGCTCCAGCAGCTGTTGCCCTTGAAACTCCTGCTGTTGAGACTGGCTTTATTGCTAAATCTCCAATGGTTGGCACTTTCTACCGCGCTCCAAATCCAGAGTCTCCAAACTTCGTCAATGTTGGTGACACGGTAAAAGTTGGTCAAACACTCTGCATCATCGAAGCGATGAAGTTGCTCAATGAGATCGAATCTGAGCAAGCTGGTGTGATCAAAGAGATCCTCTGTGAAAACGGTCAAGGTGTTGAATTTGACCAGCCACTTTTTGTCATCGCTTAGTTAACTAATAGCTTTGATCTTGATTAGATTTATTCCAATTCACTGTTACTTAACTCAGAGCCGACATGTTCGATAAGATTCTGATTGCCAATCGGGGGGAAATTGCCCTCCGCATCCAACGCGCATGCCGCGAGTTGGGAATTAAAACTGTAGTGGTGTATTCCACCGCAGACAAAGAAGCAAAGTATGTCAAGCTTGCTGATGAAGCCGTATGCATCGGACCTGCCCCATCTCCACTGAGCTATCTCAATATGCCGGCGATTATTTCTGCAGCCGAAGTGACCGATGCAGAAGCAATTCATCCTGGATATGGCTTTCTTTCTGAAAATGCCGACTTTGCAGAGCGTGTTGAAAAATCTGGCTTTGCTTTTATTGGACCTACAGCAGCATCGATTCGCTTAATGGGCGACAAGGTTTCCGCCAAACGCGCCATGATCAAAGCCGGTGTACCTTGTGTACCTGGATCAGAAGGTGCGCTTACTGATAACCCAAAAGAAATTATTGCAACAGCAAAAAAAGTGGGATATCCAGTCATCATTAAAGCTGCTGGCGGTGGTGGTGGACGCGGTATGCGCGTTGTGCATACTGAAGCTGCCCTTATTAATGCCGTCAACATGACTCGTGAAGAAGCGGGTCGTGCCTTTGGCAATCCAGAAGTTTATATGGAGAAGTTTTTAGAAAAACCTCGCCATGTAGAGATCCAGATTTTGGCTGATACCCATGGCAGCGCTATTTGGTTAGGTGAACGCGATTGCTCTATGCAGCGCCGACATCAAAAAGTGATTGAAGAGGCTCCAGCGCCTGGTATTGATCGTCGTTTAATCGCCAAAATTGGTGAGCGCTGTGCTGAAGCCTGTCGCAAGATTGGTTACCGTGGTGCCGGTACATTTGAGTTTCTTTATGAAAATGGTGAATTCTTCTTTATCGAGATGAATACCCGTGTTCAAGTTGAACATCCAGTGACTGAAATGATTACTGGCGTGGATATTGTTCAAGAACAAATTCGGATTGCCGCTGGCTTAAAACTCAGTTATCGCCAGAAAGATATCGTTTTCCGTGGTCATGCCATTGAGTGCCGCTTAAATGCGGAAGATCCATTTAAGTTCACTCCGAGCCCAGGCAAAATTGGTTCATTCCACATGCCTGGTGGTCCTGGAATTCGCGTTGATTCACACGCCTACAGCGGCTACGTGGTTCCATCAAACTACGACTCCATGATTGGCAAGTTGATTTCTTACGGCAATACTCGTGAGCAAGCTATTCGCCGTATGCAAATTGCACTCTCCGAGATGGTGATTGATGGCATTACAACCAATGTGCCACTCCATCGTGAGTTGATGCTTGATCCGAACTTCATTGAGGGCGGTACCAGCATTCACTATTTGGAGCACCGCTTAGAAGAGCAAGCTGCAAGCCGTGGTAAATCGTAGGTAATGAGCTTTATGCGAGCGTCCCATGCCTTATCGTGAACTGGTATTCACGGTAGTTGCTGAAACTGCTGAACCTTTGGGTGATGCGCTTTTGGATTTAGGCGCACTATCGGTCACCGTTGAAGATGATGCAGCAGGTGGCTATGACGAGAATCCACTCTATGGAGAGCCTGGCCTTTCTCCAGAAGTTCAAGCTTGGGACAGATCATCAGTCATCGCCCTCTTTAATCCAGAGATTGATGCTTCCGATAGCGCAGAATTTATTCCTGAACTTCTTGCCTCCCTCAAAGAAGCTGGCTTTCAACTAAGTCCTCCACAAGAAAGAATTGTTGAAGAGCAAGATTGGGTAAGACTGACTCAAAGTCAATTCGCACCCATTCAGATTGGTGAGCGTATTTGGGTAGTGCCTTCTTGGCACGATGCCCCGACCGATCCCAATGCGATTTGTCTGGCTGTTGATCCTGGCCTTGCATTTGGAACCGGCAGTCACCCAACAACACATCTATGCCTTCTTTGGCTTGAGCAACAAACTCACTTACAAAATCAAAGCCTGCTCGATTACGGCTGCGGCTCAGGAATTTTGGCAATCGCTGCAGCAAAACTGGGTTGCAATCCCGTGATCGGCACGGATATCGATCCCCAGGCCATGATTGCGGCGCGTAGTAATGCCGAAATCAATCACACTACGATTCGTTTTGTTTTGCCGAACGAAGATGCTCCAGAACTCGCTGCAGAAACCAAATACGACATCGTGATGGCTAATATTTTGGCCAATCCACTCCAGGTTCTTGCCCCCGCACTAGTCAATAAGATGAAAGTAGGTGGAAGAATTGTTCTGTCAGGGGTCCTTGCTCGTCAAGCAGAAGAAGTTATCGCCACTTATAGCCAATGGCTCCAACTCTCTATCTGGAAAGAGAGTGAAGGCTGGGTTTGCCTGCATGGCACCCTCAAATCAAATCAGCAAAACCATTTAAAAACCGCTTTTGCTGCACCTGCTCAAAAAAAAAGACGTAAGTTAGTCCTTCTATCTGCTTTATTTTTACTGCTACTTGTTTTTGGAGAGCACCTTTCTAGAAATTCATTGCTTCCAGCACTAGCGCCACGAGTTGATGGCACATCTCATTCCATTTCGGTTAGTGCATTTCATGTTTTACAGCACATTGATGCAAAACTTTGTAGTGCACTAGGATGTTTAGATCGCTCTGTAAGCGATTTTTCAGCATGGAAAATAACTTCAGCCGCATTAGCAACAGAAAACGCGCGAGAGGGCCTTAAAAGCGCCGTAAATCCATCTCTGTTACAAGTTGAGATACAAAATCGTCTAGCAATTGCAGTTTTAGCGCCAAATTTAGAAATTTCTTTAACTGATGCCGAAGAATCTGAAATCAAATCACTGCAATTTGCTCCACAAGAGTGGTTACCCAGAGCTTGGCAAGATACGCATCCTGATTTTTTAAGAAAAGGAATTCCTTCGGGCGAGATACTTCAGCTAGAACTTCCAATTTCTTTGCCACCAAATGCTGCGGGCTATCGCATTCGAGTGCTTTACCCCTAAATTCATTCATTCACACCACATTGACCCCCTTATTTTTAAAAAGAAAGTAATTTATGGCTAGCTTGATCTGTGGCTCTATCGCCTACGACACCATCATGAACTTTGAAGGCAAATTTGCGGATCAAATCCTGCCCGATCAGATTCACATCCTGAACGTAGCCTTCTTGGTACCCACTATGCGCCGTGAGTTTGGCGGATGCGCTGGCAATATTGCTTACAACCTCAATCTTTTAGGTGGCGACCCCATCATCATGGCTACTGTAGGTGGTGATGCTGCTCCGTATCTGAGCCGACTTGAGCAACTCAAGATTGATGCTAGCCATATTCGTCAGATCGATAAAGCGTTTACTGCGCAAGCGATGATCACAACTGATCAAGCCAATAACCAAATCACTGCTTTTCATCCAGGTGCCATGGGCGAGTCCCACCTCAATCAGGTTTCTGCAGTGATAGCTGAACGTAGCAAGAACGCCAAGGGTCCAGCGAAGTTAGGAATTGTTGCGCCTGACGGTCGCCAAGGGATGTGGGAGCACTGTCATCAACTTGCTGATGCCAATATTCCGTTTATCTTCGATCCAGGCCAAGGCTTGCCGATGTTTAATGGTCCCGAGCTTCTAGAATTAGTTGATATCGCCAGCTACTTGGCAGTAAATGACTATGAGGGAGAGATGCTTTCCCAAAGAACTGGCTTGAGCTTGGCAAAAGTAGCTCAGAGAGTGAAAGCACTCATCGTCACAAAAGGTGCCGAAGGTGCTGATATCTACTTTGATGGTAAATGCGTTGCCATTCCACCGGTACCGGCGGCAAAAGTGGTTGATCCAACCGGTTGCGGTGATGCATTCCGTGGTGGACTACTGTTTGGATTAGAGAATGGCATGGATTGGGAAACCACTGGTCGCTTAGCCAGCCTCATGGGTTCAATCAAAATTACCCATCAGGGACCACAAAATCACCAATTAAGCAAAGACCAGATCTCAGATCAATTCAAATCAGCATTTGGCTTTAGCTTCTAAGCAAAATCTTGGGCGCCCCAGGATTGCTTACTTTTTAACCTAGAAATAAAAAAAGGGGTCTCGTGAGAGACCCCTTCTAGTAACACCCGTCCAATTAAGGACGTGTGCCAGTTGGGAAGGGCCAAGCAGCAGCGGTTAATGCTATTGCAGCTTTCTTAGCCGCGGGCTTTTTTACAGCAGAGCCCGCTTTCTTCGCAGCAGGCTTACTTACTTTTTTTTAGCTACGCGCTTCTTAGCAGCTGGACGCTTCTTAGCGGCCGGCTTCTTAGCAGCAGCTTTTTTAGCAGCTGGACGCTTCTTAGCAGCTGGACGCTTCTTAGCAGCAGCTTTTTTAGCAGCAGGCTTCTTAGCAGCAGCTTTTTTAGCAGCTGGACGCTTCTTAGCAGCTGGCTTCTTTTTAGCTACTTTTTTAGCAGCTGGTTTCTTAGCAGCTACTTTTTTCTTAGCAGCTGGTTTCTTTGCAGCAGGTTTTTTCTTTGTTGCCATGTGTGTTACTCCTTCACGTGAGGATTAGTACAAAACTACATTAAGAAGACCCGACCATCTAATTCCGCCTGGTTTTGCAACCTTTTGGAGCTGACGAGCGAGCCATTCATCGGCGCGCGGCTTGATGCTAAGTGCTGCACGCTAATGAATCCTGGAAAAAAAGCCGTGGCCCCGAAGGACAACGGCTTCTTAAATTTGCTGGAAAAAATAGAGAGAGTAGCCCAGACACCCTTGAGCAAGGGTTTTCGGATTTGAGTCTGTTTTTGCTGACTTCTTAAACTATCCAACCGTCTAATCTCCTATTTAGCCGGCTATGCGCTTACTTACTGCTTACTACTCCCAACTTAGCGCACCGCCAGTTTGATACTCAATAACGCGTGTCTCAAAAAAGTTTCTTTCTTTCTTAAGATCAATCATTTCTGACATCCATGGAAATGGATTCTCTTCATTTGGGAACATCGCGTCAAGTCCTATTTGCAAACATCTGCGATTACAGATGTATCTTAGGTACCCTTTGAACATCGGAGCGTTCAATCCGAGCACTCCACGAGGCATCGTATCTTCGGCATAACGGTACTCTAATTCGACCGCTTTTTCGAAGATGGATTTGATCTCGTCTTTGAACTCGGAAGTCCATAACTGCGGGTTCTCCAGCTTGATTTGGTTAATTAAATCGATGCCGAAATTACAGTGCATTGACTCGTCGCGAAGGATGTATTGATACTGCTCAGCAGCACCCGTCATTTTGTTTTGGCGACCCATTGCAAGTATTTGCGTAAAACCAACATAAAAGAACAAACCTTCCATTACGCAAGCAAAAACAATCAGTGAACGGAGCAACTTTTGATCGTTTTCTAATGTGCCAGTCTGAAAATTTGGATCAGTCAGCACGTCAATAAATGGAATTAAGAATTGATCTTTAGCGCGAATTGACTCAATCTCGTTGTACGCATTGAAGATTTCGGACTGATCTAAGCCCAAAGATTCCACAATATATTGGTACGCATGGGTATGAATTGCCTCCTCAAAAGCCTGGCGCAATAGGTATTGGCGGCATTCTGGAGCAGTAATGTGGCGATAAGTACCCAAAACAATGTTGTTAGCAGCCAAAGAATCGGCAGTTGTGAAGAAACCAAGATTGCGCTTAATGATGCGACGCTCATCTTCTGTCAGGCCATTTGGATCTTTCCAAAGCGCAATATCGCGGTTCATGTTGATCTCTTGTGGCATCCAGTGGTTTGCACAACCAGCCAAATACTTCTCCCAAGCCCACTTATATTTAAATGGCACTAGCTGATTAACGTCAGTCTTCGCATTAATCACGCGCTTATCAGCAGCATTGACACGCAAGGCTGCACCAGCCAAATTGGCTGCAGCTACTGGCGCAGGTGCGGCAGTTTGCGGTGCTATTGCAACTTGATCTGGTTGCGGACGTTGTGGCTCCACCGCAACTGGCTGCGGTGCAAGACCAGCTTTCGCTAGTGCTGGAGCAACTTCCTCTTCCCAATTCAACATAAATTTCTCCTAATTATTCTATTGATGGCCAATAAGCGAATGGCTTATTGGCATGCTTCACATTCTTCGAAACCAGCATCGCCCGGGCGCATTGTGCAAACTGGGCCGTCAGCTTCTTGAGCAGCTGCCGCATCTGTTCCGTTTACGCCGCCGCCACTAGAAACTGAGTTCAATTGGCCACTAGCAACTGTTGATTTCTCAACGTGGGTTGCAGCCATAGTGCGGAGGTAATACGTTGTCTTCAAGCCGCGCAACCAAGCCAACTTGTAGGTATCGTCCAATTTCTTACCGGAAGCGCCAGCCATGTAGATATTGAGTGACTGAGCTTGGTCAATCCACTTCTGACGACGGGAAGCTGCCTCAACCAACCAAGTTGGCTCCACTTCGAAGGCCGTCGCATATAAATCACGTAAATCCTGTGGAATACGGTCAATCTTTGACAAAGTACCGTCAAAGTACTTCAAGTCGGCAATCATGACTTCGTCCCAGAGGCCGCGATCTTTCAAGTCACGCACCAAATACTCGTTTACCACTGTGAATTCACCTGAAAGGTTAGATTTCACGAACAAGTTCTGGAAAGTTGGCTCGATACAAGCAGAAACACCAATGATGTTGGAAATCGTCGCTGTTGGCGCAATTGCTACGCAATTGGAGTTACGCATACCGTGTTGCTTGATACGTGCACGCAAACCGCTCCAGTCCATAGTGGAAGAATTATCCACCTCTACATAACCACCGCGCTCAGCTGCCAACAATGCTACTGAATCCTGTGGAAGGATGCCACGATCCCATAAAGAACCTTTGTAGGTGCTGTATACGCCACGCTCTTCAGCCAATTCATTGGATGCCTGGTATGCGTAGTAGCAAACTGCTTCCATGGATGAGTCAGCAAACTTCACAGCCTCATCGCTAGCGTAAGGAATACGCTGCATGTGCAAGCAGTCCTGGAAGCCCATGATGCCCATACCGACTGGACGGTGCTTCAGGTTGGAATTACGTGCTTTTGCTACTGCGTAGTAGTTGATATCGATCACGTTATCCAACATACGCATTGCGGTGCGGACTGTTTTTTGGAGCTTCTCGTGATCCAAAATCATCTTGCCATTAGCATCAGTAGTCATGTGAGCAGTTAAGTTCACAGAACCCAAGTTACAAACTGCAATCTCGGTCTCATTTGTATTGAGGGTGATCTCAGTACAGAGGTTAGATGAGTGAACTACGCCAATATGCTGCTGTGGGCTACGAATATTGCAAGGATCCTTGAAAGTAATCCATGGGTGGCCTGTTTCAAACAACATGCCAAGCATCTTGCGCCACAATTGCTGCGCAGGAATACGGCGGAACGGCTTCAATTCACTACGATCAGCCTTTTGCTCATAGGCAACATAAGCTTCTTCAAATGCTTTACCGAATTTGTCATGCAAATCAGGAGTATTGGATGGTGAGAACAAAGTCCAATCACCGCCCTCCATCACACGCTTCATGAACAAGTCAGGAATCCAGTTAGATGTGTTCATGTCATGCGTACGACGGCGATCATCACCGGTGTTCTTACGCAACTCCAAGAATTCTTCGATATCTAAGTGCCATGTTTCCAAGTAGGCGCAGACTGCACCCTTACGCTTGCCACCTTGGTTCACAGCAACTGCAGTGTCGTTCACCACTTTCAAGAACGGCACAACGCCTTGTGATTTACCGTTAGTGCCTTTGATATGACTTCCCAGTGCACGAACATTGGTCCAGTCATTACCCAAACCACCAGCAAACTTAGATAACAACGCATTTTCTTTCAATGCTTCGTAGATACCATCCAAGTCATCATCTACCGTTGTCAAGTAGCAGCTAGAAAGCTGTGGACGAGTAGTTGCTGAATTAAACAATGTTGGTGTGCTGGACATGAAATCAAATGTGGAAAGGATTTCATAGAACTCAATCGCACGACGTTCACGATCCATCTCATTCAAGGCCAAGCCCATTGCGACGCGCATAAAGAAAGCCTGTGGCATTTCAATGCGACGATCTTCAATGTGTAAAAAATAGCGGTCATACAAAGTCTGTAAACCGAGGTAGTTGAACTGTAAATCACGACTCGCATTCAAGGCAGCAGCCAAGCGTGGCAAGTCGAACTCGCGCATACGTGGATCTAACAATTCAGCAGAAATACCTTCGTTGATGTACTTTGCAAAGTAAGTGCTGTACTCAGCTTGTGTATCGCCCTGCAATACTTCCTTGCCAAAAATTTCTTTACGAATCACGTGCATCAAGATGCGTGCTGTTACTTGGCTGTATGCAGGATCTTTTTCAATCAAAGTACGGGAAGCCAAGATAGCGGAGTCATATACCTGTGCCATTGGTACGCCATCGTACAAATTCTTAATAGTTTCGGTAATGATTGGTGTAGCGTCAATATTGGTACCCAAACCTTCGCAAGCTGCCTCAATCACTGTGCGCAAAGCAGCCATATCAAGCCACTTCTCAACACCGTTGTCGGTTACTTTAATACCAGTCTCACCAGTCTGATTAGCTGTTTGAGCCTCTTGAGAAACTTCTTGTTGAGCTGCGCGCTCTTGATTGCGCTTTTCACGATAAAGAACATATGCACGGGCAACGTTGTGCTCGCCACTACGCATCAAAGCCAATTCAACTTGGTCTTGAATATCTTCAATATGGAAAGTTCCACCATTTGGGCGGCTACGCAATAAAGCGCGCACAACAGAGTGAGTCAACTGCTCAACTTGCTCGCGAACACGTGCAGAAGCAGCGCCTTGACCACCATTTACGGCCAAGAATGCTTTAGTTACAGCAATGGCAATCTTGGATGGCTCAAATGCAACAACTGAACCGTTGCGGCGGATGATTTTGTAATCAGACAACTGGGTTGCCTGGCTACCACCAACACCACCAGCTACAAAGCTGGCAGAAGGGGCTTGATTTACAGCCCCCGCAGGACTCATTCCTGGGTTATTCGCTCCAGCTGGTTGGCCTGCTGTCTGTGGATTAGCGTATGTCATGTTGCTCCTGCGTATATATATAGTTATTCGGACAAAATATCGTTAAAAAACAATGGGGTATTGCTGGATTCAAACACTACATCTAGTGTCTTGAAGTGCATTAGGCACTAAGTATAGGGAAATATTTGTTAATTGGTAAGCTATTTATGACAAATTTTTACTAGTATTTTTACTAAGTAATCCGTAATTTTTGGGGTCATTTTGGTGCGGATTTTTGAGCCCTTTTTAGACAAAGGCTAAAAAAGTAAGCGTACGCTTACATACAAAAAGAAGCTTATCGAGAACCTAAGCCAAAAGGTAGTTTTTCAACTGAAATACCTGTCTCTTTTTGGAACTTTTTCCAATCAAAATAAATTCCAGGGTCTGTTTTTCTATCTGGCGCAATGTCGCTGTGTCCAGCAAATTGCAAATGAGGATAAGTTCTTGCCAATTTAGAGATGAGATTTGCTAATGCTTGATACTGATCGGCCTCGAATGGAGAATCTCCATCCCCCTCCATCTCTATGCCAATTGAAAAGTCATTACACTTTTCACGGCCCTGAAATATTGATTTACCCGCATGCCAGGCTTTGTTTTGCGTGGAAACAAACTGAATTAGCTCACCTGAGCGAGTAATTAAAAAATGGCTGGATACTTTTTGAGCCGCAATTTCGGCGAAATACGGATGTGCACTTGGGTCTAGCTTATTTTGGAAAAAATCAACAATGTGCTGACTAGATGATTGATTTCTAAACTCGCCCGGGGGAAGACTAATGTGATGCATCACCACCAAATCAGGATCGATATTTTCCGGCCTCATATCTTGATTCGGGGAAACTCTCCAACGCGCATTGCCGATCCAGCCCTGTGGATCTAAAGCCTGAAGATGTTCTGTTGAGCAATAAAAACGGTCGTCATAAGTTAAGGCCTCCGACTTAGGTAGGTGCACATTGCAACACTGACATTGCACCATCACTTCAGGTGAAGCAGGCTTCTCAGGCTTATTCTTATTAGGTTTGGCGCCATGCTCTGCACTCATCTCAGCCTGTTTCTTGCCCTTAATCCAGAGGTAAAAAAGGCCGGCACCTGCAAACAATAAAAGCCACTTAAACAAAGCTCAAGTTCTCTGCAGAATGACTTCAACTACGAAACGACTACCAACATATGCAAGCAATAAAGCGGTGTATGCACTCAATACCCAGCGAATAGCAGCCCTGCCACGCAATCCAACTCGCCAACGGGCTATCAAAAGACCGGCAAATAAAAACCAAGAGATCAAGGCAAAGATAGTTTTGTGATCAAACACAAGGGGTTTACCAAACAAGGTTTGCGAGAAGAGTAATCCAGAGAAAACAGTCAAGCTGAGCAATCCAAAACCAACGTAAAGCAAGTTAAATAGGATACTTTCCATAGTCATTAAGGGCGGAAGTTCTTCCAGCCAATGCGCAAAACGACTATTGGGAATAATGGCTAACTGACGATGCAAAGCACGGTCTTGCACACTCATCAATATGGCATGCATTGCCGCTAAACTCAGCAATCCCACCGCAACCGTTGCCACAACAAAATGGCCCTTAAACCAAGGGTCTGCAACAGCCTTAGGAGAAATTAATATTCCCGGAAAAAGACTGGGAAGAAACGCGCAAAACATTGCAAACATTAATGCCATCCAACGCAAAGTGGGAATGGGCAGAAACCAAGACTGAAACCAATAAAAAGCCAACCCAACCCAGGCAATTAAGGACAAATCTTGTGCAAACCCAAATACAAAGCCTTCAGGGGTGAATACGGAATCATGAAGTTGCACCCCATGAATCACCAAAATCACAAAAATTACAGCCTGCACCAAAGTGCCAGACAAGCCAGACTCCACGCCGCTCTTGGCTTTGAGGCTCAAAATGAGTAAAAGCGCTAAGTAAAGTACGGAAGGGAGCCATCCGTAACTTGAGTAACCTAAAATGTCCATGTGGAAAGTCTAATCGATAAATGCTAGAAAACCTCACCGACCGTCTATCTCGCGTTGTTAAAACAATGCGGGGCCAAGCCCGCCTGACAGAAGCCAATACTGCAGAAATGTTACGGGAAATCCGTTTAGCCTTATTGGAGGCCGACGTAGCCCTCCCAGTAGTGAAGTCTTTACTGGAGCAAATTAAATTTAAAGCCCTTGGTGAAGAAGTGGTTGGGAGCCTCAGCCCTGGCCAAGCCCTTGTTGGCGTAGTTCAACGTGAGCTTGCCCAAGTCATGACGGGCGATGCCAATCAAAGCGGTGAGCTCAATCTAGCAACACAACCCCCTGCAGTAATCCTGATGGCTGGTTTACAGGGCGCAGGTAAAACCACCTCCGTCGGCAAACTTGCAAAGTGGTTACAAGAGAAAAAGAAGAAGAAAGTGCTGACGGTCTCTTGCGACGTCTATCGTCCAGCTGCGATTGAGCAATTAGAAACCGTTACCAAACAGGTTGGTGCCGAATTTTTCCCAAGCGATGTTAGTCAAAAACCAAACGACATTGCCCTTGCTGCCCTTGACTGGGCGCGCCGCCACTATTTTGATGTTGTCTTAGTCGATACCGCAGGACGTCTGGGTATTGACGAAGCACTCATGCAAGAAATCAAAACTTTGCATGCCAGCCTCAATCCAATTGAAACCTTATTTGTAGTGGATGCCATGCTGGGTCAAGATGCCGTAAATACGGCTAAGGCTTTCCATGAGGCTCTTCCTTTAACCGGCGTAATTCTTACCAAGCTCGACGGTGACTCCCGCGGCGGTGCAGCCCTCTCTGTGCGGCAGGTTACCGGTGTACCACTCAAATTTATCGGTGTCGCTGAGAAAATGGATGGCCTTGAGGCATTTGATGCTGAACGCATGGCCAATCGCATTCTCGGTATGGGTGATATTTTGGCCCTGGTTGAGCAAGCGCAACAACACGTTGATGTTGCTAAAGCAGAAAAACTGGCTAGCAAGATCTCTAAAGGCGGATTTGATCTAGAAGATTTTCGTGATCAACTCATGCAAATGCAAAAGATGGGCGGCATGGCGAGCTTGATGGATAAATTACCAAGCCAAGTCGCACAAGCAGCATCCAAAGCAAACCTTAGTCATGCTGATAAACAAACGACGCGTATGCGCGGAATCATTGACAGCATGACTCCTCAGGAACGCAGAAAACCAGAATTACTCAAAGCCAGTCGCAAGCGTCGTATTGCTGCGGGCTCCGGAGTAGAAGTGCAAGAAGTAAATCGCCTGCTAACTCAATTTGAGCAAATGCAAACCATGATGAAGCAATTCAAGGGTGGCAAAATGGCGCGCGCTATGGCGGGCATGGCTGCTAAAGGAGCCGCCAAAGGTCTTGGCGGGCTTTTTAAGAAATAAATCTGCAGTACAACTTTGGCGCTAATTTAAGTAGACGATTAAGCGATCGACTGTTTCGCAGCTTGAACCGCAGAAATTACTTTCGCTTTGATATCACCGAGTGGGATGTTTTGTGACTCAGCATCGGTGCGGCCTTTAAATTCCACTTGAGAATCAGCCAAACCACGATCTCCAATCACAACGCGGAATGGCGCTCCGATCAACTCCCAGTCAGCAAACATCGCACCCGGGCGTTCATTACGATCATCCAGTATCACATCAATACCAGCGGCCAATAACTCATCGTGCAATTGATCGCATGCAGCTTTGACTGCCTCTGATTTTTCGTAACCCATCGGACAAATCACTACTTCAAGCGGCGCCATCGAGATTGGCCAAATAATGCCCTTCTCATCATGACCTTGCTCAATTGCTGCGCCAAGCAAACGAGTCACACCAATACCGTAACAGCCCATTACCATTGGTTGGGCTTTGCCTTGTTGGTCCAAATAGGTACAACCCATCGATTCAGAGTAGCGTGTACCCAATTGAAATACGTGGCCCACTTCAATGCCCCGGCAAATATCAACAATACCTTTACCATCTGGCGAAGGATCACCAATCACAGCATTGCGAATATCCAACACTAATGGCTCAGGTAAGTCACGGCCCCAATTCACACCAGTTAAGTGATGACCAGCATCATTTGCACCACATACAAAGTCAGCCATATTGGCAACCGTACGATCGGCAACTACAGTCACATCAGCACTCACACCAACAGGGCCTAAATAGCCTGCAGGCGCATTACAAGCTTGCTTTATTTCTGCTTCCGTTGCAAAGCGTGACTCAGCCATGCCAGGAATCTTGCTAGCCTTCACCTCATTGAGCTCATGATCTCCGCGCACTAACAACATAAAGAGTTTTGCTGGACCTTTTTCTTGATCGGCAGCAAACAGTAGCGACTTCACAGTAGATTGAAGCGGGATATTTAAAAACTTTGCTACATCTGCGCAATTGGTTTGATCAGGTGTTGGCACTTTAGCCATTACCTGGGTTGCAGCAGCACGAGCAGCAATCAAAGCTAAGGATTCCGCTGCTTCCAAATTGGCTGCGTATTCAGAATTCGGGCAATACACAATCGCATCTTCACCAGTATCGGCGATCACATGGAACTCTTGGCTACCCGACCCGCCAATAGCACCATTGTCAGCAGTCACCGCACGGAACTGTAAACCCATACGCTTAAAGATGCGTGTGTACGCATCAAACATGACTTGATAAGACTTCTTGAGGCCTTCAACATCCCGATCAAATGAGTAAGCATCTTTCATACTGAACTCACGACCACGCATGATGCCAAAGCGAGGGCGGCGCTCATCGCGGAACTTAGTTTGGATTTGATAGAAGTTCACAGGCAATTGCTTGTAACTCTTAATTTCGTTACGAGCCAAATCTGTAATAACTTCTTCGGAGGTTGGCTGAATTAAGAAATCACGATCATGACGATCTTTAATGCGCAATAATTCTGGGCCCATTTTTTCCCAGCGGCCAGTCTCTTGCCACAATTCAGCAGGTTGAATCATCGGCATCAGCAATTCAATTGCGCCAGCTCGATTCATTTCTTCGCGAATGATGTTTTCCACCTTGCGAATAACTTTCAAACCCAGTGGTAAATAGTTATAAATACCTGCACTGAGCTTGCGAATTAAACCTGCGCGCACCATCAGTTTGTGCGAAACCACCTCAGCGTCGGAGGGGGCTTCTTTTAGTGTGGCGAGAAATGATTGTGAGGCTTTCATGTATGGATATAATCAAATCGTTGATTTTAAAGGATTTGAGGCACGATCATGCTTGACCGTGAAGGGTATCGCCCGAATGTCGGCATTGTCCTCCTCAACAGCCGTAACGAGGTTTTCTGGGGAAAACGCGTTGGGCAGCATTCGTGGCAGTTCCCGCAGGGCGGGATTCAGCATGGTGAAAGCCCTGAACAGGCTATGTACCGCGAATTGCAAGAGGAGGTTGGCTTACTGCCGGAGCATGTCCAAATTATTGGACGCACCAGGGATTGGCTTCGTTACGACGTCCCTGAGGAATATTTGCGCCGTCAAAATGCCACTCGAGTCCATCGTGCTGCATATCGCGGCCAAAAACAAATTTGGTTTCTTTTGCGTCTAGTTGGTCTAGATAGCGACATTCAATTACGCGCCTCTGATCACCCTGAATTCGATGCCTGGCGCTGGGTACCATTCTGGATTCAATTAGATGCAGTTATTGGCTTTAAACGCGAAGTTTATCAACTGGCACTTTCTGAATTGGCACGCTTCTTATCCCGGGGCATGCGTATGCAGCAACTTGCCTGGGGATCCCCTCTTGATTTAATTCAATCTTTTTATGGTGAATCTCATGATCACCATAAAAACGACAACCTAAAAGATCAACCCAAATGACCATCTCCCTAAAGCGCTCTAATCTCTTTTTTTGTAGCGTTCTTGTTAGCCTAGGTTTATCTGCATGCGGTGGAGATGCGCTCATTAGTGGTGTAGATCCATTTGCACCGATGGTGTTTAAAGAGGGTGTCACTAGCATGCCTTTAAATCCACCTAACCAATCTACCTTGCAGCCCTTTTATGTTTCTCAGCAAACCATCTTTAAATTTGCTGTTGATACTGAGTCGATTCTGATTGGTGCCGACGGCGTGACTCGCTATATTGTGGTGCTTAGCAGCCCAAGTGGCAGCGTGCAAACACAATATGAAGGCATTCGTTGCGATTCATTTCAGTGGCGCCTCTATGGAACCCTAGAAAATGGTGCTTGGCGAGAAAATCCTCTGTCTACCTGGCGTAATATTCAAAGCAATGTGCCTAATCGCTATCAAGCAGCCTTAGCACAAGGCGCTTTTTGTGATTTCAGCTCACAAGAAAAGAATATCAAGAATATCTTGAAGTCCCTTAACCCAAATGGCTTTACTGGCCAGACAAAACCAAGCAATTCCTTTGGTGTAGTGAATTAAAAAATTATTGTAGGGCTGGGGCCAAATAGGTCCCAATCTTCTCGCCCGCTATTAAGCGAGTGAGTACATTAGGTTCGCGTCCAGAGGCAATCACTGTAGCTGCACCAGTTTTTACGGCAATCTTTGCTGCCAACACTTTGGTTAACATTCCGCCCTTGCTAAGCTCACTAGCCGCACCGCCAGCCATTTTTTCTAGGGCAGGATCTCCGGCAATAGCATCCGTCAGCAATATGGCATTTGGATTCTGACGCGGATCAGCAGTAAAGAGACCGCCTTGATCAGTCAAAATGACTAATAAATCCGCCTCAATTAAATTGGTCACCAGCGCAGCAAGGCTATCGTTATCGCCAAACTTAATTTCATCGGTAACTACGGTGTCATTCTCATTGATGATTGGGACTACGCCCAACTTCAACAAAGTATCTAGAGTCGCTCTTGCATTTGCATTGCGTTCGGAGTCTGCTAAATCTGCATTCGTCAATAAGATTTGGGCGCTACGGAGATTGAAGCGCGCAAAACAGCTTTCATAGACTTGTACCAAGCCCATCTGACCAACTGCAGCAGCAGCTTGTAATTGATGAATTTCTTGTGGACGCTTAGACCAACCCAGGCGCTGCATGCCTTCAGCTATAGCACCCGAACTCACCATGAGCACTTCATGCCCGGCTTTTAGTAGGCCAGCCATTTGCTCAGCCCACATCGCAATCGCAGCATGATCCAAGCCTTCACCATTATTGGTAACAAGACTTGAACCTACCTTAACAACAATCCGTTGAGTTTTTTTAGCGTTCATAACAAATGACAAATTTAATCTGGTTTTTTATCTTCTGGCTGATCTTGATAGCGAGGGTCTTGAGCACGCTCATCAGCATCATCTCGGTCACGACGCACAGAATCTAAATAATCTTGCAAAGAGTAGCAAAGTTTGTCGCAACCCAGGCCTGTTAATGCAGAAATCTCAAAGACAGGGCCCTTCCACTTAAATTTCTTCACAAAGTCAGCAACTACTTTTTTGCGATCCTCTTCAGGAATCATGTCGACCTTATTCAGTACCAACCAACGCGGCTTCTCTACTAAGGCTTCGTCGTACTTACGCAACTCATTCACGATCGCAACAGCGTCTGCCACTGGATCCACATTTGCATCAAAGGGAGCGATATCGACTAAATGCAGTAATACGCCGGTACGCTGGAGGTGACGTAAGAAACGATGGCCAAGACCAGCACCTTCGGCAGCGCCTTCAATCAAGCCTGGAATATCGGCAATCACAAAACTTCGCTCAGCCCCAACACGCACTACACCTAGATTTGGATGCAAAGTAGTAAATGGATAATCCGCAATTTTTGGGCGCGCATTGGAAACAGCAGTAATCAATGTCGATTTACCTGCATTAGGCATACCCAACAAACCTACGTCGGCTAATACCTTTAGTTCTAATTTCAGTTTGCGACGTTCGCCAGGCTTACCATTCGTCTTTTGACGTGGCGCTCTATTGGTACTGCTCTTAAAGTGAATATTGCCCCAACCACCAACACCGCCCTGCGCCAAGCAGAGGCGTTCACCGTGCGTAGTCAAGTCGGCGATCGGCTCGCCAGTTTCATAGTCAGCAATGATGGTGCCAACAGGCATGCGCAACTCAATATCGTCACCTGCGCGGCCATAACAATCAGCACCGCGACCAGGCTCCCCATTTTTTGCAGTATGCGTTTTGGCATAACGGTAATCAATCAAAGTATTGATGTTGCGATCGGCTATTGCCCATACGCTTCCGCCTTTACCGCCGTCGCCGCCGTCAGGACCGCCAAATTCAATAAACTTTTCTCGGCGCATAGAGGCACTTCCGGCACCACCTTGCCCGGCAATCACTTCGATACGTGCTTCGTCTATAAATTTCATGAATAAAAAAGGCCTCGCTTAGCGAGGCCTGTTCCTAAGAGTTAAATTCGGAATAAATCTGAATCAAACGAGTCTCAGTCAGGCGCCTTATGAACGAGGCAAGACTGAAACTTGGGCCTTCTTCAAAGCACCCTTAACGCCGAATTCCACTTGGCCGTCAATTAAGGCGAACAAAGTGTGATCCTTACCAATACCAACGTTAGCA
>Ga0214236_1000173_pt1 | contig 28373 bp, 26 predicted proteins | sample TroBogypolimnion_11_FD_153074 | JGI IMG/M metagenome (GOLD analysis project Ga0214236, IMG submission 153074) | Freshwater microbial communities from Trout Bog Lake, WI - 28JUL2008 hypolimnion | ecosystem: Environmental > Aquatic > Freshwater > Lake > Hypolimnion/Profundal zone | place: Trout...
CTCTTCCCAGCTATGGAAGTGGTGACCAATATTGATGCTGATCATATGGATACGTATCAGCATGATATGGCGAGATTAAAGCAAGCCTTTGTGCAATTTATTCAGCGTATGCCTTTCTATGGCGTAGCAGTTTTGTGTATTGATGATGCAAACGTACGTGACATCATTCCTTTTGTATCTCAACCAGTATTACGTTATGGCCTCTCTGAAGATGCTGATATTCGGGCAAGCAATATCCGTGCCGATGGAACGCGTATGCACTTTACTGTTGAGCGTCGTACTGTTCGTCGGCATGGCAATAAGCCAGGCCCACTCAATGTGACATTAAATCTTCCTGGCTTACATAACGTTCGTAATGCGCTGGCTGCAATTGGTATTGCAACTGAGTTAGGTGTTGGCGATGTAGCGATTGCTAAAGCCTTATCTGAGTTTGATGGTGTGGGCCGTCGCTTTCAACGCTATGGCGACATTCCACTGGCAGCAGGCGGTAGTTACACCTTGATTGATGACTATGGTCATCACCCAGTGGAGATGGCAGCAACCTTGGCTGCTGCACGTGGTGCTTTCCCTGATCGCCGTTTAGTGTTGGCATTCCAGCCTCATCGCTTTACAAGAACTCGCGATTGTTTCGGTGAATTTGTTCAAGTTCTCAGAAATTTTGATGCTTTGGTATTAACCGAGGTTTATCCAGCGGGTGAAGCAAAGATTCCTGGGGCAGATGGAAAAAGTCTAATGAAGGCGGCCTTAGTAGAGGATAAAAATTTCAATGGATTGCTTAATGCTGACGCTGTAGTTTTTGCGGCTAATGTTACTGAGATGCCTGAAAAGTTAAGTCAAGTATTAAAAGATGGAGATGTATTGATTACGATGGGCGCAGGTTCAATTTCTGCTTTGCCTCACACCTTGTCGGAGGCAAAGAATGTCTAAGCAAGACCTTACTTTATGGGGTGACCGCGTCAAAGTGCGCTTAGCGAACTTAGATGTGAAAACATTTGGTCGGGTAGGTGTTTTACTGGGTGGCCGCTCTGGTGAGCGTGAGATTTCTTTGATGTCGGGTAATGGTGTGTTGCAGGCCCTTCTATCCAAAGGAGTCGATGCCTATAGCTTTGATACAGGTTTACGGAGCCCAACTGAATTAGCTGCTGAAAAATTCGATCGGATCTTCATTTCATTACATGGTCGCTATGGTGAAGATGGCACGATACAAGGCTTACTGGAGTTACTTGAAGTGCCTTACACCGGTAGCGGTGTATTAGCTTCCGCGTTGGCAATTGACAAGATTGTTACTAAGCAAGTTTGGATTAGTAATGGACTCTCTACCCCTGAATTTGAAGAGTTAACTGCAAACAGTGACTGGAATGCAGTTGTTAAACATCTTGGCTTGCCCTTAATTGTGAAGCCTGCGCATGAAGGATCTTCATTAGGCTTAACTAAGGTGAAGTCTGTTGAGGAGTTACCTGCTGCATATCAATTAGCTGCTGGGCTGGATAAAAAAGTGATTGCAGAAACATGCATCGTAGGCGATGAATTAACTTGCCCATTAGTTGGTCAAGGTGAGACTGCTGAAGCATTACCTGTCATCAAAATTATTCCACCACAGGCCAATTACGACTTCCATAACAAATATTTTTCTGATGAGACTCAGTATTTGTGCCCAACAGGCCTTACTGCTGAAGTGAATGAGCGAGTTCAAGAGTTGGCTTTAGCTGCGTATAAAGCGCTTGGCTGTCAAACTTGGGGTCGCGCTGATGTGATGCTCGATCAAAAAACAGGTAAGCCTTATTTACTAGAGATGAATACTTCTCCTGGTATGACTTCACATTCATTGGTACCTATGGCTGCAAAAGCTGCTGGGGTTGAATATGCTGATTTAGTACTGTGGTTATTAAGTCAAACTCTCCAAGATAAAGAGGTTGCCACTGCATGAGTAATTTCATGGACCGGTTCGGCGAAATCTTCGCCATGCTGATGTCTCCACTTTGGAATCATCCAGAGCGGATGCAGAAGCTTAGCCGTTTCTTGATACGTTGTTTTGTAGCCATGCTTGTGATTGGGGTATTGGTCTGGTTAAGTCAGCGTCCAGTATTTGCCCTAAAGCAAATTCAGATTGAACCAGTCGCAGGCCAAACCTTAAAGCACATCAATAAATCACTCGTGAAGCAGGAAGTCTCAGAGACAGTGCAAGGGAACTTCTTTAGTGTTCGCTTAGAAGATGTCAAGCGTGGATTTGAAACGATGCCGTGGGTTCGTCACGCCAATGTGCGACGAGTTTGGCCTAATGGCTTGATAGTAAGCATTGAAGAACAAAAGCCATTTGGTACTTGGGGCGGTGCTGATAGCCGCGCTTTAATGAATACTCATGGAGAAATCTTTGCCGGCCGTGTTTCTGAGGTTGGTGACGATGTGCATTTAGTTGATTTCTATGGTCCCGAGGATTCGGGTCAAGAAGTGATGAGTCTTTATGAAAAAGCCAATAACTGGTTCAAGCCCTGGGGTGCAGAAGTCACTAGCTTGGCGTTAACTGAACGTTATGCCTGGCATATCAAACTTTCAAATGGCATGAAGGTGGAGTTTGGCCGGGATGAAGAAAGTTCTGACAAAACATTAACGGAAGAGCGTGTTGCGCGTCTCTTCAAATATTGGCCACAAGTTCAAGAGAAGTGGTCGAACAGAATTGATGCAGTGGATTTGCGTTATGCAAATGGTTTTGCGGTTCATCTTGCTGCTGCAAGTATGAAAAAGAATGATGTCGATGGTAAGAAAAGCGAGCTGAAGCAATGAAGGAACGGGTATGAGTAAAGATAATCGCGATCTATTAGTTGGATTAGATATTGGAACATCCAAGGTAGTTGCTTTGGTTGCTGAATTAGCACCTGATGGCCAATTTAATGTGGTTGGTGTTGGACAAACTGCTTCTAAAGGCCTGAAGAAGGGCGTGGTTGTCAATATTGAAGCAACGGTTCAGTCGATTCAGAAGGCCTTAGAAGAAGCTGAGATCATGGCTGATCGTCAAATCGTTCAAGTTTTTACCGGTATTGCTGGTAATCACATTGTGAGCTTTAACTCGAGTGGCATGGTTGCGATTCGCGATAAAGAAGTGAGCTCTGGGGATGTTGAGCGAGTACTAGAGACTGCAAAAGCAATCAATATTCCTACTGATCAACAGATTTTGCACATTCTCGTTCAAGAATTCATCATTGATGGTCAAGAAGATGTGCGTGAGCCGATTGGGATGAGTGGTCTGCGCCTTGAGGTAAAGGTACACATTGTTACTGGCGCTGTTAGTGCTGCACAAAATATTGTGAAATGTGTACGTCGCTGTGGTCTCGAGGTAAATGACCTTATTTTGCAACCGCTAGCATCCAGTCTTGCTGTACTAACTGAAGATGAAAAAGAATTAGGCGTGGTCTTGGTTGATATTGGTGGCGGCACTACCGATATTGCCATTTATTGCCAAGGGTCTATTCGTCATACAGCAGTAATCCCAATTGCAGGCGATCAAATTACCAATGACATTGCGATGGCATTGCGTACCCCAACAATTGATGCGGAAGATTTGAAGATTGCGCACGGTATCGCCCGTCAAGAAATGGCAGATCCAACTGCCATGATCGATGTGCCTGGAGTGGGGGATCGTGAGCCACGTCCAATGTCTAAACAAGCCTTAGCGGCAGTGATCGAACCGCGTGTTGAAGAGCTATTTACTTTAGTAAGAGGGGTAGTACGAGACTCTGGCTATGAAGATATGGTCTCTTCAGGAATAGTTTTGACTGGTGGCACAGCTTTAATGCTAGGCATGGTTGAGTTGGCCGAGCAAGTCTTCTTGCGACCTGCGCGAATTGGTACACCTGAATATCGCGGTCATTTACATGAGGTCCTTCGCAGCCCTCGTTTTGCTACCAGCATTGGTTTGTTAATGGAAGGCCAGGCGCAATTGTTGCGTGGTCGTCGTGTTTCTCAGTCAGGCGCGTTACAAGGTGTGATCTCGCGCATGAAGGAATGGTTTGCAGGAAATTTTTAAGTTTTTTTCGTCGTCGTCAATGTAGTACGTTTTTTACCTAGGAGGGTATATGGAATTTGAAATGTTAGATCAAGAAACAGCTGGTAAGACCATCATCAAAGTGGTTGGAGTCGGTGGCGCTGGTGGTAATGCTGTTCAACACATGATCCGTCGCGGAGTTAATGGCGTAGAGTTTATTTGCATGAACACCGATGCTGGCGCTTTACAGCGTTCTGAGGCATCTGTGAATTTGCAACTGGGCTCTAGCGGATTAGGTGCTGGTGCTAAACCAGAAATCGGCGCTGCTTCTGCTGAAGAAGCTCGTGCTCGTATTGCCGATACATTGCAAGGTGCGCATATGGTATTCATCACTGCTGGTATGGGTGGTGGTACGGGCACTGGCGCTGCTCCAATCGTTGCTCAAGTCGCAAAAGAAATGGGCATTTTGACAGTTGGCGTTATCAGCAAGCCTTTCGACTTTGAGGGCGTGAAGCGCTTGAAAGTTGCGGAGAATGGCGCAGCCGAGCTAGAGTCTTATGTGGATTCATTGATTGTGGTTCTCAATGAGAAGCTCTTTGAAGTCATGGGCGAAGATGCAGAGTTTGATAAAGCTTTTGCATGTGCTGATGATGTATTGCATAACGCGGTTTCTGGTATTGCAGAAATTATCAATGTTCAAGGTTTGATTAACGTTGACTTTGAGGACGTGAAGACTGTAATGGGCGAGCAAGGTAAGGCGATGATGGGAACTGCAACAGTTTCTGGTATGGATCGTGCACGTTTGGCTGCCGAAGCTGCAGTTGCTTCACCATTGCTCGAAGGTGTAGATTTATCAGGGGCACGTGGCGTATTAGTCAATATTACTGCTAGCCGTTCATTGAAGTTGTCTGAAACGCGTGAAGTGATGGCTGCTATTCGTGGTTATGCTGCTGATGATGCAACTGTCATCTTTGGTACCGTGTACGACGAGAGCTTGGGCGATGCCTTGCGTGTCACTGTTGTTGCTACTGGTTTAAATAATCCACAAGCGCGTCAAAATCATCAACCAGAAGTAGTATGGAGACAGGCTACTGGTACTCATGATGCAATGCCAACTATGGCTGATCTCAATAGCTTTGCTCCGGCTAGCGCATCTGCAGCTATTAGCAAGGTGAGTTTGGATTCTGCATTGAGTACTAGTGCAGGTATGGCCTTGACTGGCTCTACAAGTGCACCAGCAGCAGCGCAAGCAGCAAGCACTGGGGTTGATTACAGTCAGTATGATTTACCGCGTGTATTTCGTAGCTCTCGTGAGGCGACTCCTGCGCCGACTTTAGGTGCAGACAGCTCACCTCAAGCAAAGACCTTGCTTGATAAAGGGGCTGATTACTATGAAATCCCTGCGTTTTTACGTAAACAAGCAGATTAATTGACTGCTTAATACAATAGGTTATTGCGAAATGCCAGCGCGGCGCCCCTCCGGACGACGAATCCCGCGCTTGCGTTGGCATGCTTACTAACAATCACTTATTGGAGACACCATGATTGCTGTTGGACAAAAACTACCAAATGCCACTCTTTATGAATTTTTGAATGAAGAGACAGAAGGCTGTACCTTGGGACCTAATGCTTTTGAAGTTGAGAAGCTTGTAGCAGGCAAAAAAATTGTGATCTTTGCATTGCCTGGTGCATTTACGCCAACTTGCTCTGCTAAGCATGTCCCGGGATATGTTGAACATTACGATGCAATTAAAGCAAAGGGTGTTGATGAGATTTGGTGTATTTCCGTGAACGACCCATTTGTAATGGGTGCATGGGGACGTGATCAAAAAGTAGGTAACAAAATTCGCATGATGGGTGATGGTAGTGCTGAGTTCACTAAGAAAATGGGCCTGGAATTAGATTTGATAGCCCGTGGTTTAGGAGTTCGCTCAGACCGCTATGCCATGATTGTTGAAGACGGCGTGATTAAAACTTTAGATCGTGAAGCTCCAGGTAAATTTGAAGTAAGTGATGCTGCTTCAATTTTGAAAAAACTGTAATTCAATAATAAATATCTACTGAATTTAGAGACGTCATCATGATGAAGCAAAGAACCATAGCCACTCCGGTGAAAACTGTGGGAATTGGTTTGCATTCTGGCCGCAAGGTGACGATCTCTATTAAGCCTGCGCCTGTGAATTCAGGAGTTCAGTTTGTGCGCGTCGATACACCAGAGCAGTCAGTAGTGCCTGCAACTGCTCTAGCTGTATGTGATACAAGGCTAGCATCAGTTATTCAAAAAGATGGTGTGCGGGTATCAACGGTTGAGCATTTACTGTCTGCTTGTGCTGGCCTGGGATTAGATAATCTATTGATCGAACTTGACGGCGAAGAAGTGCCCATCATGGATGGTAGTGCCGCTTCATTCTTATTCTTAATTGAATCTGCCGGCATTGTTGAGCAAGATGCACCGCGCCAATTTGTAGTTATTAAAAAACCTGTGGAAGTGCGAGAGGGCGATAAGCTAGCTCGACTAGAACCTTTCTTTGGTTTTAAGTTGGATTTCACAATTGACTTTAAGCATCCTGCAGTAGATAAGACAGGGCAACGATTTGTAGTCGATTTTGCGGAGCATGCCTATCGCAGTGAAATTGGTCGTGCTCGGACATTTGGATTTGCCCATGAAGTAGAGGCGCTGCGAGAAATGGGATTGGCCCGTGGCGGAAGTCTAGATAATGCAATTGTTTTAGATGAGCATCGCATCTTGAATAACGAAGAGTTGCGTTATGAGGATGAGTTTGTACGTCACAAAATTTTGGATGCGATTGGGGATCTCTTCTTAGTGGGCCACCCAATTGTTGGGGCCTATGTAGCTGAAAAATCAGGTCATGCTCTAAACAATGCTCTTTTACGTAAGCTCTTGGAAGACCCAAGTTCTTATGAAATTAGCTCTTTTGCCGAAAACAAGGCTCCCGAAGCCTATTCGCAAGAAAACCAACCACTCTTTTTCTAACTGGGCTTTTAAAGATTTGCTGCGAATTATTTCGGTTTATGCCGAAGTAGTCGTTCAACTGTTTTGCGAAGATCAGAATCTGGCGCTAACTTATCAAGCAATTCTTCCCACGACTTTTTGGCAATCGCATTAAAACCTTTAGGTTTACGCTGCTCTTTGTCACCTGCGCGTGGTTTTACTTCCCATTGGGCTGGGGCAGGCTTAACTTTTACCTTTATGGCGCTGCAAGTCAGCCCAAGCTTTCCTAACTCATTGATTAGACTAGGTAAAGTTTGTTGTAGGCGGCTAGCAATGCTGGCACTACTGACGAGCAAAAAGAGTTCATTTTGGGTCCCGGAGCGCCAGCCAGCCTCAATCTTGGGGTTTAGGTGCTCCAACCCCAGTTTTTCTAAGGCTAGCCCTAGAATGGATTTGAGTTTGGCTAAATCTTCGGTTTTAGCCAAAATCCCCCCAAGTCCATTGGACTCGCGCAGGTAATCAAGCCAGTCATGAGCTGTTTGCTTGCGGGATGATTTAGGGGTGAAGTTCATAAAAAAATGGGGGTGCGGGTGATAAACTCAAGGTCTTAATTTTCTTCAATATCCCATGGTAATCGGTCTTCTTAAAACCCTGGTCGGCAGTCGTAACGACCGCCTCTTAAAACAGTATCGCAAAGTTGTTGCCAAGGTTGGCGCTTTCGAGCCAAGCTTGCAATCTTTGGATGATGCCGCACTTGCTGCTAAAACTGCAGAGTTCAAGTCTCGCTTGGCTGGCGGCGAGGCTTTAGATGACATTGCGCCCGAAGCTTTTGCGGTAGTTCGTGAAGCCAGTGTGCGCGTTATGAAAATGCGTCACTTTGATGCCCAGCTAATGGGTGGCCTCGCACTTCATCAAGGCAAGATTGCTGAGATGGGTACTGGTGAAGGAAAGACCTTAACTGCAACGCTACCCGTTTATTTGAATGCATTGACTGGCAAGGGTGTTCATGTTGTTACCGTGAATGATTATTTGGCACAACGCGATGCTGAATGGATGTCCAAGCTATACAACTTCTTAGGTATGACCGTTGGTGTGAATCTGTCACAGATGGATCACAAGGCTAAGCAAGATGCCTATGCTGCAGACATTACTTACGGCACTAATAACGAATTCGGTTTTGATTATTTGCGTGACAACATGGTCCAAGATGTGGATCAGCGTGTACAGCGTGGCTTAGCTTATGCCATCGTTGATGAAGTTGACTCTATTCTGATTGATGAGGCGCGTACGCCACTCATCATTTCTGGTCAGGCAGATGATCACACCGATTTATATGTCAAGATCAACGCCCTTCCATCTTATTTGGAGCGTCAAATTGGTGAAGAGAAGGCCGACGGTACCGGGGTTGAAAAGCCGGGCGATTACTGGGTAGATGAAAAGTCTCAGCAGGTTTATTTAACTGAGCAGGGCCACGATAAGGCAGAGCAAGTTTTAGTCCAGATTGGCGCCTTAAATGATGGCGACTCTCTCTATGCTCCGCAAAATATTACTTTGATGCATCACGTGTATGCAGCCTTACGTGCGCATACCTTATATAACCGTGACCAGCAGTACGTTGTTCAGAATAATGAAGTCATCATTGTTGATGAGTTCACGGGTCGACTGATGCAAGGTCGTCGCTGGTCTGATGGCCTGCATCAAGCAGTTGAAGCTAAAGAAGGTGTGCCGATTCAGAATGAGAATCAGACATTAGCAACGATTACCTTCCAAAATTATTTCCGGATGTACGGCAAGCTGGCTGGTATGACTGGTACGGCAGATACAGAGGCGTATGAGTTCAAGGAAATTTACAATCTTGAAACGGTGGTGATTCCTCCAAATCGCATCAGCCAAAGAAAAGATAAACAAGATCAAATCTATAAGTCATCACGCGAACGCTATGACGCTGTGATTAAAGATATTGAAGATTGTTTCGAGCGCGGTCAACCAGTATTAGTTGGCACTACCTCGATTGAAAACTCGGAGTTAATTGCTGGCTTACTTGATAAACGTAAATTGCCACATCAGGTCTTAAATGCAAAGCAGCATGCTCGCGAGGCAGAGATTATTGCTCAGGCTGGCCGTCCAAAAATGATCACGATTGCTACCAATATGGCTGGTCGCGGTACTGACATCGTGCTTGGCGGCAATGTTGGTAAACAGTCTGCTTTGATTGAAGCTGATGAAGCGCTTTCTGATTCAGAAAAAGCTGCCAAGATTAAGCAACTGCATGACGAATGGCAAGACATCCACGATCAAGTGTTAAATGCGGGTGGCTTACACATCATTGGTACAGAGCGCCATGAGAGTCGCCGTATTGATAATCAATTAAGAGGCCGTTCTGGTCGCCAAGGCGACCCAGGGTCTTCGCGTTTCTACCTTTCCTTAGATGATCCTCTCCTGCGTATTTTTGCGGGTGATCGTTTACGCGCCGTTATGGAGCGTCTCAAGATGCCTGATGGCGAGCCGATTGAAGCTGGTATGGTGACGCGGTCTATTGAGTCTGCACAGCGCAAGGTTGAGGGCCGCAACTTTGATATGCGTAAGCAGTTGCTTGAGTACGATGACGTTGCAAATGATCAGCGGAAAGAAACTTATCGCCTTCGCAATGAAGTGCTTGAGAGTGCTGATATTGGTGATCTCATCGCTAATTTGCGCGAAGATGTATTACGTACTGTGTGCTCCTTCTATGTTCCTCTCGAATCTATGGAAGAGCAGTGGGACCTACCTGGTCTTGAGCATGTATTGGCCAATGAATGGGGTCTGACGCTTGATCTCCAGAAGTGGGTTGAGGGCGCTGATAGCATTGACGATTCAGAAATCGTAGAGCGTGTATTGGCTGCCGCTAAAGAGGCTTATGACGCAAAGGTTGAGCTTTCTGGTCGCGAATCTTTTGCAGGCTTCGAGCGTTCCGTTCTTCTCTATAGTGTTGATACCCATTGGCGTGAGCATTTAGCTGCTCTTGATCATTTGCGTCAAGGCATTCATCTGCGTGGCTATGCACAAAAAGATCCAAAGCAAGAATATCGCCGTGAAGCGTTTGAACTTTATGGCGAACTCTTGAATGTCATCAAGAATGATGTTGTTAAGAGCATCACGACAGTGCAAATTCGTAGCGCTAGTGAACTAGATCGTGCTTCCGAGTCGATGAATGAAGATTTAGCGAAACTAAAAGATCTTCAGTACCAACATGCAGATGCTGACCTAGAGGTTGCTGGCTCTACTGGCGATCGTGGCGCTGCCATTGATATTCAGCCAGCACCAGTTCGCACAGGACCTAAGATTGGTCGTAATGATCCTTGTTCGTGTGGCAGTGGTAAGAAATATAAAAATTGTCATGGGGCGTTGACTTAGCCCATATAAAAAATTTGTTATTTTTGATGGCTCAGATTTCTCTGGGCCATTTTTCTTGGTGGAATCCCTAATTTCTTATCCAAGCGAAAATCTGACATATCTGTCATGATTTGTGAGTGCCAACACAGGCAGTTTATTTATGAATATTGAATTCCACTAAGGGGATCTTATGGCCTTATCTTTTACTCTCAATGGTAGTGCGGTTAATTTTGATGGAGATCCAGAAACCCCAATTCTTTGGGTCTTACGCGATCATTTAGATGTCACTAGCCCTAAGTATGGTTGTGGTGCTGGATTGTGTGGGGCCTGTACGGTTCATCTTGAAGGCGCCGCCATTCGTTCTTGTTCGACTCCTGTGTCTGCGGCGAATGGTAAAAAAGTGACCACTCTCGAGGGTTTGTCTGCCAAAGTTGGCAAAGCCCTACAAGACGCTTGGATCGAATTCGATGTGCCTCAGTGTGGCTACTGTCAGACTGGGCAAATGATGTCTGCAGCCGATCTCTTAGCTAAGAAAAAACAACCTAGCAGTGACGACATTAAAAATGCCATGAGTGGCAATATTTGTCGATGTGGAACGTATTCCCGTATAGAAAAAGCAGTTAAACGTGCTGCTGATAAATTGGCCTAAGGGGATAAATACATGAAAAATAATTCGTTAAAGAATCAAAGTCGCCGTCAGTTTATTCAACAAAGTGCTGCTGCTAGTGGTGCCTTCGTGCTCGGCATGTATTTACCTTTATCTAGTGAGGCTGCAACGGCTGGCAATGATCAGCCAGCCTTAGCAAATGCCTGGGTCCGAATTACGCCTAGCAATCAAATTACTTTAATTTGCGCTCGTTCTGAAATGGGCCAAGATGTTTACACCTCTATGCCGGCTTTGCTTGCTGAGGAGTTAAATCTCCCGCTGTCAATGATCAAAGTAGAAATTGCCGGCGTTGCCCCTGTTTATATCAATGCGATGTTGGGAGGTCAAATCACTGGCGGCTCTACTTCGGTTCGCGAAGCTTTTGACAAGCTAAGAACAGCAGGCGCTGCTACACGCTCGGTCTTGATTCAAGCTGCAGCTCAACGTTGGAATGTCACAGCTGCAGACTGCAAGGCAATGAATGGCAAAGTAAGTCACTCCAGTGGTAAGTCGGCTACTTATGGTGAGTTAGCTGCTGATGCTGCTAAGTTACCGCTACCAGAAAAGCCAGCCCTGAAGTCACCGGCAAGCTTTATGGTGATTGGCAAAGAGACGATGCGTCGTCTGGATACTCCTGCCAAGGTAGCTGGCAAAGCAGTGTATGGAATTGATGTGAAGATTCCCGGAATGGCAATTGCATCATTGGCTCAATGCCCTGTGATTGGCGGCACCCCGACCTCCTATGACGCATCAGCTGCCCTCAAGGTGTCCGGTGTGATTAAAGTCGTGCAGATCTCCGATGGTGTGGCGGTGTTGGCCAAAGATTTCTATGCTGCACGCAAAGGTAGAGATGCTCTAAAGATTACTTGGAATGAAGGTCCCAACGCGAACTTAAATAATGCAGTGGTTCGTAAGTCATTAGAAGATGGCTTATCTAAGAAGGGCGCTGTTATCAAAACGGTGGGCGATGCCAATACTGCAGTTCCTAATGGCAAGACCATCAGTGCGCAGTACTTCCTGCCATATTTGGCCCACTCTACGATGGAGCCAGTCAATTGCTCTGCAGATGTTTCTAATGGTAAGTGCAGAATCATCGGACCCATTCAATTTCAGCAAGGTGGTGAAGCAGTTGCAGCTGCAGCGGCAGGTGTAAAGCCAGAGGATGTCACGATTCAAACTACATTTCTTGGCGGAGGCTTTGGAAGAAAGCTAGAGCTTGACTTTATTCGCCAGGCTGCAGAAATTTCGAAAGCAGCTGGTATGCCAGTGAAGATGCTGTGGACCAAAGAAGACGACATCACCCATGACTTTTATCGTCCAATGAGTATTCATCGGGTTGATGGAGTTCTAGGCCCCAATGGTCAACTGGCAAGCATGAAAGCGAAGATGGTCTCCCAGTCTGTTACAGCTCGCGCATTCCCAGGATTTGTTAAGGATGGTTTTGATCCTTTTATGGTGGAAGGCTCCAATAACATTACTTATGACATTCCCAATCTTGAAATTACTAATGTCATTACAGATACTGGCCTTCGCGTCGGGTACTGGCGCTCAGTGAGTAATGCATTAAACGCTTTTGCAATTGAGAGTTTTGTGGATGAAGCAGCAAGCGCTACCGGTAAAGATCCGGTAGCTTTCCGTCTCGCCTCTTTAGGTAAGCACCCAAGAGCAAAGCATGTTCTTGAAACTGCCGTGAAAAAGTCTGGTTATACCTCTGGTAGCAAACGATTTGGTGTGGCCCAAATGGAATGCTATGACACCTATTCAGCCTGTATTTTGGAGTTGGATACCTCGGCACCTGAAACGAAGGTGAAGAAGATCACTTTCGTTTCTGATTGCGGAATTGCAGTACATCCAGATCAAGCGAGGGCACAGCTCATGGGCGGAGTAATTTATGGTTTAAGTGCTGCCTTGGGTAACGCCATCACGATTGAAAATGGCCGTGTTCAGCAAAACAACTTTAATAACTATCCAAGCTTGCGACAAAACCAGGTTCCGGTAATTGAGGTTCATTTGATCCCTAGTCAAGAGAAGCCAGGTGGACTAGGTGAGGTCGGGGTTCCTTTGGTGGCCCCTGCCTTGGCCAATGCCATTGCTGCTGCCACTGGTAAGCGGGTTCGAGAGTTGCCAGTAAAAGCCTAGATTTAGGCCCTCAGTAGAAGATAAAGCGCGCCAGACAATGGCGCGCTTTGTTTTTGAGCCTCATCTACAATTATCAGACTATGACAGTTAATCTACCCCTCCCCATAAAAGCCGACCTCAAGCCTGTTAAAGGTTTTGAGATGGGTATTGCTGAAGCCGGAATTAAGAAAGCGAATCGCAAAGATTTATTGGTAATGACTCTTGCACCTGGATCTCAGGTTGCTGGTGTTTTTACTCTGAACCGCTTCTGCGCTGCTCCTGTTCAGGTTTGCCGAGAGCATTTGGCACAAGTGGGGCGCAATGGAGAAATTCGGGCGTTGGTAGTCAATACCGGCAATGCGAATGCTGGCACAGGCGAGCAGGGTATGAGCCATGCTTTAGAGACCTGTGACGCCTTAGCTAAAGAGCTTAAGCTTAAGCCTGAGCAAATCTTGCCATTTTCAACCGGGGTCATTCTTGAGCCTTTGCCCATTCAGAAAATTACTAATGCACTTCCAAAAGCAGTAGCTAATTTAGGGGAAGATCATTGGTTTGATGCTGCTGAAGCCATTATGACTACAGATACTCAGCCAAAAGCGAGTTCTGTCACCATTCAAACACCTGCAGGTCAGGTTGTGCTCACGGGTATTTGTAAGGGCGCGGGAATGATTCATCCCAATATGGCAACGATGTTGGGCTTCATTGCAACTGATGCTGGTTTTGCACCTGGTTTATTGGGCAATCTCACTCGAGAAGTTGCTGATCTTTCGTTTAATGCGATTACGATTGATGGCGATACTTCTACCAATGATTCTTTCATCATTATGGCGACGGGGCAGTCGTCAGTACAAATCAAATCAGTTAGCGATCCAAGTTATGTTGTCGTACGCGAAGCATTGATTGGGTTAGCTAGAAAGTTAGCGCAAATGATTGTGCGTGATGGCGAAGGCGCTACGAAGTTTATGACTATTGAAGTCCTTGGTGGCAAAACTGCTGAAGAATGTCGTCTAGTGGCTAAGGCTGTAGCGCATTCTCCATTAGTAAAAACAGCCTTCTTTGCTAGCGACCCCAATCTAGGTCGTATCCTTGCAGCCATTGGCTATGCGGGCATTCAAGACTTAGATGTTAATCATGTCCAAATGTGGCTTGGCGATGTTTGGGTTGCAAAAGATGGCGGCCGCAATCCAAGTTATCAAGAGGCAGATGGTCAAAGGGTGATGCAAGCCCCAGAAATTACTGTGAAGATTGATTTAGGGCGCGGTACAACTTCACAAACCATGTGGACCTGTGATCTCTCGCATGACTACGTATCAATCAATGCAGACTATCGATCTTAAAAGACTGAAATCAGATGAATGAAAAATTAAACCGTCTTTTAGACCACCTTGATACTTTTTTACCTAAGCCGTTAACGGATGAGCAATGGAAATCTTCCCCTGCATTTAGATGGCGTCGTAGAGATAGCATCTTTGGCAGTATTGGTTTCTTGCAACCCGTAAAGCATGTTTCCGATATCACCTTTGAGGATCTGCAAAACATCGATCGTCAGAGAGATGCCATTCGAGATAACACCAAAAACTTTATACAGAAAAAACCAGCCAACAATATTCTCCTGACCGGTGCTCGGGGAACAGGTAAATCATCTCTGATTAAGGCAAGCTTGCATGAATTTGCTAATCAAGGACTACGCTTAGTGGAGGTTGAAAAAGAACATCTAGCCGACTTGGCAGATATCACTGAGCTATTGGCAGATCGCCCTGAGCGCTTTATTGTTTTTTGTGACGACCTCTCTTTTGAGGACGGTGAGTCAGGGTACAAGGCGATGAAGTCAGCGCTAGACGGCTCTGTTTCGGCCCAGGTAGACAATGTTTTGATTTATGCGACATCAAATCGCCGTCATTTATTGCCTGAGTATATGAAAGATAACGAGGGCTATGTTCATGGCGATGATGGCGAGATTCATCCAGGTGAAGTAGTTGAAGAGAAGATTTCTCTATCAGAGCGTTTTGGTCTGTGGCTCTCGTTTTATCCACCAAAACAAGATGAGTACTTGGCGATTGTTGCCCATTGGTTGCAACATTTTGGTTTGAGTGCCTCACAGATTGAGGCAGCTCGCTCAGAGGCACTCGTATGGGCGCTAGAGCGTGGCTCTCGTTCTGGTCGTGTTGCTTGGCAGTTTGCAAAGCATTGGGCTGGTTCACAGGCCTAATAGAGCTTTATTTTCATGAGTGATATCAATCGACCTGTTACTGAAGTGGCTGCTGGCATATTGCTAGATAAGGCCGGTCACTATCTCTTGGGACAAAGACCAGAAGGCAAGCCTTATGCTGGTTATTGGGAAGCTCCAGGTGGCAAGATTGAAAAAGGTGAAACTGTTTTCCAGGCGCTTAAGCGCGAACTGCAAGAAGAGCTCGGTATTGATATTCACTCTAGCGAAGAATTAACAGTTCTCGAGCATGACTATCCACATGCTTATGTACGACTACATGTCAGCATTATTCGCGAATGGTCCGGCATTCCAAAAGGCTGCGAAGGTCAGGCTTTATCTTGGGAATTATTGGGCTCAGAAAAGCCCAGTGTTGAACCGCTATTACCGGCCGCTTGGCCAATGCTGGAGAGGCTGCGCGCCTTATTGCCCTAGAACTGGCAGAGCGTTAGCTTGAATGGTACATCCGTAGCAGCAGGCTGCGCTTTTTTGTCTCGGTCCGATTGCATAAAGCGTACGGACAACAAATATTTATTGGCGCTAATTTCAGAGAAGAGAGTATCGTCCTCGACTGCAATGCGCATCAATTGATAGACTTTTCCAGATGGTGCCTGTTGAAATGATCCATTGTGCGCCACTACATCTTTTGCTTCACCAGATTGACGTAATAAGCGCAAAAATAATTGGCAAGCATCTTGCCATGGCAATAGTGGACTGACAAAATTTTCTAATAGCTTGCGACGCTCAGGTGATGGACTATTTTTCCATGCGTGATAACTTGGCAAATCAATTGGACTTGTGCCACCAGGAATGTTCAAGCGAGTGCGTATGCCATTGAGCCACTCGCTCTCAGAAATGATTAAATTGGGGCGACCTGCCGATTGATTTATTTTGCTGGCAACAGAATCAATTTCTGCGAGTGTTTGAGACAGCGCTTCTTGATCTACTTTTTGGGAAGACTTGAGTCCATTAAGCGCATATTTTTGACGCTCAAATTCTTTTAATAGTAGTGACTTAATATCACCGCGTGCACCAATGTCACCAAGATCAAACAGAATTGAGATTGCATTGTGATGAAGTTCTGGGTCATCAGATCGTAAGAAATGATTGAAACGGGCGAACAAATACTCCAGTCGAAGCATGCTTCGAACTAATTCATTGAAGGGGTATTCGTAGACAATCACAAGCCCATATTCTATGACGAACTGAGCTGATCTTTCTTAATCTGCAGAATTTTTTGGTGCAATTGATTGACCTTGGCATCGAGTTCCGCAAAGTCGCCTTGATTCTCAAGAACGAAATCTGCGCGAGCAAGACGATCTTTTCTGGATGCTTGAGCCTGAAGAATTCTTTCCACTTCAGTCCGGGCTAAATTGCTGCGGTGCATCACCCTTGCAATTTGGAGCTCCTCAGGGCAGTCCACCACCACTAAATCGTCAATTAGACCTTCCCATGTGCCTGATTCAATCAAGAGCGGCACCACAAATACGAGATAGGGTGCGTTTGCAGTCGCTAGCTGATTAGCCTGTTTCAAGGTTTCTTGTCGAATAAGGGGGTGGGTAATCTCCTCCAGGGCTTTTCTGGCTTCAGGTTTGGCGAACACTAGAGTGCGCATCTTGCTTCTATCTAGAGCCCCATTGAGGTCAATAAACTCGATGCCAAACTGCTTCTTGATGGCTGAAATTGCCACTCCATTTGGAGCGGTGATCTGATGGGCAATCAGATCGGTATCAATAATTCCGGCGCCCAATTTCCCCAATAAATCGCTGACTGCTGTTTTGCCCGAACCAATGCCTCCAGTTAAGCCGATCAGGGGAATACGCCCCTTTAATCCGCTTAAATCGGATTGCTCAGAAACCAAGATTGGAGAAGCTGTGGCCATAACATCTCAATAATGCCAGCAATAGCAAGAAATGGCCCAAAAGGAAATGCTGACCGCATACCTTGCTTATGGAGTCGAAGCCAAAGAAGCCCTCCCAATAGACCGGTGATTGAGGCTAAGAAGAGAATCTCTGGTAAAGCCCTCGCACCTAGCCAAGCCCCCAGAGCGGCCAATAGTTTCGCATCCCCCATGCCGATGCCATTTTGTTTTTTAATCCAAAGATAGACTAGGTTGAGAGCCCACAAAAAAGCATATCCAATAATTGCGCCTGTAATGGCATTTTCAACGTTAGTAAAACCCCATCCAATACCGTTAAATATCAGTCCAAAACAAATCATGGGAATGGTCATGAAATCAGGCAGTCGAAACGTGCGTAGATCAATATAGGCCAAGCATAGCAAGGTCATGATGAGGAAGGCTCGCACTAGATCGATGATGGTGAAAAAATGCATTAAACGATTTGCCCTAAATTAAATATCGGTAGGTACAAGATGATGACAAGACTACCAATAATTACACCAACAATAATAATGAGCAAAGGTTCCAAAGTTTGACTCAAGTTATTAAGTCGGTTACTTAGTTGTGATCCTAAGGTGTGGGCACGCTTGCTAAGCATTTGCGCAAGAAGGCCGCTTTCAGATGCGATATGAAGTAATTGCAAGGTCTCGGGATCAAAAAAGCCATATTTTGGATCGGCTTTCTTCAAGGCATCTCCTAAGGGCCAGCCTCGGGTTAATTGTTTAAAAACTTCTGCACTCAAGTCATGGCTCAGCCAATGGTTGGATGATTGTGCGGTCACTCGCAATGCATCTGGAAGTGGTAATCCTGATTCTAGAAGGTGGCTTAGAGTTCGGCACCAGTAAGTTAAGGCTGCTAGGCGCAGCAATTTTCCTATTAGGGGAATACGAAAACTCCATTCATCACACTTCTTTTGGAAGGTGGAAGATTTGAACCAGGCACCCAAGAAAATGAAAATACTGGTGATAAGACAAATACTGATTTCTAGGGCAAAGTTGTTTAAGAGTGATGAAGCTTGAATGAGCACTTTTGTGGGCGGTGGCAGTTCTGCCTGAAAATGCCCAAAAACATCCTTAAAAACAGGAACAACCCAAATCATCATGACGATCACCAATAGAAATGAGCTGCCTAAGGTAATCAGCGGGTAGCTCAGGGCTTGTTGCACTTTACGTCTTAATTCAATTTGAGCTTCTAGTTGCTGGCATATCGTTTTGAGAGCCAGAGAAATATCGCCAGTGCGCTCACTTACTCGAATCAAGTTAATAAATTCCATGGAAAATAGATTGTCTTGAGCCATTAGACTTTGAGAAAAGCTATTGCCTTGCTTCAGATGAGCTTGGATTGCCTTTAACCAGGGTTGCCAGTCTTTTGGAGCCGAGGATTGAATGAGTTCGATAGCATTTAGAAGCGCTAATCCAGCATGAAACAGAGTCAGCAATTGCTGTGCAAAATCCCATTGAGATTGTTTACTTAGTGCCATTGGTTAACCTCAGCATCTAGACTGGCTTGATCAATAAGACCAGCTTTGACGTATTGTGATCCCGCTTCACTCATACTCAGAGAGGGCAAGAAAGAATCAAATAAATGTCGGCTACTTAAAACTTCATGAACACCAATGCGCCCAAAGTAACCACTGCCTTTACATTTTGAGCAGCTACTCATAGCTTTCGCGACAGATTTTTTACATTCAGAGCATAGTTTGCGAATCAATCTTTGGGAGCTAACACTTCGCAAACAAGATACCAACGACTCTTCATCTACCCCGAGATTTTTCAGTCTAGCCAGTGCTCCTCTAGCATCCCGAGTATGCAAGGTACTTAAGACAAGATGGCCGGTCTGTGCAGCTTGAATCGCCAGTTGTGCTGTAGCACCATCTCGAATTTCTCCGATCATGATGACATCAGGATCCTGCCTCAGAAGCGCCTTAATGATTGTTCCAAAATCAAGGCCTGCACGAGGGTGATACGCCACTTGATTAACGCCAGGTAAGCGGATTTCAACAGGATCTTCAATTGAGCACAAATTGCGATGAGTTTGATTGAGTGTGTTCAAGCAGCTATAGAGCGTGCGGGTTTTACCGCTCCCCGTGGGCCCTGTGACCAGAATTAAGCCATTGGGTTGCGCAATTGCCTTTTGAAGAATGCAAAGCTGTTCAGGGAGCAACCCGATTTGATTTAGTGCAAGCCCATCTAGTTTGTTAGGCAAGATTCGAATCACTGCTTTTTCACCATACAGAGTTGGCAGTATCGAAACACGGCAATCAATATCGGGTTTTGAAAAATCCAAACCAATACAAAGACGTCCATCTTGTGGGATGCGTTTCTCGGCAATGTCTAAGCGTGCTAATACTTTGATGCGCGTAATCAGTCGCTCATGCAGATCAACGGGATATTGGGATGCTAATTGTAATAAGCCATCTACTCTAATACGGACAAGGCTATTTAGGGTTCCAGCCTCAATATGGATATCGCTAGCTCTGGCATGAAGCGCATCAGTTGCGATCTCATACCAGGTGCGAATTATGAGTGAGTCATCATGAGAAACGCTCAAGCTTGGTCTAGGTTGGGGCTTGGGCGATAGAGTTTGACGGTCTTCACACCTTGGTCATCAAACTGCACGATATCCATGACGATGCCGGCAATTTTGACGCTCACATCATGGCCGGGTATAGCTTCAAGTTTTTCTAAGATAAGACCGTTTAAAGTTCGAGGGCCATCTAAGGGCAGATCCAAATTTAGGAGTCGATTCAGGTCCCTTAAAGAGGCTCCACCACTGGCGAGATAGGTTCCGTCAGCCAGCCAGTGAGGATCAGTCGACAGATTGGAGAAAGAGGTTGTGAATTCACCAATCAGCTCTTCTACGATATCTTCGAATGTGACAAGGCCTAGCACCTCACCATATTCATTGACCACCAAACTTAAGCGCTGTTGATTGTCTTGAAAGAATTGCATCTGTTGCAGAACAGGTGTGCCAGTAGGAATGAAATAAGGCTCATTGATGAGAGATCTGAAGTCTTGATGCTGTAAGTCAGAGTCGCCTAATAAAGATAGGGCTTTTTTGACCGATAAGATCCCCACAATCCGCTCAGAATCACCATCACATACGGGTAATTTATTGTGATAACAGGTCTCCAGTTGTTGAACTACCTCATCAATCGGTCTAGCAAGATCCAAAACTTCAATTTTTGACCTTGGGGTCATTACATCATCAACAGTAATGTTCTCTAGGTTAAATAAGTTGAGCAAAATATTACGATGGTGAGTTGAAACAAAGCGATTCGATTCTAGAACTAGGCTACGCAACTCTTCTTTACTCATTGCCTTGCTATCTGAGGAGGATTGCAAGCCTGACGCCTTCATTAAGCCGGAAACAAAATTGTTAATTAGCCAAAGCAAAGGTTTAAGTAAAAAGGTTAGCGGCAAGATAAGCCATCCAACGTTAGATGCAATCTTTTCCGGGAAAGCAGCACCAATTACCTTGGGGGTGATCTCACTAAAGATGATGATAAGTAAAGCAACCACTAAAGTTGCGATAGAAAGAACGAGTCCACTTTCGCCAAATAGATGCAGGGCAATCCCGGTAACCAAGATGGGAAGGATGGTGTTGATGAGATTATTTGAAATCAACAGCACTGAGAGTAGTGAGTCAATTCGTTTGAGAAGCCTTTCAGCTAGGGCCGCGCCTGAGTTTCCGCTATTGGCCATCGCTCGAAGGCGATGACGGTTTGATGAAAGCATGCTTGTCTCGGCCATCGAAAAGAAGCCCGATAGTGCGAGTAAAAATAGGACTAAAGCAGCCTGGCTGTAAAGGGGCCAATCGTCAAAAAAGTTGTCCATCAAGCTTGCCTGCAAAAATGAATGATGATTCAATATAGCAAAGTAAGCTTTCACTAGCCATATTCATAAGCCATAGCTAGGGTAGAAATGCTTGTCATATTCTTTATTTAAATTATGTGAGAATCATTCCTATGGCCCCATCAAAAAAATCTTCCTTGGCTAAAAGTGCTGATTACTGTGTCATTGAGGCCCCTTTTGGGAGGCTAGGTATTCTGACTGAGATAGTCGATGGGAGCCTCATGCTCTCAAAGGTTGACTATCTTTCTGCAAACACCCCTCTTTCACCACCTCAGAATCAACTGGCTAAAGAAGTGGCTAAGCAATGCAAGGCTTACTTTAAGGATCCACATTATCAATTTGATTTGCCGATGAAGCCGCTAGGCACTGCCCATCAGCAAAAAGTCTGGAAGCGTATTCGGGAGATACCTCTTGGTCAATCACGGACCTATGGTGAGGTAGCAAAAGCCATTAAAAGTGGTCCAAGGGCAGTGGGTACAGCCTGCGGCGCCAATCCCTACCCCTTGATCACTCCATGCCATCGCGTGTTATCCGCTCAGGGTATAGGGGGATTCGTGAAAGAAAATGTTCCAGGCCTTTATCGAGAGATTAAGACTTGGCTTCTAAGGCACGAGGGGGTGCTCTAAGTCCTGATTTATTTTCTAAGTGACTTGGATGATGCATAAAAGAAGATCTTCATGAGTGCATCACTATGAACTGCAACTTTGGTAAAGCTATAAAACATCATGACAGTTTTGCGAGAGAGCTTAACTTCCGCTTTACTATTAAATTGATTGCGATTGGCAATTTTGGATAGCGTCATTACTGCAAGACCAAATGCTAAGAAGCAAAAACGTCTCATCCCTAACTCTTCCTTTGGAATTAGCAGGATGTAGTCCATGGAGGCTTGAAGCTTTTGATAGGCAATCCTTAAGAGCTCAGGCTGGCTGGTATTGATTGGCTTCCAAGAAACACCCCGGGCTTTATCTTCAGGAGAATCTTTGAGGATGTTAGTCATCTGCAAGGCTTGACCAAAGTCGATCGCTAGAGCTTCATGCCCTTTTATATTCTTTGCAAATGAAGCTGAATGATTGCTAAAAATACCGGTAAGAAGCTCTCCAACTACACCAGCTACGACATAGCAGTACTCTTCAAATTCTTTTAGATCCTGTAGGCCCGTTTCAGTTTGCTTGCCATGAAATCGGGACATCCCTTCAGACATGATAGAAACACATCGACTAACGGCGGCTTGATCTTGGCTAGAGCAGGTATGCAATATTCGCAAAACAGTTGGAGTATGAGCTATTAAATCAAGCTCATCTTGATTGCCATAATTCTTGAGCTCTACCAGGCAAGGCTCAACAAAGGACTGTACTGGTGCGGTCTCTAAAACAGCATCTAGAAATAGCTTAGAAAGTGCTTGCTTGGCTTCCGGTTTTACATCGACTGCATCTTCAATGGTGTCAACAATTCTGCAAAGCAAGTAAGTATTGCCAACTACTTTTTCAATAGCGGGTGGCAATAAGGGAATGGTGAGCGCAAAGGTGCGGGATACCGAGCTCAAAATAGCCTTTTGATAGGCTAGATCGGCATCAAGGCTTTCGAGTAGGTTTAATTTGGCTGAAGGCACCTATCAATTATGTCAGACCAGCGTGCTCTAAATTGGCGCTTATTTCCTCACTAACAAAAGTGACATAGCCATATAATTTCACCAAATTCTGGAAGGAGAAATCGGGCGTGCTGATTTGGTTCGTCATCATTTACTGGGTAGTCTCAGTTGGCATCGGCCTATGGGCTGCTTTGCGCGTCAAGAGCACTGCTGATTTCGCAGCAGCAGGGCATAGTCTTCCAATGCCTATCGTGACAGCTACAGTTTTTGCAACTTGGTTTGGTTCAGAAACGGTTTTAGGTATTCCAGCAACCTTCTTAAAAGAAGGTTTAGGAGGTGTCGTTGCAGACCCATTTGGCTCCTCCCTTTGCCTCATCTTGGTGGGTCTCTTTTTTGCGCGGCACCTGTACAACCGTCGCATGCTTACCATCGGTGATTTCTTTCGCGAGAAGTATGGACGTACGGTTGAAGTTTTAGTAACGCTATGTATTGTTGTTTCATATTTAGGGTGGGTAGCTGCTCAGATCAAAGCTTTGGGTCTCGTGTTTAATGTTGTTTCTGAAGGCGGCATCTCTCAGACTGGTGGCATGATGATTGGTGCCGCTAGTGTCTTGATCTACACCCTATTTGGCGGTATGTGGTCAGTAGCGGTTACTGACTTCATTCAGATGATCATTATTGTGATTGGCATGCTCTACATTGGTGGCGAGATGACCGTGCAGACTGGTGGCATTGGGGTAGTCGTCCAGCACGCTGCAGCTGCTGGGCAATTTAGTAATTTCTGGCCTGAAATGAATCTGGCATCAATCTTAGGATTTGTTGCAGCACTTTGTACGATGATGCTTGGCTCCATTCCGCAGCAGGACGTTTTCCAGCGAATTACGTCGAGCAAAAATGTGAATATTGCGGTCAATGCTGCCATTCTGGGCGGCGTGCTGTACTTTATCTTTGCTTTTGTGCCGATGTATTTAGCTTATTCGGCAACTTTAATTAGTCCTGATTTGGTGAACCAATATTTGAATACGGATCCTCAAATGATTCTGCCAAAGCTCATCTTGAACCATGCTCCGCTCATTGCTCAGGTGATGTTCTTTGGCGCTTTGCTATCTGCAATTAAGAGTTGCGCAAGTGCCACCTTACTAGCGCCCTCGGTGACTTTTGCAGAAAACATTGTGAGAGGTTTTTTCAAGCATCTGTCAGATCGTCATTTGCTGAAAATCATGCGGATTACAGTCTTGTGTTTTGCAGTAGTTGTTACCTTTTTTGCTGTGAACTCTGAGTTATCTATTTTTAAGATGGTGGAGAGTGCCTATAAGGTCACCTTAGTGGCTGCTTTTGTGCCACTCGCTTTCGGAGTCTACTGGCCTAGAGCAAACTCCTTAGGTGGCCTGTTGGCGGTAGTTGGGGGTCTGACAATCTGGATTAGCTCTGAAATTTTGGCTCCCAATGCCATCTTGCCACCGCAATTGGCAGGCTTATTGGCCAGTATTGCCGGCATGATTTTGGGTAGCCTAGTGCCAAAAGACTCTTTAAAGGCAGTTTAAAGCCTTATTTGCCTATAAATTAGGCAATCAAAATTGTTGCACTGCAAAATATTCTCCTCTAATATGGAGTTAATACAAAAATTTTAATTCTTATGGGGTTCCTATGAAAATCTGTGTGATTGGTGGGGGTGGTGCCATTGGCGGCTATCTAGCTGTCATGCTGGCCAGAGCAGGCAACGACGTCACTGTGGTTGCTCGTGGCGCAACTTTAGCCGCCATTAAAGAGCGTGGTCTGGCACTGATCATGGGTGATCAGCCAGAGCCATTAGTTGCGCAAGTCAAAGCAGTAGAAAAAATGAGAGATGCTGAAACGCCGGATGTGGTTATCTTGGCAGTGAAAGCGCATCAAGTGGAGCCCATCATTGATGACTTGGCTGCCATCATGGGCCCTGAAACGATTTTGATTCCAATGCAAAACGGTATTCCTTGGTGGTATTTCCAAAAATTAGGTGGCGAGTATCAAGACCACGCTGTTGAAACAGTGGATGCTGGCGGACTCGCTAAGAAAGCAATTAATCCAAACAACATTATTGGGTGCGTTGTGTATCCAGCTACGTTCACCCAAGCTCCCGGTGTGATTCGTCACGTTGAGGGTAATCGCTTTCCCTTAGGTGAGTTGGACGGCAAGACAACGGAGCGTATTCAAAAGATCTCAGAGATGATGAGTGCCGCCGGATTTAAGTCACCAATCTTGGACGATATCCGTTCTGAGATTTGGCTCAAGCTGTGGGGCAATATGACCTTCAATCCAATTAGTTCTTTGACTCATGGGACTCTGGAGGGTATCTGCCAATACCCGCTGACGAAAGAATTGGCGCGCAGCATGATGGCTGAAGCACAAACGATTGCTGAGAAACTAGGCGTAACATTCCGCGTCGATATTGAGCGTCGCATTGCTGGTGCAGAAAAAGTGGGTAAGCACAAGACCTCAATGCTGCAAGACCTGGAGGCTGGCCGTAGTTTAGAAATCGATGCACTCTTGGGTTCAGTGATTGAGCTGGGCAAGATTACTCAGACACCAACTCCTTGTTTAAATACCGTATTTGCTTTAACAAAATACTTAGATGAAAACGTACAAGCTTCTAAAGGCAGCTTGGCTTTACCATCAGTTTCTGGCTATTAATAGCAAAAAGATTAGCAGTTATCTTCGGCATTAAAAAACCCTTGCTATTGAACATGGCAAGGGTTTTTGTTTTAAGGGTGATCAATTTATTCGAAGCGATTATCCAACTGCCCAACACCTTCAATGATGATGCTGACGTTGCTGCCAGATTTCATGGAGCCAACACCCACCGAGGTTCCACAAGCAATGATGTCGCCCGCTTCCAGAGGCACATCTTGAGAAATCAAGCTTACCAATTTAGCTGGTGGGAAGATCATATCTGCCGCCGGGTAATTCTGACGCTCTTGATCGTTCAGAATCGTTTTGATGGTTAGCTTGCTCGGGTCAACATCGGTAGTGATGTAGGGACCAAAGACGCCAAAAGTATTAAAACTTTTTGACCGAGTCCACTGAGCATACCCAGGATCACGGTTAAGAATTTCAATTGCAGTCACATCGTTGATGCAGGTATATCCAAAAATAGCTTTTGCAGCTTCAGATTCATCTGCCTCGTAGATGTGCTTGCCAACCACGATCCCCAATTCACCCTCGTAGACGACTTTCCCTGAATACGATTTGGGTGTCCGAATCACTTGGTTAGCAGCTAAGAAAGAGTTATTTCCTTTGAGAAAGTACAGGGGTTCAGGCGGTACTGAATGTTCGAGCTTAGTCACTAGGGCATGGAAGTTATCCACCATCGCCACCATCTTTGATGGAACACAAGGAATATCCAGAGTGACATCCGCAAGTTTAAGCAGCTCGCCGGTTGCCTTGGGTTGATTGAATAAATCGCCTGAATACACGGCAATTTGAGCACCTTGCAACAGCCCCAAACTACTTATTCCCTGATGATGAAATCTGAGCCATTGAGCCATAATGAGTTCCTATAAATTTAAATATTTGATAGTCAATATCTTACAGGGGTGGGTTGATGTCTCAGACTTCCGAACTTGTTTTTGCACCAGAATTGGATCAGCCAGTTCGCTATATCGAACGTACCCGAAGTTATTACTTGGGTTTGGGATATGACAACCCCTATGTTTGGGCGCATTACATTGATGTGCCATTTACTCCGCTAAAGAAACCACTCAATCAGTCTCTTTTAGGTTTAATTACTACAGCAGTACCTTTTGATTCCGCAAAGGGAAATCAGGGTCCTGGTGCATCCTATAATGCCGCTGCTAAGTTTTATCAGCCTTATCAAATGAGGATTGATGCTGAAATTGATTTGAGAATTGCTCATGTTGGTATCGATCGCAAAAATGCCAATATGGAAGATAGCAACTGCTGGTTTCCGTTGGCGGCTGCAAGGCAGGCTGTTAATGCGCAGAGAATTCAGGCGCTGTCACCCCATTTTTATGGTTTGCCTACCAATCGCAGTCAGCGTCACACATTAGATATTGATGCACCAATTATTTTAGAAATGCTTCGTGCAGATAAGGTAGATGTTGCGGTTTTAATTCCAAATTGCCCCATCTGCCATCAGAGCCAAAGCTTATTGGCGAGATATCTTGAGGCAGAGGGTATTCCCACATTGGTAATGGGCACTGCAAAAGATATCGTTGAGTACTGTGGGGTGCCTAGATTTTTATTTAGCGATTTTCCATTGGGAAATGCTGCAGCGAGACCAAATGATCCTGACTCCCAAAGTCTCAATTTTGAATTGGCTTTGCGTTTGCTGGAGTCGGCTCCAGCGCCCCGAACCACCTTACAGTCGCCACTGATTTGGGCTGCAGACCCGTCTTGGAAGTCGGATTATTCCAATCTCGAAAAATTGTCTAAGCAAGAGGTGGAAAGGCTTCGCGATGAAGCTGAGCAGGCTCGCATTACAGCCCGCGAACTCAGAATGAAAAGTGTGGGGAATTAATTTTTTAAGTCTGGCGTGCGAGTGAGTATTCGCATAAAGCTTGTAATGCAGTGGTTGCTTCATTGCTTGGAAAGTCGTTGATGCATTCCAATGCTAGGTCTGCTTCGCGTTTTGCAGCAGCTTGGGTGTAATCAAGAGCACCAGAGGTTTGTACTGCGGCCAAAATCTGCGCAAAGACATCGTCCGGTAAATCCTGATTTTGTTCAATAGCAGCACGCACTAATAAGCGCTCTTCATTGCTGCCATTTTCTAGCAGGTAGATAAGAGGTAAGGTCGGCTTACCCTCACGTAAATCATCACCAGCATTTTTTCCCATTTGAGCAGCGCTTGCTGTGTAGTCCAAAAGATCATCCATCAATTGAAATGCCGTTCCGATGTGACGACCAAAGGCACCAGCTTGTTCACGTTGTGAATCGGTGCTGTTTGCCAAAATTGCTCCAAGCTCAGTAGAGGCTTCAAACAATTTGGCAGTTTTGTAGCGAATCACTTGTAGGTAGCTTGCTTCATCAACCTCTGGGTCGTTCATATTGAGAAGTTGCAAAACCTCACCCTCAGCAATCGTATTAGTGGCATCTGACAGTATTTGCATTACCCGAAGATCATTTGGGCCGACCATCATCTGAAATGCCCTTGAATAGAGGAAGTCGCCGACTAAAACGCTTGCAGCGTTACCAAAGGCGGCATTTGCAGTCTCACGCCCCCTTCTGAGGGTAGATTCATCGACTACATCGTCATGGAGCAGGGTGGCCGTGTGGATAAATTCCACTACAGCAGCCATTTCTAGGGTGTGAGGGGTTGCTTTGCCATTGGCTAAGGCCTTGGCTACAAGCATCAAGAGGGCTGGTCTTACCCGTTTTCCGCCGGCCTGGATGATATAAGTTGAGATTTGGTCAATTAAGGCGACTTTTGAGGCCAATTTGAGGCGAATCACCCCGTCTAAGCCCTTGAAATCTATGGCAATAGGGGCCAGAATTTGGCTTAAGTCATTGGTTTTGACAGTGCTCGGCATGCAAGATATAATAATGGGCTTAGCTCATCCAGGGTGGATTAGCTTAAATGTAGATATTAATTGAGGTTTCAAACCATGTACGCGGTCATAAAAACCGGTGGCAAACAATATAAAGTTGCTGCAGGCGAAAAATTGAAAATAGAACAGATACCAGCGGAAATCGGCAGCGAAATCACTCTTGACCAAGTCCTCGCCGTTGGCGAAGGCGCTTCACTGAAATTAGGTGATCCATTGG
>Ga0214236_1000174_pt1 | contig 28349 bp, 24 predicted proteins | sample TroBogypolimnion_11_FD_153074 | JGI IMG/M metagenome (GOLD analysis project Ga0214236, IMG submission 153074) | Freshwater microbial communities from Trout Bog Lake, WI - 28JUL2008 hypolimnion | ecosystem: Environmental > Aquatic > Freshwater > Lake > Hypolimnion/Profundal zone | place: Trout...
ATGACATTGGATGTAGCGACATATAAACAATTGAGATTAAAACATGGAGAAGGACTCGAAGATTGGTGGAATCAAAGGTTCGGCTTCGGATTTGACTGCCTTACAGAGTCTGAAGCACGTTATTTGCTTAACACCCCGGATGTTGACCGCATCCGAAATAAAATTATTGCGGCAGTCCAAGGTTGAAATAGCCCAGCGGGTCAGCGAATTGGCCGGATTACATGGCAATAAGCAATCGGTAGTAGCCAAGTAAGCAATCACTTGCCAACTGTTTCTCTTTCACTCAGCACTCGGCCCTCAGCACTTTGCTTTTCGACTGCTGACTTCTTAATCTTCGCTCAGCACTCAGAACTCAGCACTTAAAAAAAGCACTCAGAACTGATTTCATTCCCGACTGCCGAGTGCCAACTGATTCCATTGTCGACTGTCAACTGCCGACTGTTTCATCTTCGCTCCGCACTTTCTTTCTTGAGTTTTGTTTTGTATTCTTGATTGATGGTTACATTAGTTCTTCAATTTCTAGCCTTATTCGGCATATACAATTCAGAGAGGTGAGGGAGGGATTATGAATATGGTCACCAACAAAGACAACGAACGAACTTTAATCAAGATTGCACGCGTTTTGCCATCCAATAGGGTAGAGCAGTTGGTAGATTTTGCTCGTTTTCTTGAAGCTCAAATTTTGAATGAAGATCTAATAAAAGAAGAAGCTCCCTTGGTCGTAGCCGCAGATAATGAGCAATGGGAGGCATTTATGGCGACAGATGAAGCGCAGACCTTGCTGAATAAAATGGCAAACGAAGCATTGTCTGAACATCAAGCTGGAAAGACAAAAACAATGGGTTTTAATCACGGGCGCATTTTTCTGGAATGAACACAGCACTCGTCACTTAAAAAATGCAAACTATTCAATCTTCACTGCCGATTGCCAATTGCCGACTAATCTTCCCTCGGCACTCAGCACTCAGCACTCAGCACTCAGCACTTTCTTTCTCAGCACTCAGCACTGAGTACCGATATAAAACTCTTGACCAGCAAATGCATCTTGATTATCTTTCAGTGCGCGCTTCATAGCTCCTCCGGATTGAGTTAAAAGAGTTTGTTCCTCAAATAATTTAACTCCGGAGGGGCTTTAGTTTATACCCCTGTTTTTAACATACGACCTCAGCACTCAGAACTTGGCCTTGCCCACTGCCGACTATTAAAATCCCAGCACTATCTTTCCGGAACTTGAAAGTCTTTATTGAAAGTTGTATTGTAGAGTAAAAGGTGATCGATAAAGGAGACAATGTATGTTGCAGAGTTATGAGGCTATATACGAACATGGAGCAATGAAATGGTTAGGCGACAAGCCTCCCGTCAAGCAAGCGCATGTCATCGTAACAATTCTTCCCGAAAAGGAAGCAAGTTTGATTACATCACAAACACAACACCAACCATCAGCATTTATAGCAGGCAAAGGTTCAATACAAGGTGACATTATAACTCCAATAGTACCAGCAAAAGACTGGAACAGCACTGATTTCACTACCAAATGTTGTTATCGCCAAAAAAACTGAATTGATGAACAAGCTCTTAATAACCCAGGCAATGCAGATGCCTCCCATTCAACGAGTTGCATTAGCAGAGTTACTTCTGGCAAGCATCGATAACGAAGAGGAAGAAATCCGTCAAGCATGGATAGGTGAGGTCAACGAACGGATGAAAGCAGTACAAGATGGAAGTTCAACACTTCTTGATTTTGAGGCACTTATATCTTGAAGCTGAAGATTCATGAATTAGCAGGTAAAGAACTACACGAAGCGGTTCAATGGTATAACCAGTTACAAGAAGGTCTTGGTAAGAGATTTCAACAAATGACGCTTATTCAAGTCAATAAAATCAGGAAAAACCCGGAATGGTTCCCCAAGGAAAGCAAGGGGATATTCAAGGCTTATATTCCAAAGTTCCCCTATAAAATTCTTTACTCAGTAGAAAAAGACTCAATTATTATCTGGGCAATAGCTAACATGCACAGAAAACCTTGGTACTGGCAATCAAGACTTAAGTAAACTCAAATAAATTCAACTCAGCACTATCATAAGTTTTCACTGCCGACCGCCGACTGGCCACTGCCAACTATTTTACTTTCACTCAGCACGATCTTCCAACTCAGAACTATTTTAAAGCGCGTTTCATACCTCCTCCGGGTGGAGTTAAAAGAGTTAGGTCCTCAAATAATTTAATTCGGGAGGGGCTTTATTTATACCCCCGTTTTTAACATACGACCTCAGAACTTATTTTTAGCATCGCCGACTGCCCACTGCCAATTGTTTTCACTCAGAATACAGTACTATCTTTCTTCGTCCTAAGTACTTAGCGCTACTAATGCATGACAGACAACTTTTGACTACCAGCTGTCTTCACTAATCAATAAACATACGCGTCTCAGCACTTAGTATTCAATCTCATGGATTAATGACTTCTTCTCAACGTATAGCCATAAACACAGTTGCAACTTATTCTCGCAGTATTCTTTCCGCAGCATTAGGTCTCTTCAGTACCCGCTGGGTACTTGGAGCGCTGGGACAGACAGATTTTGGCCTTTTCAGTGTCGTCGGTTCGATAATAGTGTTTATTGTTTTTCTCAATAGTGTATTGGCGAACAGTGCGGCACGCTATTTTGCATACAGCATTGGCCAGGGAGATACTGAAGTGGTCAATCAATGGTTTAATGCAGCTCTGAGCATTCATTTGTTTCTACCCATTGTGCTGATATTTATAGGTTGGCCGATTGGTGAATACTGTATTAAACATATACTCACAATACCGACAAATCGGATTTTAACCTGTCTTTTGGTATTCCGAATTTCTTTGATAGCTGCATTTTTCAGCATGGTGACAATTCCTTTCACTGCCATGTTTACCGCCAAGCAACATATAAGCACATTAGCTGTTTGGAGCATGCTGCAATCAATTCTATCATTTATATTTTCATTTTATTTATCAAATATTTTCGGTGATCGGTTATTAGTTTATGCAATAGGTATACTCATCATCACGGTTTGCGTTCAGTTAGGTCAGAGTATACAAGCCATAGCAGTCTTTCGTGAATGTCGTATACAGTATAAAAAATCTCTTAATTTCGAGAAGGTTAAAAAAATCTTTTCTTTCGCTGTTTGGAGCTTAATTGGTTCTTTTGGTGGTATACTTCGTAATCAAGGCTCATCAATCCTATTAAATATATATTTTGGACCAAAGGTAAACGCTGCATTTGGTATAGCCAATACAGTTTCAGCACAAGCATTAATGCTTTCAGGTGCTATGACTAGTGCCATTTCTCCTGAAATAAACGTTAGCGAAGGGAGAGGTGACAGATGTCGAATGTTGGATCTGTCTCTACGTATGTGTAAGTTTAGTTCGCTCATGGTTATGATATTTGCAATTCCATTAATAGCTGAAATGGATTATGTCTTGAAACTCTGGCTTGATGATGTCCCCCAATATGCTAGCATATTGTGTCAACTAATGCTAATAATGTTTCTAATTGATCAATTGACCGTTGGTTATATGAGTGCAGTTCTTGCTTATGGGAAGATTGCCGCTTATCAAGCGACAGTTGGTTCTACTCTAGTATTGACTCTCCCCTTAGCTTGGGTGTTTATAAAATTAGGGTACGAGCCAAGTTATGTTGGGTATGCATTTATAATTACAATAATTATTTGTTCATTTGGGCGTGTTATATGGGGTCGATATTTGCTTGAAATGAAAGTTCAGGATTGGATGAAAATGGTTGTGTTGCCTTGTTTTATAGTTGGAGCAATTTCATCATTTATGTCTTTTGTAACTATGTATTCTATTTTGCCTTCATTTTTCCGATTTATGATTGTTTGTTTAACAAGCACATGTACAACAATATTAGCGAGTTGGTATTTTGCGTTTAATACTAGTGAACGATCATTCTTGTTAAAGAATATTGAGGTCTTATTTGCAAGAATAAGATAAATCAAGTAATAAATCAATAAATAAAATGAAATTAAAATTAATTGGTTTAACAGCTAAAATATTAGCATTTTTGCTACCAACTAAAGTTATGAGGTCAAAACAATATTTTAATCTTTGGGAGACAAAAGGTTATCATATAACACCAGTACAATTCTATGAGTCTGTTCCTGATACACGAGATTTCAAAAGAAATATTTTTGAAAATGATTCTAACCTTTTAGGGATAGAAATAAATGAACAGGGGCAAATAAATTTATTGGAAGATTTTCAGCAGAAGTATAAAAATGAATATAGTGAATTTCGATATGGGAAATCTGAAAATAAAAATGATTTTTACTTTTATAATAACTCATTTGAGACTGTTGATGCTGAAATATTATATTGTATGATTCGTAAATATAAGCCTCAACGTATTATAGAAATAGGGTCTGGATTTTCAACCTTACTAACTGCAAGAGCAATAAGACAAAATCGAATTGAAGATTCTAAATATATTTGTGAGTTAATTTGTATTGAACCATATCCAAGTGAATGGATTGAAAAAATACCCGAAGTTAAAAAAATCATTAAATCAAAAGTTGAGAATATACAGTTATCCGAATTCGAAAATCTTAAAGAGAACGACATACTATTTATAGATTCCTCACATGTTATTAATATATATAATGATGTTTGTTTTGAGTATTTAGATGTTTTGCCTTCATTAAATATAGGTGTAATAGTTCATATTCATGATATACTTATGCCGCAAAAGTATAGTGAATCATGGTATGAACAAAAATATTTTTGGAATGAACAATATCTTCTCCAAGCTTTTTTGGCATTTAATACATCTTTTAGTGTGATGTGGTCCGGAAATTATATGCATTTAAAATATCCGACTAAATTAGATAATGCTTTTATCTCCTATTCAAAATTTAAAAGTAATAAGGATAGAACAAAGAATAAGCAAGGGCATAAAAGCTTTTGGATCCAAAGAATTAAATAATCAGTTTTAATAGATCAGAAAATATATAGAAAATGAGTGTTGGTAAATTAATAAAACTGCTATTGCCTAATAATATTATACGCATTCTAAAAATGTATAAATTAAAAATTGCTTCTTTTAACTGCTATAAATATGATATAAATACATTTATTAAATATTCAAATATATTATATCCCTTCGATAATATTGATAAATTGTTGGGTCAAATAATAGCAGAGTATCATGTCATTGAAAAAGGACTTACAATGCCTGATATGCGTTATGGTTTTGGTAAACAAACATTGGTAGATTTGATATATCATTGCGAATTGTATTCAAGTAAATATGAAACTAAAAATGAGCAGTTTTTATATGCTCTCAGTGTAATAGGGGAATATGAATATGTCCATAAAAAAAATAATTACAATTTAGAGAAGGGTATTGTCTCAAAAATTAATAAAATTTTATGCCAATATGATAGGTATACTAAGTCTAGCCAAAAAAGACAGTCAAAAGATGATTATTTTAAACATTCAGAGAGTTCATTTTATGATTTTTCAAATAGCCGACATAGTGTAAGAAATTATTCTGGTGTAGTTGATATAGAAAGAGTAAAGTTAGCTGTAAAATTAGCTCAAAATTCACCATCTGCATGTAATAGGCAGCCTATAAGAGTTTATGTTTTAGAAAATAAACTAATACTTAATTTAGTATTAGATATACAAAATGGCAACAGAGGATTTGGTCATCTTGCAGATAAATTAATTATACTAACAGCTGAGTTAGGTGTTTTTTTGAGTTTAAGCGAAAGAAATGATGCATATGTAAATGGAGGTATTTATGCAATGAATTTATTATATGCACTACACTTCTATAAAATAGGCGCTTGTACATTGAATTGGTGTTCTATGCCTGAACAAGATAAAAAGTTAAGAAAAATTATACAAATCCCCGATTCCGAAATAGTTATTTTATTAATAGCCTGTGGGGAAGTTCCAGATGAATTTAAAGTCGCGTCATCGCATAGAAATGACTATTCCAAAATATTAAAAGTAATATAATTTGAATATAGGGATATTAACATATCATCGTTCTCATAATTACGGCGCTTTATTACAGGCATATGCTTTGCAAACGTATTTAAAAAAAATAGGGCATAACGCTGAAATGATAGATTATTGGCCAGAGTATCATGCGCAGGATTATCAAGTCATTCCATATTTTAATGCAATAAAAGTATTAAGTAAAATTAAATTAATATTGTTACTGATTATTGGTTTTAAAAGGATATTTAAACGTAGTGAAGGGTACAAAAGATTTATAAGAGAATACTTTAATTTGACGGATATTCCGCTATATAAGGATGAGAATTCAATGGAAAATATTGTATATGATGTCGTCGTTTATGGGAGTGATCAGATTTGGCGCAAATCAAATTATGCTACATTCAAAGGATATAGTGATATATATTTTGGATTGTATCCAGAAAAAGTAAAGAAGAAGATAACGTATGCTGCTAGTATGGGAGTGATTGATCTTGCAGATAAAGATAAGATATATATCAGGAAAATGTTGAAAAATTATTTTGCAATATCTGTACGTGAGGAAAATTTAAAGAAAATTGTTGAAGAGATTATTGAAAAGCCAGTTTCACTTGTTTTGGATCCTGTGTTTCTTTTAGATAAAGCTGAGTGGCTTACATTAAGTTCAACATTAGGCTCTAAGATTCAAGAAAAGTATATATTTTTTTATCAATTAACTCCATCTCAAGAGGCAATTGATTTTATTAATAAAATTAAAGCTTATTATGGATATAAAGTTATAGAAATACGTGGACGTGTTGAGCCACTATTGTTTGGTAAAAGATATTATCAAACAGCAACTCCCAATGATTTTATTTCATTAATACAGAACGCTGAAATTGTTGTATCAACATCTTTTCATGGGATTGCCTTTTCAATTATATTTAATAAGCAATTTTATGCGCTTGGAATGGGCAATAATTCACTAAGGGTAAAATCATTGCTAAACTTATTAGGAATTAAGGAAAGATATTTAGATGAAATAAATAAAAATATGTTTACAGAGCAACTAAATTACGAGAACATCAAAAATAAGCTTGATTATGAAATTAAAAAGTCAAAAAAATATTTATGTTTATCAATAAATTAGGTTTAAGCGCTTACTATAAAGTCATTCCGTAATCATTTTCCCACCAATATAGGATTATACTGAAATCAAATTATTGGATTATGCATTTATTGTCTTAAATCTGATTAATTCTTATTCAATCAGATCTTAAATCTTTTTAATGAGATTAAGTTCTTGACCATATAGCGGATAATATTGACAATTCTTTATTAACCAGCACCTGCGCCGCAACTCTAACCAAACAGCCTTTGCATTGTGGTTAATAATCCATTATCTGGAAAAAAGATTAAAAGCGAGTAGAAGGAGTTTATCAGTAAGCAAAAATAACTGGTAAATAGCATTATTACCTTGTTTTCCACTTCTTTGCATAAAACAAATTGTCTGATTAGAACATGACACCTATGACACATCAGGCGTATGTGTACAATTGTCCATGCGCTACAGATTAATAAAAAGTCATCTCTTTCTTATTAAAAAAAGCGGATTGAAAAAATGCTAAATATTTGATTATTCAGTTTTTATGCATAAAGCTAATCCTCATGTCTACATTGCATTATTTTATAACTTAGTCAATGATCGATGGAGCTGTTAGCGCTTCTTCCTCTCGCCAAGTCTTGATTTGATCAAGGAGAATTGAATTTATTTTTAAGGCCACCGGTAGGATTTTTGTCATACAATGAGAATAAAATGTCTAATAACCAGTGAATACTTTGGTCATGAGAAGTATGGCGTTTATGGTCTTGTTTAGTCGTGTGCCGCAGACAAGCGGCGAAGGAGATGATGGTCCCCCTTCGCAATCTGCTTACATGAGCAGCTAGCAAACCACTGTATGCGCCTGAGGTCAAAAGCCATGGTCGTGAGCGTTACGGTAAAGGCATTAAGAAGATGCCATGTGTGAACCAAGGACGATGAATACACGTGAACCACAGTACAAGCGTCGAAAAATGATTAGGCGACATCAAAATGGAGCTGGACGTAACTCCAAGATAAGTTTGGATGCAACCTGTTTAATGATCAGATGGTGACTGGCGTAGAGATGTCGTGATCTTGATTCGAGCTCTATCGTTGAACTGCTGGCGCCTTCGATGGTGATGCAAAGGGAATGACACAAGTGTAAAAAGCGAGGCCGACAATACCGAAGCGCCATCAAGGTGCGGAGCAACCCGTAGTAGTGATGAAGGCCTTGTAATGAGACTGGAGCGAAGGGATTGCATTATCCTGTCAAAAAGGAAAGTCAACTGTGAAAACAGAAGGAACTGTTCTGAATGACAAAGTCATTTCACATACCCAAAACCATTGTATTGGGACGCGTATCAGAAGGTGAAAGCAAATGAAGGTGCTGCAGGTGTAGATCATGAATCGATTCAGGGATTTAATCAAAACCTAAGAAGCAACCTGTACAAGCTATGGAATCGTCTCAGTTCCGGCAGATATTTCCCGCCACCGGTAAATGGGGTATTGATTTCTAAGAAGTCGGGAGGGGTAAGAATACTGGGAATACCATCAGTAGCAGAATTGATTGCTCAAACAGTTGTAAAATAATGCTTGGGCCTTTTGTGGAACCGGTGTTTTATCTTGATTCTTTCAGTTCTCGACAGGGACGTTCTGCCCATGATGCCATTGCCGTGGTGAGTAGAAGTATGATCGGGTTGCAGAGTTTGATATCGGCAAGTTTTATGATTCACTGGATCATGAGATGTTAATGCGTGCACTTCGGAAACATTGCCAGACTTCGTAGTGTACTGCTTTATGTTTTACGGTGGCTGAAAGCACCAATGGAAACCCCAGATGGAGGTTTAACAGCTCGGAATGCAGGCACCCCTTAAGGGATACGTGATCAGTCCACTGTTAGCCAATCTGTTTATGTATTATGCTCTTTGATCGGTGGGTGAGCGAAAATCTTTCCGGGGGTACCGTTTTGCAGGTAGGCGGATGATGGTTTTCTCCACTAAAAAAGCAAAGGATAGGCAGAACTATTCATGGTAAAGATTGGTGCACGATTTCAGATGTGTGGTTTAGCGCTGCACCCTGATAAGACGAGAATCATTTATTGCTGGGATGTGAACAAAAAGATGAATACCCGATAACGAACTTCACATTTCTTGGTTATACGTTTGGTCCACGAAAAATAATAGACATTTAGGCTGGCTATTTGTAGGATTTACGCCAGGAGCCAGTCGGGAAGTTCTTAAAGCTATACGGCAGACGATCAGAGGGTGGCACCTACAACTGAGAAACAGCACTAACCTTGCTGGTTTATTAAAAGGCTTAAATCCTAATTTAAGAGGGAGGAAAAACTATTATTGATGATTCAATGTATCAGCAATGGCTTTGGTGTGGAACCATATGAATCTTTATCTGATGCGATGGTTAATGCGCAAACATAAAAGTCTTTTGTGAAGTATAATAAGTCGGGCAATAAGCACTCTTGAAAAGATGGCCGAATGTATGCCGTAAATGTTTATGCACTAGGAAAAAGGGTATATCCCAAAAGGCTGGATAATGTTACCTGGATGAGCTGAGAAATTCATGTCTGATTCTACAATAGGGTGGATGTGAAATCCCTCCGACTTACCTACTCCTATAGCCGTTGCACCCATCCCATTATTGAAATTCAATAAGACTTGCGCCCGATGACATACTACCCAACCATTCCTATTTAACACAATCTTCTGTAACTTGCTCAAAGGTCAGCAGATAATTCCAAATAAATTAGCATAATAATTTTTAGGTAAATCTGTTTCATGTTGAGTTTTAATTTACTGCATAACTTTCTGCGGAGCACTTATGAAAGAAATATATTATAAGTCTCGACAAAGAATATTTACCTTGTTCAAATATTCGTTGTTGTTAGTATTTTTCACATCATTGAGAGCATGGTTTACATGGGGATTTATGCCTGCAATCATTACATCAATCTCTTTGTTTATATTTATAATATTTATTTTAGAAAATAAAGAGATTGATTTGCATTTTAAAAAATATATAAAATCTGTATTTGTTTTATTTTGTTTGGAAATATATTGTGCTGGCGATTTAAACATTAATGCATTTATATTTGCAATTTTAACAGCAACATTGATATCAGTCGTATTGCTATTAAGTGATGAGTTAAAAAAAGAAATATTTTCATTTCTGTCATCAATTGTAGCGATAATTGTATTTATTTCGCTAATTGAGTGGTTAGTGTTTTTGATTGGGATCGAGTTGCCTCATTCAACTGTTGATTTTAATGATCGACAGTATGTATTTAATAATTACTATTTATTTTTGAAAAACTTATCTCAATTTGAAATAATTCCACGTTTTAGCTGTGTTTTTTTAGAACCAAACTATCTTGGGATGATATTGTCATTTATTTTATTTATAAATAAATACGATATCAAAAAAAAATCTGTTGTAGTTATGATAATAGCAAATCTTTTTACTTTATCTTTAGCAGCTTATATTTTAATGATAACATCATTATTGTTGATATTTGGGACAAAATCTAAAAAAGCAGTAACATCAATTCTGTTATTAATAATATCCCTATGTATAATATATTTATTTGCTTTGAGTTATAATGACGGAAATAATATTATTAATGAATATATTTTTGAAAGATTAAGATTTGAAAATGGAGATATTATTGGTAATGATAGGTTTAGCGAATCATTAGACTTATATTATTCTAAATTTATTACTCAAAATGATCTGTATTCTGGGATTGGTACAATTAATTATATGCAAGAAAATCTTGGTGCCAATGCTGGATATAAAGTATTTATAATTCAACATGGTTTGATTGGTGCTATTTTAATTTTTATTTTATATTATTCAATTATTGTAAAAGATTTATCAAAGGCGACAATATCTTTCTTTGTAATATATGCCCTAAGTTTCCTTCAAGGAGCATATGCATTATGGGAATTTGAACTTATTCTGTTTATTACAGCAATTCCGTGTCTTAATTCAACAGAATAAAATAGAAAATTAAATAGCCTTTGCTATAAATAAATGTTATACAGGTGTTTTAACTGTAATTATTAAAAGATTATCTGATTATATTTTTTAAATTATTAACATCTATAGTCAGTGATGACGAGGTTATTGATTGATTACGATATGATTAGAAATAAGACGTTGGTATTAATGTAAATAAATAAAAAAATTATTAAAATGATAAAATTTAGATCTTTATTAACAAAAAATAAAATTATATATAAAAATCTATCACCGCTATATGATAGACTTTTATACTATAAAATGCTTAACAAGGGGACATTTAGCCAGCATAAAGAAGATGTAGAAATATTGCGATTACTAAAAAAATATAATATTAAAGGAATATATATAGACGTTGGATCAAATCACCCTTTTAAGATTTCTAATACCTATCTTCTTTATTTAAATGGTTTCAATGGGATATGCATTGATCCGCTCCCAAAATTTAAAAAATTATATGAAAAATATCGTCCAAATGATATTTTTGAGTGTGCTTGTGTAGATGAAAGAAATTTAGATTTACCATTTTATGAATTTGAATCCAGTGTGCTGTCTACGTTAGATAAAGAGTTAGCAGATCAATATGTAATTCAGGGATACAGATATTTAAAAGAAATAAAAATAGTAACAAAAACTTTAGATTCAATTTTAGAGTCTTACAAAGTAAAAATGCCTATATCAATTATTTCAATTGATGTTGAAGGTCACGAGTTATCTGTTCTCAAATCTATAAATCTAGATAATTATTGTCCATCTTATATTTGTTTAGAAGCGATAACAGCTGATGGTAATAAGAATCATGAAGCAATTAGCTATTTAGAGAGAAATGGATATGATATTGAGGTTGATCTAGGACTTAATTTACTATTTCGTAGAAAAGCTATAAGGGGTAATACATGAATTGGTTATAAATGTAATAATTAATTTAAAAATTACGATAAAATAATTTGAATATTCTAAGTAAATTTTTGAGTAGTATGCAGGGGTAATTGTAGAATAAAATGAAATAGATTTAAAGAATGTTTAAATTAAAAATAACTATTAAGGTATGTTAAAAAAAATTATCATACCAATCGGATATGGCCAGACATGTAATCAACTATTGCAAATAGCTCATTGGATACCTGCAGCTATAGAATATGACATACCCCTTTATTTCCCATGTTTTAAAAAATATAGTAATATGTTTTATGGGACAATGAACCAGAGGCACCCCCGTTTTCCACGTTACTCTCCAAAACTTGATATAGTAAACCAAGGCTTGTCATTTATATGCAAATCTACTGCACAAATTCAACTTATCAATAGTGCTTTATATAAGTTAATGGATAAAGTACCAGGAATCGTTTCATATCATCTTAACAATAATGGAAGTGATGGTAATAAGACTCCAACAAACGTTCTAGAGAATCCTCGTATTGCTGCCGGAAAGTCATTGTTCGTAAAAGGATGGCTCTACCGAGATAAAGTCGGAGTAGAAAAGCATAGCGAAGCAATTAAAAATTATTTTAAGCCTGTTATTGAGATCCAAGATCGTATTGATTCATGTATTCAGAAAAATGATACTAGGAAATCTGTATTAGTTGGGGTTCATATTCGTAGGGGTGATTATAGTAAATGGTCTGATGGTAGGTACTATTATGACGATAATACTATATGTTCAATGATGAATCAAATCTTAAAGCTTTTACCAGAAAACCATGTGCGTTTTCTTTTAGTATCAAATGAAATAATAGATCTCGAAAATTATAATGCATTTGATGTCTTTACTGGACCTGGTGATCCAGCTGGAGATTTGTATTCTCTTGCAGCTTGTAATTATATAATAGGACCGCCATCAACATATACAATTTGGGCATCTTTTTACGGAGATGTTCCATTATACGTTATTAATAATAAATTAGATTATATTAATATAGAGGTATTTTCTGTCTTTAAAGGATTATAAAAAAATATTAAGCATTTTTTGAAACTAAAAAAAACACGTCTTAGATACTAAGATCACAGTCTAATACGTTTACATATTAATTAATTCAGAAATAAACAATTATTTGATCAACATCTTTTTTTTACAGTATTTGTGATTCTGTTTATTTTAAATAAGATTAATCACTACTCCATCTTATTCAAAAGGTTTTCAAAGCGAATAGGTTATGGACTTTATGAAGTAATGGAATTTTGTTTAAGCCGCTTTTGCTCTGAAACGATTAACATCTGACATTAAACTTTCGCATAATTGAATCATGAATGATTTGTTGCCTTTATTTGAGTCATATGCATACTAATCTAGTTTGTCAACGAGTCAAGAAAGGACAAATACAAACATGCCCTTGTTGTTTCACACATCGTAATAGATAACATCATGGCTACTTTTCCATTTTAGGCGTTAACATAGGTTGGCTGCAATTATATGAAAATTACCATTATGCGCGAACGCGCTGCTTGGTGTCATAGTAAGTGCATAAATATCTTCAATAATATCTCAGTCTTTATTTCAAATAATCGATCAACTCAGTGATTACATGGGTATTTATGCAGATCGTAAAAAGAGCAATAATCATGTTATATACACACGGTATTATCCTTTTTTTAAATGAAATAATGGTATAATAGTTGTAATAATGAGATCTTTACAGAAAGCTACTTTTTGTTTTAAAGGAATTAGAGAGTACACTATTAACAATGTTGAGCTGATAAGACAGTATAGATAACAATCAAGGGTTATGCAAAAATACCAAGAAATACCAAAACAGATTAAATGTCCTGTTTGTTTGACTAATGATGCACATGTCTTGTGGAGCGCAAGTAGTAAGCAGGTGGCTCAGCACTTTATTTTGCCAGAAAAATACCCCGAGAGATTCTTGGAACTGGTGTCACATATCGAGGCACTTTGGGGGCATAACACTTGTGAGGTTGTTCAATGTGACAAATGCAAATATTGTTATAGCAATCCATATATTGCTGGTGATATGCGTTTTTACACTCTTGCCTATGAGCGTTCAGGATATCCTATTTGGAAATGGGAATACCAACTAACATATGATTTATTGAAGTCATCTTCTAAGCCAGAGCATAAACTACTGGAGATAGGTGCGGGCAATGGTGCATTTGTTAAGAGGATAGAACAAAATATTTTACCCAAAGAAAACATCTTCTGTACAGAATTTTCAGAATATGGAAGGCATCAGATAGAGAAGCTTGGATTGAGGTGCTTTCCTGAAGATGTTCGTGACTTGCATAAAGCAGAATATGAAGGGAGCTTCGATATCGTCTGTATGTTTCAAGTGCTTGAACACATGGATAGATTAGATGTTCTATTTCAGAGAATACATTGGCTTATGAAGAAAGGTGGCCGTCTCTTTATTGCTGTTCCCAACCAAAAAAGAATTGAGTTTGACGAACTCAACGGTGCACTATTAGACATGCCACCGAACCACATAGGTCGTTGGAATAAAGAATGTTTTCAGGAAATCGCAAAACGCCATGGATTTCATTTTGAGGATTATAAAGTTGAGTCGTTCAACTTCTCAGATATGGCAAAACAATTCATAACATATTGTTTTTTAAGGAAGTCTCAAAAAAGTGGCAGCATTGAAAATTATATACAGAGGATAAAGAACAGGAATATACTTAGAATATTTCAGGGCATAGGTGTGGCAGTTAACTTAATAATAGCAATACCCGTACTGACAATGAAAGGATTTAGAGAAGGGAATTCTCAGTGGGTACATTTGACCAAAGTGAAATAATGAGCATCGCACAGCAAGCGGTTTTTCAGGATGGCAATAACGCAGCGCATCATTGTTGCTAGTTAGCCTGAACTTTAGGAGGTCTACTTTTTATTCTATGAATAATGTTTTACAAATCAAACAGCCATGCTGTTAGCGTTTTTGCAGAAAATCAAGAAAATATATTTACACAAGGAGGATGTATTTTTTGTCTAAACGTAGGAATTCGTGGAAGCGAACTGTCTCACAGCTCTGATGCAAACTATACAAATAAACCATAGCAACTTGTGCAAAGCAAGCAGTAGTAAAAAGACCACTCTACTCTTCCTTAAACTGATCATGTTAAAAAGCATATTCATGAAATGTTATGTATTAAAACAATTCTAACTATAAATATTTATAGAATTATATGATATAAGCAAAAAAATAAATTTAACAAATATTTTAAAATGCAGTCTACTGATAAGATAAAAGTTTTATATGTAATAAATCATTCGACACCTTATGGTTCCAATAAAGCGTTACTAAATTTACTAAAAGATATAAAACTGAAAGGAATAGTACCTTTAGTCGTAACGGCATATGATGGAGGAATATGCAATGATTTGAAAGTCAATAAAATTGAATATCACATACTTAGACATTATTTTTCAATCTATCCTGAATTGAAAAACTTCAGGGATTATATTTTATACATCCCTCAACTTCTAAGGATGTGTATATATAACAAGAAAGCTCAAAGACAATTAATAGAGATCACAGAAAAATTTAAACCTGATATAATACATACAAATATTGGTCCTGACCATATAGGTGTGAATGTTGCTAAATATATGAATATACCTCATGTGTGGCACATTAGAGAATATCAGGATTTATATTTTGGATGGCATGCATTCCCCTCAAAAAAAAGTTTTAATAATAAACTGAATTCTAAAAATAATCATACAATTGCAATTACAAATGCACTAAAACAACATTATCATTTAAATATAAACTCTAAAGTTATTTGTGATGGCGTAATGTTTAAATCTGATAAGCAATTTGTTGCTAATAAAGAAAAATATTTTTTATTCGTTGGCAGAATTGAAGAAAGTAAAGGTATAAGACAGTTAATATCTGCATATATTGAATTTTGTTCTTTAAATAGTGAATATTCATTATTAATAGCAGGGGATGGTAATGTTTTATATGTGAAAAAATTACAGATACTTGTTGATCAGGCTAATCTTTCGAAAAGAATACTGTTTCTAGGTTTTCGTGCTGATATATATAATCTTATGGCTAAAGCAACTGCATTAATAGTTAATTCATATTTTGAGGGCTTTGGTCTTATAACTGCTGAGGCAATGTTTAATGGATGCTTAGTAATAGGGAGAAATATAGCAGGTACAAAAGAAATATTAGAGACGGAGGATTTAGGTGTATTGTTTTCAGGTCAGAAAGAATTAGTGTTAGTAATGGAGAATATAATATCTAATGGGATTGAAACTTATTTTAAAACTATATTAAAAGCACAAGAAAAAGCTATAGATTATTATTCAATTGAGCAAAACTCATTGGCTATATATAATTATTATAAGGAAATATTAAGACGAAAATTATAAAGAATATAAAGATACAAATATAGAAATAATATTTTTATTGTTGGTGTGCATATTTATTAGTAATCATTTTTCAATGAATGCAGTTATTTACCAAAATCAATTTGAAAATTTCAAATCTGATATAACATCAAAAATTTCTTATAATGTATCGCCTATTAAAATTATATTTGATCTCTGTATTTATATCACATCTTTTTTAACGATAAGATTAAAATATTTCAAATATCAGCTAACAATAATATATCAAAAAAATATTAAAAGGTAGTTGTTGCACGCAAATGTATTTAAAAAATTTATTTAAGTCGTAAATTCTGAAAAATTCAATTAGAAATAATAAGATGAGTAATAATAAAGCAAGAGTAATCGCTTTTTATTTACCACAATATCACCCAATACCTGAAAATGATTTATGGTGGGGAAAAGGGTTTACAGAATGGACTAATGTTGGTAAAGCTAAGCCTTTGTTTCCGGGTCATTATCAACCACGAGTACCAGCTGATTTAGGTTATTATGATTTAAGAATTCCGGAAATTCGTCAAGCTCAAGCTGATTTAGCTCGAGAAGCAGGAATTGAAGGTTTTTGTTATTGGCATTATTGGTTTGGCAATGGTAAACGATTATTAGAAAAACCATTTGAAGAAGTATTATCTACAGGAAAACCAGATTTTCCATTTTGCTTGGCATGGGCAAATCATTCTTGGGAAGACAAAACGTGGTCAAAGGAAGGTGGAAATAAAATGCTTATTGAACAAAAGTACCCTGGTATAGAAGATTATATAAATCATTTTTATTCAATACTTCCAGCATTTAAAGATAGTAGGTATATTAAAATAGATAATAAACCTATTTTTGTAATATATGCGCCTAATGATTTTCCAGATGTTGAAAAATTTATAATACTTTGGAATGAATTGGCAATTAAAGAAGGTATAGAAAGTATTTATTTTATTACAATTGCATATAACTCCAATGTAATTAGTAACTTGTTAAAACAAGGATATAGTGCTGTTATTCTAGATTATATGTTTAAGAGAAACGGTTTGAATAGATATATTTATTTACTTGCACATAAAATATTCTTCATACCCTCCATAATTGATTATAAGCAATATACTAAAACGATTATATCTTACTTGCCAAATAAAGACTATATTTTCCCTTGTGTTATACCAAATTTTGATCACACTCCAAGAAGTGGTAAAAATGCAAGTTTATTCTATAACTGCACCCCATCAAATTGGGAGTATTTAATGAAGTCGTTATTAGTCAAGTTAAAAAATAAAGAATATAACAATAATATTATTTTTCTAAAATCATGGAATGAATGGGCGGAGGGTAATTATATGGAGCCTGATTTAAAATACGGTAATGGGTATATTGATGCATTAAAAAAAGTACTCAAAAACAATAAAATACTTGGGTAACAAACATACATTTTGGTTTTATAAGGATAAATATTAAAATTAAAGAATATTTTAATCTTAATAAGCTATTAGTTTGAAACAATAAAAAAATTAATGAATAAGGATTTATCAACAAAAAAAATAATATATTATACTATAGTAGTATTTTTAAAAAAATTTTATGTTATCATAAAAGTAAATAATAATATGTATTAAAATACATCTAGACAATTGCATATATGGATAATGTAACTTTACATAATACTGATAACAATGGAATAGGCGCAAGTAAATATTATGACGCTGACTATTTTAATTGGCAAAAAAATATGGGTGCATTCGGTGGATGGGCAAACTCTTTCATATTTCAAAAATATATATCTAAAAATGATATTGTAATCGATTTTGGTTGTGGTGGTGGTTATCTTTTACAAAACCTAAAATGCAGAAAAAGAATTGGTATTGAGCCGAATTTAACTGCAGCTAATTCTGTTTTACAACTAGGCATACAACACTTTCAATCACCAACTGACGCATTGAATGCTTTAGGTATATCATTTGCAGATGTAATAATATCTACTAATGTTCTTGAACACACATTAAACCCTTTAGAGGAACTAAAAAATCTTTGTCTTTTATTAAAAAAAGGTGGAGCAATCCATTTCGTTGTACCATGTGATTCAATAAGTTATCTTTACAATCCAAAAGATATCAACTATCATTTATATAGCTGGAGCCCTCAGAATATTGGCAATTTATTTACAGAGGCAGGTTATAGTGTTGAATTTTCAAGACCATATATGCATAAGTGGCCTCCTTTATATAATAAAATAGCAAAACTTGGATGGCCAATTTTTAATATCATTTGCAAAATTTATGGGAATATAGAAAAGTCTTGGTCGCAAGTTGAAGTTAGAGCAATAAAAAATAAATAGATTTCTAATCTTATAATGCTATTTATTAAGTTTCTTGGATTGTTATTTAAGACCTAAAATTTCATCTATTATAGAGAATATTTTTTAGTATGTGCCACACAAAAAAATAACATTTAAACAGCATTTCGATATAGTTTTAATAAAGAGTACATAAAAATAGGATTTATATATGTATGAGTTTAAAAAAAATACTATCGCTTAAGTGCTAGATAATAATCATTTATACGAAAGTCATTTAGTGATTGATTCATAAAACGTTAAGCATTATGCTGGCATCTCCATTAAAGAATATTATAACCTATGTCGAGTGATAAGTAATAATCCAGACTGCTTATAGCACCACAAAATGCAATAATCTGATAGTGATAGCTGCAACGATCAGAAATCAATATCTGGAGATTGAGAAATACCGGTTTTCACCGTGAATCGACTGGCAAACATACGTTCATCACCACATTAACACGGTTTTTGCTCTAACCGATCGTACCTTTCCCATGATACATGAGGTTCTCTCTCCTGTCAAAACTGGGTTTTTAATCGGTCATTACTGGTGCACTCTGACAGGCTGCAAACAAACCATCGAGCTGCAATCGCACAAAAGTAGCTCTTGGTACTTTCATCATCATTTTCCCCGCATGGCGGACAATCTTGCCTACCTTATCGATGAGCTGACGACGGAAGGTATCAGTGTAGACGGCTACTGAATGACCGGTGCACTGACATCTTGCTTGAACGCTTCAAACAGGTTATGGCTCAGGCACATCATATAATACCAGGCAGTGCTAGCGGCGAAACGCATGAAGGGTAACTGCTCATGCCCAAAGTTTTTCAGGGCTCTGTTGGCCAGTTCATCACCCCCTCGTTGATGATACTCGGCAAGAATAGTATGAGCTGTCAAGAGATGGCCTTGGCCAGCCAGACGGATCTGTTCGACAATTTGCCCAGCAATGCCAAGGTTCGTGATGAGGACGCTGTCCTTGACCAGACCCGGCAAAGCTAGTTGCCTGCCTTTCTGGATCAAGCGACTATAGATTGTTCGGCGGGCTTTACGCCATCCACCCTGGCTGGTTTTGAATTCAGTATACTTGAAGTGGACCCCACTTGGTAGACAAAAAGTGGCTGAGTTTAAGTTGGTAACCTGACCTGTTCATGCAGCGGAAAGGCGCTGCCCCTTTTTTACCGTTAGCTCTTCTGTTTGCTTGTTCTTCTTGCTGTACTTGTCAACTATTCTTGCACCACCACCGCTGGCTGTCCGGTAAACTTTAACTGGTGTACTGTAATCCAACGACTGATGCGATCTTTCGTTATTGTAATCTCGAAAATATTTCTTTAATCCCTCATGCAATTCTGTCGGGGTAGCGTAACCGTTCATATACATGTCTTCATGCTTTACGTTGCGCCAGAGCCGTTCGACAAAAATGTTGTCCAGTGCTCTGCCTCGCCCGTCCATACTAATATTGATGGAAGGATGTTCCGTAAGCGCCCCGATAAAAGCGGTACACGTAAACTGGGCACCCTGATCAGTGTTGAAGATGTCGGGTGTCCCATATTTCCGTACCGCTTCCTGCAGACAGTTAACGCAAAAGGTGCTTTCCAATGAGTTCGATAACCTCCAGGAGAGTACCTTCCGAGAATACCAGTCAACGATTGCCACCAGATACATAAAACCCTTTGGAAGGCGAATATAGGTGATGTCAGTCGACCAGACCTGGTTAGGTTTTGTGACATCAACCCCCCGCAAAAGATAGGGGTAGATCTTGTGCTCCGGATGCGCTTTGCTTGTGTTAGGGCCCGGCGCCATACCAGTAAGCCCCAACATTCTCATAAGCCGCTGAACCCGTTTCCTGTTGATCTTGTGCCCTTCTCTCCGCAAATAGTGCATGATTTTACGACTGCCATAAAATGGATGTTGGGTGTACTCTTTATCAATAAGCTCAAGCAACTGCAGCTCTTCTGCAGTAGGAAACAAAACGATAGACGGCAAATATACCGTCGAACGATTAACGGACGCAAGTGCGCATTGTTTTGCCACCGGTAATGGATCTTTGTCACTAATCCACCTTCTGCGAGTGCTCATAGGAAGAGTCCGGACTTTTTTTTAAGCCAGTCCAACTCGACCTTTAATCGACCAATTTCGGTATAAAGCTTATCTGGGTCAGCCGTCGGTTCAACTGGTTTTGGGCCTCGTTTGGCATCAAACAAGCTCGATGCCTGTTCCTGCAACTCTTTTTTCAATTTCCCGACCTGAACGGGGTGTACTCCAAATTCCTGACCGATTTCATTCAGCGTTTTGAGCACTTGAATAGCTTCAAGCGCGACTTTCGCCTTAAAATCACTGCTGAATTTTTTACATGTGTTTTTTGTCATTACCTGCTCCTTTTTGGCGCAACTTAAAAACTTAAACTGCTGCCTAAAAATCGGGGTCCACTATAGTTTTATAGTCCCCCGGCTGGCCGGTAATGATTAGATTATCAATACATTGAGAGCCAGATCCATCACTATACATTTTGCCAGTCCACGTTGTGGAGTCGTATACAGCACTTCGATGTAAGCACTGGGATAGTGTAGCATTATTATTTATTAGCTTCTTTCATAACTCAAATACCGTAGTAAATATTGACATTCATTGTTGGAATTGATCAGAATGATCGTTGAAGTGGTCATGAAACAGCGACTGTTGATCTAGATTTTATCAAACAAAGAAAAATCTAAAAAAAATATGAGGTAACCTGTATTTTAATTGGCTTTAATATAACCGGACACAGTTCTTTACATATAAAGTTATGATTTCAAATAATCAGGAAAAAATATTAGTATTTCACCAAGCATTGGCTCCATATAGAGTTGATTTATTTAACGCCATTAGCATAACATATAATACTGTATTTTATTTTAATTACGCAAATGTTTTGGACCAATCATTTGATCAAGTCTTCCTAAAAAGACAGTGTAACTTTAAAATAAATATTTTGAACGAAGGGTTTGAGTTATTTGGTAGAGCATTCAGATTTGGTATAGTGAAAATTTTAAAAAATAATAATCCTGATATAGTATTGTGTAGTGAGTATGGTTCATTAACTATTTTTGTTCTATTATATAAAAAAATATTTAAAAAAAAATATAGATTATATACCATATGTGATGATAGTGTGGATATGATAAAAAAAAGAAAAAGATTTGGTTTAATTTTAAGAAAGATAGTAGCGAAAAATATAAATGGCATTATATTTAATAGTAAAGCGGTTTGTGATTGGCATAAACAAAATATTGATAACAAATCAAAAATAATAGAAATACCAATAATACATAATTGTGAAAGATTTCGAAATGATTTAAAAAATAGCATTCAAAAAGCAAACACTAGTATTAATCAATATAAATTGCACGGCAAAAAAATCCTTTTATATGTTGGTCGATTTGCAAAAGTTAAAAATTTATTACTATTAATTGATGCAGTATCTAAATTAGAATCATCTGATTGGATATTAATAATGGTCGGGGACGGAGAAGAGATGAATCATCTGAAAATAGAAGCAAATAAAAAAAAAATTACCGATAAAGTAATATTTACTGGCAGAAAAGAAGGTATAGAGCTCCTGTCATGGTATACAATCGCACATTTATTTATTTTACCCAGCATTCACGAACCATTCGGAGCAGTCGTGAATGAGGCTTTATTGGGAGGATGTAAAGTTTTGTGCTCTGAGATCGCAGGATCTGCAAGTTTAATAAATAACGAAAATGGATTATTATTTAATCCTTATAATGAAACTGATTTATATAAATGCTTGGAAAAATCCTTAAAATTAATTGTGCCAATTATATCAAATATTACAGAGCTTAGAAGCAGTAATATGCCTTTTTCATTTTTTAGTAAAATTAATTGCTTGAAAGATAATTTATGAAAAAAAAAATATTATTTATTCTACATACACCTCCGCCAATTCATGGTTCATCTGTTATGGGAGGAATTATAAAAAATAGTAAGATAATTAATGAGCTTTATGATTGTGTGTTTATTAATTTAAGTACATCGATTACGATTAGCGAAACTGGAAAAAAAGGAATAGTTAAATATTTAAGATATATATCTATTCTAGTAAAAGTAATTATCCAAGTAGTATTTAATAGGCCAAATATTTGTTATTTGTCATTAACGTCTAAAGGTCTTGCTTTTTACAAGGATTTTATTATTATATTGATTATAAAATTATTTTCAATAAATATTGTTTATCACTTTCATAATAAGGGAGTAAAAACAAGGCAGGATTATTGTTTTGATGACATGCTTTATCGTTTTGCATTTAATAATGCAGATGTTATTTTACTCTCTCGATATCTTTATCCAGATATACAAAAATACAAATCAATCAATTCTATTTATTATTGTCCAAATGGGGTAAGAAGTGGGGGTAATTGTATAAATATCCATGAAAATACAAAAATTGTAAATATTCTTTTTTTATCAAATTTAATTAAATCAAAAGGAGTATTTGTATTAATTGATGCATGTAAGATACTTAGAGATAATAATATTCAATTTAATTGTAGTTTTATTGGGGGAATAGGGGATGTAAGTGTTCAAACTATTAATAATTATATAAATAAATTTGAGCTATCAACCTTTGTTCATTATGATGGACAAAGATTTGATGCGCAAAAAGAGGCGGTGTTTTCTAATGCAGACATATTTGTGCTCCCAACATTTTATCACAATGAATGTTTTCCATTAGTTTTATTAGAAGCTATGCAACACAGTATACCCGTCGTTTCTACATATGAGGGAGGTATACCAGATATAGTTGAAGATGGAGTTACAGGGTATTTAATACAACAAAACAATTCTATAGCTCTTGCAGATAAACTTGAGAAATTGATAAATAATCCTAAATTACGAAAAGATATGGGGATATTAGCAAGAGAGAAATATGAAAAAACATTTACATTAAATCATTTCGAAGATAATATCTCAAATATATTGAATATGCTTTTAAAAAAATAATATAATATTTGCTCCTCTAGATATTCTTAGTGAATTATCAAAAAAAATTGAAATACATTTTTTAAATAAAAAAAATTAACAGGCAATCTGTATTCTATATAGATACTATTGAGTATTTGTATGACGTATTCTGAAATAGTTTGTGCATTTTATTTCTTAAGTCCCATAAAATCGCACTTCATTTTATATCAAAACTTTTAAAATCAGTTAAGTTCTGTAATTAAAGATTTAAGGAAATAGAACATCAGCTGACACGCAAACATTCACAAACAACTAAGGAATGCTGGATGTTGATGCTACTTGTCTCCGATTCATATAGCTTACCCGACAGATCTCGGGCTACCCAATGATGCAAGAGGGAAGAGTGAGACTATTATTTAAAAGCTCTAATATCAACTACTGGAAGGTGTCCAGCAACCTCTTACTTATCTGAAAAAGACGAGCAAAGAATTTATGAGAATTAGCATGAAACGCGAGCTTGACAATCGACTGCTTTAAAGTTGGATTGGCAAACACCTTTGTTATCTGAGACGAATCCTGATTGGTATTGTAAAGCACTCATAACAAGTATACTTGAGTGTTTTTGAAAAAAAGTGCTAGCAGTCTGTCGGACTTAAAATGGCAGGGAATAAAGGTTAAAGAAGCGATCAAGTCTATTTATAATAACAAGATATAGCGTATATTGACAGCATATTCCTCAGGCAATTACTTCGCAGAAGAACAATGCATTCAGACTTTCTCACTGCTGATCGAGATTCACTCTACCTTTTGCCACCCTCAGTTCAGGATTGGTTGCTGGTCAATCATCTGGCACGCTTTATTATTGACATTGTTGCACAGCTTGATCTGACTCCATTGAGAGATGCCTATGACGGTAGAGGCTGTAAAGCCTATGATCCGGAAATGTTGTTGGGCCTTTTGTTTTATGGTTACGCAACAGGGACTTTTTCAAACAGAAAGCTTGAGCTTGCCACTTATGAATCCATAGCATTCCGATACATTGCCGGAAACACTCATCCTGACCATGACACCATCGCAAATTTCCGGAAACGCTTTCTCATTGAACTGAAACCACTCTTTATGCAGATTTTGAGTCTTGCTCATGAAATGAACATCCTCAAAATCGGAAAGATCAGTATTGATGGCACCAAAATCAAAGCCAATGCCTCCAAGCATCAGGCACTGAGTTGGGGACATGCATGCAAACTCGAAAAACAGTTGAAAGCTGAAGTTGACTCCCTGCTTCGTCAGGCCGAACTGGCAGACCAGTCAACAATCCCAGACGGGATGAGTATTCCTGAAGAACTTGAGCGCCGTGAAACAAGGCTTGAAGCTATTACCAAGGCAAAGCGAGAAATTCAGCATCGGGCAGAGGAACGATATGCAAAAGAAAAAACTGAGTATGAGAAAAAGCTGGCAGATCGTGAACGCAAAAGTCAAGAGACAGGGAAACAACGAGAGGGAAAACTCCTCAAGCTCCAAAACCAAGGGTAAAGGATAAAGATCAGGTCAATCTGACGGATGAGGAATCACGGATCATGCCGGTATCGGGCGGTGGATTCATGCAGGCATATAACGCACAAGGGAGTGTCGATATCGATACCATGCTGCTGGTTGGAGTCCATGTCAGCCAACATGCGAACGATAAAGAAGAAATCAAGCCCGCTCTTGCTGAGTTGAGCCGATTACCAGCAAAGCTTGGCAAAGTACTTAAGGCAACTGCAGACGCAGGATATTTCAGCAAGACAAATGTTGATCTTTGTGAAGCTGACGATATAACTCCCTATATCGCAGCAGGACGAGAATCTCATAGCCAGACGCTTGCAGACCGATTCACCGAACCGGAACCTATAGCCGAAGATGCTGACGCAGTGACACAAATGAAACACCGCTTGAAGACAACGGATGGCAAAGCGCTCTATGCACAACGCAAATGTACTGTTGAGCCTGTGTTTGGTGTCATTAAATCAGTGCTTGGCTTCCGGCAGTTCATGCTCAGAGGGATAGAAAATGTCAAAGGTGAATGGGATCTTGTCAGTATTGCGTGGAACCTGAAGCGATTACAGGTGTTAAGCCGAACAATAGCCTGAACAGGGGGGGGTGAAAACACCCGAACGACTCAATAAGATCACCATTAATCAGCGTTGAGAGGAGTGAAAGCAATTTTGTCGATTAGGTCAATTCCGACAGACTGCTAGCCAAAAAATAAATGGGAGTATCAGCCAGCACCTTGTTTGTCCGTTGGTTCGAGGGTAGTCTGCAGCGAAAACCGAATTTGGTATTAAGCGTTCGATCAGTGTTTTCAATGGGTGGAGTATTGTTGAAAGGATGTCTTGGAAGAACTACAATGAAGGGTGCGATCTGATCATGGATATTGAGCATTATCGTGCAAGGTACGGATACTATCCAGAGACAGCGCATGCCGACAAATTCTATCGTACCAAAACAAATCGGTTAAGGTGTCAGGCAAAGAATATCAGATTGAGCGCAGTCCCTTTAGGACGACCACCAAAGGATCTGGAGAAAAACAGAGCAAGAAGAAAACTAAGTCATGAAGATTATGGAATCCGTAATGCTGTTGAAGGGACGTTTGGTCAACCCAAACGTCGATTTAGCCTGAATAGGGTGATTGCAAGACTTGCAGAGAGCAGCAAGACGGTTGTTGCGATCATCTTTTTGGTGATGAATCTTGAGCACTTCTCGTCGGTTCATTTTTTGTGCTTTTTTCTACGGCACATGCAGTCATGGATAGTCAATAACGGACAAAATAGTCGCTTCAGGATGACTTTATGGGCTCTAAAGAATAGTGGTAACACAAATGTGCCGATCGCAATCCCTATGTGTTAATATAGATGTCGCCTCAACCAAGGAGACAAGATGGGCTATTCGAGATCAATCAAGGTAAGCATTTTAAGACGGGTTTTACCCCCTAATAATGAAAGCATTACCAAGGTGAGTGAGGAAATGGGTCTTAACGATCAAACGATTCGGAACTGGGTAAAGCAGGCATCAGGCAGTCAGTTGTTCATCGAAGAAACAAGCCCTCGTTTCATAAATGCGCAAGAAAAGTATCTTCTCATTAAAGAAGCTGCCAGCATATCAGAAGCGGAAAAAGGGACGTTTTTACGGGAAAAGGGCTTGCATTCAGAACATTTAACTCTCTGGGATCAGGAGCTACGCGAGATGATGAGTCAAAAACATTATTTGAAAAATCAGGAAGTTAAAGCATTAAAAAAAAGAGTGATAGAGCTTGAAAAAGAGTTGTATCGCAAAGAGAAAGCGTTGGCGGCAGCAGCCGCATTATTGATTTTAAAAAAAAAGCTCGAGGATGTTATGATGGAGCACGAGGACGACAGATTGCCGAAAAAGATAAAGCTCTGTTAATACCGCTGATCGAAGAAGCGCATAGCAATGGTGCCAGGTATGCAAAAGCGTGTCAGTTGATAGGAATATCGTTTCGGACGTTACAACGATGGAAAGGTATTGGGCTAAAAGACCGACGGCAAGGTGCACCAAAACGAGTGGTTCGGAAACTGGATAATGAACAACGCAAAGAGATTCTTATGACTTGTAATAGTGTTACATATCGGGATAAAAATCCCTATGCAATTGTCGCTGAACTCTTGAATGAAGGGCATTATCTGGCATCGGTAAGTACTATTTATCGCGTATTAAGAGACGCCAATCAAGTGCATCATCGCAGTAAGACGAATGTTAGGAAGTATCATTCGAAGCCCCCAGAGCGCGTCGCCAATGGGTCAAATGAAGTCTGGTGCTGGGATATTACATGGATGCCACGAGGAGTAAAAGGTTTATTATATTATGATTATGTTATTCTTGATATTTATGACCGTTCCATTGTTGGATGGGCAATTCACGAGACAGAAAGCGTCGACTATAGTAAAGCCCTTTTTGCGGCAACACTGCTCAAACATCAGGCTGTAGGAACAGCAATTCATGCTGATAATGGTCATCCTATGAGAGGGTTAACCCTGATGGCATTGTTTCAACAACTGAGCATAAACGTGTCTCATAATCGTCCTCGTACCAGCAATGACAACCCGTATATTGAGTCATGGTTTAAGACGATGAAATACAAAGGGAGCTATCCCCGTTCTTTTGAAACGATCAAAGATGCCAGGGAGTGGATGGCAGTATTTGTGGACTGGTATAACCACACACACCTGCATTCCGGTTTGGATTACGTGACACCTGCACAAATGCGGTACCATGATGCAGAGGCTATTTTCAAGCAAAGAAATGCGACAATCATGCAGGCAAAAGAGGCGTTTCCTGAGCGTTGGGGCACTCGTAAAGTCAAGGTATGGGAGGCTCCTCAAACGGTTATCTTAAACCCCGATTATTAGTAGTAACTTTTTTTAAAAATCGCGACATTTTTGTTGACATTTACCGTGCTCGATCGCAATATTGTTGCCGTAAGCCCCAGCAGCGTGTATCGAGGTCGTATGTTAAAAACAGGGGTGTAAACTAAAGCCCCTCCGGAATTAAATTATCAGAGGACCTAACTCTTTTAACTCAATCCGGAGGAACTATGAAGCGCGCACTGAAAGATAATCAAGAAGCA
>Ga0214236_1000183_pt1 | contig 27321 bp, 22 predicted proteins | sample TroBogypolimnion_11_FD_153074 | JGI IMG/M metagenome (GOLD analysis project Ga0214236, IMG submission 153074) | Freshwater microbial communities from Trout Bog Lake, WI - 28JUL2008 hypolimnion | ecosystem: Environmental > Aquatic > Freshwater > Lake > Hypolimnion/Profundal zone | place: Trout...
TTGCTGGCAGAACTGAGATTCCCATTGCGGTTGGCTTGGCCACCTTGATCATTAATACATCAAAATCAATGTTGTTCAAAATACTTCCAAAGGTTCCCGATGAGGAAGGCTCTGCCCCACCATACCCAAAAGCAAGACCCTTGTTAAAGGCCTTAAGCGAAATTGCACGGCCAATTTTATCCTTAGATAAGTCCACAAGAATTTCATAACGCTCACCCGGGGCTATAAGAAGGCGCTTGACGGCAATAGGTGCTTGAACCAATCCACCATCTGTTCCAATTACATAGAAAATACGATTGTCCGAGACCCCCAAATTGTAGACACGTTCCGTCTCTATATTAAGAAGTCGAAGGCGTACTAAATGCGCAGGCAAGGAGACCTGCGCATTGGCAACACCATTGGTGAGCATCGTGTCACCATAGTTTTTCGCTGAACTAATTTGATTCGTAGGTGAAAGCGTTCTACTACCCAATGCAAGGGGAATATCGTCTACGCCATACGTTCGTGGCAACGCCACTGCAGCTTCGTCAGAATCTTGCACGATAATGAATCCCCCAGCGCCAAGCGCCAATTGCTTTTGAGTCGTCTTATGCATGTGCGGGTGGTACCAATACGTGGCTGCATTATTCATGACCTTGAACTTTGGGGACCAGGTTTTTCCAATTTCAATCACCTGCATTGGTCCGCCATCCATCTCAGCCGGTAGGTGAACCCCATGCCAATGGGTAGTTGTCTGCTCTGAAAGGGCATTGGTCACATTCAACTGGACATCTTCACCCTTTTGCATAACAAGAGTTGGACCCCAGAATCCGGTTCCATTGTAACTACATGTCTTCGTGAGGGCGCCTTTTGCCATTTGCTTGGTTGTATTAGCCAATCTTAAGCTGAAGGTCTTACCCGAGATCCGTGGCGGAATCCACAAGGGATTTGTGATAACTGCGGCGCTAGCCGACTGAGGAGCAAGTAGATTTGGGAAAAGGGCCATGCCCATGCCCACTCCACCTACCTTTAAGAAATTCCTTCTATTGATCTCTTTGCCATTGCAGTTGTGGGAAGTCAATTGAGCATCTCTTTCTTTTGAGTAGGAGTCAGTGATAGGAGCTTGCTATGCCTTTAAATTATTCACAATTACAGGTGCAAGTGCTTGAAACCATACTTCGTAACCCGCATTATTTAAATGTAATCCGAAAGTATCCGGATCTTCACAGTACTTTCTTTCGATGATATTTTGCTTAGAATCCTTGAGGATCGAAAAGGCATCAAAATACTCAATCCCTAACTGATCCAAGATAGGCTTAATTTTAGAATTAACCTCGATCATGCTCCTCGAGAACTCATCACTCCGCGGAGATAGGGAATTCCAAAGGATTGGCACATCGGGCAACAATTTCCTTAGATTTTCAGCATTGGTCAATATATTATTAATCACTTCAGTCTCGGATAGCCTGTACTTACCAAAGTCATTTGTCCCAATCATGACAATCAGAATTTCTGGCTGAGATTTGATGATCGCAGGAATGAGAGCATCTAAATCGCTTGTCGTATGCCCTGGAAAAGCAAAATTAGTTACATAGTGCTCAGGAAGCCAGTACTGCCAAGGCCCCCCGTGAATAATGCTGTCACCAGCAAACACAATTCTGCGCTTCATTATTTTCCACTCCTCATCCAAAATTCGAGAGCCTCTGGTACGTATCGGGCCCAGGTAGCATTCGAATGAGAGCCTCGTTTCAAAGTTTTCCCAATAAAGTCGCCATTCATTCGATATCCCCGCCTTTGAATCAATTCATCGGCTAGATCTTGAGATTCTTCATAAAGCGCATCTAGCCCCTTCGTACCCCGACTCATCCACAATTTATGATTACCAGGGCTAGGAAAATCTTTCATCATTTTTTCCACTAGGGCATTTCCGCCAATAACCCAGTGTGGAGAGAAACTTAATGAAGTGTGAAAGAAATCAGGCCTGCGGATAACCGAATAGATTGAGGCCAATCCACCCATACTTGCTCCGACAATGGCCGTTTTTGCCGGATTTATGGATTGCCTGACACGAGCAGTAATTTCAGGAACTATGACGCCCGTAATGTCATCGATGAGTCTGTCTGCGGTAAGCTTGCTCAGGAATGCATCGACGTCCCCTTGATACAAGCCATGACTTTCGAGCATCCAATCCTCTTTTTTGGACATGTACTGCGCAGGTACATATTCTTTGACTCGCCCCATTTTGTCATTGGTATATGGCGTGTGGTAAACACATAAGACAGTTGGTGGCACTTGATCCAATTCCTTGGCAATTCTTACAGCTGACTGTGCCAGTTCCCATGTTGCTCTTTGGTGGGGATTTATCGGGATGTTGCGCTTATCTAAAACATTTTGCCCATCATGAGCGACAAGGATGTGGCCACCTGGGTTGCTTGGAGCCCAATAATCTACAGTTCGATCCCCAAAACGAACTTTATGAACCGTTCCGGGCAAACCTCTAACTTGAAATTCTTCGATATCGATCACTTACTTCATCACCCCTTCGTCGATCCACTGACAAGTCCAGAAACTAAGAATTTCTGCAGAAACATAAATAGCGAGAGAACTGGAACGGTTGCCAATAGTGCCCCAGCTGTAAATGGGCCCCAGTTCTTACCGTATTGACCCGAAATAAACTGCTGGAGTCCAACTGCTACTGTCATATTTTTTCCAGACAGCCCCAGAATTACGGAAGTAATTAGATATTCGTTCAAAATCCCTATCAGCGATAGGAGGAAGATCACGACAAAGACCGGAACAGCTAATGGAACGATAATTCTGGTGAAGATTATAAAGTGGCTAGCTCCATCTATCGTGGCCGCCTCATCAATCTCACTTGGTATCGTGTCAAAGAAACCTTTCAGCATCCAGGTGTTAACCCCGAGTGCTGCTCCACCAAAGATGAGAATCAAAGGAAGCTGATGGCCAAGACCTAGGAAAACAAAAGTCTTTCCAAAAGTGTTGATTATAAGAAATAAAGTGGTGGCGGCCAGAAGCTGAGGAAACATCTGAACAATTAGGATGGTCGTGAGAGTTATTTTACGACCTTTAAATCTGTGCCTGCTCAACGAATAGGCTGCTGCCGCTCCGATGATTGTCTGCATAGCGGCAACACTGATTGCGACAACAAGGGAGTTTCTGGCCCAGGTAAAAAACGGTTTCTCGGCATTCGAGAAGAGTTGTGAGAAATTGGTGAAACCTCGATGAAGAGGGATTAATTTCTGAGTGCTTAATTGGCCAGTCACATCAAATGCCGCAGAAGCCATCCAAGCCAAAGGAAATATGGCGAAAGCAGCAACTACTACTCCGACGGCATGCCTCCATAGGACTTTTTTCAACCAAAAATTTCTTCTCTTAGAGTTTGGGAAATCAAACTTCTTCACTTAATTTACCCCTTCCATAGTCTTGATGCGACGCAGACCATAAATGGAAATGCACCCCACCAATATGAAATTGAGAATTGATAATGCGCTAGCTAGGCCATAGTTATTGCCCTCTTGACCGTTGAAAGCCAATTTATACGTATAGGAAATGAGGATGTCTGTAGCTCCAGCATTTCCATTCGAATTTGGGAATGTCGGTCCCCCGCCGGTTAATAGATAGATAACCCCAAAATTGTTCAGTGCCATCGCTATGGAAGCCACTAAGAGCGGGGCCACGGTGCGCAAGACGAGAGGGAGCTTGATAAGCCTGAAGGACTTAATCGGCGACGCTCCATCGATCTCTGCCGCTTCAATAATATCTTGTGGAATAGCCTGTATAGCCCCCGTTGTAATCAGGAACATGTAAGGGAAGGTAATCCAAAGTTCGACTATCAAGACCGCTAATCGCGCCCATAGAGAATCAGTCAACCACGGAGTCGAAATGTGGAATAGTCGATCGATCACACCCGTTTGGGTGGTAAATAGACCTGACCAAACCAACACTGAAAGCACATTGGGTATGGCCATGGGAACAATGAAGATAGTTCTGTAAATTCGCTTCGAATAAAGATGAGGCGAGTTGAATGTCAGCGCCAAAGCAAGCCCCATAAGAAAGCTCAACAAGATAATCAAGATCGCATTAGTGAATGTCCACGCTAAAACTATGAGAAGTGGATGCCTAATATCTGCATTGCGTATAATCGATCCGAAATTTCGCCAGCCGATATTGGCTTTCCAACCGGGATCGAGAACGTCACCTGATTTGCCTACCATCTGTCCGTTGTTATTGGGGTGGTACTTTTCGCCACTTACGATATTAATTAACTCGTCCGTGCTAGCAAGATATTTCATTCCAGGTTTAAAAGCCTGCAAAGTTTGGAAATCTTGAGGTTGAAGAGAGATTCCATTTTTCAAGTGAACTTGAATATTGCCCAGGTCACTTGCCACGCCCTCGGTGGCTGTGGAATCGAGCAATTTGAATCCTGAGACCTGTATAGGCGTCCCATTTGGCAACTTTGTGATTGCAGAATCGGGTATAGCGTCCAAGGTAGAGCTGTTTCCAGCCCAATAAGATCCCTTGGGATACTCAAAGAGGATAAAGAGTTGGTTCGTATGCGCCTCTAGGGCCGCTTTAAAATATATTGGAAGATTATTTGTCACGGGGATAGTTGAGTTTTCGATGATGGTTGAGATCGCCTGTGATTTTGAAATCTGATGGCCATTGGAATCATTCGTGAAAGCAACGTACCCAGAGTAAAAAGCGGGGTAGATCTGAAAGAGGAAGAGGAGCAGGATTCCTGGTAGCAAGTACTTTGCCGGAATTCTTTTGCGGGCCGAGTAGATATACCCAACCAGTATCGACGCTGAAAGAAAGAAGAGAGATAAGAACCAAGATTTACTTTGGAAAAAGCGAATTCCCATCCAAACCAAGATTAAAACGACAGCGTATGTAAGCACGTACTTAAGGCCACTAGCTCGAAAGGATCGTACTCTCATAAGAATCAATCACCACCTTGAAAGAATGTCAGCGAAAACCAATTTCCCTATGTGGAAGATGTGATTCTGACGTATTACCCTCGTCACGCCAGAATCACTCTTCGTCTTTCCTTATCTAGTTAAGAGCTCCTGCCAAATTCTTAGCAGCCGCTTGCATAGCTGGTCCGAACTTTGACTTACCTGTTGCCCAATCCGCAAAGGCATTGTTCCAATACGTCCAGACCGTGTTCATTGCAGCGATGTTAGGCATCGGGATGCAAAGTGCACCATAAGCACCGAACTTTCCAATGACGCTGCTGCTATCGAAGCTAGCTGCGGCCGCAGAGTTCGCTGGATAATTGTTGAACTTTATGCTGAGCGCCTTCTGGAAGGCTGCTGACTGTGCTACCTGGGTAAGGAATTGACGAGCCAGCAATTTCTGCTTGGAGAAGTTGCTCAAGTACAAAGCATTCACACCACTAAATGCGCGAGCCGTTCCACCATTTACAGAGGGAATTCCGGACAAGTCATACTTAATGCCGGCTTTATCAAGCCCGTCAATTGACCAAGGTCCAACGATTGCATATGGAGCTTTACCATTGGTAAAGGCCGAAGCATCATAAGTATTTGACTTATCAAAGAGTTTTTCATTGAGCCAGGTATCCATCAGCGAAGCATCCTTTGCTAAGGCCGGGGAATACAAACCAATATTCTTGGTGTTGATGTAAGCACCTGTTTTGTTTTGGAAAACATATCCCCCGACAGAATCGAAGAATGGCTGTAAGAAATAACCATCGAGGTGAGTCACAATTCCAACCGAAGCCTTGCCGGATGAAACCAGCGATGTGGCTGTGCTCTCAAGGTCTTTCCAGGTCTTTGGAGCACCTGATGGAACTAGTGCCAAGTTGGTAGCAAGCGCGATGTTGCTGACGCTCAGAGGAACACCCCAGATCGTGTACTTAAAACTAACTCCTTGCAATACCGCCGCTGGGAACTGACTCTTATCCACCACTTGACCCAAAGAGGTGACAAGTCCAGATGAAACGACTGCGCCTGTATTGTCGTGGGTAAGCTCAACCAAATCTGGACCTGCACCAGCTGGCGCCAACTTGGCCATGCCACAGTCGCCTAGCCCGCATTTAGCCACAACATTCAAAGTCACATGATTCTTAGCGGCCCAATCGGCTGCTGCAGCCTTGTAGGTGGCTTCTTCACCGGTATTTACCCATATGGTTAAAGTTCCCGCTGCTTGCGCTGGAACAGTCGCCCCGAAAAGTGCCAATGAAGCACCCAGGATCCCCACTCCTAAATGTTTTAATTTCATAACTCTCCCTAGTTGCTCTAAATCGTCGACGCGCGTCGATAATGAGGTAATGTACTTTCCTGTTATGGAAGAGTCAAGGGCTTACGGTCCGATTTCGTAAATAAATGAGAGGGCTAAAAATGACCACGCGTGCAGATATTGCCAAAATGGCTGGGGTCTCGGAAAGCACCGTCTCTTATGCACTCTCAGGAAAGCGCCCCATCAGCGAGAAGACCCGAAAGCGTGTGCTTTTGGCCATCGAACAGGCTGGATATAAGTCTAACTATGCCGCCGCCGCACTAGCCGGCGGTTCTCCACGCATAGTCACAATGATGATCTCTAATCTATTCACCACTCCCTCCTCTCGAATCAACGGAGCCCTCGTGGACGGAATCGTTGATGGAGTCCGAGAATCGGGATTTCACAGCGTCATTTGGCCGGTTTCCAATGACGATGACTCCGACGTGGATTTACTCCTGCAATCAAATTTTTCTGGAGGCGTCATTTTGATGAATGTTAAGGAGAATGACCAACGCGTCCATCTCCTGAATAGCAAGAAAGTACCCTTCGTAGTTCTTGGACGCACAAGTGTTGGATTTGAATACAACCACGTAGACCGAGATTTTCTTGCCGTCGACAAGTTGGCACTCTCAAAACTCAAAGAGTTGGGACATACCAATATTGGAGTCATGCTCTCTAATTCGCCTATTCCAGCACATTTGAAGAAAGCGGCAACGGCATTGAAGCTCAAGCTTTTCTCTATGGATGTCCCTAATACCTTGGAAGGGGGAACCGGGGCGGCTAGGGCTTTTAGGAGTGAGTATCCATCGGTCACTGGAATAATTTCTCTCCTAGATGCGGCTGCCATGGGGTTTGTTAGTACGGCTCACTCCTTTGGAATCAATATTCCCAACGATATTTCGCTAATCGGTGTGAATATGCTGGAATCTCAAGCCGAATCGACTAATCCTGCAATATCAACTGTTAAATTTGATGCTTATGAGATGGCTAAATCCTGCGGGCAAATGATGGTCGAGGCAATCATGACTGGTAAAAATAGCAAGAGCAAGAAGAGCGAATTATGGGTTGGAGATTTGATCGATCGAGGTTCCATTGCGCCAAGAAGTGAGGATGCAACAAAATGAGCAAGAAGATTGCAGTTCAGAGTATTCCTCATCACGATGGAAGTGAACTCTACGTAAGCAAAATTGCACCCAAAATTGGCGACTCCGTCACGCTGAAAGTACGCGTTCCGAGCAACTACCTCTTTCAGGAAGCCTACGTTCGGGTGTACGAAGATGCCGAGCCACGCACCTACGTATTGAAGCTGGTTGAAGAGCGTGCTCAAGAACGCTGGTACCAGGTCACTATCAAAATCCACAATACCCACACAATTTATAGGTTCGTATTTGTGGGCGATGGAAAGTATGAATGGCTCAACGCTTACGGCTTAACCGATCATGATGTTCATAGCAACAATGATTTTCAGATTGTGGCTATCCCCGCCAACCCAAAGTGGATTCACTCCTCGGTTTTTTATCAAATATTCCCCGATCGATTTGCGCGTTCGGGCAAAGTGCATTTAACTCCAGATTGGGCTTATCCGGTTGATTGGAACGACCTGCCACGTGGTCGAAGCAAATACACAGGTAGAGAATTATTTGGCGGCGACTTAGCAGGAGTGCAAGAGCATCTGGATCATATTGTCGATCTCGGGGTCAACGGCATCTACTTCACTCCCCTCTTCCCTTCGCGGTCGAATCATCGCTACGACGCCACAAGCTTCGATCATGTTGATCCAATCTTGGGTGGCGATAAAGCATTTCAATCCTTAATTAAGACTGCAAAGACAAAGGGCATAAGAATTCTTGGGGATCTGACCTCGAACCATTGCGGTGTTGGGCACGAATGGATAATAAAGGCCAAGGCGAATCCCAAATCGAAGGAGCGAACATTCTTTTACTGGGATAAAAAGATCAAGTGGGGCTACGTCGGCTGGTTCGGCTTAGAGTCCCTGCCGAAATTCAATTTCTCATCGTACGCGCTACGCCAAGCTGTATATGGTGCAAAGAATTCCATCGTTAAAAAGTGGATCTCACCTAAATATGGCATGGCCGGCTGGAGAATCGATGTAGGTAATATGACAGGCGTTCAAGGCGCCGATGACTTCCATGATGAAGTAATGCAGGGTATTCGACATGCGATGCAGGAAGTCAATCCTGATACTTGGCTAGTCGCTGAGAACGGTGACTTCAAAGCGAGTGATCTCAATGGTCTTGGGTGGCAAGGAGCCATGAATTATCAGGGCTTTATGCGTCCCTTCTGGAATTGGATCAACAAGAATCCGGAAATCACCGGCGGGTTTCAAGGACTTCCCTTTGCGATGCCGAAGATCAATGGTCGGCAGCTAGTTGAGTCGATGCAAGAATTCAACGCATCTATTCCCTGGCGCTCATTGACGGCCAGCATGCTGCTTTTAGACTCACATGACACAGCTCGTTTCAGAACCGTTGTGCTCGGAGATAAGAAAGCCCATATCGCAGCGATGACAATGATGCTGACATACCCTGGGGTTCCATCGATTTTTGCTGGTGATGAAATTGGCCTAGAGGGTTCTTGGGGCGAGGATGCCCGGCGAACGATCAACTGGGAAGATCGATCGCATTGGGATGAGGGATTTCTAGCGGAAGTTAAGAAGCTCGTCGAATTGCGTAGATCCCACAGTGCACTTATTGATGGCGGAATGCGTTGGGTCGCCGTAGAAGATGACTTTGTCGCTTACTTGAGGGAATCGAAGGGTGAGTCGCTTCTCGTTCTAATTTCGCGGGGAGCTATCTCTACAAAGATCGACCTCAGTAGTTTTGGTTATTCAATTGAGAAGACCCTTTATGGCCAAGAAGCCAAGGGCACGACCATCTCAATCAATTCTAAAACCGCTACACAGGGAGTTTGGCTGCTCAAGAACTAGAAGGAAAGGTGGTCCAATTGATCCAATTGAGTGGGCTACGATTTCGCTATTATGAAAATAAGAGCGTTTATCGCTGATTTGGTATTCGTCCTTCTCTTCGTGACTATTGGTCGTAACGCCCATAAGGACGGAATCTCGCTGAGTGGAATAGCCTCCACAGCGTGGCCGCTTGCGGTGGGCTTGCTCTCGGGTTGGTTATTCCTAGTCCTAACGCACCGCACTGCCGCCGCAAGAAGTAGCGGAATTATCATTGTGCTGTGGACTGTGACCTTGGGGATGATATTGCGCGTTATTTCAGGTCAAGGAACAGCCTTCACCTTCGTCATCGTTGCCCTGGTATTTCTATCGCTCTTTCTCGTTGGCTGGAGAACCTTACTTTCGCTACGAAATAAGGGATGAAAATCGCCCTATAAACCGGACAGAAGTGGAAAGAGCCTCGATTCCTCGAGGCTCCCCCATGCAAAACTGGGGCAACCGTTCCGATCGATACCAATAGATCCAATTGCCCTAGTTAAGGCTGCAGTGGAGGCGGCGGGATTTGAACCCGTTCCAATGGTTTGGTAAACAATTAGGCTGCCAATTACAACACGCCCCCACCACGTGGAATAAGTTAGGGCTTCGTCTATATTCACGTTTGGAAAATACTGGAATGTGTGAATAGAAATGATGTGTGGAAAGTAAACGGGACTTGGCGAAAAGCCAAGTCCCGTTTACTACCAAACCATTGTGAACTTAGTATGCCACAAAATTTCTTTCGAACCACTAAAGAAAGAAGAGTCGCCCTATAAGCCGGATCCTGTCCATCGCTTTCGCGAGTGGATCACCATCCATCTAGCCGCGCAATTGCTCACGCGATCAAGCGACCTACCTGATGACTTGAGCGAGCAGCTCTTAAGCGCCATCATTTTGGTCTTGCTCCAAGTGGGGTTTGCCTTGCCATTGATGTCACCATCAATGCGGTGGTCTCTTACACCGCCTTTTCACCCTTACCGCTCTTGCGAGTGGCGGTTATTTTCTGTGGCACTGTCCCGCGGGTTACCCCGGGTGGGCGTTACCCACCACTTTGCTCTGTGGAGTCCGGACTTTCCTCGGTGCTTACGCAACGCGGTGACCCAGACGACTCTTCGTGAGCAAAGGATACAGATACGATGGTCAGCATGGAAAGTTACGGATTGTCACACGATGACAAGTGGACGCGGGCTAATACCCTCTTTTCTGAAGCAAAAGCCAGCTCCGATGTCGCATTGTTGGGCGTACTAGCCCACGAAACTTCCTTGTCCCCCACTGGCGCGGATAAGACTCCCGCAGCCATTCGCGCAGCGCTGGCGCGCTATTCAACGTATTCAGCATCTCGTGGCATAGACCTGCGCGATATATCGCTCACGGATCTTGGAGATGTATCTGCACCAGATCACTCCGAAGGTGAGCAAAGAGTGGCTTTAGCTGTTGCCAATGTTCGCGAGAACCACGGTCTTCTGATTGCATTGGGTGGCGATAATTCAATTACCTACTCTGTTGCTGCAGGCATGTGGCCCGATCTATCGAAAGTTGGATTAATTACCTTAGACGCACATCATGATTTACGGGATGGCGCTTCAAATGGTTCGCCGGTCTGGCGTTTGATTCAATCGGGACTCTTCGGAAAAAACATCGTGCAAATTGGTATCTCAGATTTTGCTAATAGTCGAGAGTACGCAATGCGTGCCATGGATAATGGAATTCACGTAATTGCACGTGATGCCCTGCGCGATCGTCCAATGGATGACGTCATGGCAGAAGCATTTGAAGTTGCTGGAAGAGGTGATCATGAAATTTATGTCGATCTCGATGTGGATGTCTGCGATCGTTCAGTTGCACCAGCATGTCCAGCATCTGTACCAGGGGGAATTAGCGCCGACGAATTGCGTGAAGCTGCATTCTTAGCGGGAGCTGATGCTCGCGTAAGGGCGATAGACATTACCGAAATTGATGCAACGCTCGATGCACCCGATCAAAGAACGATCCGACTTGCAGCGCTGCTTGTACTAGAAGCCGCATGCGGAGTTGCTTCGCGAAAGAATTACTGAAGCGCGCTTACAACTTCTTTAGCCGCTGCAACTACTTTTCCGGATTGAACCAAGGTAACTGCAGCCTCAAGTTCTGGAGATAAGAAACGATCTGGACCGATTCCGCCAACGACCGTACGTAATTCCTTAATGACGTTTGCGGTGGCAGGTGCGGGAGCAAATTCTTTGCGGAACTCAATAGCGCGTGCAGCGGTAACAAGTTCGATCGCCAAGATGCGGGAGAGATTTTCGACAACTTTGCGTAACTTGCGAGCGGCGCTCCAACCCATCGAAACGTGATCTTCTTGCATTCCAGAACTTGGAATCGAATCCACGCTGGCTGGCGTTGCTAGGCGCTTGTTCTCACTTACCAGAGCGGCCTGCGTGTATTGAGCGATCATCAAACCAGAATCGACGCCCGGGTCACTTGCGAGAAAGGGAGGCAATCCAGCAGAGCGATGCTGATCAAGCATGCGGTCTGTACGACGTTCAGAGATTGAGCCAAGGTCGGTTGCAGCGATGGCTAGAAAATCTAGGACATAGGCGACGGGGGCACCGTGGAAATTACCATTAGATTCCACGCGACCATCGGGAAGCACGACTGGATTATCGATAGAACTCTGCAATTCGCGGGCGGCGATAGTGGAAGCGTAATCAACGGTATCGCGAACTGCGCCAGCAACTTGAGGGGCACAACGCAATGAATAGGCATCTTGAACGCGGGAATCATTCTCTAGGTGAGAAGCAACGATTCCTGAATTGCGAAGCATTCCGAAGATATTGGCGGCGCTGACCGCTTGTCCTAACTGGGGGCGCAATGGCAGGTGAAGATCAGGAGCGAACACGCGGTCGGTACCGAGCAGACCTTCAATACTCATTGCGGCGGTGATATCTGCAACAGTGCAGAGTTGGTAAAGATCGGCGCAGGCCATGATCAACATACCCAGCATTCCATCGGTGCCATTGATAAGAGCTAAGCCCTCTTTGGCTTCTAATTCGATGGGAGTAATCCCGGCTGGCTTCATCGCATCGAGCGAATCCATCTCTGTGCCAGATGCATCTCGAACGCGACCCTCCCCCATCATCGCTAGCGCGCAATGTGAAAGTGGAGCGAGATCGCCGCTACATCCAAGCGACCCAAATTCGGGAACAACTGGCGTTATTCCAGCGTTTAGAAAATCTGCGTAGATCTGTGCAAGTTCAATGCGAACTCCGGTGCGTCCGGATGTCATCGTGCGTAAACGCAAGAACATCAGAGCTCTGACTACTTCGTCCTCGACCGCTGGGCCAACACCTGCAGCATGTGATCGGATCAAAGATTTTTGTAATTGCGTGCGATCTTTTACATCGATGTGGCGGTTGGCAAGTGCGCCAAAACCTGTTGAAACTCCATAAACCGGAACTCCTCCGGCCGCATACTCTTCGATGTACTTACGAGTCTTTGCGATCGCGGCTAACGCTTCGGGTGTAATAACAACTTTGGCATGGTGGCGGGCAACATCGATGACATCGGCGAAGGTAACACCACTTACTCCCAGAGAAACTGTCTTAGTGGATGCGTGAACCATGGCGCCATACCTCGTCTATTAATTGGACACCCGGCCGATAGGTCAGGTGAATATAGGAATCTGTTTTGAGTATTGAAAAGTCTGCTTTTGCACCCAGGGCAAGGTGACCAACATCAGTGCGGCGCAGCGCCTGCGCGCCACCTTTAGTCGCCGACCAAAGGGCCTGCTCTGGAGAGAAATACATATCCCGCACGGCAACCGCCATAACAAAGGGCATATTCGACGTATAGGAACTACCTGGATTGCAATCAGATGCCAGCGCCACGGTGACGCCTGCTTCAAATAAGCGGCGGGCATCGGGGTAGGTAGAGCGAGTAGAAAATTCGGCACCTGGCAGCAGCGTTGCGACGGTTGTGGATTTTGCTAATGCCGCAATGTCGGCATCGGATAAGTGGCTCACATGATCAACAGATGCGACCCCGAGCTCTACGCCCAGCTGCACCCCGCCACCGTGCTCTAATTGGTTTGCATGCAATCGAGCTTGTAGCCCCTTGGCAATTCCAGAGGTAAGAATTCTGCGAGCCTGTTCAACGTTAAATGCACCTCTATCACAGAAGACATCGATCCACTTTGCATGCGGAAGCACCGCTTCCAGCATCGGGCCGCAGACCAGATCAACGTAATCATCTTGCGAATCCGCAAATTCTTTGGGGATTACATGTGCACCAAGAAATGTTGTCTCTTCGGTCAATTGACGAGCAACAGATAGCGAGCGAGCTTCATCTTCTACAGTCAATCCATAACCAGATTTGCACTCCATGGTTGTTGTACCAGATGACATGGCTTCAGAAAATAGTCGCCGCGCATTTGTAAGTAAAACATCGTTACTTGCAGCACGTGTCAACTCCACGGTCCGCTTGATGCCACCGGCGGAATAACTCTCACCTTGCATACGGGCGCGAAATTCGGCGCCACGATCACCGGCAAAGATCATATGTGTGTGACTATCGACAAAGCCCGGAATGATGCAGCGCCCAAGGGCATCTACAGAATCATCTACATCACCGCGTGAAAATTCTCCCGTGCGCCCAACCCATTTAATAAGGCTATTTTCGATGACAATTGCTGCGTTCTCGACGACTCCCAATGATGAACCATCAATTGATGAGTCATTCGTAACGAGCAAACCGATATTGTCGATCAGGGTGTGAGACATTATTTATTCGGTATCCAACATTGGAATATGAACATGCTTCTCGCGTGCGGTGCTTAAAGCTCCTTCGTAGCCCGCATCAGCGTGGCGTATTACCCCCATGCCAGGATCATTGGTCAGAACGCGCGCCAACTTCTGGGCCGCCAACTTGGTTCCATCGGCAACGGAGACCTGACCGGCATGTATCGAACGACCGATACCCACTCCGCCACCATGGTGAATTGATACCCATGAGGCGCCGGAGGAAATATTTACCATGGCATTGAGAAGTGGCCAGTCGGCAATCGCATCAGAGCCATCCATCATCGCTTCAGTCTCGCGATAGGGAGATGCCACCGAACCGCAGTCCAAGTGATCGCGACCAATAACGATCGGAGCGGATACTTCACCACGAGCAACTAAATCGTTAAAAGCCAACCCCGCTTTATCTCTCTCGCCATAACCCAACCAGCAGATGCGAGCAGGTAGACCTTGGAAGGCAACCTTCTCCTGCGCCATCGTGATCCAACGATGCAACCCTTCGTTCTCGGGAAAGAGATCGAGAATCGCCTTGTCGGTCCGATATATATCTTTTGGATCCCCGGAAAGTGCGACCCAGCGAAATGGTCCTTTACCTTCGCAGAAGAGTGGGCGAATATATGCAGGGACAAATCCCGGGAAGGCAAAGGCGCGGCTGTAGCCACCTTGACGCGCTTCATCGCGGATCGAATTGCCGTAATCAAATACTTCAGCGCCCTTATCCATGAAGCCAACCATCGCTTCAACATGCTTCGCCATCGATTCGCGAGCGCGCAAGGTGAAATCTTCGGGGTTATCTTTGGCGAGCTGCCCCGCATCATGGAAATCAACACCAATAGGGATGTAGGCAAGCGGATCGTGGGCAGAAGTCTGGTCTGTCACGATATCAATGGGAACATCCATGGTGAGCAGTTGCGGAACCAAGACGGCAGTATTGCCAACCAGTCCCACCGAAAGTGGACGTCCCTCGGACTTTGCTTTCAATACACGCTCAACTGCATCATCTAAATTATCGGCGATCTCATCAAGGTAACGTGATTCGATTCGCTTCTCTAAACGAGTTTTATCTATATCAATAATTAGGCAGACTCCACCATTCATCGTTACGGCTAGGGGCTGTGCGCCACCCATTCCGCCACAACCACCGGTCAGGGTCAATGTGTGCTGCAGAGTTCCGCCATAGCGCTTGCGGGCGATCGCAGCAAAAGTTTCGTATGTGCCCTGCAAAATTCCCTGGGTGCCGATGTAGATCCATGAACCTGCTGTCATCTGTCCGTACATCGTCAGACCCATATGTTCCAAGCGACGAAATTCCGGCCAGTTAGCCCAATCTCCGACTAAGTTGGAATTTGCTATTAGAACTCGGGGTGCCCATTCGTGGGTTTGAAAAACTCCAACCGGCTTTCCCGATTGGACGAGCAGCGTCTCGTCATCTTTGAGCTTGGTCAGCTGGCGCACGATGGCATCAAAGGAGGGCCAGTCGCGGGCGGCTTTGCCGGTACCGCCGTAAACAACGAGCTTCTCTGGATGTTCGGCCACAGCAGGGTCCAGATTGTTGTGGAGCATGCGGATCGCGGCCTCTTGGCCCCAACCCTTCGCGCTCATCTGGCTCCCCGTAGCGGCGCGCAAAATTCTTTTGGACTGGGCCTCGTTGCTCATTGCTTGAGAATACCTGCCCTATCAAGCAAACTGCACCTATGTCTCAGACCCAATCTCACCACGTAGACCCCGATTTTCTTGCCCTGCCGCTCGCCGAAGTTTCCGATGCCGCCATCCAAACCGGCCTCTCCCTTGGCGCCTCCCACGTCGATATCCGCGTAGAACGGGTCCGCACGGGTGTCTTGCAGTTGCGGGATACCAATCCAGAAACCCAGACCGATGGAAGTGTCTCTGGCATTGGAGTACGAGTCATCGTCAACGGATCGTGGGGTTTCGCATCTGCGCCAGAAATCAGCGCCGATAAAGCGAGAGAACTGGCAAAAGTTGCTGTTGCCATGGCAAAGACCAGCGGTCCCCTATCCACCGAAGAGATAGCCCTGGCACCCGAACCTGTCTACGCAGGCAAGACGTGGGTGAGCGCTTATGAGATTGATCCCTTTGATGTTCCCGGCGCCGAAAAGATCGCGCGACTAGCAGAACTCAATGCCTCTCTATTGAAGTCAACTGCCGTGAACTTTGCTTCCGCCTTTTCGATGTTCGTTAAAGAGCAGAAGCACTATGCCGATTCATACGGGACATCAACGACACAGCAACGCGTTCGAATGCAGACACAAATTGAAGCATTTAACGTGGGCGATAAAGGTTTTGAATCTATTCGGACTTTGGCACAGCCCGCCGGCTTTGGTTGGGAATGGATGGGCAACTCTGCTTGGAACTGGGACGAAGAAATTGCAGAACTTCCAACTTTGCTAGCAGAAAAAGTTGCGGCTCCATCGGTCGTTGCCGGCAAATATGACTTGCTCATACATCCCAGCAATCTCTGGTTAACGATTCACGAATCTATTGGCCATGCCACTGAGTTAGATCGTGCACTTGGGTATGAAGCCAACTATGCCGGGACATCCTTTGCAACAATCGATAACCTGAATAAGTTGCAGTACGGCTCATCACTCATGAACATCACAGGTGATCGAGTGACTCCACACGGATTAAGCACAATTGGTTACGACGATGAAGGCGTAGAAGCACAGCGTTGGGACATAATTAAAGATGGTCTGCTGGTCGGTTATCAATTGGATCGCCGCATCGCATCACGCGCCGGCCGTGAACGAAGCAATGGCTGCGCCTTTGCCGATTCGCCGAGTCACGTCCCTATTCAGCGCATGCCTAACGTTTCGCTACAACCAAATCCAACGGGTCCTGATTTCGATGGTTTGGTCGCCAGCGTCGAAGATGGAATCATGATTAAGGGCGATAACTCCTGGTCGATCGATATGCAGCGCTACAACTTCCAATTTACCGGGCAACAATTCCACCGCATTAAGAATGGAAAGATCGTTGGCCAAGTAAAGGATGTTGCCTACCAGGCAACAACGACTGACTTCTGGCGCTCTATGAAGACTGTTGGCGGTCCATCCACCTATGTATTAGGAGGGGCCTTCAATTGCGGCAAGGCACAGCCTGGTCAGATTGCAGCAGTAAGCCATGGTTGCCCAGCGGCGGTCTTCGACAAAGTAAATGTCCTTAACACCGTTGCGGAGGCTGGAAAATGATCGCGCCACAAGAACTTATTGAACGAATTACCGCTGCAGCCGATTACGAAGATTGCATCGTTATCGTTGAAGCAAAGACACAAGCCAATCTGCGCTGGGCGAGCAGCACGCTGACGACTAATGGCGTAATTGCCGAGCAGACGGTCACAGTCATCGCATTTGTTTCCGTCGATGGTGGAATAGCAACCGGATCGATAACAAAGACCAGCATTGAACTTGCTGAAATCCCTGGAATCGCCAAAGAGGCGGGGCTCGTTGCACTCGCTGCAGGTAAGGCCGAGGACCAAGCACCTCTGCTCCATGACCAAGTCGTAGGCGATTGGAAAGCTGCGCATGTAGCGACCGGTCCCGATGTATTTTCCACATTTGCTCCACAACTAGGTGATTTCTTTAAGAAGTCCAAGGCGGATTCGATCGAACTCTTTGGATATGCAGAACATACCCACCGCACGACATGGGTTGGATCGAAAGGTGGATTGCGTCTGCGCCATGACCAACCTTCGGGGCGTTTAGAGATGACAGGCAAATCTCACAATCGAAGCCGTTCTACGTGGGAAGGTCGAGCAACGCGTGACTTCGGCGATGTCGATCTCGCGGGTGTAGATGCCAGCATTCGCCAAAGACTCGACTGGCAATCCCGCAGTGCAACAAAAGCTGCTGGTCGATATCAAACCGTGCTTCCTGCCGGTTCAGTCGCTGATTTGCTCGCATATTTACTATGGACATCTCCGGCGCGCGATGCTGTAGAAGGTCGCTCTGTTTATTCCAAGAAGGGTGAGATCGGTAAGACGCGCATCGGCGAAGCCTTATCAAATCTCCCAGTCAATATTTATAGCGATCCAACTTACAAGGGGTTAGAAAGTTCCCCATTTAATGTCGCAACTAGCAGCGGACCATTTAGCTCGGTCTTCGACAATGGTTTGCCACAAGAAAAGTGGGACTTCGTCAAGGATGGAAAACTCAGCGGCCTGGTATCAACTCGCTCCGTTGAAAAAGCCACCGGCATTCCATACGGATCGGGTGGTGACAATGTCATCATGGATGTACCAGGCAGCAGCGGTGACTTAAACGCACAGATAGCTAAGGTGAAGAGCGGACTACTTCTTACAACTCTTTGGTATATCCGCATGGTCGATCCCGTGACGAGCTTGCTGACTGGTCTAACACGCGATGGCGTCTACGAGATTGCCGATGGCGAAGTTGTCGGTGCCGTAAATAACTTCCGTTGGAACGAATCGCCGGTCGATTTGCTGGGGAGAATCTCATCAGCTGGAGCCACTAAGGCAACAGCGACGCGGGAATTTGAGGATATGGCCCGTACCGCCACTCCCGATCTGATCTTCGATGATTTCAATATGTCGACGGTGAGCCAAGCCAACTAACCCGGCAAATTGTTGGCAATTTCTCCTTCCAAATAGCCTTTGCTAGTGTTTGACTCGGTCAAGAGCATCGACATATAGCCCCGGCTCGTCGATCAGCAACCCTCCTCCGCGGTGGGGTGCTCCGGGTGAGGACCAGGCCGGAAAGTCTGGCAAGCGCGGGCACCACGCCCCGTATTTTGCAGAGCCCAACTCTGCCCGAAAGGTAGTTACATATGAAGAAGAAATTAGGTATCGCAGTAACCGTCGCTGCAATCGTCGGATCCATCTCACTCGGATTCACAGCGACCGCTTCTAACGCAGCGACCCCATCCCTGCCAACACTTACAAAGGGATTTTTGACAATCGGAACCGATGATCCTGCTTACACTCCATGGTTCGATAGCAACAAGCCGGCAAATGGCAAAGGTTTTGAGTCAGCCGTGGCTTTTGCAGTAGCAAAGCAATTGGGCTATCCAGCTTCGAAAGTTAAGTGGGTAAAGGCTTCCTTCAATACTGTTATACAACCTGGCAAGAAGTCATTTGATTTCGATATCAATGAAGTCTCAATTACTCCAGAACGTGCAAAAGCTGTTGATTTCTCAACAGGTTATTACGATGTGGCCCAAGCGTTGATCACGACGACAAAGTCGAAGATTGCAAAGGCTAAGAGCATTGCGGATTTGGTTAACGCCAAGCTCGGTGCATCCGTCGGCAGTACTTCATACGCAACCATCACTGGAGTTATAAAGCCAAAAGCTAAGCCTGCTGTCTTCGATACCAACGATATTGCCACACAGGCACTCATCAATGGCCAGATCGATGGACTCGTCCTCGACCTACCAACAGCTTTCTACGTTGCAGCGGCTTCACTTAAGAATGGTCTGATCGTCGGTCAATTTGCTCCTAAGGCAGGTAGTGACCAATTCGGTCTGGTTCTCACCAAGGGAAGCGCTCTGACGAAGTCAGTTTCCGCTGCTGTTGACGCACTTCGCGCCAATGGAACTCTCAAAGCGCTTGCCGCTAAGTGGCTTTCAAATACGGCAGGGGCACCTGTACTCAAGTAGTTTAATCCCCTACTTGTAAACGGAGACCCGATGACCTATCAACCTTCCCCGCTGCGCTTGCAGCGTGAAGCTGCTAGACGTCGGGTTTCTCGTCAATCAACACTCGTTGCGCTGATAAGTACCGTCGCAATCGCCAGCGTTCTAGTGATTGTTGTAACTGGTGCGCCAGGATTTAAACTCGTCAGACAGTCCTTCTTTAGTTGGCATTATGCGGTCTCTGCCTTCCCGCACGTTTTATCTGGTCTCTGGCTCAATCTGCGCGTCATGGTTATCGCAGAAATCTTTGTGCTTATTCTCGGATTATTAATTGCGCTAGCGCGAACCTCTCATTCACCCATTCTCTATCCAATACGACTCATGGCCACTATTTACACTGATATCTTTCGGGGACTCCCGCTGCTGCTCGTGTTGTTCCTCGTTGGCCTTGGAGTTCCCGGGTTACAGATTTCGTGGATCACCAACTCGGCCGTAGTACTTGGCACGACATCATTGGTTCTGACTTATTCTGCTTACGTTGCCGAAGTCATTAGGGCCGGAATCGAAGCAGTAAATCCTGCTCAACGTATGGCGGGGCGCGCACTGGGATTAACCCAATCCCAAACCCAGCGCTACGTAATACTTCCCCAAGCGCTGCGCAAGGTGGCTCCCCCATTGCTCAATGATTTGGTCTCGCTGCAGAAAGATTCCGGATTGATCTCTGTGCTGGGCGCCATAGATGCGATTAGATCTGCAGGGATTGAAACAGCGCAATCTTTTAACTTTACCCCTTACGTAGTGGCCGGTGCGCTCTTCGTTGCCCTCACAATTCCACTCACGCGCTTTACTGATTGGCTTACTCGCAAACAAGATCGAGCTCGCGTGCAGCAAGGTCAGTGGTAGCCATGACAAAATCAATGCTCGAAGTTAAGAATTTGCGCAAGAGTTATGGACCAGATCTGGTCCTCCACGATATCTCGGTGGCGCTAGCCGAGCACGAAGTAAAGGTATTGGTAGGTGCCAGCGGCTCTGGAAAATCCACTCTATTGCGCGCGATCAATCTGCTTGAAGGAATCGATGATGGGCAAATTCTCTTGGATGGACAAGACATTACGGCAGTCAAAGTAAATCCTGATGAGATTCGTTCTCAAATAGGGTCGGTATTCCAATCCTTCAACTTATTCCCGCATCTCAATGTATTGCAGAACATCACGCTGGCGCCGCGCAAAGTTCACGGTGTGTCCAAAGAGGAATCTGAAGCTAATGCCATGCAGATGCTCGAACGCTTTGGTTTGGTTGACAAAGCCAAGCAATATCCTGACCTTTTGAGCGGTGGGCAACAACAGCGGGTTGCAATCTTGCGGGCGGTTATAACAAAGCCAAAGGTATTGTTATTAGACGAGGTTACAAGTGCACTCGACCCTATTTTGATTGCCGAAGTCTTGGCTCTGATATCAGAACTTAAAGCCGAAGGCATGACAATGATGATAGCCACTCATGAGATGGGCTTCGCCAAGCGCGTGGCCGATCAAGTCCTATTTTTACATCGTGGACAGATAGTCGAAGCAGGTTCGGCGAAGGAAATCCTGGAAGATCCCAAGACTATGGAATTGCAGAATTTTCTCAGTGCACTTCGAGAAGCTGGCAGACTTTAAGCTCAGACCTTAAGGCTTTCGTACTGCCCGCTCGCTAAGTGACTTGAGGGCGCGTAGGCCATCGGAAGGCCAAATGGCAACAGTTGTAATACTGCACGGCAAGATATCAACGTGATACATGCTTTCGAGCGAGGCTCTCATCGCATAGGCGGCAATCGCGCGAATCACAATGTTGTGAGTGACGACGCAGATCTTCTTGCCCGGATAGCGTTCAACTAAGTCATCGATGCCAGCTTCGACGCGTGAATACACTTCGGCGTAAGACTCTCCACCTCCGGCACGGTGCGAAGGAGAAGTAACCCATCCTTCCCAGTCATCTGGATATTTCTCTTGCACTTCCGAAGGGATGAGACCTTCCCATGTTCCGAAATCAATTTCGACCCACAGGTCGTCAAAAATTGGTTCCAGCCCGCTGGCATCGGAAACTTCTTTCGCCGTCATCATTGTGCGCATCAGCGGTGAAGCAATTAAGACGTCAGGTTTACGGGCAGCAATCTCTTTTGCAACATCCTGTGCCTGGGCAATTCCAGTTTCTGTGAGCGGTGGATCCATCGGACCGGTACCAGAGAATCTGCGTGTTGGAGTCAACACGGTCTCGCCATGGCGAACAAACCAGATCGTTGTAGGAATTTCGGTTGAAACCAAGCGTTCGGTCAAGTAATTCAAGATGGGCTTTGAAGCAGCCCCTACTTCGCCATCTAGCGCCTTATTAGCAAGGCGGTCTGCATGAAAATTTTCTTCGCGCGGGATCCATTGAAATGTGATCAGCCCCATTGGATGAATCGAGCGAGCTTCTTTAGCAAGTTCACGCATCGCCGGATGCTTAACCTGCCAGCGACCAGACATCTGTTCGACGACTAGTTTGGAATCCATCTTGACGTGAATAGTTGCCAACGGGTCGAGTTCATGAGCTTTTCTCAAGCCAGCAATCAAGCCCGAATATTCGGCTACGTTATTGGAGGCGATTCCGAGAGTCTCGTAAAGCTCGGCGAGCAACATGCCATTTTCTGAGACTGTTGCGCCATAGGCCGCAGGTCCTGGGTTTCCACGGGAACCACCATCGGCGGTTACAACAAAATCGCGTGCCATTTAAATCCTTACCAAAATACGACGGCATTCCTCGCAACGAATAACCTCATCGGCTTCCAGGCCCTTAATACGTTCTATTTCGATAGCGTTGATAGAGAGGTGGCAGCCGTCGCACTTATTTCCAATCAAGAGTGCAGCACCGACGCCGAATGCAGAGTTACGAACCTTGTCGTAAAGGGTTACTAGCGCTGAATCAATCCGAGGAGCAAGGGCGGCTCGTGAAGCCGACAATTGCGCCAAATTCATATCGATCTCGGCTTTGGCATTTTCGAAGCGAATATTGAGTTCGAGTTCTAACTTCTTCAACCCAACTTGGTCATTGAGTAATTCATCAACACGGGCCTTAACGCCATCGTGTTTCATTAATATTTCTAGCTCGCTATCTTCCAAATCGCTCTTGCGCTTGGCTAGCGTGACTAGTTCGTGCTGCAATTGTTCAAGATCCTTAGGGGTTCCCGTGCCAGAATTGAGTCGACCTTCATCCTTCTTCATTCGGTCGTCGACTTGCTCGACATCCATTTCGCTGCGGCGAAGTTCGATAGCCACATCGGCCAATTCAGTCTCAACAACGGTGAGTTCGACCGCGGTATTTTCTAGGCGGGTGTGAATTGCGGCAATCTGCTCAATCTCAGGAAGCCCGGCGAGTTTGACCTGGGCCTGGGTGATCTGCGAATCGATCAATTGCAATTCGATAAGAAGATTTTGGTCCTCAGGGGTTGCCTTCACCAAAGCTCCTATCGTCGTGCCATATGTATATTGAGTTACCGTACTTTAACCAATAAAGGGCGCGCCTATCAATTTGCTATGGAATCATTGCGCCATGAAGCAAATCCGTGAGGCAGTAGAGGCCGACCAAGCCGTTGTCGTCGCGCTTTGGCAAGAATGCGGATTGGTGCGGCCACAGAACGATCCCATAAGGGGATTCGACGTGGCGCTGCAAAATTCCACATCCACCGTATTGGTGCTCCAGAATGAAGTGCAGATCATCGGGGCGATAATTGTCGGTTTCGATGGATATCGCGGATGGTTTTACCATCTGGGAGTAAAACCAGATTATCAAAGCGCTGGAAATGGTCGCTTGCTGATAACTGCTGCTGAAGATTGGCTGCGAGCCCGAGGTGCCCCTAAAGCAAATCTTATGGTGCTAAATACGAATTCCAAGGTAATTGGATTTTACGAGAAACTTGGCTATACAGTCCAAGAAACAACGGTTATGGGTAAACGTCTGTGAAGGGTTTCTAATGTCAGAGTACGAAGAGATGAATAAAGATGAGCAAATCGCCCTTCTTGATGAATTCGCTCGCGATGTGTTGGTGCAATATGGGCTTTCAGCCAGAAGCTTGGAGTGCGTGCATCATTCCTTCAACACTACTTTCAAATTAACTACTCCAGACGCTAAGACTTTTGCCCTTCGAATTAGCACCGATTCTCGGAAGTGGCCAGAACACATCTGGGCCGAAACTCAATGGCTCTTGGAACTTGCTAGGGAAGGCAGCATCTTCGCCCCCGTGCCGATTCTCAATTTACAAAGCGAACCCTTTTCAAATCATTACTTCTTCTACCAAGGCGGCAACCTGGATGTAGTCATTTACCCATGGATTGAAGGCAAGATCGTCGAAAAAAATCCCACTGACGAACAACTCTTCCAAGTGGGCAGGGCCATGGCCACGATGCATAAGTTGGGTAAAAATTGGAAACCTGAAGGCTATGCCAACTTTATGCCCGTTGATAAGCCGCTGATGGTCAAACGCGATAATCTCTTTACCTTTGCCAAAGAGCATATAGACCCCGAACTCTTTAAAGTTTTTGAGGAAGTAAATCTTCGCGCAACGAAACTATTTGACGCACTCCGAGAGCGCTCTGAACCACAATTAATCCATGCCGATCTTCAATTCGCGAACGTTCTGTGGCATAACGATGCAATGTCGATTCTTGATTTTGACGACGCGGGAATCGGGTTCCCTCTGCAAGATCTTGCGATATCCATCTTCTACCTACGAGAGGGTCGTGAGGCGGAAAAGCACCTACTAGCGGGATATACCTCTACCGCTCCTTTGCCAGAGTATGAGCAGTCGGAGCTAGAACTCTTGATCGCCTCTCGCAGCTTGGCACTCTTGAACTTACTTTTTGAGACAACCAAAGCAGATGATCTTGGATTAATTCCAGAGTACGTCGAGAAGACGGGGCGTCGCTTAAAGTACTACCTAGATACCGGCGAATTTGTTCTGCTGCCTTAACTTCAGTAATCCCACACTGGCTCTTTAGCTTCATATACCTGACCATTTTCAGGAAATATGAGATAGCGATCAAAACCTCGTGTAAACCAACGGTCGTGGGTCACCGCTAAAACAGTTCCTTGATATTCATTTAAGCCGTGCTCAAGAGCCTCGGCGGAAGCAAGATCTAAGTTATCTGTTGGTTCATCGAGCAAGAGCATGGTTGAGCCTTGAAGTTCAAGTAAAAGGATTTGGAATCGCGCTTGCTGGCCACCCGAAAGCGATTCAAAGCGTTGATCGGATTGCAGATGCAGTTCATACCTTCTCAGCACTCCTTTGGCGGGACCCAGTTGCAGTGATGCTTCCTTCCATAAGATTTCAACCAGCGTCTTTCCAGTAAATTCTGAATGTGCATGGGTCTGAGCAAAGAAGCCAGGTGTAACTCGTGCGCCTAATTTAAAAGCGCCGGAGTATCTGACCGTTGTATCGCCAGAGAGCAAGCGCAAGAAGTGCGATTTGCCGGTGCCGTTCTTTCCAAGGATTGCTACCCGATCTCCATAAAATAATTCAAGGTTGAAAGGTTCGGTCAATCCTTCTAGGACTAAGTTCTCGCAGGTGAGGACTCGCAAACCGGTTCTTCCACCCTTCAACCCAACTTGAACATATTGTTCGAGCGATGGGGCTTCAGGTGGGCCAATCTCTTCAAATTTACGGAGCCGGGTCTGCATCGCCTTATATTTGGATGCCATATCCGGGCTAATAGATGCCTGTACTTGTAACGTTCGAACCAACTCTTTGAGACGATCATGCTCCTGTTCCCATCGAAGGAGCATCTCGGCAAAGCGGGCCTGGCGCGCCTTACGCACCTCGTGCCAGGTACTAAACCCCCCACCGTGAACCCAAACAGTATTTCCTAGTCCTCCAAGTTCAACCGTGACGATCTTTTGGGCAACGGTACTTAGCAATTCGCGATCGTGGCTCACAAAGAAAACCGTCTTGCGCGTTGCCAGCAACTCTTGCTCTAACCAGCGCTTTGAAGGAACATCCAAGAAGTTATCCGGCTCATCGAGGATAAGAACTTCATCGGGTCCTTGCAGGAGTGATTCAAGAACCAACTTCTTCTGTTCTCCTCCAGAAAGAGTATTAACCAGGCGATGTGAGACTTGGTCATAACCAAGCCCCAGAGCTCTTGTGCAACAGATATCCCACATTACTTCTGCGTCGTAGCCGCCAGCATCGCCCCAATCAGAGATTGCTTGTGCGTACTTCATCTGATCTTTCTCGCTGCCCGATGCGCTCATCGTGGTCTCGCTCTTACTCATTCTTTCCGCCGCTGCTTGAATCTTTGGCGTAGAAACCGAAAGTAAAAGATCTCGAACCGTGCTCTCATCTCGAACCTGACCGATGAACTGGCGCATAATTCCCAACCCGCCAGAGATGGAAACTTTCCCAGCGTGCGGAATTAAATCGCCACAGATCATCTTCAGTAGCGTGGTCTTGCCGGAACCATTGGGGCCGACGATCGCCACTTTGGCCCCATCTCCCACTCGAAAATTTATATCGCTAAGAAGTAATCGGCCATCGGGCAGCCAGTACTCAACTCCGCTGACGTCAATATGGCCCATGGAGTCAAGGTTAGCGTCTGTACCGATTCATTAAGCATTTGTACTGCAAATTCATGGACTTGAAATCTCAGCAGTGCTATTTTCTCGACATGTTGAAGATCGGCTACATAACCGTTGATTGTAAAGATCCCGTCGCTATTTCTGCATTCTGGGAAAAAGTCCTCGGCTGGAAAGTGACCTATGTCGATGAGACCGGCGCCATGCTCGAAAATACTCTGAAGCTCGAAAATGGAGAGAAGTTTCCTCCGATTCTTTTTTACAAGAATCCTGACGAGAAAGTCGTGAAGAATCGCCTGCACTTTGATTTGTCCCCTGATGATCAGGCGACAGAAGTTCTTCGTATTGAAGGTTTAGGTGGAGAGCGAATTGAAATAGGTCAATCTGCAGACCCTGCAACAACCTGGGTTGTCATGGCAGATAGTGAAGGGAATGAGTTTTGTGTACTAAAGAACCAAGATCTTGGGCAATGAAGGTTTCTATGGAAAATTCAACGGTTGTTAGATTTTAATAAATGCTAACTCGGCACTCAACGGTTGGTGAGTTCATCAACTCGACCCTCACCAGTATGAGTAAACGGGAGCTAGAACTTTGGCCCCAACTCGAAGAGTCGAGAGAGCACGACGTGGTCCATGATTTTCGCGTGGAAATTAGAAGGTTGAGATCAGTCCTCGGCTCTTGCTCAACCCTTGTCGATCCCGAATGGTTAATACATTATCGCCAACGACTTAAGTGGGTCGATGGAATGATCTCCCCGTTACGTAACGTGCAAGTACTCTTAAATCGCTTCCACAAATACCCCACCCCATTATTAGAGAACAATTCGGGAGTTGAGGCAACACTTGAGATGACCTTGCGCGAAAGAGAGGCACAATTTCAACTCGATATGCAAAGGAGAGAATTCTTGGATTGGGTTGAGTGTCTTCAAATTGAAAATTTGCAGAACATACCGACCATAACCCCCAATGGTGAAGTTTACGACTTCCTCAAAGCGTTCAACAAAGAGCAGTGGAAATCCCTCTCGAAGTTCGCAAGAAATTCCAACTCCGATCGCCTTCACAAAGTTCGTATCAAGGCAAAGAAAGTACGTTATTTGGCTGAAGTCTCTATTCCAGTTCTAGGCCCCAAGATTGAAAAACAGGAGCAAGATTCCAG
>Ga0214236_1000190_pt1 | contig 26289 bp, 17 predicted proteins | sample TroBogypolimnion_11_FD_153074 | JGI IMG/M metagenome (GOLD analysis project Ga0214236, IMG submission 153074) | Freshwater microbial communities from Trout Bog Lake, WI - 28JUL2008 hypolimnion | ecosystem: Environmental > Aquatic > Freshwater > Lake > Hypolimnion/Profundal zone | place: Trout...
AGTATCAAAGCTTTTTATTTTAAAATTGACTGTTGATGATTTTGGATTTACAATCAAATAAAGTTGTTGTATTGTAGAAACTTTATTAATAAGTGTAGATATTGCATCATCATATTTATAATTCAGTTCTTCAATTACCTCTTTCATAAGAGGATAGAATATTATTCCAAATCTATCTTCATTATCAGAATCATTTTTGTATGATTTCATTGCCATACTTTTTTTTGCATATCCAGATGGTTGCGTGTTTGTAAGCTTAAAATATTGAGATAATAGATCCCATAAGGTATCATCTTCATAAGCTTTATCCATTGCCGCATTTATTGATTCTCTACTTATATTATTCCATTGTATTCCAGATTCTTTTAGAAAATAATCATAACCTCCGTTATTGCCTAATAAAAATGTATTGGCAAGAGCCATATATGTAGAAAATATGCTAGATTCTCTCTTAGATCCAGCTTCTTTAAAATAATGTCCTGGATTTTTAATAACTTCTAACAAATTATTAATAACGCTTTGTTCTTCTTCAGATGGAAGTAAAGTTCCAGTTTTATATTGATACAATATTTCAGATGCAAGAGCTGTTAATGTTGGTACACCTCCTTTTTTTCCAGCCTTTGAAGAAATCTTCCAATCATCAAATATAAAATCTACCATTGCGGCATTTGAAGATTTCGGATAAGATACCCCAGTTCCTGAATTAGAAACTGAATTAAATAAAAATATTCCACCTAATATTTCACCAAAATCATTAGAAATGTTTGCCAATGAAATTGGATCAATCTGATATTTCAATACTAGATTTTCAGTAAAATTAACATCAAAACTATTTTGATTTGATTCAATCATTTCTGTTAAAGTGTCATATTTTGAAATGTTTGCGTCTCTGATCTCATCCATCATTTGAAACAAAAACATCTTATAATTATCAGGTATTGAAAGATTCTGAATAGAATTATTTGTATATGAAATAAGAGTATCTATTGTCGTGTAATCGTTTTTTGTTATGCCTAATTTATCCGGAGTTAAATCTTTTTTACCTATTACTCCCTTTTGACCTTTTTTAAATGAAACTCTATTTACAATATAAAAAGTATCTCCCTTTAAAAAATTTGCACCACCTACGATTTGGTCTTTTGTAATATCCAATTGAACTGTATCAAAAGTTCCTGATTTTGAACCTCTTTCTCCCTTTCCTAATGTTGAAACATCAAACGATCCTGGCTGTAATCCAGCATCTATTAACATTTTTGAAAGCATCGATTCTCCATCCAATCCCAGATCCGCTCTTAAAACTTCTCCAGTGCTAGGCTTTATTAAACTTCCACTATAATTAATTTGCTTAATATAAGAATTATAGGTAGATGCGAAAAAATCTCTAACATTTGAAATTGAATCTTTTTCAGCAATATATCTCATCGCCGATTCAAATCTTAATCTAATATCTCCGTATGTTTGTGCCATTATTTAATATCGTATTGCTTAAATTGTTCGAATGTTAAAATCGTTTCGTTGTCTTGTTGTACAGATTCAGCTGCTTGTAGAGACATTTCCAATTTTGATTTCAATTCATTATACATTGAGTGCAAAGCATTTGGAGTCATTGAATTGAATGTCTTTTGATCACCTTTTTCTAGGGCCTCTCTAACCTTAGTTGCAGAAATATCATCATCTCCTCTTTTAATTTCAAACATTCCAAAATCAGGTAGAACTCCAAGTTCATCTCTGTACTTGTCGCTGTTTGCCATATATGAATATGCCTTTAATCTATCAGATCCTGTTCCCCATAAAACTGGTTCGTATTGAGGTCTTAATGTATTAAATAAGATATCGATTCCCGCAGAAGGAACTACAAATATATTCTCCAAGAATTTATATTGCCTTTTCACCAGTTCAAACATTTCGATCTGTGTATCAACATCGTATGGTCTTTTAACCGCGTCGTCCTTCTTTTCTTTTGCAGCTTTCACCAAGAAAACCACAACTGGTAATTTATTCTCATTGTACAAAGATTCTAATACCTTTGCGTGTCCTAGGGTAAATGGTTGGAAACGACCAACAAACATATTTACCTTTTGTAGACCTTGCTCTTTATAATCAACCTTTAGGGCCTCATTTAAATCGGTCTTTGTACCTTTGATTTTATTGTGTAACAAAAAGTTATTGAAGTGATGCACCGCATTTTCATCGGTATTTTCAACATAAACTTTTGCATCGATATCATCAATGATCGAATTTAATTGTTCAATCATCGTCTGATTTAATAGAGAAGATTCTTTGATCTTCTTTTTATTAAATGAACCAATTACGATTTTAAATAGTTCTCCTAAGATTGGATTCTCTACATATCGTATTGTTGTTTCATTCATGATCCATTTGGTGTTTAATTTAAACAATTCAGACTTTGAAAATTCTGCAGAGTTAAAATCTACACCGATATATTTTGTGGCATTTTCTTTTACGTATGCATTAAACATCACCGACATTAATTGCAAATATCTTTGATCTGGTGCGGTTTCCGTAAGTTCAACGCCGTCTAATTTAAAATTGGTAAAGAATTCCAGTATGTCTACCATTGTGATTTGGTACATGTGACTGGCTTCTCTGCCGTCGCCTTCTTTTTCTTTGATTGATGTTATCGCATCTAACTTAAAAGACTTAATCTGTGTTGACTCTACGAATGATACCACCAATCCGTCTATTGGTTTGGATAGATCTTCATTTAGTACAGATTTATATGCCGAAGGATTGAATAATTTATATGCGTATTCGGTAAATGATTGATTTCCGAAACGTTTTTCAAATGCCTCATTTGACATTGCAAGTACCGAAGTCAGCATTCTTTGTTGTTCGATTGACAATTGACCTTCAAAAACAACTGAAGGAGCCTGCACCTGCATTTTGGTTGCCCATTCTTTAAGAACAACTGGATCCGTAATCACCTTCTTTGATTTACCGGTAGGGTTCATCACTTGAATGTGTGTTAAGATCATAAAATTGTATGGTATCTGATCGTATTGTACCGAAGAGATATTAGTCTCTGGTAAATACTCAAATCCAAATTTCCAATCTGATGGCATGTCCTGCTTTACATTGGTATTTAAACTTTGAAAGTGTTTGATACCAATTTCATATAGAGACGTTAGGGTTCTATCAACCATATCCATCGGCTCATTGCTACCTGATTTGTAATAATCAAAACCTTCTACTGTTCTTCTAACATGGAAAGAAGCTGCTGCGATCTTTTCAGTCACAACAACCTTTAATTTTAACAGATCGTCGAATGAGTTTGCATTCGTGGTTTGATAAAAATCTCTAAGTCTTTGTAATGCCATTTCTTTTTATTTTATTAATCAATTTCGTATTTGAATTATCTCCCATATTTTATTATTCCCATCAATTGATTGATCGCCGCAAAGGTTCCAGTTAATTTAAATAGTTTTCCTTTGAATTGAAATACCAAACCTTCTGAAGGAATAATTGAATCAATACCACCGATGCTATCTAATCTATTTAACTCTTTTTCTACCTTAGCAATCTGATCCAAGTTACCATTCAACTTAATATTGTTGGCTTCTCTTTTGATCTCATCGTGTAGCCTTTGGGTCTCTTTGCTGGGATTTGCAACCAATAGATTGGAAACATTCTTTAAAACAACAGATCCCAATTCTAAGAATAGGTTCTCAAATGGTAATATATTCTCTTTAAATTTCTTTTTTGCGTCTATTTTATCAAAGTTCTGAAATGATTTGTATTCACTATCATCCATCTTCTTTGCCAGGTCTCTAACGTTAAGTGTTTTCTTGTCGTCAAATGCCCAACGTTGTACTAAACCAGCCTTATCGATTTCATCCAGATCTGGGAATTTATCATCGATCAGATCCTTCCACCACATTTCGTGATATTTTGAAACTGGATCGCTGTCTTGTAGACCATATTTGTCCTCCAATGCTTGGATCTTATTTAAAAAGTAATCCTTTTTCTCTTCAAAATCGATATCTTTACCGATTTGAAGTTCCTGTGGAGGTATGATTTGAAATGTCTTTTGTATGTCTTTATTAACACCTTTAAGTGCTGCTGCTATTTTACTAGCTGCTTTTGAATCTGCTCCTGTTTGATTTCCTTCACCGTCAGTATGCACGATTCCATGAAATTGTATAACGTCTTTCTCGTATGAAATTACATTTGAATTTCCAGAGTAGATCAATTCCATATTCATGAATGAGGTACCGTCATTGAATTCATCCTGATCTTTACCAGGTAGTGATTCTAATGCGCTGGCTAGATCTTGTGCAGCATAGGTGAATGTGTCTCTAACCCCATCTGATGGGTGATCCTGAAACATCTGTGTGATTGCTGAGAGATCAATAGGATCCTTCATTTGACCCTTATTTCTTGCAAAAAGAACTTGACCGTCCTTCATTGTAACAAAAAGATTCTGTCCATCTGTCTTTTCGGTAGGTGCCTCTTCAAAATCCAAACGACCTTGTAGCGCTCCATCGATGATCTGTTTGATCTCACCGAATGTTAAGGTGTCATCATCAAAAGGATGCATCATGTGACCCGCAGCGCCACCTTCTAATACCAAAACGGGGTACCTTTGGTTCCACGCTTCTAGTAAAAATTCTGTATATGTAAACAATTTCTTCATAATGTAAAAAAGATCTAGGCCTTTTGGGACCTAGATCTATTATGTATTAAATTTTTATGCTAATGACTTATTCAACATACCAACCGCTGCACCGTAATCTCCTTCACTTTTTGAAAGTATACCATCAATTACCTCTTTAGACTTAGCTTCGTCGTAATCTTCTCCGAATGCTTTCTTTAGGATGTCTTGTGCATACTTGCTAAATTCATCATCTGATTTAATATCGGCTTCATTTACTTTAGCTGATTCATTCTTTTCGCATTCACAATTAGCTTTTCCGCAAACTGGGCAAACTTCATCAACTTCACTAATTTCAACATCTTCTTTAAGAGCATGTTTAGTTAATGTAACTTTATATTTCTTGCCATTGAATTCAAATTCTTCTTTACCTTCTTGCTTTGCTTTAGCTGCAGCATAAATAAATGCGTTACCTTCACTAACTATTAGTTCTAAATCTTTATCTTTATCTGAGATTGCGTCATCTAATTCTGCATCCAATGATTTTTTCTTAGCAGTTAGATCTTTTAATTTATCTAATAAAGATGCTTTTTCATCACCTTCAGCTTTCTTCCAAGCGTCTACAGTTGCTTTCATTTCTGAAGTAACCTTAGCCCATTCAGTTTGAATCTTATTAATAGATCTTGCTTCATCGATATTTTGTAAAGAAACCATTTGTTCAGCCTCTTCAACATTGTATTTCTTACCATCAAATTCAAATTCTTTATCTCCAGCTTCTTTCGCCTTTTTAACTGCATCGCCGAAAGCATTACCTTCGTTTGTAATTGATTCAGCTAAACCATATTTGTTGATCGTTGATTTAACAAAGTTTGCAGCATCTTTTACAGAATAATCTAGTTCCTTTGCCAATTTCTTTAAGAAATCTTCGATCATTTTCTCTTCATAAGTTAAACCTTCAGCAAGTACAGACTCATCCATTTTCTTTTCAGCTTCAGATTCTTTGCCCTGAGTCTTTGTTTTAAGTGCATCGCCTGCTGCCTCTTTCTCTTTCTTTGGTTCACCCATCGCAACGATTTTCTTCTCGATATCTTTGGCTTCATCTTCATTAAAGATTTTTGCTACTAGAGACTTTCTTTTCTCTTCGTCTAATTCTTGTAATGATGTTACTCCCATTTCTTCAAGAGCCGCACCGATTTGACCTAAGATTGATTCTCTTTTAGCCTTATTTTCTTCATGCATCTTGATTGACGATTGCTGCTGCTTAATTTCAGCAAAGGTCTTAAATGAACTGATTCTTTGTACTGACATAATTTTTAGTATTTTTTTATATTTGTTCACAATTATATATCCATATATTATATGAATCTCATCGATTACTCACTGCCGTCAAACTTCACCTTCTTCACGTCGTATTCAAAAGTTTCTTGTCGATAGATCCTCTGGCGCTCTTGGCCATGTTTATACAGATAGTTTTCCCATTCTGTCGTACATAGATTATCAACAAAGTCAACGATTAAAACGTCAGTTTTGGATTCATGTTGTCTAAGTCCCCTACCGATCGATTGTCTAATAATCACTTCCGATTTAAAACTTTCTGTAAAGAAAATATTGTGGATCTTTTTAACTGAGATACCGGTTGAAAAAGTACCATACGACGCGACAATAACGACCTCGTCTCCTGCCTCCATTTTCTTTTTATGTTCCTCTCTAATATCAGTATCGGTTCCACCGTCAACGTAATAAACCTTCTTATCGCTTTTTGCACGAAGAGCTTCATATATCTTTCGGCCGTGTTCAATACGATGGAAAAGTACCAAACTATTCCTTGGTATTCTGGAAATGACGCTGACAATAAAATCAAGCCTAGCTTTGTTATTAACGATGTAGTTTTGTTCAAGTTGGAAAACATCTTTGCTTTCATATCTATTTTGTGCGAGCTCTTGGAACGCTGTTTTTGTTGATTCTGGTGCATAATCCATCTCAATCACTTTAACCTTACAACCTGCGATATGTCCTTCTTTTTGTAAGAATGCCGCCTTGATCTCAGTAATAACTGGACCGGTCTGAGACATTAGGGTTAACTTATCTAAGGTACCATCTTTTGGAAGTGTACCTGATAGACCAAACTTGTAGTTTGCGTTTCTACATTTTGCAAGGATTTCTTTGATTGAAGCACTTTTTGCCTGGTGGGTTTCATCGACGATCACTGCATCAAATTCGCTAAAGTATTCTGCCGTCTTTTTAACAAGAGACTGGTATGTACCGATTACGACATTTGTATTTGGTTTGATCGTTTGACCTGAATAGATCTGTTGAATCTTCATTTTAATTCGGTTCTTCCAATTATAATCTTGAAAGTCCTCAGTAGCCTGCACCACAAGTGAAACGTTAGGCACGATAAAAAGTATCTTTGTTGCCTTTTGTTTTTCAAGCATGTACGCAACCGTCATAAATGAAATCATTGTCTTACCTGCTGATGTTGCAAGTTCTGCCAAACATCGCCTAAATTTAAGGATGTTAAATGCAGCTTCTATTTGATAATCGTGTGGAGTTAATTTATATCCATTAAAGAATTCTAATGCCCATTCTTGGAATGACTCTGGATTTATATTTGGATCAAATAGGCGCGAGACGCCATTGATCTTCAGTTCAAATTTATATTCTTTGCACACAACCATTACATAGCGCCATAGACCTACAGGAATCCACTTGTTATCTTTAATATAACAAACGTAACCATCCCATATTCCGCGCTTTACCAATGGATTGAATCTCCAACTATCAATTCTCTTTGTTAGAGAGATGTTTAATTGTTCTACTTCAAGTTCTGTAGCTTCATCAATCCTAAGGAATCTATTGTCTTCCGTTAGTGTTAATACCAAACCATTTTACTTTTTTATAGTTGCATCATATCCATTCTTTGCTTTATTGCGAAGCTCATGTTATCAAGAGTTTTGATACTGCCTACTACGAAGTCACGTTGTGCCTCCAGCATCTCTTGAATCTGCAACTCATCCGATAGATCAGCTTTGATGAATTTCTCACGCTGAGTATCGTTTAATTTATAATCGTAGCCATAGTAACGGATCCATGCCTCTTTAAAGGATCGATCGATTTTGGCCTTTTGTGTTCTAATTTTTGATGATAGTGAAGCAATGCTCTCTACCAATATTTGTCGATAGCTTAAAGTGTATGCTGCAACTTCATTTAATTTGTTTGCATTCTTTAAGTTCTCTGCAAGATCTCTGATTTTTTGAGTCCAATCACTTCGCTCTTTTCCAAGAAGCTCATCTAACTTAACGATCTTATTTACTTTAACTTCTGGTTGTGCTTCTTGCATAATTTTATTTTTTAAAAAAGTTTACCTTTTGATCTATCATCTTTGATGAAAATCGATGTCTTCATCTTCTTTTTAAATTTAGGTTCAACCTTCATCGTGAATTGAGAACCATCATACTCTGATAGGTTACTATCAAAATCAAGTATCGTTTTAAGTCCTTTGCTCTTCTTACGATCTTCATTAAAATCTTCTAATTCCTTATCAATCATTGCTAAAAATTCGATCATAGGTAGTATGCATCTAAAGGTGAGGTACTGAAATATTCTTCTATGGTTTTAAGGCAAGTACTCTTTAAATTATATGCAGCCATAACCAGATCATTTAGATCTTTTATTTGCTTTTGATATGTATCTAATTTATTCTGCTTCAAAAAGCGATCCCAAGTGAACACGCTTTTACCACGCTTCAACTTCTGCATCATCTTTTCTTTACCAACAATGTCATTATCAAACATATATCTGACGCTATCGATCTCATCCAGTTCAGTCGTATCCCTTTGTGCCGAAGCCAATGCCAATGAATTATTCATAAACAATCTATCCATTGGACCTTCAAATACTGTAACCGATCTGGTAAAATCACATTGCATAATACCAAAGAGTGTCGATACCTTATTAATATTGGTTGATTCTTCCTCTTCCAATTCTGGCATCCTTTCTAACCATTCTAAGATCTTACATAAATCATAGGTTAAGTATCTTGAACTCTTTGTTTTCACAAGTGCTCTTGATTGCATACCAATAACTTTATCGTCTGGACCTAGATTTAAAATATAAAGTCTCTTGTCCTTTGGTGAGTACATAAAGTACTCTAATTTGTTGGACAATAAACGATCTCTTAAATAAAAGAATGCTGGTTCTCCAGGTTCTACATCGACAAATTTAAGCTTTTCCTTTAGTTCTTGTTTGGTTGGAGCCAATTCTAATACCTTTGCATAGACGCCATGCTGTAGAACTTCGACATGATCTGCTTCAATACGATGCTCTTTGACGTAATCAATTAGTTCGATCGTATCATCTGCATTTAATTTAATACCATGGTCTTTCAATAACTTGTAGGCATCAGTGTGCTCTCCACAGTTAAAACAATGATATTGTAAAGTGTCCCAATAAAGATTTCCACGTTTCATGTGATCGTCTTTAGTGGAGTCTCCACAGTATGGGCACGCAAGAGATATTCGGCCCGGCATGTTCTTGATCTTTTGCTTATTTAAGTTTTGATGTTCTTTTACAACAACTTGCTTAACTAAGGTCTTGATTTTTGATTTAAGTTCTTCTGATATTTTATAAGTCGAGGTCATTCAAAAAAGAGTCTAAATCATCAGAAGATTCTACGTTTGCTGCTGGAGCCGCTGCCTTTGTAGGTTTCGTTGCAGTAGCAGTTGTAGTTGGAGTTGTATCGAAAGAGAAATCATCTGTGCTTTCAGCAACTGGTGCTGCAGTCTTTGCAGATTTTCTGCTACTTACGATTTCATCCATTGCGCTTCCTGGATTTAAATACTGTCTTAAGATTGAATTAACAAAGTCTCTTGTTTCATCATCCCATGCTTTAAATTCGTATGGAGTTAATGTTGGAGCTTTATCTAATTCGGCTCTGATTGCAGCCATGTTCTCTGCATTCTTTTCAGCTGGAGTACCTTTAATTAAAAGAGCACTTTTTGTTGCTGAGAATTTAGACTTATCATAATTGTTATAGTCACCTTGACGGGTGATAATCAATTCGAAGTTCTTACCTTGGAATAGGTCAAATACCTGGGTTGGTTCACCGAATGCTGGTTTTAATTCTTCATCGATCTTCTCTTTGATTTTGTAACCAAATTTGAATACCTTGTAAGTACCTTCAAATTCTGGGAACTGAGGATCTTTGATGATTTTAACCAATGCATAATATTGTTCTCTTCTCTTTAATGTTTCGCTCATCTTACGATCCACTGCTGAATCAGATTTACGTAACTTGAAGAATGCATCTGCGATTGGACATTTTTCGCCAATAGAGGATGGAGAATCAACTAATTTACCTTCACCGCCGGCATCTTTAAGCCAATGCACGTACTTCTTAATTAATGAATTGCGGGGGTTGGTTGGGTTTGGAACAAATCTAATAAGTGCTTTGTAAGTTCCGTCTTTGCCTTGATCGGCTGCTGGTTTGTAAAGGTCATTACCTGAACCAGATGATTGGGTTTCGTGGGTGTCAACATCATTGACCCCGAGATTGAAGATGTCAAAATCTGCCATGTCTTTAATACTTTAATTTTCTTTAAATTGGTTAATTCGTTAAACGTTTAATCGTTGATAACTTTAATTATAAGGAGAATCTTCCTATTGTTTCACATTCATAAACAATAAATCACCATCTTCGTTCTTATATTGACCTGCCTTTATTTTAATTAGGCCAGATTTACTCAATAGATCTTCCATCTCAATAGATGTGATCTTATTAAGAGAAACCATTTTTGCTAACGCGTCGAATAGGTCAAAATGATCTGATGAGTTTAATGATGAATCTAAATCGAATACTTGATTTTCCATACATATTATATATCTCACTCTCTTATTGTTTCCCAAAATACTTTAAAAAAACTTTAAGAATCTTGAAACAAAAGGGCCTACACAGAATATAAGTTATGGTTCCATTGGTTGAAAGGGTTCTAGGAGGGGCTTAAAGCCAGAGACTGGATATACAGGGACAGGAAATAGGCGTCCACCAAATCATCAAAGGGCTTCGGGACCTTAGCACCGACTTCAAGCGCTACCGCGAACTTCCAAACACCGCTTCCCGACAGAGAATCGTCTTCTAATGTATTTTGAACAAAAACATCCCAGAGCTCTCTTTTCTTTAATCTACCCCCACCAGCATGCTTCTTGATCGAAGTCGGAGCTACCGTAAGAATATTATTATCAGGATGCTGAAACCGAATTAATAAAGAATATTTAAAGATGGCTGCAGCCGCCGCTAGATCGATTAAATTATTGGTTCCTCCACCCCCACTACCATAAGAAACACCTTCGAATGCAAAGATCGTATGTGAATCAGTTGCAACTCCAGCCGAGATAATCATTTCGATCATGTCTTCAGCCATAGTAATGTACCGATTCAATTTGGTTAACTCTCTTTCGGAGAACTCTTTACTGGTTTCAAATCCGGGTTGAATCTTAAAGTCTATATCATTTTGCAGAGTTAACTCTTCCTGCATCCTAATTTCTGACTTGGTACCACCAGCTTTCATATAAGACAAGAATTTGAGCTCATTTTCATGAGTTCGAACTACGATACCAGGAGAGTTAAGTGAAAAGTCGATTGCGACTATGTTCATATTAGATTCTATTGCCAAGAGCTGCACCGACTGCGGCACCAACTAATCTTGATGTTAATAAATCATACAATAATCCAGATTGTACGCCTAATGCTCTAGCAACTATTTTACCAACTGTAGATCCAAGAGCAAATCCAGTTAGTCCGCCGATGATTGAACCTAAGATACCTTCATTTGTAAGTTCTTCATTGAATCTTTCGATATCAATAACTCCATTCGCATCGGTATAGTTGCTCATAAATTCATCAATCGCAAGATCAATTTTGCTTTCCAATTGCGGAGTTAGTTCCGAAGTCAATGACTCACGTAACATTCCCCATTCTTTATCGGTAACATTTTGCTCGTTTAGATAATCTTCGAACGTTTTAAAATCTTGTTTCATATTCTATATATTAGTCTATTTCTAGGATAACACTGTATCTATTGTATTGGAATTGGCATGTGAACGTATTAAATTCTGCAGTATTGCTGCTCATGTTAAGATCTAGTTCTGAAATTTCTTTTAGTAGAGGTCTTTCAAAAAGAACTGAAGCCAATGCGATACCTTCAGCATCTAGCAATTGTAATTTTAAATCTTCAATGTATGGCTCATTTTCACCCTGAGAATAGTAATACAACATAGTGTCTCTCATGATCCAATAATTGATAAATCCATCAAGCAATTGCATTGTTACTGTAAATTCTCTTTGTATCAAATTTTGTATTGGTTGAGATCCTCTAAAGTATCTTATGGTACCATCAAAATTTTGTTGGGTGGTCGGCTCATACGTTAAACCTGGAAGATTAATTCCTTGCACTGCATAATTTACAAAATCTATCGGCTCCGTAATAATATTACCAGGCATCCTGTTCAAATACTTTGAGTATTGATCAGATACTTCCTTAGGTACAAAGTTCCTTGGGAACTGGAAGTTGAATAAATTATTTCTACTATTTAATATCATTATACAATGTTGACTATTCCGTAATATAAGGTTGAAGAACTTCCACCATTCGTTAAGTTAATGTAGAACTTATCATTTGCTGCATTCACATCAGGTTGATCGAATCTCGTTGCAACTGATTTCGGTATTTTAAATATTACCTCTCCTTTGCTTAGATCGATATCTGGAAATGTATAGTCTGCGGCAATGCTTTGTTCTACTGAGCCACTCTTAATTAAAAGATTCACTGAATCTGCATTCACTAATGAAACTGCAGTCATCGAATCTCCTGTTTGTTGAGCAATTATAAATTTAATAAAATTATCTGCAACTTTAGAAAGGGTCATAACACCAGATCCTTGCGGTTGATAATTTAATGGGCTTGTTGTTGTTATTGTGGTACCGTTTAAAGTAGCTTGAGAATTTCCAGCCATTATATTTACAGTTTCAACTGCAACTGGAACGTATCTGGTTTCTCCAACAGTAGGTCTAATTGAATTGATAAAGGTTTCTATTGCTCCTGTTGCTGCAGTAGATACGATCGTGTTATAAACCTTGTTCACTACATTATTTCCAATACCAAGTTGCAACATCTTTTTGCCATATTTCGATGGCTTATTATAGATTAAAGAAGCTTGCTTTAATATTTGAGTATTATCAGTTTCATTGTAGATTCTTAAATTCAAATTAATCATAAATGACGCTGCAATATTTGCATTTTGAATTATTGGTCTAAAATTAATTGGAGTATCAAAGTTTTGAGTTTGAACATACGAACCTGTAAAGGTTGAAGCAAAAGCCAAACCAATTTGTTCTAAGATTTCAATATCATAAAATACAGTGATGTCATCGCTACTAGTAGTCAATCTATTTAAAATATATTGAGAGAAGTTAGATATTGAACCATCTTTTTCTCCATATAATTGAAAGTAATCTCCATCTCCAGCTTCTGCGATTACTGCAGTAATATCTTGATATTCATCTTGCTGTGCAATAGTAACATCAGTTTCATGGCCAGTATCTGCATAATAAACATTATTAACTTGTACTAAGCTATTAATTAATTTAAATGCAATTTCATAGTTTGCAGTTGGATTTAATGCTATCGAACTTGTAGGATCTGCTGATCCAAAGAACGCAGTTTCAAAATCTAAATTGATCGCTGAATTAAACATATCCACCAATGATGGAACTTTAACTTCGATAAATTTAGAGAATGGAGTTCCAGCTAAAACAAATGGTGAAGGATTCTGAACTTCATAACTTGAAAAATTCAAGTACGCTAAAGAGGTAAAGAAGTTATAGATTCCAGAGTTTCTCTTTGATTTAATTTGAAAGATAAAACCCTGTAAGCCTCTTGCTCCAAATGAGAATCCAGTTCTTAAGTGTAGTCTAACGGTATCATAATTTACTAAATTGTTAGTAATCGTTTGATACGTTAAATTTTGAGCAGTTGTACCAGTCCAGCTTGGATCAGAAAGATAAGTTAATGCATTGTCCAATAAGGCAAAACGGGTACCGTCAGTGTTATCAACAATCGCATAATATCTTCCAACCTCTCCAACTCCAGTTTTAATGGTGTTTCCAGTTTCTTGTTCTGGTAAAGTATAGTAAGGATTTACTTTGTTTCTAACTTGAATGGTTCCAGCATTGTAATTTACATTTGCTGCTCCAGTATATGAATATTGATATGTTCCATTTGTATTTGGAGAATAAATCAAGTTAGTTCCTTGCACTGTTAAACTTCCACCTCCACTTATTACAAAGTTTGATGGTGTTGGTAATGCTGAAAGGTTAAAAATATAAGTATTTCCGTTTTGTAATTGTAATTCTCTCGACGCAAAATCGTTAATAACGATGTATGCGCCATTTAACGTAACTGTAAAGTTAACAACATCTCCACCCAATTCATTTATTAAATAACGGGTTTGAGTATTGTCAGATGCTATAGTATTTAAAAATTTGACATGGCTTCCGCTATTGCCAACTGTAATTTCAGTAGCAGTAGGATTCGATTGATCGTGATAGATGAATTCTAATAAGACATCCGGATCTAACCTTAAAAATTTAGAAGATTGAGCCATTCTTTTTTATTATTTTAAAATTGTAAAAACTTAGGACTCCAGTACAATCCAACTCCGATAGTCGGTCCGAATTGTATTATTTGTCCATTGATTAAAGATGCGCCATAGCCAACCCCAAATCCGATCGACCATCTTGCTTTCTTTTGGATTTTTTCGTTTAGTTTATTATTTATCAAGTTTATATTTTCAATAGAATCAAATTTAATTCCAGGATAAGAAGTACTCATTTTAAGAGACTTGTAACCATTATTGTCTTGTATGTCTGCATACAATTTAATATTTTCTTGAATATCAAACTCTGAATTTTGAACACTAAATTTATTTTTAATAAAAGAAAACTTCACGTTTCCATTAAATGTTCTATTGTTTCCATTTCCATAATCTTTAAAATCATTGATCTTAAAAACATCTGTTGTATCATTAATTGTAGCGATCGATCCAGAAACTTTAATTGTATCTTTTAAAGTCAATTGAGATTTTAAAAGTGAATTAACGTTAGACAAATTTTTGTTTAAAGATAGAGCAGTTGAATATTGATTACTTAATTTTGAATATTGTTTTTCAAAATTTTCAGTATCAAAAGTGTAACTTCTTTTTTCAGCTACCAAATCTCCAGCAGTATTTTTATATACCTTGATGGTATCTTGTGCTGCTAATAGGTTATTATAATTGGTAGTTGCGGTTGTATTCGCGGCTACTAATTGTTGTTTCAAATTTGAATTTGAATTACACTCTCTTAGAAATAGTAGAATAAAAAGAGCTACTACTACAAAAATAATTGTGTTTCGTGTAAGATTTAAATTTAACATAGATTAAAGAATTAAGATATTGATGCATTATTGCCAGCAGAACCATTATGCCCTGTTAAAATTAATGTATATGAATAAGTTCCATTTGAAGATATATCAAGGGTTTGCGTATCTGTTAAATATCCGTCTGCATATCCATTCACCTGTCCAATTCCACTTATATTTAATTGTGAACTTGTCCAATGTCCAGAACTTGCACCACCAAACGTTTTTAATGTTATTGTTACTGGAGCATTTTGTACATTGATAACTCCACCGACGTTTGTATTATCTAGATCAACATATGTTGGACCTAAAATAGTATATGGAGCAGCTACAATTAATGATATTGCATTTGATTGGAAATATACTCCGTATGATGGAGGTACTGCACTATTGTCTTGCAATCTAATCAATACTCTGTATAAATAAGTTCCTACTGCTGATTCATTTGCATCATACGTTGCACCCGTTGCCCCTACAACATTACTCCATGTTGTTCCACCGTCTGCACTTCTTTCCCATTGATATGATGGACCAGCATCGTATCCTACGGGTAATAATGTTTTAGATGCGTACATCGTAATTGTTGTGTTCGCTGAAGTCGTATATGTATGAACACCAGATCCAACGTTATCAAATTCTGCAACCGCATTTACACATGTCATTGCATTTGTTCCCTCTAATGTACCAATTGGATTTCCAATCAATACTCCAGAAGTAACGTATCTGATATATCCATTGATTGCATAATATCCTGAAGATACTTTATTTGTTGTACCTGTATAATAAACATATACCGTAGAACCAGTTTCAGAAAATGCAAGTGTATCATCTCTCCATGCCGTTGGGAACGTTGAATTATTGTAAGCTTGCCATGCTGCAAATGTTGAATTCGTAGAAGGTATTACAATGTCATATCCAGCAGGTGTACCACTACAAGAATCAGTTGTATTATTAGTATTATTTAAAAGCGTTATATTTGTGAATGTTACATTAGATCCTGATCCTCCTTGGTTTCCAGCATCTTCCCAATATAAATTATCAGCTCCTAAATAAACAATGTACACCATTTTGTATAGGTTGTATTGCGTTCCACTTCCAGCAGTGTAGATATTATCTGTTGCGGTATTTAGCGTTGTTGTTATTGTATATGTAGGAGAAGCGTAAGCTGCAGCCATCGATGTATCTGAACCTCCTGGTATTGCAATGATGCTATTTGTTACCGATGCAGCTCCTTGACCGGATCCCGCAGGTCTATTTGTGTTATTATCAATTGTATAACTAAATGAACAAAGATCTACCGTTGAAAATGAAGTAGCACCATTCTCCCATGTTTTACCATTTGAAAGATACCATCCTGCATAGTTTCCAATACCTCTACCATACGCAACTTCTAATACATCAGAATCTGATGGTAATGTAACGCTTTGCGCAAAATTACTAGTGTTTGTAAAAACAGATGTTAAGATTGGAATGATTGTACCAATTGGAACTGAACCTCCTAAATCTGAAACTGATTTCCAAGCTACGGTACCATTTGTATCAGTACTAGCTAGAATTTGTCCAGAAGCAGGTGATCCAACATTAACTTTTAAGTAGTTATTTATTGTTGCTCCTGCATTAAAGATTGCTGGTGTATTTGCAAGTAATTGACTTGCATTTATGGTAACGATGTCATTGGTACCATCAGAAAAAATATATTTAGATGCATTCTTTTTAGAAAGAGTTGCTATTGTTGTATTATCAAATCCTTCTGTTTTTGTAACTACATTTCCGGAACCAAGTTCAATTCTTAAGAAGCTAGTTGCTGCGGTAACTGCATTTACGCTGTCATCAGTCATTTGTATGTTATCGATATAAACATTAGACTTTTTATTTACCAACATCGCCGTATCAGAAATCACATCTCCATAAATAGGATCAGTTGAATCAACACCAATCATAATGGTCGGTGGATTTATCTTTCCGCTTACCTGGATCGGTACTAAAGTATCATTGTTACTTCCAATATTTGAATTCCAATATTCTGAACCGATTGCACCTTGAGCACCTTGAGGTCCTGTTGAACCTTGAGCTCCCTGTGGACCGGTATCACCAGTCAAACCATCAAAACCCTGAGCACCTTGAGCGCCTTGGGATCCGATTGGTCCACCGCCATTCACCAAAATTTGGTCAAAATTATAATTAATCTTGTCCAACTTTTGCTGATCAGAATCGGTATTTAATATTTCTTTAAGATTGTCAATCATGTTTGTATATCTTTTTCTATATAGCTATGTATCTATTTTAATTATGTGCAAGTATTTTTGATGCCTAATATTCCATTGCTTATTGAAAACCTATTATACACTGTTCCTTCAATATCTACTACCCAATCGCTATAGTAATATCCTTGTGTTATTTGCAACATTGCTTCTGTTCCTTCGGCAGTAGAATCACTATTTGAATTTATATATGCAGTTAGTGTTGAATCTGCTGTATTTTCTAAATTACCCAATAGTGTATAAACAAACATTTGAGTTCCAAAACCCAAACATGCATTTGATGCCGTTGCGGATTGTACACATGTAAATCCTGTGACCGGTGCATCTGGTACACCTCTATTTGCATTCATTATTATGGTTCCATCTATATTTGTTCCATCAAATGAATTTAATCCATTATCCCAGAATCTTAATAGTGTACCGACTCTGTACCAACCTGTCGGTGCTGGAATTGTTCCTTGTGCATTTGTAAATAATTTGGTAGCACTAATTAAATTTGAATTATCACCATATAAAGTAACATTAAATCCAGTTGGAGGATTTCCATTTGAATAATTTAGATCAAAAATAACTGCGCTATACATCGCATTTAATATCTGAGATGTTGTTGGACATGATCCAACGTAATTTGAACCATTAAACGCAGGAGAAACCCAATATCTAACCACTCCGCCGTAACTGTAAAAACCAGATGTTGCGAGGGTTACTCCATCAATATTATAAAGATGCAGACCAATAAGATTGTTACTTAAATTCGTCCAATCTTCTACAGAAAAATCTGCTTTAAATGTATTTGTTCCAGCTGCGCATGCAGATGCTTGAGAACTTGTATCATAACCTAAATCAATATTATTTAATGTAGGAGGAACATAACTTCCAGTTTCCCATGTAAATCCAGTTTGTCCTAAATAACATATATAGATCAATTTTGTATCTCCATATTCAGTTCCAGTATTCGGAAAATCTATCACTCCTGGTTCTCCAGTGCTTGCAAAATCTACAATTGTCGAAGTGATTGTATATCCACTGGAATACGGCATTGTTAGCGTAACTTCTGCGCCTGCAAGCATTGAAAGATCTGCAGGTCCAAATGTTTGTTCTGTCTGTCCTCCGTCATTTGATGCAATGTTATATTTAAATGCATTTATGTTTGGAAGAGTATAATTAAGAGTTCCAATAGTCCAGGTTTGTCCATTACATGCATACCATCCTTCGAAAAGGGTGTTTGCCATACCGGCTCCGGTTCTATTTTGTAGAATTGGAGTTCCTGTTTGTTGTATTGTCTCGTTTAAATAAAAATTAGTTGAATTAAAATACGAAGGATCGATTCCAATAATTGATCCGATTGGAAACAACGCGATTAAATCTCTTAATCTTGCCCAACTTACGCTCCCACTACTATCTGAAGATCTTACAACATAGTTTGCAACTGGACTCGCTACATTAAATTGAGCACCTATGTGCATCTCTGATCCTGAATTTAAAATTGAATCAACTGAACTTGTTAATCCACCATCAATTTCAATAAAACCAGAATAATTATGTTGCGATGCAGCATCCACCAAAATTCCAGATGCATTTTCATCAAAGCTCTCTTCTAAAACTATTTGTGATCCAACTGAATCATAATAAAAATTATAATGAGATCTATTATCAGAATCTGAAGTTTTTAAAGAAAGGTTATATGTGTTCTTATCAGAAGTATGTAAAGTTTTTAATCTGGTAGTCGGATTGTTATAATCTGCTGATGAGCTTGACACTCCAATTTCAATCGTGGTTGGATTTAACTTTCCAAATTGATTTGTCTTTAGGGTATCATTATCGCTTGTTATAAGTGTATTCTTTAACCAAACCGATTGTCCTTCATCTCCTTGTGGTCCAGCAAATCCATCATCTCCAGGGTCACCTTGCGCTCCGGTTGTTCCTTTGGATCCATCATCTCCAGGGTCACCTTGCGCTCCTTGTGGACCATTTGGTCCTCCATGATTCAATTCAATCTGCTGGAAGTTAGCATTTATTTTTTCAACCTTTTCGGGTGATAAAAATACGCCAGATCCATCGGCATCTGAATTGTATATTTCTGTAATTATTATTGACATGTTAAGAAATTATATTGACTAGGAGCTCAAATTGATAATTATAACCTGGCCTCTTATTATATATTAGTCTAAATCCAAGTCGATCCGTAGGAAATGTCTGAGTCTGATAATTGGTTTGCATTGTATATACTGAGGTATCAATCAATGATGGATTATCAACACTTAAAAATTCTGTTGAAATATCTTTACCCTCTCTGGCATATACAACAATGCTGCCTAAATTAAATCTTGGTACAATATTATTATCAGTATAAACTATAAGATCATCCAGGGTTGTCGTTACATCACCGTATGAATGATTAGCACTAACATAGTCATCGAATTTATATTTAATACCATCTGCTAATAATTTAGCAAACATAGATTTTTTAATGTAAACGTCGGCATATACTTTGTCCGTATCTTCGAACCAAACTATCGAACTGGTTTCTGAATCATTTGTTCTAATCGTATTCATTTGATCCAATGAACTAACGTTCATCGAAGTAAAATTAGTTATTTGATATTGACTTTCAACCTTCATTATCGTCGATGCCAAGAACGCTGTCTTTTCAATAGGACTTAGGGTTCCATATGCCGTCGAAGAAATATTATTCGGAGAAGCTTTTGTAAAATATGTTGGAGAATACTTAGATTCTAAAACATTCATCGTTTTCTTATCAATCGCGATCTCACCAATTTTTGGATATAGAGGTAATTTATCAGATGATGTTGACAATTTCAATGTAGAATCAGGTGCCTCTGGATTTACTTTATGGAAATAATAGTTATATAATAGACCAAATCCATTTTCATTTGTAGAAATATAGGTATCAAATGCGATTCCTAATCTATTAAATTTATCGTAGATTAATTTCTTTCTATAATCTACCGATCCGCTAGTATCATAAGCCTTGTATTCTGTAAAAATATCTGTGAATGCAACAACATCTTTTACCAATGGGTTATATAAACCATTCATTCTTCGCATCGCCGTAAAATATGGATCACTTCTTTCAGTAATAATCTTACCGACATCCTGTGATGTAATTTTGTATGAATTAGGTTTATCTGAATCCACAGAAGGTTCAATGTAAGAAGCCTTTGCAAATGCAGTACCATTATCGATTTCTAATACAAAATTATTTACTGATTCTGTTCCATCAGCGCTAATTGTTGTATAATTAATATTTGTTGAAAATTGATTAAATAAATTTGCAAAGCTCGATGCCTGTAAAGATTCTAATATAGATTTAAATGCATTATAACCTCCACCGATGTAGGTGTATGGTATTACGCTCTGTTCATTAATAGAAATACCTGCAACACCAGTCCATTCTGTACCTAATGCTCCATTTGCCCATACTCTAGGATATCCATCTACAATAATTGATGAATCATTAGAAACACTTAGAACTTTTAATGCATATTGATCTGAACCATTTAATGGCCAGTTAAAAACCAAATATGAATATCCTCCACTTTCGGTAAGAGTTAATTGACTTTCAAATTTAGTTTGATTTCCCAAATTATCTGGAATTCCATTTACGGTTACTGGACCATTTGTCCATGCTGCATGTTTTAAATCTAATGTGCCACTCATTGCAGAATTATTGTAAGTTCCATTTAATTTAGAGTGTACCAATTCATACAGAACCTTTCTAGTCAATTCGTTTACATCATTTGGATTTAATTGTAAGTTAATATAGATACAAATAAAATCAAATGCATCATTTTTAATAACATCAATAGAATATTCGTTTGATGTCGCATCTGTTAAATTAATTACTGAACCAAATTTATAATCATTCACTAATGTATTACTAATAAATTCAGTAGGATTAACCTTATTGAATTCCTTTCTTGCCTTGTAAGTATATCTTAAACCTCTAAATACTGTCGATGCAAATTTATATTGAGATCCTTTATCGAAGTTAGAGTACAACTTTTTAGATCTATCTTTTACAAAAGAAATTTGATCTTTTAAAAATAAATCATTTATTGAAAAACCTGGATTTGATCCAGAAAAGCTTAATATTGATGCTCCATCTACTGTTGAAATATTTCCAGCACTTGGAAGCGTTATAATTGCACCATCTAATCTAACTACCGTAGTCGAAGACGTTAAAATAGTTGAAGAAACGATATCACTAAAATAAATTAAGGTAACTGATCCAGTTGTTATTTTTGTAACTGAAACTGTATCTCTAAATGCTCCATCCCAAATAAAATATTTGCTAAAGTAATCATTTGTATAACTTTTTAAATTTGCAACATTTAATTCTGGATTATTTGAATTCAATAGAATAGAATCATATCCAATATAACTATCCAACTCATTAATATTTGAATCTGTATCTTTAAAAATAGTAGGGATTCCATAGATATGAAAGTGTTCCATGCTATAGTCTAATGGATTTCTAGATTTTCCGCTCTGAATATCAGGAGATATATTGTCAGTTCCAAATGCCTCATTAACATTTAAAAGATATGGTTTCATCCTTGCATTAAATGCATCCTTAAGAGCAAACTTATTTATTGTAGGAACCATCCTACTTAAAATTGCAGTTTCTTTTAATTCATTTTCATAAAGTCTATCATATTCAGAATCTGCAGTTACATCTTTAATAATTAAAGTAGCATCCTGGGATAGATCAGTTATTGTTGATCTTCTATTAACTATTTCCGGTTGCAAAACTGAATACAGTGTTGGAAAATATGAAGATGCTTCCTCTGTAAAATTAGAGCTACATGCGCCCGCATAATTATTATAATAAGAAGAACTTAATAAAAGGTCCTCAAACGATAATTCACCTAAATTAGAATTAGAAGTGTCATAAAAATCAAAGTCAAAGTCTTTAATTGCATATGCACTAAATTTACCGTATGTCGTAAAAGATTCAGCGTATACGTTTAATACTTTAGATTTCGGTACATCTATTACATTTTCTAAAATGATTCTGCTCGTAGCAGTTAAAAATGGATCAGCAATAATTTGAGTAATTTTAGAGAATGTATTTGAAGTAGAACTCATTAAGAATTCACCAACAGCAACAGTTCCTTTGTTTTGATTCTTTACCAAAACTGCTCTATTTTGTATTGCTCCTCCGGTTGGAGTCCATATAGTCCATTGAGTAAAATCAGTATGCGATCCTACTGGAAGTATTGAATTTGTTAAACCAATATTATTCTGTAGACCTACATTTATTTGAATGAAATCAGAAATATTACCATTTAAAATACCTAATGCGGTCAATTTTCTATTATTTCCAACTCCATAATCTTGTAAAATTATTCTATCTCCGATCTGTTGAACCGTATAAGGAAGCTCTGATAGATTAATTGATCCAGCTAGGGCACTTGCAATATCACTCGGTGTACCGTGGATTGAGTAGGTATTCTCAGTAAATTTGCCAATTGGTAAATTAGCTATTGCAGTAAACTCAAATCCGTGCAACTTATAATCAAAGCCTTTCAATTCTGATTTGGGTGCAATAAATATTTTATCACCATCGTGTGGAGTGTCGATTATTTGAAGATCGATAAAATCATTTAGGTTAACTCCAAACTCTTCAATTTGAATCGAAGATTGTTTAACCATATCCGTAAATTCATTAAGACTTGCTCCATTTAATGAAACCGGTAGATATTGAGTATTATTAAATCCAACACCATTTCTGATATGAAAGAAATTACCAACTCCAGATTTTACCCAGTTTAGGGTTGGAATTGATAAATCACTTTGATTCAAGAACATATCTTGATGAGTCAAACCATTTGATAAAGGATATAAAGTAGAAACCGAATCAGCCTCAATCTTTAAGATTTCAGTTGAATCATTTTTAACCAGATCGTATGTTGTAAATTGTCCTTCTTGGATTGCATCAACATATAAACCAAAATATCTATAAATCTTATAGGTTTCTGCAGTTGGATCATTGAATAAAAATTCAAGATTTAATATGTTTGCAACTGCGATATCATTTCTTTGAAAACCAGAAGTTAAAAGATTATTATTTAAGATTTCTATCTTATCAACGATAAGATCTTTATTCGTGTATTCATTTCTATTAACAAAACCACCCTTTGCCGTATCGATACCGCTAAAAATAGTAGGTTGCGATGGATCAAAGTTCTGTGTTATTGCAGCATCTGGAAAATTAGAATCATTTATATGAGTACTAATATATTTACCAATTCCAGTTTTTGTAGTTAAATCAAATGAAGTAACGATCGTAGCCTTGCTTAACAATTCCATCACTCTTGTGTTTTGTGATGATATTGTCGTATCCATTTGTTTAGAGTAGTCAACATCTTCAACTCTATAAATTACAAAGTAAGAAGGTGTATTCTTTTCCAACCAAATAGGAGCAAAGAATCTATATTGTTCTAAATAAAATTTTGAAGTATTAAAGAAGGCACCGTACTGATATTGAGATTCATATTGCTTTGCATAATCTCCATAAACACTCAGATCAGAATCTTCTCTTAAAACATCGTATTTAATAGAATTCGGAGCAGTAGAATAGAATGCAGAAAGATCTTGCGAGTATGATCCTCCAGAATTGATTGGAAACTTTTTAAATGCAGAATTTGAGAGAGTACTATTCGCGTCAATTGAATCCATATAAATGGATCCAGTAGAGTCAACTACTAATTTTACGTTCGTAGTTAATACGGGATTGGTTCTTAATAAACCAAATGATAGAGCGTCTAGATTATTCTCAGACGCATCAAAGTTTGTTGTTATACTCATCAGTTTTCCTTCTATTCGTTGTTAATTATATATCAAGAAATGAAGGAGACGTCTGGGTTATCTCAGTACTGACATTTCACCTGGTGTTGAAAAGTCATTAGAATCAGCAAACTGACCGGTATTCTTATTGTGGGAAACTAATCCTTCAACAACATACGTATGTGCATTTCCAATTTCAAGTTTAACTATTTCTGCGTTACCAACCGCCTGTTTGTATGTGATTGTAACAATTCCATTTTCTGATTGGATCTTATCTCCAACGTGTAGATCTGAGATCGAAACGTATTCTCCAGCTTCAGTTAAGAATTTATGTGAATTAGAAACTGTAACATTGCTTCCACCTGCGCTAACTAATACGATTGGTTGAATTCCTCTCGATGTATTAATCAATGGATATGTTCCCCATACTCCTGTTAATTCGTGTTTAGTGTAAACTAGATCACCAATCTTTAAGTCTCCTGCTGGTACTAAGGTATTAGATCCAGTTAAGATTCTCATGTTTGGTGTAGGACAACCTCCTCCGCCTGAAGAAGGTGCATTGTAGTTATTTAACATTGCACTCGTTACGTTTGTAGAAGAAGAACCCTCTTGTTTGTATTTCGCGTAAACTTCGACGTCAAACTGGAATGAATTTCCAGCAGCATCTAAAATATCGATACCTATCTTTTTAGAATAAGTGATGTTTGTTAAAGTATTGCTATAGATACCACCAATTCTACCAGTGTTATTTGCAGCAGTTGCAGTTGTTGAAACTGTACTGTCAGCTATACCATAGTAATCAGTCATTCTATATTGGAAGATCAAATCTACTGAAACCGCATTTGTGGCTCCAGATGCTATTGTTGTTACACCAAATTTATTATCTGCATCTACGATAAGACTTGTCTTTTGTAGAGGTGCAACATATAAATAGGCTCCACATGATTGACCACCTAATAGATATTGATCATTTGCATCGAATGCCATTTTCAAAGTTCTATGAACTGTGTTATTCGCATCATTTACCCATGTTGTATATTTGTATGGATTTTGGAATCCGCCATCTGCCATGTTTGCTCTTCTTGGTGCATTTTTAGACATTGCAACCATACCAGCACCTTGGATTTGCAATGGAGTGATCGCTCCATTTGACAAGATTGGATGGTCTTTATGAATGAAGATACCATTGTCATATGCAGAACTTGATATTGGATTTGTAGCTCCTGCAAGATCAATTATCGTTATTGCTGGTGTAGTACTATTAAATGAACCTGTCCAAATAAATGCATTTGCTAATACAGTTGGATCAGTAGGTGCATCAAATGGTGTACTTGAAGCCGCAGAATAATTTCTTTCTTTGCTAGTTGGATCGATTGTAACACCAGTAAAGATGTTTGAAAGACCATACTCATAATCATCAATACCAGTTGTTATTGATAAATCTGGCGCAGTTAAAGAATAAAGATCAGTATCATTCGCTAGATTTCTGAATCTAGAGTTAACGAACTGTCCTCTTAATTGTCCTGACTGTAATGGTATTTGATTGAAGAAGATATTTGCTGAAATATCTGCTGCTGCCAAATTTTGATATAATAAAGGTACTAAATCATAGTTACCTTCAGTTGTATAATATGTGTTTGTTGCAACCGCAGAATCAGGTGTTGTAGTTCCATTTGCAGAAACTCCTAACGTTGCAGATTTACCTGAGTTATAAATAGGTTGAGTTCTATCACCTAGAATTCTTGCAACTAATTCTAAATTGGTTGCTTTAGTGTTTGCTAACTTTAATTTAAAACTCTTTGTAACAATTGCACCTTTTCTATTTGTTTGACTTGTAATCTCATCAACATAGTAACCTGCAAATAACTGAACTGACGTATTATTAGATACTACAGTTTGAGTTCCATTTTGATCTTCAAGGTATACTGAAAGTTCTCCAAGAGTACCAGCGATTTGAGCAGTTAGTGTTTGAATTTGATTTTGTAATTCAATCAACTTATCAAATACTGAAACTGGATTTTGATTTGCATCTAAGAATCCTGAAGCTATTGAGGTACCGATGTGCGCAAAATATTTAGAGTTTGCAGTAAATGAATCACCAATGTGTGTATAAACTCCACCAGTTGTTAGATCCTGATCAACTTGAACC
>Ga0214236_1000191_pt1 | contig 26222 bp, 29 predicted proteins | sample TroBogypolimnion_11_FD_153074 | JGI IMG/M metagenome (GOLD analysis project Ga0214236, IMG submission 153074) | Freshwater microbial communities from Trout Bog Lake, WI - 28JUL2008 hypolimnion | ecosystem: Environmental > Aquatic > Freshwater > Lake > Hypolimnion/Profundal zone | place: Trout...
TTGGATGTGGACATACAATCATGAAAGACCGAACATGGGCTTAGGTGGAATTACGCCAAAGCAAAAACTAGCACTTGCAGTACCAGCTTCTACTTTTAGCTTAAGTTAAAAATGGGGGGATTACCCTCAAGTAATGCTAATTTTTTTAAAATTCTAAAAAATCCTAATCTAGCTCAAGGCTGGATTGTAGGTCTTGCAACCGCTTTACTTTTAGTCACTCTATTGACCCCTTTTCTCAGAGAAAGGTTCCACTTTTCCGAGCTCACTACTGGCGGAGCCGCTTTGATTCTTTTTTCTGTCGCATTGGGGCTGCTTTGGCACGAGACAATTAAGACCATTTATCGCAGTAGAAAGGTTCTATCCTGAACCGCTAGATGCTCTGTGAGTCTTTTCAAAAGACTCTAACCCCCTTGAATTAACCCATTGCAGTCTGAATGATTTATTGGGTTCAGGCAGGCCGAGAAGTGAGCTACACGCTATAAATCATCAAGGCAGCGATTGAAGGACCTCAATTACGCTTGATAATTGGGGGGATAAGGAGCTAGATCACTCAAATAAGCTCACAATATTTTTGTAAGCCCAATCTACTAAATCTTTATTTCCATCCCTATTTAATTCGCCTACCAAACCTCCATCAAGCGTAACAACACCCTTTTCATCCACCGTGAATGGCAAATTGGTAGATAGGCAACCCCCTCCCCTGTATACAAGTTATAGATTATGTCGAGCAGTCTTACGGAGTTCTCGGTGTGCTTATCGGTCATTAATCGTCTTTATTTTATAATTTTTATAACATAAAAATAGTATATTACAGGCATAAATAGATCAAGGAGACAAAAATCAATATCAATAAAAAGCTATTGGCTTACCTAAAATATCTAAAAAAAGAAGCCGCCATAAATGAGTTTTATGGCTTAGACCCTGTTCAAATTAAGGTTTTGAATGCTGTTGTCTTTGCTTTAAGCCTCAAAAATGATGGCAAAGTTGGAGACTTGCTTCTCCTTTCTGATATCGCTTCGCCAGCAACCATTCATGCTGCTCTCAAAAAATTAGCAGCCAAAGAATTGATTACCTACAGAAAATCAGCTGAAAGCAGAGCAAAGTATGTCGAGCTTACTGAGGCCGGGCTGCAGCGCTTTAACGATTTAGCCAAAGCCATGTCAACCAAATAAATTACCCTGATCCTCAAGCTAAAGCTAACCTGCTGGTAATTGCTGGGAGTGCGAGCGGTATTACTTTGTAATATCCGGCTCATAAAGATGAAATTGGTTGCCACCAGCATTTTTAGCTTTATACATGGCTTCATCAGCCTGCTCAAGTAATTCTTTTGCACTTACCTGGTTGTCTGAAAATAACACTACGCCAACACTAGCAGAACAATGGCACAGACTAGTGTCCTCCAATTGACAGGGTTTATGTGATGACTCAGATAAACAAACTTGTGTGGAGAGCTTTTTGACTATTTTATCGGCCAGTTTTAAAACCTCTGGTTTAGCAATCTTAATATCGGGGCTAAGCTCATTAATCAAAATGACAAACTCATCACCCCCTAATCGTGCAACCGTATCCTCCGACCTTACTGAAGCAGTTAAACCCTTAGCAACATTTTGTAACCTCAAATCCCCCACGAGATGGCCAAAATTATCGTTTAATCTCTTGAAGTGATCTAAGTCAATAAAAAATAGGGCTGCATGTTGTTTGCTACGATTGGTTTTCAAAATAATCTGTCGCAACCTATCTTCAAACAATCGACGGGTTGAGAGTTGAGTTAAAGGATCCTTAAAGGCTACCTCACGCAACTCATCTACGGCAGCTTTAGATTCAGAGATATCCCTAATAGCGCCCTGCACAATCCTCTTACCATTTTGCTCAAAAGCTACTAGCACAATCTCAGTTGGGAATGGCGTGCCATCAAGCCTGCAATGCGTCCACTCAAATAAATGGCTCCCATTCTTAAGTGCTATAGCAATATTCTCAGCCGCCCCCTCCATAGAGTCCCTACCATCGGGCTGTAAAGGCGGTGAAAATTTCTTGAGGAAGTTACCATCGAGAATATCATTTCGATTCTTGCAACCAAATATTTTTACAGCAGCGGGATTGCAATCGACAAATGTCTGATCATCAAGCAATATGACAGCATCAGGATGGCGCTCAAAAAGAATTTTAAATTGATTGATTATTTTATCCAAAGACAGTATTGCTAAGGTTCTTTGGGTGGTGTTCGTCATTACATGGAAATAAATTGATGAATTAGTATTTTCATCAAAAATCTTAAATTCATAAGATAAAAATGTTTTATCCCCAGCGGTAAATTTATCGCTACTTGCCTGGGCCCCATGCTCATGAATTTTTAATTTACAGTTTGGCTGTGGTCCCAAACCCTTTGGAAAAACCTCCCAATATAACTTTCCAAGAGCCGTATCTTTTGTAACTCCAGCCTCTTTACAATAAGCATGGTTTACAAAAATAAGTTTAAATTGAGAGTCGTGCAAAAAAGCCGGTACATCCATTCCCTCAAATATCTGCATGAGATAGTTTGCGTTAGTTGACATACCTTTTCGCCTTCTTTGGCTTAAATACTAATATTATTATTTATATAATTAATAATATAGAAATATTTACCCTAATATAAATTCGAATATTCCGAGTAAATATTGCATTGCAATAAAACCCCACGTACCGTGAGACTCATTCAACACACTCTCTATTTATGAGAAATATAGAGGCAGACCGGGATGGTTGTAGTCACCACCCCTAAGGTCTTTGCATCCCGCCTGACGAACAGGGAAATTACATCACTGAAAATTACTTTGGTCTATCCAACTTAAATAATTGTTCTGCACCGATAGAAAAATAATCTCCAGCACCGCCACCTCTTAGGACATGGCCCACTTCAGCCGTTTGATAGATGCCATCTTTTAAACAAGCCTGGTCAATGTGAATCTGAATAACCTCTCCCAGGACCAGCCAAGTTTCCACCTTAACCCCAGAAACTGTTTTGAGCTGAATAATTTCAGTGCATTTACATTCAAAAGCTACTTTTGCCTCAAGGACCCTGGGTGGAGTAACCAGAGTGGACTTTGCCCGGGAAAGTCCGGCTACCTCAAACTCACTAAGCTCTGGCGGACATGCGATACAAGATTGGTTCATCGCCCCAACCAAATCCTTGGTTACCAAGTTCCAAACAAATTCACCCGTATCTTCTATATTTTTTACCGTGTCCTTATATCCAATACTAGAAAAACCAATGATTGGAGGCACGTAATTAAAAGCATTGAAAAAACTGTAAGGGGCTAGGTTGTCAACGCCTGAACTACTTTGGGTAGAAATCCAGCCAATAGGGCGAGGCCCAACGATTGAATTAAAGGGATCATGAGGTAGCCCATGACCATTTGAAGGTTGATACGAATAGTATTTACTCAAAATTTAACTTTATTATTGATTTTCAATTAGCGGCTTTATTTTCAGCTAAAACTGGTCACTTTAATTACTGAATCGTTTTTCTACCCTGGCTTTGACCATTCTGGTCGTAATAGTTGATCGTATTGCCATTTTGCACAGCCCTACCCTGACTTTGGCCATTCTGGTTATAGAAATTGGTTGTGTTGCCATCTTGAACCGCTCTTCCCTGGCCTTGACCGTTCTGATTGTAGTAATTGGTTGTATTGCCTTGTTGAACTGCCCTACCCTCGCTTTGGCCATTCTGATTGTAGTAATTTGTTGAACCGCCATTGTCTACGGCTCGACCCTGGCCTTGGCCGTTCTGATTGTAGTAATTGGTTGTATTGCCATTCTGTACAGCTCGACCCTGGCTTTGACCATTCTGGTTGTAGTAATTACTGTTGTTCTGAGCGCTTGCAGAAGCAGCCAATGTAAATACCGTTAATGCAATTAAAGTTTTTTTCACTGGACTACCCCGTTTTTTGTTGAGAAAGATTTAAAAGAAAACCGCCACCCATCTTTACTCTAGCTGAGAAAATGCAATATTCCCAGATAAAGCATTGAATTTATCCGGGCTAAAGGGACTTAAAATCTTATCTTACGAGATTAATCCTACTTTACAGAAATGCTGCATGACATTCCCGACACCAGCTGAACGTTTGTCGGCACTGAATCAAGAGCAATTCGGACTGGTATCCTTTGAGCTAATCTTACCCAGCTAAAACTCGGGTTCACGTCTGCCAGTAGAGATTTACTTGATGGATTGTCTCGATCTGTAATGCCTCGGGCAATACTCTCGACCTTACCTTTTAAAACAATATTTGACCCCATCAGGGTAACCTCAGCAGGGCTTCCAATATGAATGCCGTGCAAACGGTTTTCCTCAAAATAACCATATACCCAAAAAGAGTCTTTCGATACCAAAGCCATGCGGGCTTGTCCAGGCTGAATAAACTCCCCCACATAAACGTCTAAGTTGGTAACCCATCCATCTTCCGTCGCCCGAACTTCTGTGCGCTCTAAATTGGTACGCGCTAAATCCCGGAATGCCATTGCCTCATCCAATTTAGCGTCAGCTAAAGTCTCTTCTAATTTCGAATCCTCTCGAGTCTCCCTTGAAATCACTTGATCATCAAGATTGACTCGTCGCTTCGCTTGTTGGCGACGCATATCTAAATCGGCTCGCCGTTGCAAGACTAATGACTCAGCCTCGCTTAATTTTTGTTTGTATCTCAAAGGATCTATAACAAAGAGTAAATCCCCTTTGTGAACCAATTGATTGTCAGTCACTAGCACTTGAGTTACCAAACCATCAACATCAGGAGCGATCAAGACTACGTCAGCTCGAACCCGCCCATCTCTCGTCCAAGGGCCATTCATATAATGCCCCCATAACAAAGAGGCGCAAACAATTGCCAACAAGGAAACTCCAAGCGTAATCAATATGCGCGAGGACCCCTTTGCTCTTTTAATGACACTGAAAAAATTGTCTCTAGTAAACATAAAAAATTAATCCACTTACTGAAAATATGCACATAAAAATAGCGACCCTAAACAGCCCCGGATGCCAAACCTGGCTATAAATACCCTTTCGCGCGAAAAAAGCATCCACGATCAAATGCATCAAGCCAGAAACAATAAAAATTACCAACAAGAACGGGAGCTCTACACCCCAAAGCACCACATCAGGCATTAAATGCTTCCTCCATGACTAAGCAGAATTGGATTTTGTAGGGCGCTTCGTAAAAGATGTAAACGAGAAAGCAACTCCCTCTTGGAAAAAGACTCAAGATGGGTTTGGATTTTTAAATTTCCAGAGGAGATTTCATCAATTGCAAATTCAACAGCGCTAAACGCATCTTTATAACTAGCATTTGATGGCTTCTCAAATAAACTCTTTAGGCCATGAAAAATATTTAAAAATGATTCTGACTGATGGGCGCCCTCTGATTGGAAGAATACTTTTAGATCAATCGTCGCCCTCCCGATTTCAAGAACCGACAACATCCAATCAAAAACCCAAGCATCACTTTCATTAGCCAACCGGCCTTGAGATGCTATTTTTTGTATGAGATCACGACTGGAACTCTCCAGCCTTTCTCGACTTAGCTTGGAGTTTTTAGTGCAAATGTCCGCGATTTGTAGTCGTAGATTGGCAACGATGCGTCGCCTGCCCCAGCCACCCATATTGGGATCAATCAATATATAAAAAATTCCCGCAGTGGCAAACCCAATAAAGTCCGCAATAAACAATTCCAACTGTGTCGGAAAGTCAATGACAAAACTTTGCTCAAGGCTAGTGTGCAAAATAAATGAAATATAAAGGCCCGCGCCAATAGCAGCCCATTTTGGAGAATTGGCCAGATAAGCCATCAGGGCCAACGGCGGAATGAGGATAAGAGATAAACCGATCCAATCCGATGCCAACGGAATAAGCAAAAAGTTCCATAACAACCAAATAGGCAATGCAATCAGCCATCCAATCAATACATGCTTAATAAATGCTACAGGCGAGGGCAAAGAAGCAAATAGCGTTCCAGCAGCTACTCCATTTAATATGGGCTCATAACCTAGCGTCCAACCGGTAGCTACCCAAAATGCCGCAAGTGTAGTTAAGACCGCAACCCCCCTAGCTACCGCTACCAACACTAAAGCTGGATCAGTCCGAGTTGAAAATCTCAAGCTTTTCTGATCCATATCCAAATAGTCAAGCCCAACATCATCTTGCCCTTGTATAGATGGCACTTCTTTTGCCTTGATAAGCTTTAACTGCAAAGCGCAATAAGCTTCAAAATCTTGCGCAACACTTTCAAGCAATTCATACCCTGTCTCAAGATCTAATGCATCACCTCTGGAGAGTTCACGAGATTGATCCATTAAGGCGCTGGCGCTGCCCATTGGAAACGGCTCTTTACGGAGCCATTCTTGCAATTGCACCAGAACCACCTCAATATCATTCTTCCTCATGAAGGATGGCGTAATTGCTACAGAGAACTCGTCATACAAGGTAATTAACCTTGAAAAAACTAAGTTATTACCTTGCGTATGAATCCGCCTTAACAACTGATTTAATGCATGAAGCGAGGTAGCTAAACTCATAAAGTCATGATTTAACATTTTCAAAAGCATGCTGTAACGTCGTAGATTGCTAGTTTCAAAATTCGCATTAACATGCGCTGCCTCAAACCCTAATGCGTCTCCAGAAAATCTCAATAAAGCTTCTTTATTGGATCCGCCGTTTTTTATCAGCATGGGCGACAGCCTGATGTACTCAGAAAACTCTTTAAATCGAGTAAGCAACTTCTGACCTATAACGTCTGCCATTCTTTGTGGAAAAAGGATGTCGCTAACAAAAGCCGCACAAAGCACGCCAACAAACATTTCAAGTGCGCGATTCACCGCAACGTCAAAAACGTTTTCCGGAGATCCAGTAATCGGTAGCGCCACAAAACAAACGGTAAATCCAGCCAACACAAACCCATAAGACTGGAAGTTGCGGTAAATAAAAGATCCTGCGGTACAGATTGCAATCCAAATTGCGAAGAAAAAGAAAAACATTTCCGGGGTTTGCGCAAAGGCCCCCATTAAGATAACCGCAACTGTTGCCCCAGCCAATGTTCCCAATAGGCGGAAATAACTTTTTTGAAACACTAAGCCAGTTTGGGTTTGCATTACCAAAAAAACGCAGAAAACTGCCGTTCTGGGTGACCCTAGATTAAACGCCAATGAAAGACACAAAGCCATTAATGCCGCCAAAACAATTTTGGCAATATAAATGGCGTGGCTGTAATAGCTACTTGCGCGATAAAGTTTACGAAATAGGAGTCTTAATCTTCTGCCTTCAAAGAAGTTAGCTCTGCTGCTCTCGTTCAAATTTACGCTCATGAACCATCTACCTGAGGGGCTGGCACTCGAGTTGATTTTGTTGAGGCATCGCCACCTAATGAATACATGAGGCCCGCATATTCATGAAGACGAAATGACTCCAAACGCATTACGCTTTCTTGCTTTTCTAACTCAAACGATTGATTGACAAGCACTTGCTGATATTCACCAAAGCCCGCTTTCCATGCGGCTCTTTTAGCTGCACTCTTTCGTTCAGTGAGTAATAAGGTCTTTCTAGCTAACTGCAATTCTTTCTGATTGCTTTGCAGTTTGACTAAGTTATCCCCAACCTCCTGCAGCGCATCAATCAGGGCCTTGTTATAGCGCTCGACTGATTCATCATATAGCGAGGTTTCAAGCTGAAGACGCCCATTACGCCTGCCACCATCAAATAATGGCAATGAAATAGCAGGACCATAACCGTACACATTCGACTTCCCGCCTAAGAGTTGGTTAAACCCAAAGCCTTGAAATCCAATAAAGCCAAGGATATTGATATTGGGATAAAAATCCGCCTTAGCGGCATCAATACGACTTCCGGCTGACTCTACACGCCAACGACTTGCGGCAACATCAGGCCTGCGTCCAATGAGATCTAAAGGGATATCTGATGGAAGCTCTAAATTTCCCGACAAAGAAAGTTTGGGAGCAGTAATTTGAGCCGCGCCCGCCGATCCAATACCAACCAATGCGGCTAATTGGTTTTTAGCAAGCAACACTGAGGTCTCCATGGCCTCAACACGAGAATCTTTTTGGGTTAATTGGGCTTCAATACCGTCCAAATTATCTCCAGACTCTATTCCCGCATTGACCCGTTTTAACGTGAGCGCATAATTTTGCTTCCAAATCAGCTGATCTTTTTTGGCCATTTCAACCAATTTGCATTGCAAGTCCAGCTGCACATAGGCACGAACAACAGCAGTAATTAGAGCCAGTTGAACTTCTCTGCCCTCTTCTTGAATCGCCTGGGCTTCATTAGCGCTTGCGGAAATAAGGCTTTCTTGTTTACCCCATAAATCAAGGTCATAAGATAAATCCATCGTAGCGAGGTTATTCCAAAAAACACCCCCACCAATGGGCGGAGGAAAGTACCATGTTTTGGAATACAACTCTCTGGAAAAATTAGCCCCTGCATTTAATTCTGGCATGCGTAGGCCATTTTGAATTTGCGTTAAAGCTTTTGCTTGCTCCACTCTAATTTTCGCAATTTTTAAGCTTGGATTGCCTTCTAAAGATTGCTTAATCAGACGATCTAATTGAGGGTCCTCATAGATAGCCCACCAAGCGTCAACTGGCACGACCTTTTCAGTAATGAGTTCGCTAGATGCAATTCCTTGAGGATTTTGGAGCGTTGACTGAGGGTGAATATCACCCATATGAGCACATCCAGCCGCCAAAAAGAGACTCATTGGCACTACCAGGCCCCGAAGAAGATGCTTAACCATTATTTGCATCTAATGACTATATATATGACAAGAGAGCCTGAAAATAGCTTTTTAGAGATAAACTATTCCATTATTGGAACAATTAATCGAAAATTAATCAAAATATGAACCACGACTGGAATAATGCGGAGATCTTTTGCGCAGTTGCAAATGCTAAAAGTTTTACCAAGGCAGCTGATCTCCTAGACATACCAAAATCTACAATCAGCAGATCCGTCGCTCAATTTGAGAATGCCCTGGGCATTCAGTTGCTCGTAAGAAATACCCGGGGGGTCAAATTAAACCCAGCTGGAGAGGAGCTCCTTAATCAACTCTCGCCCATGTTCGAGAGATTGCACGGAATTATTGAGCAATCACTAATACAAAGAGATCACCCCCATGGAGTGCTGAGGATATCGACGCCTTTTGAATTTGGAATATTAAAACTTAATCAAGTGGTCTGTAATTTACTAAATGAACACACTGGACTAGAAGCTGACATCGAGATGTCTACGGAAAGCTACACTTCAAAAGCGGGTGACTTTGATGTCATTTTCAGCCTTCAGGAAGAGTCCCTAGAAGACTCGGATTTTATTGCACGCAAAGTCTTCCCAGTCCCATCTATGCTCTGTGCTTCACCGGAATTCATTAAGAGGATGGGGACACCAACCCACCCAAGCGAACTGAGTACGTGGCCCTGCATCGCTGAATCTAAAAATGCACTCTGGCGATTCTCCTCAAATAACAGCGCGGAAATTATTGAAGTACCGGTCCATGGGCGCTTGAGAACAAGTAACACTCTATGGCGACTTGGCGCTACAGAGCTCGGAGTTGGAATTAGCGTCCTATCGTCACCCCTTTGTCAGGAGGCTTTAAAGTCTGGAAACCTCGTTGAGGTATTGCCAGACTTTATACCGGCACCACGATTGGTTTATGCCTTTATACCCACTAGGAAATTGATGCCATCACGAGTGAGTATTTTTTTAGATGCTTTATCAAAAATGAATAACTCATTAAGCGCAGCAGATAACAAAGTATTTCCCAACATGTAAGCACTGCACTCACTCAGATTGACTTACGAGACTTAACCAAAAACAAAAGCAGATAGCGTTGTTTCCATTACGCGATCAGAAAAGACTTTTTGGCCATTATCTTGAGAGGCCGCACCTGCAACGACCATTAAGGGCAATAGGTGCTCTTCTTGGCGAGGGGGATGGCATTGCCTTGCGAAAGGTGCGCTAGCCCAGTTAGCCAAAGCCTTATTACGCTGGGCTGGTTCAGCCTCAACGGCTTTAGTCAACCAGTTATCGAACTCATCAGAAATGGGTCCAAATTGTGGATTACCATAGCCACGCATATTATGAAAACTCATGCCGCTACCAATAATCAAGACTCCATCATCACGCAATTTCTCCAACGCTTGACCCAGATTCATCTGAGTTTGAGGATCTAAATTGCTATTTAAAGACAATTGAATCACAGGAATATCTGCATCTGGAAACATCAGCATCATCGGGATAAACAACCCGTGATCAAAGCCACGTGAAGGATCGACCTTTGCTGGAATATGTGCAGCCTCCAAAGTTTTCACTATTTCTTGCGCAAGCTTTGGATCGCCTTTTGCTGGATATTTCAACTCATAGGTATGCGCCGGGAATCCGTAGTAATCATAAATAAGCTCAGGATTTTGAGTGCCAGTGACGCTCACAGTAGCCTCCAACCAATGCGCCGAGACTACAACAATGGCACGAGGTTTTTCAGGTAATGTGGATGCCAATCCTTTTAAGAAATTAGCCATCTTGTCCCAAGCATCCGAGGGATTGCATTCCATGAAAAAGCACGGGCCCCCGCCATGAGGAATAAACCAAGTGGGCATACGCACTGAGCTACTGGAGTTTTTTTGAATAGATTGCATCATCATTTTTAGTTAATCGTGTTTTAGAGTATCTGACACCCAAGCCACAAAGTCAGACGCCATTTGCTGCGTAATCTCGTGCTGGGCTTGATAGCGTTTATCTGCAAAAGCTATATCAAGCGCCTTTAACCACTCTGAGCTTTTATCGGCCCAAGCTACTGGCAAAGTACCGTCTTGGGTACCATGCATTATTAAGGCTGACAGATGCTTTAAGTCCTTACCAGCCTTAATGAGCGGCGCAATCTCCGGCAAGATCCGCCCGGAGATAATGGCAAATCCCAGAACCAATTGAGGCTCCGTTAAAGCCAGTCCAGCAGACATAATTCCGCCCTGACTAAAGCCAGCAACAATGGTCTTAGCTGGAGCGATACCTAACCGGGCTTGAAGCTGTGCAATAAAATCCGCTAACAACCGCCGACTAGCTTCAGCAGCCGGAGCATCAATCACTGGCCCGTTGGCTGTAAAGCCCACTCTAAAGGCGCAATAGGCCGAGGGGCCTATAGCAATTGGGGAGCGAACCAGAGCAACATGTAGGTCTTCTGGTAGTTGCGCCGCCAAAGGAGCTAATGCAGTTTCATTGCTACCAACGCCATGCATCAAGATCACCAATCCTTTGGCCACCCCTTTTGCAGGTCGTAGGCGATATTGAAGAGGTAAATCCTCCAAGAGTTCGATCGACATTATCTAATTACAGCTTGTTATGACTGCCGTCACAAAATGCGCCATTGGCGCTGTGCTTGCAACCACAGAGGTAAACGGTTTCGGTCTTTTCAGCCGTAAATTGCACCGGTGTAAATGAAGGGGTTTTATGGCTACCATCACAAAATGGTTGATTCTTGCTTTGGCCACAAGAACACCAGTAATAGCTTTCTCCAGCAGCAACTTCTACGGCATAGGGTGATTTTTGGGCGATTTGGGGTTTCATAGTGATTCCTTTAGTTGGTAAAGATGGATTTAAGTGTTTGGAGTGAGACTTCAATTTCTTTCAATTGGTTTTTTGAGAGCCGATTAAAAGCGATTTCTAAATGCTGCATATGCTGTGGAAATACCTTATCAAATACTTTCTGACCCTTAGTAGTAAGCCTGAGGTTTTGGCTACGGGCATCCTCCGTATTGAGCAAAGCTTCTATAAAACCCTTTTGAACCATGCGCTCAACAACACCGGTTAATGAGCTTTTAGAAATCAGCGTTTTCTCACCCAATTCTTTGTAAGTCATAGGTGGCTGATTAGCCAAGGTAACGATCACATCAAACTGAACCGGGGTGAGACCTAGAGAGCGGACATGCGGAGATGAATAACCCTCAAAGGCTTGATAGGTTCTCGCTAACTCTTTAATGGTAGAAATAAAGTTCATATATGTACTATATTAGTACGTGTACGAACTAATGTCAACTGGCCTACATTTCACTTCATTGAATACTAGGAGTTATCTATGCCCGTCGTTCGCGTAACTTGGTTTGGGGGTAGTTTTTTGGGGATTAATAGAAGCTGAGGTTGGTCTTAATGGCAGCCCAAAGGTAGCTGCTGTAAATAAGCATCACGAATGAATCTACCTAGGCGGGTGGATTGAATTTCTTTGGCGCGCTTCATTCAATGAAGGTGCCCTGTGGCACCTCCAATTGAAGAAAGAATAAGGCAAGATAAAGCGAAGAAGCCAACTACAGATTTGATATTTTTCATGGGAATGTACCTATTCAAGTGACTAAACTAAAACAAGTACTACCAGTTATGCTTTCTATAGAAATCAGATTTAACCTAAAGACCCATTGAAATTACCTACTTTAAGTCTGACTTAAAGCCTGATCGATATCCCAAAGAATATCTTCAAGCGTTTCCAATCCCACCGATAGACGAATTAAATCTGGTGGTACGCCGCAATCAATCTGCTCTTGCTCCGAAAGCTGACGATGCGTGGTGGATGCAGGATGGATAACGAGTGATTTTGCATCGCCAATATTGGCCAAATGGGATAGAAATTGAACGCTTTCTATAAACTTCTTGCCGGCGGCCGCCCCACCTTTTATCCCGAAGGTTAAGACTGCACCAGCCCCTTTGGGTAGATATTTCTGACCAAGCTCATAAGACTGGCTACTCTTTAGCCTGGGATAATTAACCCAAGCTACCTTGTCATGAGCTTCAAGATGCTTTGCTACCGCGAGTGCATTTGAACAATGCCGATCCATCCTCAGTGGCAACGTTTCCACACCCTGCAGTAATAGAAATGCGTTGAAAGGTGAAAGCGTAGGGCCGAATGTACGTAAACCTTCCATGCGGCACTTCATAGTGAACCCAAAATCACCGAAGGTCTCATAAAATCTTACGCCGTGGTATCCCGGGGAGGGTTGAGTCATTGTTGAAAAGTTCCCGTTATCCCAAGGAAATTTTCCTGACTCCACTACAACTCCTCCCATTGTGGTTCCATGCCCACCAAGAAACTTAGTAGCTGAGTGAATAGAGATCGCAGCACCCCATTCAAATGGTCTGCACAAATAGGGGCTAGCGAAAGTATTGTCGATAAAAAGCGGCAACCCAGCCTGGTTCGCAATTTTGCTCACCGCCTCAATATCCAAAATATTTAAAGAGGGATTTCCTAGTGTTTCCGCATACAAAACTTTGGTTTTTGAGGTAATTGCGCGCGCAAAGTTTTCTGGATCGTCCGAATCAACAAAAATGGTGTTGATCCCCAGCTTTCTAAAATTAACATTGAGCTGAGTATGAGTACCGCCATAGAGTGTTTTAGCTGCGACTATCTCATCCCCTGCTTCGCAAATATTGAGCAATGCAATCATTTGCGCTGCCATGCCACTTCCAACTGCAACTGCCGCTCGCCCATTTTCCAACGCCGCTACTCGCTCCTCTAGAACAGCCACAGTGGGGTTAGATAAACGGGTATAGACATTTCCAAATGTCTGTAAGTTAAAAAGGCTTGCTGCCTCCTCTGGAGTATCAAAAACGTATGAAGTAGTCTGATAGATGGGAACAGCGCGACTACCGGTATCAGAATCTGGAATTTGTCCTGAATGTAAGCAAAGGGTATCAAACCCATAAACATGGTCTGTCATGAAATTCTCTTTAAGTAATTAAGGTTTAGGGATTTGCTTGCGAGCCGTAATGATTCGAGTATTCACCCCAAACCAATGCAATCCACCAAAGAGTCTTGCGTACTCGATCTTTACACATCTATTCATCACCACAGTCAGACCTGATTTTTTCGCGAGTTCACTTGCCTCTTCGTTAATCACCCCTATTTGTAGCCATAAATGCTTAGCGCCAATAGCGACCGCCTCTTTGGCAATAGGCAAAGCATCTTCAGATTTTCTAAATACATCGACAATGTCAACCTTACAGGGAATTGAAGCCAAATCTGGATAGCACTTTTCTCCCAATATCTCCTGGTATTTAGGATTAACAGGAATCACTTTATAGCCGTGCTCTTGCATGTATTTAGCCGCGAAATATGAAGGTCTATACCAATCCGCCGATAAACCCACTACTGCAATGGTTTTGCTACTGCTCAATACCCGTTGTAATGTTGCGATATCACTCATATTTTTTATTGACCACACCATGTAGGTATCCGCTTATCAATGAAAGCATCAATACCTTCTTTTGCATCTAGCGTATTGAGATTGCCGACCATGACATCACGAGCATAGTTATACGCCTCACTTAAAGGCATTTCTAGCTGGCGGTAAAAGGCTTCCTTGCCAATAGCCAAGGTCAATGGAGATTTTGAGGCGATTTGCTTAGCCAGAGAAAAAGTTCGCTCTTCCAGACCTTCTAAGGATGTCATCTCATTAACTAACCCAAATCTCACCGCGGTTTTGGCGTCAATCAGATCCCCAGTTAATAGCATTTCCATTGCATGTTTTGGGGAGACATTTCTTGAGAGGGCAACCATTGGGGTTGAGCAAAACAGGCCAATATTCACGCCTGGAGTTGCAAATAGCGAATCCTCTGCAGCAATTGCAAGATCACAACTTGCCACAAGCTGACAGCCAGCAGCGGTAGCCACTCCATGCACTCTTGCAATAATAGGTTTTGGAAGCTTGACAATTTCCTGCATCAATTGGGCGCACTCATTAAATAATTTAGTTGTGTAATCATTCGCATATTCTGCAGATCTAATTTCCTTCAGATCATGGCCAGCACAAAATGCAGGGCCAGCTCCGGCAAGAATCACTACACGTACCTGCTGATCATGTTTAATGTTTTCAAGTTCAGCACGAAGAATGCGTATTAAATCGAGTGAGAGACTATTTCTAGCATTAGGTCGATTTAGGGTAAGTGTAGATATTCCATCTAGATCATTTCTAAGAAGCATTTGCGCATCAGCCATAAAAATCCTTGTTTATATTAGTTTTTACGAAGCATTCCAGTTTCGTCAACCTTACGTAATGCAGCCAGCTCTTGCTCCGTAGGATCTGGCACAACATGAACATTGGGAGATACCTTTAAATCCCATCCCGTATTTAGTCTAATCTCATCCACGCTTGAGAAAGGATAGTATGAATCCAATTCGAACTCTTTGGTATTTGGATCTGGGCGCAAAATACCCAATGTAGTAATAATGGCCGAGGGACCTCCTCCAACAAATCCGTACCGATCTCTAGCATTTCCACCCTCTAAGTAGCCAGGTGAGCTGATATAGGAGACTTTCTCAGAAAATCGCTTTAATTCATGGGTCACCATAATGATTACCCGCCCTGCGCCACTAGCGATATCGTTAGCACCACCCGCTCCAGTGAGACGCTTTTTTGGTGCTGTATAAGTCTCGCCAATTTCACCATTCCAGATGCCAGTGGTATTTACGTTTCCATACTTATCCACTTCTGCAGCGCCAATAATCCCAACGTCACATCGGCCAGAGGCCACTAAACATCCAAGCGCATCTATTGCATTTGTAAAACTGGTGGCATTACTGGAGATGCGGTTACATTCAATCCCCCAAGGTAGGCCTCCTACTGGCGTAGAGCCATACACCCCACCTTCAGTCATAGTGCGCAAAGATGGCGCATGGTGAGCTTGAGCAAAATACCCAGCTAGCATGGATAAGCCAACCCCAAAGATCGCAAGCTCACCATCTTTCAGCTCACGGCCCGTAACAACGGCCATCATTTCTTGGTGTGTATAAGATAAATGAGCACTCATACAGATGCTCCCCGTGATCGTTTCGCTATTTCTTCGGGCGTTTTAATCCATTTTCTAAACGGATCGAGCAGAAAACTGGTTTCAGAATGGGAGAGTTTTTCGATATTTTCTTTGCCAATTAAATCTAAATAACTTTTGATGTCGCTATAGGCGTTTACATAATCACGCACATAGTTCGTAGTTCCCTCTTCGGTTGCAAGAGCTTTATTCATAAGCCTCATATGAGCCTCATCTACATCATAAAGACCAGGAGAGGATTGTGGCCAAGCTGCAAATGGCCAATAAACAACCGCCTCTACAATAACATCGGGAATGCGTACTAAATTGGGGTACTGTCGCATACAGTCAGTATCGACTATGGTGTCTGCAATTAAAATTACCTTTTTAGCTGCGCGTGATAATTCAAACCGACTCCACTCAGTCCCCAACATAATGGCATTGCCTCGCTCATCTGCCATTGATACATGAATAGCTGCTAAATCTGGCTTGAGCGGCTTAAATGCCCCAATTTGGCGACCACTAAAAGGATCGGTTACAGAAGGAATCTTATGTTTTGCTGGGTATTCTTCTGGGGAAAAAGCGCTACGCCACTCAATATCAGAGCCAATATTGACCGTAGCAGGCACGAAGGGCCAGTTCATAGCGCCACCCAATAAACGCAGTGCCATAGCCAGATTAGAGTAGTCCTCCAAAGCAACTTCCCCAGACTCTACCTTGCGACCTAAGCCATTAGCAAAACCAAAAACCTCTAACCCGGAAAATCCACACTCTACTTTTTTAACTGCACCAGCAGCAGCTAATAAATTTAACTGTTGAGAATTACAGTGAAAAATCGCATGAAGATTATTTTTATTTTGACGCAGAATTTCACGCCCAAAAATTACCGCATCCGATCCAATGGGCAAAGCTGCCCCACTGGCATATTCCATGCCATCTATTACATATCGATCAACTGCTTCAGATAAGGAGATTAACTTTGATTGGTCCATACCAAGCTCCCCTCTAGGGAATTGCCTTCGTTTTTTGGGTCGTACAGATGTCACCTGCAATCATGTCCTCAACACCTCGCGGTCCAAGGGAGCTCACTTGAAATGGCTTAATCTCATACTGACCGCTGTTTACATAATTAATCAGCTTTTTAAAGCCCGACAAATCTAGCTTTCCGGTATACCGATAAATAACACCACCTTTATCGTCGTAAAAAACAAAGGAAGGCGAACCATAAACTCTCAAACGTTTTGCCAATGCATTTGGGCTTGTCTCTTTTCCATTGGTATCCACCAGAATGGAGTTTGCCGTGATGTCTAGGCGAACGCTACGAAACTTCTTGTTGAACTGTTCTTGAAATGGCTTATTGGAGAAAACATTTTTCTCCATATATTCACAATTTGGACAATCTGGCATGGTCATTAAGACTACCAAAACCTTACCGTCATCAATAGCAGCCTGATTTTGTGTCTGTAAATTTACTACCGGCTCATCAAATATTTTGGCATGGACAAGCGATACAAATAAACTTAGGAGTAAAAAACTAATACAGCGAATATATTTCATATTTAGCCCTCTATCGCTGCCAGAATAAGGCGCGAGACCTTACAAAATCCAAGGCACTCATAGATAAAAATGTTACAAATCCCACATAAATAATGCCAGCAACCATTTTGGGATAGTCGGCAAAATCTGCGTAGTACTGAACAAATCGACCCAAGCCAGAATTTGCGCCAAATAATTCAGCAACAGTAAGCAAAATGAAGGAGAAGCCGAGGCCTACTGCCATACCCGAAAAAATATGTGGCAATGAGCCAGGAAAGACAACCTTGTAGTGATACTCAAAGCGCGTTAATCCCAATATTTTGGCGTTATCTCGGTATCTACCCTCCAAGGAATTTGCACCTGCTACGGTATTTTGAAATATTGGCCAGAATGCGCCAATAAAAACAACAAAAATTGCGGAAAGTCTAAAGGTAGGCAAAATCGCGATAGCGTAAGGTATATATACAGTAGGAGGGATCGGCGAGGCTACACGAGCAAACGGAATCACTCCTTTTTCTAACGCCTTTGAAGTTCCCACGGTAATGCCAAGAATGATCCCCAATATTGTGGCTAAAAAGAATCCAGGAATGAGGATATAAAAAGAAGAAATCGTGCCCAACCAAAGCTCTGGTAATGCATTCCAAAGCGCCACCGATACCTGGATCGGACTGGGAATAAGCGGATTGTCCCCCAATGGAAAATAGGCTGCAGCAATAAACCAAGATCCCAATAAAAGAATCCAAATCAGCGATCTTTGAATAACGTTAATGAAAAGAACGAGAAACCTTGATTGATGCTCGCGGATAAATTCACCTACTTTTAAGAGAGCACCGTTATTAATAGCCTCTATAGGTGTTGTTGTTTGTAAATTTGACATCTTTTTTTCAATTTATACATTAGCCAGCTGGGTTAATATTTCAGCACTAAGCTTCTCTGAAATACTTTCTCGTAAACCACGAAATTCACCACTCTCAAATACTGCAGAGCGATTTCTATTGCCTGTAATTGGTGTGACAACATCGGCAATCACTCTTCCGGGGCTTGACCCCAAGATAATCGTCCTGTCACCCAGGTATAGAGCCTCATCAATATCGTGCGTTACAAAAATAATGGTTTGCTTTGCGGAAGACTTCTGATGTAAATCAAGAACTAAATCTTGTAAACGGGCCCTATTAACCGTATCTAAAGCTCCAAAAGGCTCGTCCATCAATAGCAAAGGAGAGCCAAGAGCTAACGCTCTGGCAATAGCCGCTCGTTGCCTCATACCGCCAGAGAGCTCAAATGGATATTTTCCAATAGCGTCCTGAAGACCTACTTTGAGCAAATACTCTTCAGCCTCCTTGCGTCGCTCCTTCTTGCTTGCGCCCTTTTTGACTTTGCCTATAGCGAGAGCGATGTTATCAACGACTGAAAACCAAGGGAAAAGCGCATAGTCTTGAAATACTATTCCACGCTCTATCCCAGGCCCTGTAATCTCTTTATCACCCCAGCTAATATTGCCGCTTGTGGGTCTTTGCAATCCTGAAATTAATCGTAGTAACGTAGATTTACCAGAACCACTTGAACCCAGCAATGTTAGGAACTGCCCTGAGGGGACCTTTAAATTAATCCCCTCAAGAATAGGACTTTCATAGTTATATGAAAAATTGACATTTTCTATGCTTAATACGGAACTCATTAAGCATCTTTCTGTTTAAATTCTTTTTGTAATTTTTTCCAATATGGGTCGTTAGGATTTTCCTTAGCCAGCTTATTGAGGGCATTTAAATACACTTTAGCGTCAATACCGTAACCTAAGTCTGGTTGAGTTGTAATGAATTCGCTATTAATCATCACGTCAGAAAAGTGCTTTACGCCCTTAACATTAGGATCCGATGATTGATCGGCGTACTGAGAGTAGTAACCCTTCCACAAAAGCTGTTGATCAAGCTTTACATACTTTGAAATATCAGCAATCGTTGCCTTCTTATTTTCTTGAGCAAATTTCTCGGCCTCTAAGATGGCGCGCATAAATTTCTCCCAAGTCTCTGTATTTTTAAGGCTATTTTCCGTTACCACTAAACGGCAGCAAGGATGTCCAGGCTGAAGATCCGTTGAGTGGATAACCACTTTTAAACCCTGCTCTTCAGCTCTAAGATCATGAGGCCCCCAAACTACGCCCGCATCTACCTGACCAGATTTAACGGCCTCAATCACTGAAGAGGGGTTTTTGAGTTCAAAAATTTGTACATCAGTTCTCCAGTTGATCCCCTTGTCTTTCAGGGCGCCACGAAGAACTGCATCACCAGAAGCCATACGCACCGTAGCAATCTTCTTACCTTTCAAACTAGCAATTGTGGATAGTGCCTTTGCATTATCAGCAGTGGTAATGATCGCGGCGTCTCCCCCCATAATGCCGCCAATAATTTTGATTTTTGCCCCTTTGGAGAGATGGGCGATAGGTCCAGTTGTTCCAAATGCGCCGGTATCTAACTTCCCGGCAATGATTGCATTCATTCCATCTGCAGAATTCTGAAATTCGATGAGCTCAACATCTAAGCCTTCTTTTTCAAAAAAACCTTCTTCCTTGGCAACAAAAAATTTTCCATGGCCAGTAGTCGGTAAGTAACCCACCTTTAAGGTTTCAGCAAATGCAGAGCAATTTAATGATGTCAGTGCTGCAATGGCTAGAAGAGCCCCAGCGAAATTCCTACTTTTCATTACATTCCCTCGTATCAATAAAAAATTAACAGAGGCAATTATGTAGTTGCTAATATCGGCGCACAACCAAGCAATATTGATTTACTTATCACTTCATTGAATAAGCAAGATTCTTACTGACCAATTCATCTATATACGAAATATTGCTAAGCTAATCTGGAATGTTTGGTTTTGAGTTTGCGGATACCTCGCTATGATTTAGCTTTAAATAATGGTGTAAAAAGATGTCAACTCATCATCGTCACGGCTTCCTTAAGACCTCCCTATTCCTATTAGCTACCGTATTAATAGCCAGTTCATTTTCTTGCCTCGCTAGCGGTACCTGGCCAACAAAACCGATCAAAATTATTGTTCCAGCCCCAGCAGGAGGCAGTCTAGACATTCTGGCTAGAACAGTTGCCAAAGGCTTAACCGAAAAGCTTGGTCAATCTGTGGTGATTGAAAATCTGGCTGGTGGCGGTGGCAATATTGCATTTGGATATGTAGCCAAAGCAGCGCCTGATGGCTATACCTTGCTCGTTGGTTGGGATAGCTTGGCGATTAATCCCGCATTATTTCCCTCTCTACCCTACAAGCTAGATCAATTTTCCCCAATTACCCTAGCAATTACCGCTCCACAAGTATTGGTTGTTGGCCCAAAACTTCCCGTTAAAAATTTGAAGACCTTCATTGAACTTGCCCGACGCGAACCTGGGTCGCTTACCCTCGCCAATGCTGGTAACGGAAGTCCAGGTCACTTAGCCGGCACCTTACTAGAGCTAAAGGCAAATACAAAGTTTACAAATGTTCCCTATAAAGGGGGTGCTCCCGCGGTCGCAGACTTAGTTGCCGGTCATGTAGATGCCCTCATGGTTACCTTACCCGCCGCCATTCAATACATCCGTTCTGGTCGTCTGACGGCATTAGGGGTTAGCTCTTCGAAGCGCTCTACAGGCGAGCCCGGTATCCCCACCATAGCTGAGGCAGGACTTCCAGGATATGAGCTTACCTCTTGGCAAGGCTTTCTGGCGCCTGCTGGTACACCAACTGACATCATCACATTACTTAATAAGGAAATAGTTGGAATCCTCAGAGATCCAGAAGTAAGAAAACAGCTTGTTGGCGAGGGTTTTGAAGTGGTGGGCAGCTCCCCTAAGGCTTTGGCGGACTATATATCCTCTTCATCACCTAAATGGGCCAAACTGGTAAAAGACTCAGGCGCCAAAGTGGATTAAGCTAGGGCACATCGTCAGATAACCTTAAAACCTATTACTCAACTTTAGAGATTCTCATGTCTATTTACCCGTCAATATCTAGTAAAGATTACTTCTTTGTTCGAAATAAACTCCTTAACAAAGAAGAAATTGCATTCTTAGATGTTCGGGAAGAAGATCCTCATGCACAAGAGCATCCATTATTTTCAGCAAACTTTCCCCTTGCGCGTATCGAGATTGATGCTTTTGCGAAGCTGCCAAAAAAAGATGTCGTGATCGTTACCTTGGACGACGGTGAAGGCGACGCCGAGCTTGCCGCTAAGAAATTTATCTCTCTGGGATATTCGAATGTATCTTACTTTGAGGGGGGTGTTAAACAGTGGAAATTGGCAGGTGGCGAAGTCTTTAAAGATGTCAATGTACCCAGCAAATCCTTTGGTGAATTGGTTGAATCAAAGGCGCACACCCCTTCCCTTTCTGCTCAAGAAGTCAAACAGCTCATAGATTCCAAGGAAGATATTGTGATTGTTGATGCCCGTCGATTTGACGAGTACCAGACTATGAGCATACCCACTGGAATTAGCGTCCCGGGAGCTGAGCTTGTATTACGAGTCCCAGAACTTGCATCAAACCCAAAAACAAAGATTATTGTTAATTGTGCAGGCAGAACCCGCAGCATCATTGGCACTCAATCCCTGATTAATGCGGGAATCCCCAATGAAGTTCATGCTTTACGGAACGGCACCATTGGCTGGACTCTGGCGGGCCAAACTTTAGATAAGGGGCAAGACCGAAAGTTTCATGAAGTCAGCCCAGAAACAACGCTTGAGGCTAAATCAAGATCTAGGAGTGTCGCCGATAGAGCAAATGTGAAACGCGCCACCAAAGCCGACATTGAGGCGTGGCAAACACAAAACGATCGCACGACTTACTTTTTTGATACACGCACCCCAGAAGAGTATGAAGCTGGGCACCTCCCAGGGTTTCGGTCAACGCCTGGAGGTCAATTAGTTCAAGAAACAGAGATGGTAGCTCCCGTTAGGGGCGCCAGAATTGTCTTGGCTGACCCTAGCGGCGTGAGGGCGAATATGCCAGCCTCGTGGTTATCGCAGATGGCATGGGATGTTTACGTGCTTGATCAAATTCATCCTGAAGACTTAACTGAAAAAGGCACATGGAAGCCACCGCTACCACCCTTACCAACACTTCAAAAAGTTGAAGTGAAAAAATTAAATGAATGGTTAGAAGATTCTGTAAAAACCATCGTTGTTGACTTTAGCACTCATGCAAATTACATAAAAGGTCATATTCCCGGTAGCTTTTATATTCTTCGATCCCAACTAAAAACTTCCATTGGAAATCTTCCCAATGCGCAGCGATATGTGCTAACAGGTAACCCAGAAGAACTGGCAATTTTTGCCGCAACAGAATTTCAATCCCTTGTAAAAGCCGACGTCTACGTTTTGTCTGGTGGCAATACCGCATGGATTCAAACTGGACTTCCAGTTGAAAAAGGACCCACCAATTTAGCGTCTCCGCCAATTGATCGATATAAGCGCCCATATGAGGGCACCAATGCGAATCCAGAAACAATGCAGGCCTATTTAGACTGGGAGTTTGGTCTAGTAGAGCAATTAGGAAAAGATGGAACCCATCATTTTTGGGTTTTATAACCCCCTTCTTTTAATTACCCACTCAAAAAAATGACAAGTACGTTCAATTCCATTAAACCCTTGCGAAATTTCATCACCTCGATGACTAAGTTAGTTGGTGAGGTCAGCGATGAACAATCTCTTATCAGCTTAACCACGCCTTTACTGAAAGCTTTAGTCGCTAAAGATGATTGGTTGCCTGAATTTTGCTCAATCCCCAATACTGATTTCTATCAGCAATATCTACTTCATGCCGATCCCTTGGAAAGATTTTCGGTGGTGAGCTTTGTTTGGGGTCCTGGACAGAAAACCCCCATTCATGATCACTGCACATGGGGATTGATCGGAATGCTTAGAGGCTCCGAGAAAGCCCAAAAATATCAATATGACTTAAATGGAGCACTCATCGCCGATGGTATGGAGGCAACACTAAAACCTGGTGATGTGGAGGCTGTAAGCCCAACTCTTGGTGATATTCATATAGTTAGTAACGCCCTGCCAAACCAAACCTCTATTAGTATTCATGTGTACGGAGCCAACATAGGTGCAGTTAAACGACATGTCTACGAGCCTGATACGGGATTGGTCAAAAACTTTGTATCTGGCTACTCCTCACCACTAGTACCAAACTTATGGGATCGATCGTCCGAGATGAGGTCAGAACTCATTTAATCCTTTTTCTATACGATTTCTCATTGCAAAACGCGAAAGATGTATAGGGTTTAAATTGCAACTAAACCACTCCACCTGATTTTTGAAGGATGCAGTAAAAATCGCAAAGATACGCTTATATTTTTCCTCTTTTGAGCAAATAGGAAGGCCTTTTAAGTATTATGTTATTTGGCTTCATCAAATATATTTGATAAAAAAAATTAGTGCATTAAATGCTTGAGAAGATCGACTTACTCAGAGAAGGCTTAATGCACCACAATATAATCCTAATCCCCATTGTTGTGCGCTACTTGCTGCACAACATTAAATACCATTAATCTCACGCCTTAAACTCAGATTTTATTTCGCATACTTAAAGTTACTTCATCAACATTATTAAGAATCTCATTAAAAATGAACCTCCCAGCACACCAACTAACAATGACCGTTTTAATGACACCAGATAAGACTAATTTTTTTGGGAATGTTCATGGTGGCGATGTCCTTAAGCTACTTGATCAAGTCGCCTATGCCTGTGCCAGTCGTTATGCAGGTCGTCATGTAGTGACTTTAAGCGTAGACCAGGTTACCTTCAGGCAGCCTATACACGTGGGAGAGCTTCTGACATTTCTAGCATCCGTAAATTACACAGGTACTTCTTCGATTGAAGTAGGGATAAAGGTCATTTCAGAGAATATTCTGTCAAAGGTAGTAAGACATGTAAATAGTTGCTTCTTGACCATGGTTGCTATGGATGAGGATCGAAAACCTACGGCTGTGCCAAAATTTAATCCCGTTACTCCAGATGAAATCAGAAGATATGAAGCGGCCATACTAAGAAGAGAGATGAGAAAAGAATTAGAGGAAAGATTTAACAATATCCGTCTATCAAAAACTTAAGGCATACGAGGGTTGCTTTGTCTGGAAACGCCCTCATCATTTGACCTTAAACAGACCTTACCGACCTAAGGGAATCTAATAGCAAAAAAGCCGCCCGAAGGCGGCTTTAAAGTGAAGTGGGAGTTTTTTAATGGCTATGCATCGTTTTCAGAGTTGCATCTCCTAAGTCTGGATGTTCGCTAGGGACAATCACATCCTTAATCGCCATCATCGCATTTTGGCACATAGATTTAATGGTTAAATTAATCCCAAGTTGCGTCATTGGTGGATTTTTGCTGTATCAGGGTATAGAAATTATTCAAAAATCCTTTTCCAATAGAAAAAACTTAACAAAAATAGACCTCTTTTTGGCGCTTTTAATTCTATTGCTTGTTGCTCTGCATAGCTTTGTTTATGGCTTTATCGTTGGCTTGCTTCTATCATTTTTGTACTCTTTGTATTCGTTGAGTCGTATACCACTCATTGATAAATCTGGAGATTTAGTAGACTTTAGAAGTTCCGTTATTCGACCTTATGAGCATGATCTAATTCTTAGAAAGCTTGGCGAAAGGGTAAAGTACTTTCGTTTAGAGGGGTACTTGTTTTATGGAACGGTTACGCAATTAGATTCAATTCTGTCTAGCTTGGATTTCGATACTATCGATGGTGTGGTAATACCCCCGCCCCTTAACCTGAGTTAAAAGTAGAATTTCTAAGTTGTTTGATTTAAAGGAAATTCTATGAAAACCTCCCGCTTTACCGATAGCCAAATCATGGCCATCCTCAAACAAGCCGAGGCTGGCATGCCAGCCCCAGAGCTATGCCGTGAACACGGCATTAGCATTGCTAGCTTTTACAAGTGGCGCGCCAAGTATGGCGGCATGGATGCCTCACTGATGTCTCGCGTTAAAGAACTAGAGCTTGAGAACGCCCGCTTAAAGAAGATGTATGCGGAGGTTCAGCTCCAAGCCGATGTCCTTAAAGAAGTCTTACAAAAAAAGTAACTCGGCCATCTCGTAGGCGCGAGATGGCCAGCCAACAGGTTCACAGTGGTCGGATGAGCATCCGTTTAGCGTGCGATACCTTTGTCATTAGCCAGACTTGCTATCGCTATACGGCCAAGTTATCAACCGACAATGCCCTTATTGCTGATTGGCTGGTGCGCCTTACTCAGAACCAGCGTAACTGGGGTTTTGGGCTTTGCTTTTTGTACTTACGTAATGTGAAGGGCTTTACTTGGAACCATAAGCGGGTCTATCGCATCTATCGGGAGTTAGAACTGAACCTCCGGATCAAGCCCCATAAACGCTTGGTTCGCGAGAAGCCTGTGCCATTGGCAGTGCCTGAGGGCATCAACGATACGTGGTCCATTGATTTTATGCATGACCAGTTGCACGATGGCAGATCCATCCGCTTGTTTAATGTAATTGATGACTTTAATCGGGAGGCCTTAGCCATTGATATTGATTTTTCTATGCCAGCAGCCAGAGTGGTACGCTCACTAGATCAAGTCATTGAGTGGCGTGGAAAACCACTCAAAATACGTTGCGATAATGGCCCCGAGCTTGTGGGTAGTGTGCTTGTGCAGTGGGCTGCGAAACATCAAATAGAGATGACTTATATCCAACCTGGTAAGCCACAACAAAATGCATATATTGAAAGATACAACCGCACCGTACGTTACGATTGGCTTAATCAATACCTCTTTGAATCGATTGATGAAGTTCAAGACTTTGCTACCGATTGGATGTGGACATACAATCATGAAAGACCGAACATGGGCTTAGGTGGAATTAC
>Ga0214236_1000205_pt1 | contig 25043 bp, 22 predicted proteins | sample TroBogypolimnion_11_FD_153074 | JGI IMG/M metagenome (GOLD analysis project Ga0214236, IMG submission 153074) | Freshwater microbial communities from Trout Bog Lake, WI - 28JUL2008 hypolimnion | ecosystem: Environmental > Aquatic > Freshwater > Lake > Hypolimnion/Profundal zone | place: Trout...
CATTTACTGGTCGTTATAATTTTACCAAAGATAATAGCATTATGGATTTAGAAAAAATTGTAAGATTTTTAGAAGAAAAACTAGGTAAAAACACCAAACACTAGACAAACCCATGACACCTATGTCTCATATTAAAAAATATTCACAATGTAAAACAGCTGATTATAAGTTCTTAGAACCTTCAATTATTATCGCAATTAAACACACCTATAGTCAATAGAAAAACAAAATTTCAGGATGTTAAGATACAAAAATCCCAAATCAACATTTTTGGGTCTTCTTCCACAGGGGCCGTTTTAGGGGTTCTAGATTTTAATAACCTAGATAAATTATTTGCTTTCATAGCTAAATATAGATTTAATAAAAGGATATTTAACCATAACTCCTTTTAACCTGTCAACAGGTAATAATTTCAGCGGTAAATTCCTCCTATTTGGACGGTAAATTCCTCCTATTTAGAAACCAGAATACCAATAAACATAAAGGATACAAGGTTGGTACAAATACTACTACGTAGAATACAAATAAATTTATGAAAGGGATAAGTGTGTGGATGAAACCTAAAATTTTGATAGAAAAATGATAATAATTCGGAATAAAAACTATATTGAGTTCGCTATGCTCACAAAATTTATTTTTTAAGAATTTAAGTGGTTGGCAATAAAAGTTTTTTGCTTCTGCTGAAGTTTCAAAAAATTATTATGGGGTTTCGTGGCAGAAGTTTTTTTGGTATTCATTGGTATTTTTTAGATACCAAGTTCACTGTGAGATCCAAGACGTACTAATTCTAAAATATCATCATTGTTTTTTCGATATATCAGTACGAGATCAGGCTTGATGTGACAATCCCTACAATCTTTCAAATTACCAGTCAGAGAGTGATCGTGCAGTAGCTCTGGTAGAGGTGTGTCTGTAGTTAATAACCGCACTACTGTAAGCAATTTATCATCAAGGTACACCCTATGTTGACCACGTTTTTCGCGTTTATAATCACGCTTGAACTGAGCAGTGTATTTAATCGTTCGCATTTAATTCAGTCAACAAATTATCTAAACTACTGGCAGTTATTAAATTACCGCTTCTAGCCGCCTTTATAGCTTCTATCGTTTTAGCATTTGGTACAAGTGGTTCAAAGGGCAGTGCTTTCTCACGTGCAATACGAATTACTAACATCCGAAAAGCGTCTGATAGTGTAAGGCCTATTTCGGATAACACGACAGTTGCTTCCTCTTTTATTTCCTCATTTACACGAGCACGTACAATGGCGTCATTTAACATAAAAGTTATTCATTTTTCTTATTATTTGTAGCTACATTGTAGCGCATAAAATATCTTTTTACAAGATTTTAATCTCTTTTGGGTATATTCCCCGTAGCTTGCTACGAGTATTCTTAGTAAGCAGGGCGATCCGAAGGAAAATTTACCGTAATACCCCGTAGGCTTGCCTCGGGGATAGGTAAATTTAGCTCTGCGTATTTATTGAGAATAGTTTTTAATTTAAATAAAAAAGCAAAGCTGGCTAATTTATATAGCTCTATTTCTTATTCTAATGCGTTTTAAACAGGGTAATTCGGTAAAAATGTACTGAGGTAGCTTGAGCTAAATACCCCATTTTAAAACGCATTAAAACTTGATATTGATACTTTAGCTATTTTGCAATTTTTTGTACTGTTCTTCGGAAATAACAAAGACTTTATTTTCTTGATATTCTATAGCCTGAATTTTGCCGAATCTAGCATTAAACACTATAACGATAAGCTCTTGGGTCGTCTTTACGAAGCTCAGTAAGAGTCCATAAGTTGTAACTGTAGTCTTTCATAATCAATCTCCTAAACCTAATTAAAATGGTGCTAGGGGCTTAATCCAGTTATTGTAAACAACAACCCGTATCCATACTTCATACCAGAGGCACTTGTACACCCCTAGCATAAAGTTTAGGAGGTCTAAGTAGATTGATTTGCAATAATGGGATTAAGCATTACTAACGATTTAAAAATAATATAATTAAGAAAACTAATCATGATATTTGAATTTTTGGCAAGATGCATTGGTACAATGCTTGCTCTTTAAAATTCATTTTTGTAAAATGAGCAGTTGATCGAATTATCTAATTTTTTAAAGGTAGATTGAATCCAATAGTAACACCTTTATCAGGATTTTGTTTAGCCCAAATTCTACCGTTATGTAAATCAATGACTTTTTTAGATAAAGCAAGGCCTACTCCTCTTCCACCAGCGGGAGTTTTTGTTTTTGAACTAACTGTAAAAGCTCCAAATACATCGTAAAGTTCTTCTTTAGGTATTCCTATACCCTCATCTTGAACTTTAAAAACTACTTCCTCTTGTTCGTTTTTATAAAGTTTTATTATAATCTTACCATTAGTACAATATTGCATGGCATTAATAACAATATTATCTATTGCGGTTGTAATATAATCTTTGTCACAACTTACGATTATGTTATCAGTTATATCGAGAATCAATTCTTGGAAATCCTTATACTTATCTTCGGTATATAATTTTTTGCAAGTTTTTACTCTTTCATAAACCAATTCGCTAAAGTTTATATCTTCTATTTTTAACTGATAATTTAGACCAGATAATTTGGATAAATCGAGTATATTACTAATAAGGCTATTTAAACGTTCAGAACTTTTAGCAATATCTTTTACCCCTTGGCGTCTTTGTTGTTCACTTAGTTTGTCATAATTGTCCCATAGAACTTGCCCCATACTGCTAATTCCTGTAATAGGGGTACGAGATTCGTGTTCTAGATTACGTAGAAATTCCTGTTTTAACTCTAAGGATTTCTTTAACTCTATTGCTTGATTATCTATTCTATGTGCTAAATAATCAGATTTTTCTTCAATTAAGTCGTATTGTTCTTGTTTAGGTTTAAAGAAGACTAAAAGTATACTACTTAAGAATAATAATAGGTATACTACTTGAAATTCTAAAGAAATAAACCTGCTTGGCTCAGTACCAATAAATTGATATGAATTTGCTATAAAAGTAGTTAAACATATTCCACTTACTATAAGAAATAATGCCCATTGCCACCTCACAAGAATTGATATCATAATTAAATTAATCATAAAAATCATGACTTGTAATTGCGCAAATTTACTAATTATAACTAGCAAAAATGCTGCACAAATTAATGCATAAAATAACATTAGATTCCATAAAATCGCTATAGTATTGCTTCTCTTTAAGGGAACAGGCCAAATAGGATAGCTAATTAATATGGTAGAAGAAAATAAAACACTCGTAATAATTAGATTCAACAAATTATGATATAAAATTTGTGTTTCTTTAGGAATAGTATGCATGGTAACATATATCGAAATTATACAGAATAATCCGAGATACATATACGTAACCTCATTATTTGGCGTATTAAATTTAAAGATTTTCAATAAGTGAAATTTCTTAATCTCAGAAACAAACTCTTGAATTTTCGTAGTTCTTTGACGTTGCAAAAATTCCAATGCGCTCTTATCTTTAATACCAACCCAACCACCATTCTGTTTTAATAAATAGTGGCTAGAAACTAATGCAACTAAATTGGATATCATTGCTGGAATTAATGAATCTAAATTAAAGAATGGTTTAGAAAAAACATAATCCCATAATATTACCGTCAAGAATCCAGCAAACATACCAATTAATACAGACTTTTCAGTACTTCTAAATCCCAAAAGAGCCATAATAAATGGAACCGTTACTATAGGCATATAAAAACTGCTAGTACCTATCAGTAGCTGCATTAGACCACCATCACGAAATGCTAGAGTTATAGAAAATATTCCTATTAAAGCTGAAAATAGCCGAGACTCTATCAATCTATTATCTAATATTCTTATATTCAATGATTCAAATATATCGTGTACTACCAAAATCGAAGTGGAGTTAATATAGGAATCTGCCGTAGACATAACCATGGCCATTACACTAACTAAGATTAATATTTTTAGTTCTGGATAAGCGTTATTAAATACTAAGTATTTTACTATATCGTTGTGAGCAAGATTCGGTTGTTTTACATATATCAAAATACTTATCCAACAAATACTAATAGTAATAAATGTACAAGTAATTGCAGCTATAATAAACGATCTTCTAACCTGAAATACGTCCTTAGCCATAGCAATTCTCTGAAATATTGGAGGCCCAAATCCTGGTATTGCTATATAAAAGAAAAGGATTAAATAAAAAAATGCTTTAGGTTGAGAAAAATCGAATACCTCTCGTAAATCAAATAATTTATTAGTAGAGAAAACAACTTGTACATCGTCTAAACTATTTAGAGAGTTTAGTATAAAAAAACCTATAATGGGTATTATAGTACCAAAAGTAAAAAATTGTATTACATCAGTAAAAGTAACAGATTTAATACCACCTAGAGAAGAGTAAAGCGTTATTATTACCCCAGCTATGAGTATCCCATATTTACCAGGTACCCCTAAATATTCAAAAACTGTACCAGCGACCTTAAACTGAACAGCAACCATTCCAGATGCCGCAATAATTCCTGATATAGCTGTCAATATTCTAACATTCTTGCCAAATAATCCTCCCATAGCTTCAGCAATAGATAAACTTCCTAAAAATTCAGCTAAACGAGGGGCAAAAAATATACCGATAGATAACAGCGCTACTAAGCTACCTATAACTCCAGCCCACATCATGTACATGCCGTTATTATAGTTCTCAACAATATCCCCAAAAAAGAACTCTCCTGTAATCCAAGTTGCTACTAGTGTTGCAACTATTGTAGCCGTACTAAAATCTCTATCTCCGATAGCATATTCTCTTATTGTCTTTACACCCTTGCTAAAATACAATCCTAATACTAGGTTAATGATTATAAAACCACCGAAGATTATAATTTCCCAATTCCCACTCATTGATCACTCTAAAAAAATTCAATTAATTGAATTTTTAATTGAAAAAGACGAATTTAGCAAAGATTAATATAAGCTATTTATTTTTTGGCGTGCAATTGTTGTGCGCCAGGTATTTTAGTCCACCCCTGCGCCAGAAGAGAAGTCCACTTCATACTAACTTTTTTGCTGCACTTTGTCATCCTCCATTTTAAATTTAGGTATAAAGTTTTTTCTATAAGAATCCCCTTCTAACACTACCCTGTAAGCATTGTTAACTATTCTGTCTAAAGCAGCATTGGCCATAACTGGATCAAAAAATATTTCTGCCCATGTTTCAATCTTTCTATTTGTTGTGATGATTAAACTGGCATTGATATGTACTGCCGCTATTAAGTCATATAGATCTGATGATTGTTCTGCTGATAAAATTTTTAAACCAAAGTCATCTAGTATCAATACATCAAATTTTGTATAACGCTTAAAAAGAGCATCATAGGTAGAATCTGCCCTAGAGCGATAAAATTCATTGAGCAGCTCATTGCTACGTATAAATTTTACTTTTCTATTTCGTTGACAAGCCAACATTCCAAGCGCTTGTGATAAGTGAGTTTTGCCTGTGCCAACTGGTCCCATAATGATTACATGATTCCTTTCTTTAATAAACTTAGCAGTCATTAAATCATTAATCGCATGTCGGATTTTCAATGAATAGCGTTTTAAATCAAACCCTTCAAATGTTTTTACTTCTTCAAACTTTGCTTGACCAATCCTTCTTTGCAGAGAAGTTTGATTTCTACTATCTAATTCATCTTGAAATAGCATTGATAGTAGTTCTTCATATGGCATTGAAGCATCTTTTGCTTGTCTTAATCTACTTTCTAAACTATCAGATATACCAGATAGCTTTAGTTGTTGTACTAAATTACCAAGTTGCAAACTATTAGGCATAATTTACCTCCATATCAGAGCTATATTCCTTAGAATCTCTAATATAAGCACTAGCCTTAATATTCTTAACTTTATCGACTTTGAGACTCTGGCTGGCTTGTTGATCTAGTTTGTTTTTTAAAATATTGGATATAGCTTCATAAGCATAATTATCATAAGCCACCGCCCGTAAACATGCCGCCTCCAATCTATCGATGCCATATGTCTCTGATAATCTCAAAATAGCTTGAGCCTTACGCAAGCCAATTCTACTACCAGAATCAACCACTTTGCCTATTATTTGATATGTAGAATCACCTATGCTTTTAGCGGAGTTTAAACATTTATCAGCCGTGTTCTCTAGATAATATAGAGCTGATTTAGGATAATCTTTTTCATCAGTAATCCACTTGCCATTATCATAATTTCTTGGGTGGATTTTTATGATTTGATGTTTATAATAAGCAGCAACCGTTTTTAACCCAATACGAATAGTAATCTCTTCTCCTATATATTTTGTTGGTACTGAATAAAAATTCCCCTTGGCTACAAAATGGTGATCCTTCTGTACTTTACAGACAGTCCAGATAGGCATATCAAAAATACCAGATGTTAGCTCGATTAAGCATTCTTTTTCTTCTAATAAAAAGGTGTCAATTGGCTTTGATCCTGTTGTGCTGCATACTCTGTGAGATATTTCGTTTTTACACCATTTGATTGCTTCGGTATTAGCCTCAGTAATATTTTGATATAATTTACCAGCTATGAGTTGCTCTCTAACTATTCTAATAGAACGCTCTACTTTTCCTTTGTGTTCAGGTTTGTAGACCTTGGCAGGATCTATTGTAAAACCATAGAATCTTGATAACTCCGAGTAAGTCTCATTTAAGATAGGATCATAAATGTCTGGTTTAATTACTCCGGCTTTTAAGTTATCCAATATTATTCGAGCAGGCACTCCTCCAAAAAAATTAAAAGCATTTATATGGAGTTGAGCCCAACTTACTTGATCTTGCGAAAAAGTGAACTCTACATAACGGTAACGACTATGCGATAGCGTCATTACAAAAACATAGAGTTTTCTACTTTTACCGCTAATATCCTGCATTGTTCCGACATGACCAAAATCTACTTGCCCTTCTTGACCAGCTTCAGTTTTCATATGAATAGTGCTTCTAGGTATTTTGGGAAATTCTTTTTCAATGTATCGGTTAATACTGCGGGTACTTACTTTTACACCTTCTGCTAACAATAAACGCTGAATTTGAGTGTGAGTTATACTTCGCTGGCTAAGCCAATTACCTATTTCCTCTTTATATTTTGCAAGAGTAGCCATTGCAGAGGATTTTTGTATAGCTTCGTTCTTATATAATTTTTCTTCGACCTTGATTGCTATCTTATTTAGTTCATCATCACTAGCTAAAATGCTAAAGTTCTCTTGCTTTGCTAGAGCAAGATACTTTCTTATTGTATCTCTTGATAGGTCAAATGATCTAGATATTTGTCTTTGACTATTTCCTTTCGCGTGCTGGTATAGCACTTCTCTTATTGTTGGCATACTATATTTCCTCATTCAATTTAATTTAAACTCTAATTTAATTAACCAATGTGTTAACTAAATTATCACTCTTTTTTTCTTTTGAAAGTGGACTTCTCTTCTGGCGCAGGGGTGGACTAGTATGCTTGGCGCAGATTCTTTTTTAGTGGACTAGTATGCTTGGCGCACAACAGCAATCATTAAAGACCGGCCAATAAGAATATTTGCAGTTTTTATCAAGTGTTTTGAGATTTAAGAAAATACTTAAATCTTCCGTATTGACATTTTAAACTTAAATTTTGGTGGTCTCTACACACCGGTTTGTAACCCTTAAGCGCAGACGAATTTTCATGTAATGAAAAGTTCGTGTATTGCGCCCGTTGGGAAAAAAGAAAAATCGTTCATGAATATGCGCACTTATCCATTGACAATTATCTGTATCGGCTTGCAATCATAAATACAAATTCCAGCAATCAAGGATAGATTCTGGCTAAGATTAAATGCGACTATAAAATAAATTGGGCTAACATTAAGTGATTCTATAATTTTCCTGGCTAACATTAAGTGATTTTATAATTCATTCTGGCTAACTTTATTTGCAACTAAAAAGTTAAGATTTTCAGCTCATTAAAATGCCTAATTTATGTATTTCTTTGTTAATCTCCTCAAAACGACTTGGGGTTAATTGCCCTCGTAAATAGGCCTTTACTTCATGACGCTTTACATTAAGATAATCGCATAATATCGGTAGATTATAGCCATTTCGTGCTAAATTTGGCTCTAATGAATCTAAATTTGGCGATAACACCGATTCTGCTGTGACTGCGCTAATTGGTTTTTCTCCAACTTGGCAGCCTTTTTCTAAAACGCGAGTTAAGTAATAATTGATTTGTAAAGGAGTAACGAGTCTCTCTGCTAATAATTCTATAGCCTCTTTTGTTAAAATCTCTTCTAATTTTGTTTTTTCATTCTTGCAGCTATTAATTAGCCATTCGATAAATTTTGGACTGTTAACTCCAAGTGCTCCCAGTTCAAATAGTTTTGCTCTAGCGCCTATTTCCTCTAATGCAGGATTGCGTAAATCATTGGCTAATTTCGGATGGCCAACAGCTATTACAGCTAATGTGCCATTGGCATCCTCTACAGTTTCCACTAGATGTTTTAGGCTAATCAAAGTACGAGGATGTAAGTCATGAGCTTCATCAATAAATAATGCTATGGGCTTATTCCTTTCTTTAATTAAACTTTGTAATTTGCGTTCTCGTTTTTCTGCTTGAGTTGGCATCTTGTCATCTTTTTTGGTTGCTAGATCTACAAATAAAGCAGTGTATAGAGTATTGATATTAACGTGACGTTTGTCTGTAGCAAGAGACTTTGAAACTAAAATTTTGTTTTCCTCGCGAAGATCTTGTTGAAGACGACGCAGAGTTGTGGTTTTACCAATACCTACAATACCTGTCAAAGCAATGAGTCCTCCGTTTTTTATAGCAAGCTTTATATTAGTAAACATATTTTGATAATTCTCCGTTTCAAAATAATCAGCTTTACTGAATTCTTTGTTCATGCCGTAATATTTCATGCTTTCTATTTCCATTCACCCTTCTCCTGTAGTATTAGTTTTATTTTAAATAATTCTTTTACCTGTGCCATGACAAATTTCTTATCCAAATTTTCAGAGACTATCTCATTAATTTCTGCAATTTGCTCAGGCAATAAGCGTCCTAAAGGATAGCCTAGCCATTTTGCTATAGCCAACTTAGCTTCTAATTCATTTTTAAATTTTCTTTGTTCAAAGGGATTATCTAAAGCAAAAGCTATAAATGGTTGGTTTTGATTGATAAGATTAGCATCATTTATCAATTTTTGTTCAGATACATTACCTTTGGTTAATACAGCTCTTGGAATTGAAATAATTTTGGCCAGCTCTTCAATATGATTTGCTCTTTTTTCTTTTGAAGTTTTTTTCAATGATCGATAATTGCCAAAGGGAATAGGTCCATTTGCCGGGTAAAAAGGTCCGTAATGTTCATTTTCGTAGGATATACGTAATTCATTATCAAATAAACCCACTAATAAAGTAACAGTTTGACCAGCAAATTCAGATGATAATTGATATTTTACACTATTAACATTAACACAAGCGTCATTACCTACTATGCGGGTTTCAGGTTCACGTACTAACATGCTAAAATGTTCCCAATCACACATTGCACTAAACCCTTCTTTAGGTAAATTCTTTTTCCAGTCCTCCAACCGAGAATGATCTTCTATTCTATGTTTTTCTTGGTTATAATGCTCTAAATAATGATGTAACCATTCGTTTGCCTCCAGAAGATTTTGTGGCGGATGTAGGTGATATAGAGTTTCTAAAGACTCCTTAACACTACGAAAAGATCGTTCAACTTTTCCTTTAGATCTGGCTGTTTTGCGACGACCATCTTTACCATCAGGTAAATGAGTTAGAACTTCAATATTGAGATAAGCCATTACTCGTTTGAATATATTACTTTTCACAACTGGCCCATTATCCGTATATATAGCTTTAGGTATACCCTGAAATGGCATACCTGGATGTTTCTTGAGTGCCATAGCATTAAATAAAAACTTTAAAGCTGTCATTACATCTTCGCCATAACAATAATGATATTCTTGGTACTTTACGCCACTCCTATCATCCACCACCCCCAATAACATAAGTTTAGCTGTGATTCCAGATTCTTGTTGAGGTTTATCTGCAATAAATTCTTTAAAATCTGAATGACTAAAATCAAATTGCCAACATTCATTACTATGCTGTGCTTGAAATCTTACAAAAGGTGGCTGAACTTGTAAGGATAAATGATCTAAACCAAAACGCCTAAGATAAAAGCTTATAGTAGATTTTTTGAGTAACCCTACTGGAACCTTTATTAAACCATTCTCTGTTTCAACGCCATAATCTTCCAAAATTTTGATACATGCTTTATTTGATAAATGTCTGCCCTTTTTATTGCTGGTACGAATTTTTAATGCAGCAATAAGCTGACAATATTTCTTCATTTCCTCATGTTGAATTAAACGTGGATTATTATAATCTGCTCGTCTGACAGTAGACAATTTATCATATTTCTGTAATAACCGATAAATAGTGGAACTCGATACTCCGTAAAAAGTTGCTGCTTCTTCTATGATTAATTTACGCAGGGGATTACGTGCTGTTAAAGCTCCTAACTTATTATGTAACATAATTACGGTATCAATTGGTAAAATTTTAGTCATAAAATTTAGTTTGAAAAAATAAGTTAATTGCAAAAATTGCTAAAACCGTCTACAATAAATGATCGTTTAACCTAGTCTACTATAGTATACTTAATCACTTTAATTTCAACCACTTATAGTTCAATTAAATTGTAATTAGGGTTTTTTTAAGAAAAATTGAAAATAATGACAATTTTTGCCTATTTGAGAGTCTCTACAAATCAACAAGATGCCCAAAATCAAAAATTCGGCATACTAGATTATTGTAATAAAAATGATCTTAGCCCTATAAACTTTATTGAAGATACACTCAGTGGAAACATTGCTTGGCAAGACCGAATGGTTGGTCAAATTATGGAAAAAGCAACAGTAGGTGATATCATTGTTGTATCGGAGATTTCTAGGCTTGGTAGATCAACTCTACAAGTGTTAGAAATACTAGCAGCTGCTGCTAAAAAAGAAATGCCTATACATATAGTTAAGAATCATATGGTAATAGATGGCTCTATCACTTCTACAATAAATGCCACAATTCTGGGTCTTGCTGCGCAAATTGAGAAAGAATTTATTTCCAGCCGAACTAAGGAAGCTTTAGCCAAACGCAAAGCAGATGGCTTTAAACTTGGCCGGCCTAAAGGACAATCACAGCTACTTAAGCTTGATTCTTTTGCTGAGGAAATTAAGGGATACTTAAAAAAAGGAATTAACAAAAGAGCAATATCTAAACTGATAGAATGCTCTCCATCAACTCTTTATTTATGGCTCAAAAGACGGAAATTGGGCAGTCAGATTAAGTGATTCTAATAAATAAAAATATTTCAATATATAAATACAGAAAAATATTAACTTTTCAGTTGCAAATAAAGTTAGCCAGAATGAATTATAAAATCAATTAATCTTAGCCAGGAAAATTATAGAATCACTTAATGTTAGCCCAATTTATTTTATAGTCGCATTTAATCTTAGCCAGAATCTATCCTTGATTGCTGGAATTTGTATTTATGATTGCAAGCCGATACACCTAGCTTCTATCAAATTATTATGTTGAAATACTACTACACTTGGTGGCAACTCTTTCTTTTTCTTTAACTTACCATTTTTTATAATTTTGGTATTTTGAATTATCGTAGGAATACTCGCGCCTATTTTTCTCATAACGATATTAATTTTTATTTATTTGCTATAGTAACAAAAAAAGACTGTAAAATCAAGGTCTTTTTTATTATAAAAAAGACCTAAAATAAAAAGTCTTTTTTCACCCTAAAAAAGTCTTTTTTCGACCCTTGAACACCGCATAAAAACTGGTTATCAGGAGTGTCTAAAATACTTAAAATATTGAAAGTAATAAAAAACAAGAAAAAAGAAATCGCAAAATCCTGTGGATAAGTGACTTGGATTTCCTTGTTTTTTATAGATAAGTTTTTCAGAGTAAGATTCTCACTTATTTTTTGGTTTTTAACAATTCTTGCTTAATTTGAGTTCGCTACCGCTCACAAAAAATTTTAATGAGGGGCGACCCCTCAAACTCCCCTGGTCGGCAAAAAGAAGTTTTTTGGTGGTTGGATATTTAAAAAATTAGTTTAGTGCTGTTTTAAAGTTTTTTAAGAATTTGTTAGTCGATGACAAGAGATCAAGAAAATAGATTTATTTTCGCTTTTTTAAGTTGGCAGATGAAGATTCTTTGTTGATTTTAGGATTTTTACTAAATGAAGCAATCTTTCATTAGTTTGATGTGTTTTTAACAAGGTTTAAGGTGGTTTTTAGAAGGATAAATGATAACTATAAGGCTTTGTACATAAAAATATTCTTACTCTTATAACACGCCTTAAATTACTTTTTTGAAGAATTGTTATTTTTTGAAAAACTATGGATAGTCAAAATGAAATGGTTCAGCACCATCAATTACTATATCTCCTGATAAAAATACTTCCTGTTGGTTAGTAATATTACAACCTATAAATATTTGAGTGTTAGTATCTTTAACTAACTCCGCATATTCTTTAGCCTGTTCTAAAGCCTCGTCAGCTTTACCTTTATATTTCATTTCAATAAGTAAACCTGTTCCATTCTTTGCAACAACTATATCAGCTCTACCTTTTGTCCCATCAGTTTTTACAGTATATCGCTCACTAGCAAAACTACCATTAACAATCTGAAGAACTATATTATTCAATAAAGAATGCATCAAATCTTCGTTAGCAAACAATCCAATTGAATTTTCATTTGACTTATTAAACATTTTTACGTTTTTTATTAACTCACTAAATTTAGGACCAAAGTTTTTTTCAAAAATTTCTTTTATTTCAAGACTATTTTTCTGTTCAAAAACAACATTCAATATTTCTGTTAATTCTGAAAATTTTTCAGGCTCTATACTAAATATTGTTTTATAATAATTTTTCAGGTTTTTTTCTAATTCCGTTTTTATTTCTTTATTGGGTAATTTAAATTCAGTATTTTTATCATTTGCAATCGTTAAGTAACCAGTAATAAATAGATAGGAAAAAATCAGTTCAAAACCTGCCGAATTAATTTCTATTTTACCATTAGAATTAGTTATTTGTTTTAAAGTTCTAAAATTATCAACACTAAAATCAATAGCTAATTCATCTATTTTTATGTTTTTTGCATTAATTAAATCTTCTATTTTTTTCTTAAAATTTTGTTGTTTAAATAACGGTTTAATAAAATCTACCGATCCACTTTCTTCCCAATAAGATCTAAAACCATCATTTTGTCTATTTAGATAATTAACAACTGACCAGATGTTATATTTATCAATAAAAATTTTATTTTCATCAGTACCAATATTTTCTTGATACCCGTTATACCAATCTTTTATTTTAGCTGCTTGAGATTCTTCTATTTCGAAATGTTGCATCAAATCATTCATTTCTTCTTGGTTTATTCCATAGTATTGAGAATATTTAAAATTTATAATATTATATTTAGAAAGATTATTTAATCCTGATAACATACCACTTTTTACAATATATTGTACTCCAGTTAACACTCCTTTTTCTAAATTATTATTACCTTTTAGAGCTGATTCAAAAATACCCCTAAATAGTTCTGATACTTGCTTAGCTTCTTCATCATTGAATTCCAGATAAGCCTTATTTACAGCAGCATCATATTCGTCAATTAATATCCATACTTTTTTGCCATGATGAGCATAAAGTAATGTGCTTAGTTCTTTTACCGCTGTATCAAAATTACCCAATCTTATTTGATCAAAAAGTTCATTATATTTTTGACCAATTGTGATTTTACCACTGTAAGTTTTTTGACTTAAATCTAAATAACCAAACTTTTCAATTGTTTCAACTATTTTACGTTGAAGCTTTTTTGCTACATCTTCAAAGTTAGATCCTTTACAATCCTTAAAGTCTATGAATATTACAGGATATTGTCCTTGTAGTTCTAAACTATCAATTACTTTAGTTTGACCAATAATGTTTTCATCTGTAATTTTGATTTGAGTTGTAGAAATATTAAGTTGAGATTTAGTCTTATCAAGATTAGTTTTTATACTTTGTTTGAATATTTGTTTATTTAATTCTTTTGTTTTTGAATCCATTTCTTCAATTGATAAAAATCTTTTAAACATATCAAGATTAAGAGATTTTCCCCAGCGTCTTGGCATTGTAATAAGTATTGTCTTTGCACTATCCTCTATTATTTCTTTAATAAACAAACTTTTATCAATGAATATGCTACTATTCGTAACTAAATCTTCAAAATTACCACCACTCTGAATATTTTTTTTTGTATTGTTCTCCTTAGTAGTACTGATACTACTAAAATACTTTTTTATCTGTGTATTGAATCCGTTATTTAGTTTTGATTGAGAAAAGTAATGGAGATCTTTAAAATTTGTATGGTAAGAGCCAATATGATTATGAGTTGTTAAGGGGTGCTTAAAAACTTGTGGAACTAATTTTACTAAATTTGCGACTGTTTTTTTAAACATAAGGCTCTCTAAATAATTTTGTTTTATCTAAACAATTAAATCAGGTTAAGAGTAGAATATTATGCGGTAAAATACAATATTCTAAAATTATACCGAACTTGTTTTAAATTAGCGATTTATAAGTGATAGCTAATAGGGCCCCTGTGGAAGAAGACCCAAAAATGTTGATTTGGATTTTAGAGTTGTTGTGGAGCACCAATTTGCACGTTTCTTGCCCTTAAATATTTATATAATGTTGTTTTAGAAATTCCTAGTTGCTCAGCTATATCATCAGTTTTTAGTTCATTTTGTAAATACAGAGCCTCAGCTGTACAAGCAGCTTTCTTAGCTTTTTCAGATAATCCCTTGGGTCTGCCACCCATTCTCCCTCTTGCTCTAGCAGATTTGAGTCCTGCCATGGTTCTCTCACGTATTAAATCTTTTTCAAATTCAGCGAGTGAGGCAAACATATTAAAGATTAGTCTTCCTTGTGCAGATGTTGTGTTTAAAGGATCTTGTATACTAATAATATCAACACCTTTAGCTATTAAATCATTCACCACTTTAATTAGATGATGCAATGACCTACCCATTCGATCAAGTTTCCATACTATTAAAGTATCGCCTTTTTGAATTTCCTCAAGCAGCTTTAACCATTCTGGTCTATCTGCTCTTGCGCCCTTGGCAACTTCATAAAATATTTTATGACAACCTGCAGTTTGCAAAGCATCCATTTGTAAATTTAAAACTTGATCTTTAGTCGAGACCCTCGCATAACCATATTTCATATTTACCTTTAGTACACATTAATTATAATTTTTAGCTTATTTGTATTTTAAATAAATGTACAGCAAAACTTTACTTTATTTACTGGCTTTGCGGTGATTTTTTGGCTAGAATTTTTTGTTAACAAAAACCACCGTTAAAATGGACTTCGAATAGTGAAAATAAAAAATAGAATTCATCTACTTCCAGAGAATAAAATTAATGAATTATACAATATACCAAATTTTACTGATCAAGAGATGGAGATATTTTTCAGTTTGTCAGCAGATGACCATTTATTATTAACTAAATATAAAACCATAAAATTAAAAATATATTTTATTATTCAGTTAGGATATTTCAGAGCTACCCAGCAATTTTATAATTTTAGTCTGGAAGATATTCCAAAAGAAGTTTTATATGTGGCAAAGCTTTACTTCGATTTGCCTCTTAAAAATATTAATAATAAGCCTTATAGAACGATAATAAAATCTCAACAAGCTATTATTTTAAACTTATATGATTATCGAGATTGGTCTCCGAGTCTCTCTCCGCAAATCGAGACTCATCTTTGTGAATTGATCATGTATTATCCAAAGCCAGAAGTTGCAACCTTAGAGTTATTTAAATATTTCGAACAGATAAAAGTTGTTATTCCTTCATACCGAGTGTTACAGGATATTTTTAGTAAAGTATTAAGTGAGCATGAAACAAAACTTAATAATCTTATACTATCCATACCTGAAGATATTCAAAAACAATTAAGTAAAATCATCGATAGACATCATAGCGATATTGATGAGGTGCAAGATTCTCAAGATAATACTCAAAATAATGCTAACAAAGAAAATGAATCAGAACGTGAACATGAAGATCATGATGATATTATCATGGAATTAAGCAACATTCGATATGATCAAAAAGACTTTAAATATACTGCTGTTAGACTTGAGATCAAAAAGGTTCAAAAAATAAAGCCTCTTTATGAGTTTGGTAAGTTATTTTTACCAACTCTAAATATTTCAAAAAATAGTATCGGTTATTATGCTGATTTAACTCACAATTATTCAACTTCTCGCCTGAAGAAACTTATTAAACCTCAGCAATATCTATATGTCTTATGCTTTATTCATCATCGCTATCAACAATTTATGGATAATCTTATCATCACATTTGGGCACCATGTTAATTTACTATTAGAAAAGGCTAAAGCATATGCTGAGGATGAATGTTTAAAACATAGCGCTAGCTTAGTGTTAGAATTTCCTAAGCTTGCCAAGTTTCTTCATTGGTTTCCTGAAGAGGAGAATAAACAAAATTTAAATTATCCTCAACTAACTAAAGAAGCATATCAAATATTACCAAAGGATCAATTCACCTCAATGGCTAGTTTTATTGAAGGTAAAATATTTGATAAAACAAAGGCCAAGTGGCAATATTATCAGGACTCATCTTCTGCTCTTGCAAGATATTTACGTCCCATCATGCTTCATGTTGATTTCATTCTGATGAATCATAAAAGTAATTTACCGAGCCTAATGCAATTACTTAAAAATCATTACCTAAGCAATAAAAATCCTGGATCATTAAAAATTTCCAGTAACACCTCTCTTATTAAAGAAAAATCTATTATAGAATATCTCAAAAACACTGATAATCCTGATTATTTTGATCCTTATCGCCTAGAATTCTATGTATATGAAAAAATGTTTCATCATATTGACAAGGGCAGACTTTGTTGTAATGACAGCATCTCTTATAAAGATTTTGACCTTGATTTAATTCCAGAGGAAAATATCGAGAAGTCGCTAGAGATTGCTGAGAAATTTGGTTACTATAAAATCCGTAATTACTGTGATCAAAGGCTTGATGAGGCATTAGATGAATTAGATAAAGCATTACTCAGAACAAACGCTAACATTGATTCTGGTGCTAATAAACATATCAAGATTATCAATAACGAAGATAGCATCAAATCTTGGGATTTAATTTATGAGCCAAAAGAGCCGATATCTGATGGGTTTTTTGCCAATTTACCTAAAATAGAAATCGCTGATTTGCTCAAATTTATTGGCGATAAGATGAATTTATGGGATGGATTTAACCACATTAAACCTAAATACATCAAGCGCCAAAAACCAGATCTCACAGCTCTTAGAGCTTGTCTTCTATCAGAGGCCTTTGGTATCAGTATGGGATATATGTCAGAGATCTCCGATTTAAATTTTAATTTATTACGCTCAACTAGAACTGATTTTATTAGATTCGAGACGCTTGCAAGTACTAATGACACCTGCTCTAATTATCTCAATAAACTTGCGATATTTAAAGCCTGGGATCTTTTAGATAATCAAACCTTAGCAGATGCTGATGGTAAAAAACATAGATCCACTAATACCACTTTGCAATCTAGATTTTCCATTAAATACGCTGGTAAAGGTACTGGCATTTCAATACTTTCCCTTCTATCTAATCATGCAGTAGTAAATGCTAAAACTATAGGTTTAAATGAGTATGAGGGTCATAAGTTATATGATTTAATCCTTGGTAACAAATCAGATATTGAGATTAATTTCGTAACTGGAGATAATCATTCTCTCAATCCTATTAATTTTGTAGGACTTGATTCAATTGATGTTGGCTATTTACCAAGTATCAAAAATATTAAAGAAGCAGCAGAAGACATAGGCTCTGCAAGAGATCCAAGTTGTTACGGTGGCGTCATAACGCCAAAAGTAAAAATCAATAAAAACCTAATTAAGGCAAATAAAAACTGGATTATTAGAGTTTTATTATCATTACTGTTACAAGAAAATACCCAGGATATTCTGATGAGAAAACTATCAACCCATGCTCGATATGCAAGACTTAATGCAGCACTTTATGAATATAACAAAATCTTTAAAAGCACCCACGTTCTCAATCTTATTGATGATATCAAACTAAGGCAAGCTATCAAGTCAGCAAGAAACAGAACTGAAAGCTATCATTATTTACAAGGCACAATACGTCAGATTTATTATGGAATTTTCAAAGGCAAAAGAATAGTTGATAATAATGTCAGTGCTCACGCAGTAAGATTATTAGCCAATAAGATCATTTCTTACAATGCCACAATATTAAATATCATCTATGAAAGATTGATTGCAACAGGCGCCTCAAAATCTGTAATTGATAATTTTATTAGAATTTCTCCAGTAGCTTGGGAGCATCTATCATTTACTGGTCGTTATAATTTTACCAAAGATAATAGCATTATGGATTTAGAAAAAATTGTAAGATTTTTAGAAGAAAAACTAGGTAAAAACACCAAACACTAGACAAACCCATGACACCTAATGTCTCATATTAAAAAATATTCACAATGTAAAACAGCTGATTATAAGTTCTTAGAACCTTCAATTATTATCGCAATTAAACACACCTATAGTCAATAGAAAAACAAAATTTCAGGATATTAAGATACAAAAATCCCAAATCAACATTTTTGGGTCTTCTTCCACAGGGGCCGTATTAGGATTGCGACCAATTCTTGCAGGAAATTTTAGTTTGTAAAATTTACCAAATCCTTGTAGTAAAATATCGTTATTTTCACTCATCGCATCAATTACAGAGGAGGTAAACATATCTATTGTTTTTTCAGCTTCAACTTTGGTGCAATTATGTTGATTAGCTATAAATGTTACGAATTCCTGTTTATTCATTTATTCTCTCTTTATATAGTTTAATCTCAATGTTTATATAGTATTTAAGTCTAAAGTACAACACGAATCTTACCAAACCAAAAATAATGATTTCCGCAAACTAAATCGTATTTCTTTTTATGAACTTGAAAAAATAAAGTTATAGCAAACATTCGCAGAATTTTGTTATACGCAAGTTGCAAACTTTAGTTTGCTGTCATATTTTTTGCCTGCATTCCTTTTTTTATATAGATTTACATAGATCATTTTTGATGAATAATCACCGACTCAAAAAGTAAGAATATTTTCAGTTTTTATCTGGTATTTTGATGTTTAAGAAAATACTTAAATCTTCCGTGTGTAATCCAGTGCTTGTGGTTTTGATCTGTTAGCTCCTTTCGTTTTTGTTCGTAAACGATAATATCATCTTTAGAAAATACCAAAGTTCGATTATTAATTACGGCTATCGGTTTTGGGAACTCATCATCATATTGCATTTTTTGATGCACTCCTTGTCTGGTGTAATTCCATCTTTTTGCAAGGTCACTTATTCCAAATAAATTCATAATTTTGCTATTTTATTTTTCTTTCTGAATTGCATACTTTTCACGTTGACAAAAGTCAACGTATATTGCGTATAACAAAATTCTACGAATGTTTGCTATAACTTCAATTTCCAAACTCAAGAAAAAGAAAATCGAGTTAGTTTTTAAAATGATAATTTTCGGTTTGGTCGGCTTCGGGGAATTTTTACTTAAAAAACTTTGAGCGGCGGATTGGAAATTTATTTTCAATCGATAAGTGCGCATATTCATGAACGATTTTTCTTTATTCCCAACGGGCGCAATACACGAACTATTCATTTTATGAAAATTCGTCTGCGCTTAAGGGGTACAGATAGGGTCTAGAGACTACCAAAATTTAAGTTTAAGATGTCAATTTTTTGAGAACTTTAGATAGAATATTTTGCATAGGTTGAGCTTCTTTCTTTAAATCTGTGAATGCAAGTTGCTCTTCTAATACATCAGAGTTAATTGTTTTAGCTTTTTTATTTTGAGGTATTGGTTTTTCATAAAAATTCCTTTCAACACCAGTTTTTTGATCAATTATTTTGTGAATTCTTGTTTTTTTAAAGACAAATTTAACTGCAACAACCTTGCGACCTTCTTTGATTTCTTCAAATCCCAAATTTAGTTTGTAATTATCATTGATTTCTTGGCAAGCATGTTCGAAGGTTCTTTTTTTAAAATCATTATATTTTTTAAAATCGTTGCCAACCGCAAATGCTTCTCTTAACTGAACTACTGACTTAATCATATAACCAGTGTCTTTAAACTCTTGTATTAGCTCATATAATCGAGTTGTGTAGAGACTACCAAAATTAGCTATTTCTTTAAGATTATATAATACAAATTTCTGTTTTACTTGTGATAAGTACGGCATTATACGATCAGTAAACTCAACAGTTATACGTCCTTCTTTTTTGTTATATTTTGCCGTGGAGCATACATTAATTTCCCAAATTTCATTTAATTCAATTTTCTCTAATAATATACTGGTTTTCATCAGTTTCTTACATGCCTTATGTAAGGACTTATAGCTATTATCAATATCGGCATTAAAAACCTCACTGAACTCCCTAGCAGTCAATATATGCTCTCTTTGTAACTGTTCCGGTTGTAGATACTTACCAACTTTATCAACACCACCTATTTTACTCACCAAATGCAAAAAAACTTGATAATCATTATGGGTGAAATTGCCAAAATTAGCAGTATTAAGTTTTTTGTTTTTATAAACTTTGGAAGTTTTGGATTTTAAAATTTTCGGTAATTGATTTTTTGTCATAATGTTGTAATTTATTATACTAATACGACATTATGTATTATGACGCTTTTAGCGTCAATAATAACACCAAAAAACACGGTAAATTTGTCGCCTTTCAGCGGTAAATTTGTCGCCTTTCAGCGGTAAATTTGTCGCCTTTCAGCGGTAAATTTGTCGCCTTTCAGCGGTAAATTTGTCGCCTTAAGCACCCAGAAACCCAATCAACACAAGGGCTAGAAGGACGCCTACAAATATACTACGTAAAACAAATAAGAAAACAAAAGGGATAAGTCTGTGGACAAGTCGAACAAAAATTTGCAAATTTTTTAGATGTTTTTAAATGGTTTTTTAAAATTCAATGAGTTTGCTACCTCTCACAAAAAATTTTAATGAGGGGGGGGCGCGCCCCCCCTCAAACTCCCCTGGCTGGCAAAAAGAGAAATTTTGTTGTTTGATCTTTAAAAAAATAATTCAGTGCTGTTTTGAAGTTTTTAAGAATTTGTTAGTCGATAGCAAGAGATCAAGAAAAAGGTATTTTCACTGTTTGTCGGCAGATGAAGATTCTTTGTTGATTTTAGGATTTTTACTAAATGAAGCAATCTTTCATTAGTTTGATGTGTTTTTAACGAGGTTTAAGTCGGTTTTTAGAAGGATAAGTGATACTTATAAGGACTTTGTACGTAAAAATATTCTTACTCTTATAATACTCCTTAAATCACTTTTTTAGAGATTTCTTATTTTTCTTATTACAAGCCTCTTTTAATTTTATACCTACTGAGAATTTTTGGTAGTATGTGAGCCGGTATTTTTATAGGCCTAGCAGCATGATAGGCCTATAAAAGATCAATTAATCGTCTTAATCTACGCAGAATACCATTTAATTCAACAGAAGTAGCTTGAGCCAATCGAGGATAAATAATTCGATTTATAGTAATTGAGCGACAATGCTCTGGTAGAGCATAGCTTTTAACCTGTAAATTATCTCTAATTTCTAATTCAAAATGAAGATGACGAAACTCGGACTGCGACTGACTACTAAGAGGGCAAATAAAAATAACAGGAGGATTATTATTCAGTATCATCTGTGAATTTAGAATTATTATTGGACGTATTTTACCAATCTCATCACCTTTGACTGGATCAAGCCTTGCTAAGTAAATACCTCCACGAGTTAGAATTTTTTCTTGTTCCACCACTCTTCTCCTTCTAGTGGTAAATCTGAATTCAATCCATCTATCAACAATTCTGCTTCTTCATTATATTTTTTTGATTTTTTCATAGCAGCAAAGCTTTTAATAATATCGTTTTGTTCGAGTTGAATCTGAAAATTATTTAACTCATGTACAACTGCTTGACGTATAAATTCAGTTCTGGATACCCCTAACTTTTTTGCTACTTCATTAGTAACTTTAACTATGTTATCAGGAAAATTAATAGACAAACTTATCATATTAAAAACTATATATTATTTTATATAGTTTTTAATATACCAGGGAAAAACTAATATTTCAACAGTTGAATAAACTGCAATATTCTGCTAGCTTTATGAAGCTATCGGTGCTTCATCACATCGTTACAAACATCTAGTAAAACCTAGTTTAGGTTAGGGGTCTATTGCTATAAGTATCTTTGGATATGAAATGCAATAGGGGTTGTTCATAATGACTTGATGAAACCCCTAGCACCTTTTAACTAACTAGGTGTACACCCCATGAAAGAAACTAGAGAACTATTCTCAGCAATATTTGAAAAATACGATAATTCGTCCAGTCCGACTAAAACCAAAACCTGTTTTATTGATGTAAGAAGCAGAGAGGGAGGAGTGGTAAAAAAGTACTTAGTCTTTGATGAGCTAATTTCCTCCACTATACCTAAAGAATTAATCTTAGGCGAATTTGTAGCATTTTTAGCTGATATCGAGTTTAAGAATGTTCAGTTTTTGAACATATTTGAATTAGATGGGGTGTCTTTATGATAAAAAGTTACTCTGTCACTATCCCACGTTCGGAAATATTGAATCTCTATAGTGGTACTATTAACGAAATAACAATACATTCGATATCTGAATGGCTTAAGTCCAAAACCGACAAACAGTTTGTAGTTATTGAACGTAAATTCATCATGGATGCTATCCAATATATAGAAATCAACAAATATAGTGATGGTTTCTTAGGGCGAGACATTAGAGAAAAATGGGACTTAGATTTGATTAAAGAATTAGTGGTTGGATATTGAATATGAAGTTTATCTAAGGACAGTATATCGTATGTACTAATTGCTCAACATGACTTTTTGCAATAATTTAGTGTCAAAATGGTACAATATTGGTGGAGTTACAACATTAGAGAAATTATAAAAAAAGCAAAACATCATTGTGTATTGACTATATAGTCGCAAAAAGAGAGGGTAAGAATAATATAGATCAACAATAAAAGGGTTTGGTGATGATAAAAAAGAAAATAATAAGTTTGATAGGTGTTGTTATGTTAAACACCTCTGTTTGTGTAGCTGATGTTTCTACAGGAAAGTTACCAGTTGTATCTGATCTTAATGTAAAACTAGGAGTTTATGCTTCTTTTGAAAGTGCTTTTAGTAAACAGAACAAATTACAAAAGTCTGAGAAAAAAATATCTGCTAATAAAGAAGGTTTTGCTTTTTATAATGATGCCGCCCTTTATGCCAGTATCTCAAATGAGATAAATGATATTGAATATGGTGGTAAGATCGTATTAGTACCAACTGTCAAAGCTAAAGTTATACCTACCTATAACGGTTCTCACGTATTTGTAAAAGGTTTTTATGGGCGTGTGGAGCTAGGCTCTCCCATACCAGTTGCCGCAAATATGATGATAAGTGATGGTGGAATACCAATAAAGTATATAAAAACTAGTACTGCGCATTTAAACCAAAGTAAAAAACTCAACTCTTCGTTTTTAACTTCTGATGGATGTTTTATAGGCGATGATTTAACTGCTGATTTAGATTCTGCGCCTTATAGTAGTGAACCTCCAAGAACAATAAATTATTATACTCCCAAGTTTGAGATTAGTGATGCAAGCAAAGTTCAGATAGGAGTTTCTTATACACCTGATACGGCTAATACTGGAATAGGCAGTCCAAGCGAGAAATCAGACGGCGTCAATAAGAGAACGATTGGAAAGGATGGTGTTGATAGATTTGAAATAGATAAATCAGTTAAGGATGCTATTACTACTGGTATAGTATTTGAACAAAAACTCAAAGAGGATATAGGATTAAAGCTAGCATTAACTGGTGAATATGGCAACTCTACAGGAAAAGCTAAGAAGTTTATTAGCAAAGAAGATACTGAGCCAAAAGAATATAAATTAGGTGATTTAAGAAGTTTTAATATTGGTGCTGAGTTAGAAGTAAATGATTTTACATATAATGCATGTTATGGTTCATGGGGTAAGAGTTTCACAACCCCAGAACTCCACAAAGCTGGACGTGATTCGTATTATTACAGTGTAGGTGCTGCATATAAATACAATGCAACTACTACTAAGCTTTCTTATTTTGCATCAGAGCAATTTAAAAACGAAGCTAATTCTATCAAGTTAAACATAAGCTATTTATTAGCAAAAGGCTTTAAGCCGTATGCAGAAGTATCTAGCTATATATTAAAAGGCAAACCAGAATTTTATGAGGAATTGAAAAGTAGAACTACAAAAGGAACTGTGTTTCTTTTGGGTGTGAAGTTAACTTTATAGTGAATAAGAGTTTATGTATTAATACATACTTCCAATGTTATCTCAATTAACAAGGTTTTCTATGACTGACGAAATTGTACTAAAGACTGGTGTTGTGAAGTTCTACTCACTTGCAGCTGGTTATGGTTTTATAGTGGATGATGAGACTGGCGGTGATATCTTTGTTCATGTTGAAAATTTAAAAAAGAGCGACCTTGTCGAATTAAACAAAGGTGACAAAGTCAGTTTTTTACAAAATAAGAAAGGTTCTAGGTTTTACGCCTCTCAAATCAAACTATTATGATATTCCTGTTTATTTGTTACAAGCATCTTTCAACTTTTGGCCAATTCTAAACTTAGGATAAGTTGTTTCTGGAATGTTTACGGATTGACCATTATTATAATTACTGTGATCAAAGGCTTGATGAGGCATTAGATGAATTAGATAAAGCATTACTCAGAACAAACGCTAACATTGATTCTGGTGCTAATAAACATATCAAGATTATCAATAACG
>Ga0214236_1000218_pt1 | contig 23882 bp, 19 predicted proteins | sample TroBogypolimnion_11_FD_153074 | JGI IMG/M metagenome (GOLD analysis project Ga0214236, IMG submission 153074) | Freshwater microbial communities from Trout Bog Lake, WI - 28JUL2008 hypolimnion | ecosystem: Environmental > Aquatic > Freshwater > Lake > Hypolimnion/Profundal zone | place: Trout...
GAATGAAAACGTGCCACGATTTCTTGGGCGAGCAATACCTTGCAATCCTTTGGATTGCGTCCAGCGGCTACTTCTTGCTTCATTAAATCAATTTCTGACATTGGGCGGAATGACAGCAATGTGAAGTAATCCCACATCAAATCATCTGAGATGCTTAAGAGTTTGCCAAACATATCACCAGCAGGCTCGCTGATGCCTATGTAATTACCTTTGGACTTGCTCATCTTCTCAACACCATCAAGACCAACCAACAAAGGCATAGTCAAAATACATTGGGGCTCTTGACCATACTCTCGCTGGAGCTCACGACCCACTAGAAGATTAAATTTTTGATCAGTACCACCAAGCTCTAGATCGCTCTTCAGGGCAACCGAGTCATAACCTTGCATCAAGGGATATAAAAACTCATGAATAGAAATTGGTACGCCACTGCGATAACGCTTAGTAAAGTCATCGCGCTCTAGCATGCGCGCAACAGTATGTTTTGCTGCCAACTGAATCATGCCGCGTGCGCCCAAGGGATCACACCACTCGCTGTTGTAACGCACTTCTGTTTTAGTAGGATCTAAGACCATGCTGGCTTGACGATAGTAAGTCTCGGCATTCACTGCGATCTCTTCCGCAGTTAGTGGTGGGCGTGTAGCATTTCGGCCCGATGGATCACCAATCATGCTGGTGAAATCACCGATCAAGAAAATGACGGTATGCCCTAAATCTTGTAACTGCCGCAATTTATTGAGAACAACGGTATGACCCAAGTGAATATCTGGCGCAGTTGGATCTAAGCCCAATTTAATTCGCAAAGGGGTCTGGGTGGCCTGGCTACGAGCTAGCTTCTGTACCCAATCAGCCTCAACTAACAGCTCATCACAGCCACGTTTAGTGACTTCGAGTGCCGCAAAGACTTCGGGGGTCAAAGGATATTTTTGTTCTGGTTTAGCCGTCATGCTGATTCAGTTAACTGTTTAGGTTAAATTAGTATTTAAATTGCTAAAGCATAATTGTCGCATCACTGAGAGCCCAACCCTGAACCCTATGAACCAGCCCCACTCCCTCTACATTGGCCTAATGTCTGGTACCAGCCTAGATGGAATTGATGCTGTTTTAGCAAAGATTGGGGTTAATGGTGAAACAAGCGCAGTTGAGGCCGTTAGCCTCCCCTTTTCACCTACATTGCGCAAAGCTCTTTTTGAACTCCAGAGCCCTGGCCCTGATGAGCTCCATCGAGAAAAGCAGGCTGGCAATGCCCTAGCACTAGCTTATGCGGAGGCGGTAAGTCAGCTCCTCAAAAAGGCCAATCTACCGATTTCTGATATTGCTGCCATTGGTGCTCACGGCCAGACCGTTCGCCATCAACCCCATCTTGGGGATCTGGCTTACACCCACCAAACACTGAATCCTGCTCTTTTAGCGGAGAAGACCGGTATTGATGTGATTGCAGACTTTAGAAGTCGAGATCTCGCTGCAGGTGGTCATGGTGCACCATTAGTTCCCGCATTTCATGCGCAGCAATTTGTAGAAGATAAAAATTTAGCCATTCTCAATATTGGTGGTATTGCCAATCTCACTCTTCTCCCCACGAGTGGTGAGGTGACTGGCTTTGACTGTGGTCCAGGAAATATGTTGATGGATGCCTGGATACATGAGCATCAAGGAAACGCATTTGATGAGGGTGGTAATTGGGCAGCACAAGGGAAAGTAGATGAAGAACTTCTTGAACGAATGCTCTCCGATTCGTTCTTTGCAAAAGCTCCTCCAAAGAGTACTGGTCGTGATGACTTTCATCTCGACTGGCTGCATGAAAAATTAGGTAAAGACAATCATCATGCCGAGGATGTGCAGGCCACACTATTACATTTAACAGCGCATTCGGCCTTAGATTCTCTAGTTCGTCACGCCCCGCAAACCCAGAAACTGATTGTCTGCGGAGGTGGCGCCAGAAATAATGCCTTGATGGATTTATTCAAAGTGAAGTCGCAGGATTTCTTCAAAAATCCATTAGAAATTACTACAAGTAACTCTTCTGGCATCGATCCACAGCTGGTTGAAGGCCTTGCATTTGCATGGCTTGCCTGGGCCCACAAAGAAAAACGGCCAGCAAATTTGCCAGCCGTTACGGGAGCGAAGGGTCCTAGAATTCTAGGCGCTTGCTATCCCGCTTAAATGATTAAGTGCTTTTTTAGTTAAGCAGAGAAAGAAGAACCACAACCACAAGTCGTTTGTGCATTTGGATTCTTGATCACAAACTGTGAACCATTGATATCTTCTTTGTAATCAATCTCCGCACCAACTAAATATTGGAAGCTCATTGAATCCACCAACAAAGTAACACCATTCTTTTCAAAGAGCGTGTCATCCTCATTCACAGCGTCATCAAATGTGAAGCCATACTGAAAACCTGAACAACCACCACCTTGCACGAATACGCGCAACTTCAGCTCTGGATTGCCTTCTTCGGCGATCAAGTCAGCTACTTTTGCAGCAGCAGCATCCGTAAACACCAAAGGAGTCGGTGGCTCGGCTAGATCTTGTGCGGGTTGCGTAGCTAATTCGGTCATGATTCACTCCTAATTCAAAAGGGTATGTCTTATTTTAGGCTTTTAATGCCCAGTTTGCTGAAGGGTCATTATGGAGAAACTGCAATCTGGGTAAGGCCCGTTGTTTCGGGCAAGCCAAACATCAAGTTCATACACTGCACGCCTTGACCTGAGGCTCCTTTGACCAAGTTATCCTCAACCACCAAAATGACCAGAGTATCGCCACCGCCAGGACGATGGATTGCAATCCGAATGCCATTACTTCCTCTTACGGAGCGCGTCTCTGGATGGCTGCCAGCAGGCATCACATCGACAAAAGGCTCATTCTTGTAAAAAGACTCATAGAGCTGTTGATAATCTACATCTTGCCCGGCTTCAGTCAAACGCACATATAAAGTCGAATGAATACCTCTCACCATTGGGGTGAGATGCGGCACAAATGTCAGGCCAATTTGATCATGACCAGCGATCGCCTTTAGGCCTTGCACGATTTCAGGAAGATGGCGATGGCCTTTAACTCCGTAGGCTTTAAAGTTATCGCTAGCCTCAGATAGCAAAGTACCAATCTCAGCCTTACGGCCAGCACCAGAGGTCCCCGACTTAGAGTCAGAAATAATATGGGTGCCATCGATCAAGTGCTTGCCACCAGTCGATTTTGGCGAAAGCAATGGTGCGAGACCGAGCTGGACTGAGGTTGGATAACAACCAGCCAATCCAATAACGCGTGCCTTCTTAATAGCTTCACGATTGATTTCTGCTAAGCCATAAACTGCCTCAGCCAAAATTTCTGGGCAGGTGTGTTCCATGCCGTACCACTTGGCAAACTCTTTAACATCTTTCAAACGAAAGTCTGCAGCTAAATCCAAAATCTTCACATTGTTAGCCAGCAATTCTTTAGCCTGCGCCATTGCAACACCATGTGGAGTAGCAAAAAACACTGCGTCGCATTCCGTTAACTGCGCTTCATCTGGAGTCGTAAATTTGAGATCAACACGACCGCGTAAAGATGGGAACATCTCAGCTACTGGCATACCAGCTTCTGTACGAGAGGTAATCGCAACAATCTTTACTTCAGGATGCTGTGCCAGTAGGCGCAATAGTTCAACCCCGGTATATCCTGTACCGCCAACGATGCCAACTTTAATCATGCCATTCTCCAAAATACCGACTGATGAATTTTATTTATTTAATACCTAGATTGTAGAAACAAAAAGGGCCGCTTGCGCGACCCTTTCGATAAAACTTGAGCGACTGAAAGAATTAGCGCTTGCTGAACTGCTTACGACGACGCGCGCCGTGCAGACCAACTTTTTTACGCTCAACTTCACGAGCATCGCGAGTTACCAAACCTGCTTTAGACAGAGTTGGCTTCAAAGCGTTGTCATAGTCGATCAATGCACGAGTAACACCGTGACGAACTGCACCAGCTTGGCCAGTTTCACCGCCACCAGAAACGTTTACTTTGATATCAAAGGTCGTTAAGTGGGCTGTGAGAGCCAAAGGCTGACGAGCAATCATGCGTGATGTTTCACGAGCAAAATAAGCATCGATAGGCTTACCATTAACAATGATTTCGCCTTTGCCAGATTTAATGAATACGCGCGCAACAGAACTCTTGCGGCGACCAGTACCGTAATTCCAATTTCCGTAATTAATAGCCATTTGGTTTCCTTAAATCTCTAACGCTTTTGGCTGTTGAGCCGCATGCGGATGATTGGCGTCGCCGTAGACTTTTAATTTCTTGATCATGGCATAGCCTAGTGGGCCTTTTGGCAACATACCTTTTACAGCCTTCTCCAAAGCGCGACCTGGGAAACGGTCTTGCATCTTGTCGAAGTTAGTCGAGCTAATACCACCTGGGTATCCGCTATGACGGTAATAGATCTTGTTCAAGCCTTTTGTGCCAGTGACACGGAGCTTAGAAGAATTGATGACAACAATAAAGTCGCCAGTATCAACGTGTGGGGTGTATTCAGGCTTGTGCTTGCCGCGTAGACGGTGTGCCACTTCACTGGCGACACGACCGAGGACTTTGTCCGTAGCGTCAATCACGAACCATTCATGCACTACCTCATGGGATTTTGCAGAAAAAGTTTTCATGATTTCTCAAATTGTTATAGTCAAAAAAAAATTACTCCAACCAAACTACGTCCACCTTGGCCCTGCTTATGTTTGCAAGCTCGCAGATTCTGCAATTTACTTGGTACAACAATTACCGCTGACTGGTTCGGTAATTCAGTAAAGCCTTGAATTGTAACCCAAAAAAAACCCAGGAACGAGTCCTGGGTTGGAATCCACCTATGTTTGGGTGGAGGAGACACTGGGAGGTAAGTCGCAGTCTTTTATAAGACTGACTACCAATGTGGTTATTGTACCTATAAGTAATGATGCAATGCAAGAAAATTGACCAAAATCAAGATTTTTATGTTGCTGTGCAGCAACTTAGCCTCCTTGAAAATTGGTAAACTATTGATAATATTGATTAATTTAGTAAGTTAGGGGTCACTAATATGGAATGTCGAGTATCTTGGTTGGGTAATGGCGGGATGGCCTTTTCAGCAGAAACTGGCAGCGGTCACCTAGTAAATATGGATGGCGCACCTGAAGCGGGAGGCAGAAACCTAGCCCCAAGACCAATGGAGCTCCTTTTGGCTGGCGCTGGCGGCTGTTCGGCATTCGATGTCGTTTTAATCCTACAGAGGGCTCGTCAGGCTATTAGCGGCTGCGATGTCACCCTTCAGGCAGAAAGAGCAGCCGAGGATCCCAAAGTCTTTACTAAGATCAATTTGCACTTCACGGTCAAAGGTAAAAACCTGGATCAAGCCAAGGTAGATCGTGCAGTAAAACTTTCGCATGAAAAATACTGCTCAGCGACTACGATGTTGGCAAAAACCGCAGAGCTAAGCTATAGCGTCGAAGTAATTGCGGAATAAGTGCAGAGTCAATCGATAAGCCGGATTCTGTCGCCTAGACTTTCATCTAGGGGCAATCATTCCTCTAGGCCGTTAGTTACCTAACGGCTCAAGCTCCCTACCCGCAGACTCAGCGGGACGCCTCATCGTCTGCATACTTGGGATTGCTCCAGGTGGAGGTTACCGCGTTTCACCGTAACTAAATACGCTCGTCTCTGTGGCCCTATTCCTCACGTCACCGTGGATGGCCGTTAGCCATCACCCTACCCTATGGAGTCCGGACTTTCCTCCCCCTCAATAAAGAGGCGGCGATTGCCTAATTGACTCTGCGCCTGCAGTCTAACGCAGACAGAGCAAATTGGCTTGTAAAAATAGAGTGAGGATTTAAATGAGCGACCAGGCGATGGTCTCACCAGCACGCAAAGGGACAATGGTTGCGTCACCCAGCGGCAATTCAGCAGGAATACTTTGCGCCTGTTTTACGAGGGTAATTTTTTTACTATTGCGGGATAAGGAGTAAAAATCAGGCCCAAAGAAACTAGCGAAGCCTTCTAATTTATCCAACTTACCAGCATTCTCAAATGCTTCTGCATATAAACCTAATGCATTAAATGCGCTGTAACAACCAGCACAGCCGCAAGCAGCCTCTTTGGCACCCTTAGCATGTGGAGCACTATCTGTACCTAGGAAGAACCGAGTATTGCCACTAGTAGCAGCTTCTAGCAATGCAATGCGATGTTCCTCACGCTTTAGTACTGGCAAACAATAATTATGTGGACGTATACCGCCAGCAAAAATCGCATTGCGATTCATCAGCAAATGTTGCGGGGTGATCGTCGCAGCTATCGTAGCCTTTCCTCCAGTCGCTGCATCACGCACATAGTGTGCTGCTTGCTTGGTAGTAATGTGTTCGAACACAATCTTGAGCTCAGGGAAGTCTTTACGCAAAGGCTCAAGAACATGATCAATAAATACCGCTTCACGATCAAAAATATCAATATCAGCGTGAGTCACTTCACCATGCACCAAGAGTGGCATCCCCACTGCTTGCATTGCCTCTAATGCTTTATAACAACGCTTGATGTCACTAACACCAGCATCGCTATTGGTCGTAGCACCTGCAGGGTATAACTTGAATCCAACAATACCTGCTGCCTTGGCCTTGTGTACCTCATCAGCAGATGTATTGTCGGTGAGATACAAAGTCATCAGTGGTGTAAAGCTATCAATACTTAATGACTTCAAATTTGATTCGATACGGGCTTGATAAGCTTTTGCCAAATCTACGGTTGTCACAGGCGGCTTTAGATTAGGCATGATGATCGCACGCGCAAATTGACGAGCCGTATCAGCCAGTACATCCTTCATGACTTCGCCATCACGAATATGCAAATGCCAGTCATCTGGCTGTACTAATTGAATTTGTGTAGGGCTATTAGTCATATTATTTATTAAGCAAGATGATACGGAAATCATTCACATTCGTCAGTGTAGGGCCAGTTTCCACCAAAGCTTCCAATTGCGCAAAAAAGCCGTAGCAATCATGCGCTGCTAAGAATTTTTCGGGGACAAGATCCTGAGCCTTTCCAGCCTGACGTATATCGGGATCAAACCATGCGCCAGCATTCTTTTCGCTACCATCAATACCATCGGTATCAGCAGCCAAAGCAGTAATCCCAGGCAAATCCGAACTGGCAGCTAACAGTGAGAGTAGATATTCGCTGCAACGACCACCACGACCCTTTACCCCAGTAGGAATAGTGACTGTACATTCACCACCAGAAATCAGAGCCAATGGCTGATCGCTCTTAGCCAGATAATCTCGAGCCAACTGAGCCTGGCTGATTCCTACCTCTTGGGCTTCTCCTGTAATGGTGTCACCCAAAATAACCGATTCATACCCTTGACTACGAACGTAGTCCGCAGCTGCCTCTAGACTTTTATATGCTGTTGCGATGACATGATTCGCAACGTGTGCATCAACGAGATCCAGCTCTTTTAATGTCTCCGGTTTTTTTCCAGCTACACCTTGCTTCAGGTGATTCAAAACAGACATCGGAATTGCATTTTCTCCCAAACGATATTTTTCCAAGATATTGACTGCATCTAAATACGTTGAATAGTCAGCCGCACAAGGGCCACTTGCAATATCCGCTGGAGAATCACCAGTCACATCAGAAATTAATAAAGCTTCAACTCGAGCACCACGCGCAATTGCAACTCTCGCTAAATTCCCACCCAAGATTGCTGATAAGTGTTTGCGCACCACATTCATCTCTTCAATCGGAGCACCACTTCGCAAAAGCGCCTCGGTAGTCTTGCGCATATCCTCAATAGAGATGCCATCAATAGGCAGGGTCAGGAGACTAGAGCCTCCGCCAGAGACCAAAGCGATCAAAACATCGCCAGCTTGAAGCTGCTTAGCCAAAGCCAGCACCTCTTTAGCGCCATCCATGCCTGCCTGGTCTGGTACTGGATGACCTGCTTCGACAATCTTTATATGAGTAGTTGGCGAGCTGTGGCCATAGCGAGTAAGTACAACGCCACTTACCTGAACTTGTGGCCAATGTACTTTGGCATAAGACTCTAGTGCACTCGCCATGGATGCGCTAGCCTTACCAGCACCCACCACCAAGCATTTACCTTGCGGCTCTTGACCAGCTGGAAATATCTTTGCCAAATATTGGGGAACAATAATTTGCGGATCAGCTACCGCAACTGCAGCAGCAAAGGCATTTTTCAGAATAGCCTCTTCTGTAGGTGCTGATCGGTTACTTGGTTGGATCATCAGACTATTCTAATCAAGTGCGGCACGCTCCTGCATTTGCCACATTTCAGCATATCTACCTCTAGTGGCAAGCAGTTCAAGATGTGTACCTCGCTCCACAATCTGACCGTGATCCATCACCAAGATTTGATCAGCATGAATAATTGTAGAGAGTCGATGTGCAATGATGAGAGTGGTACGATTTTTTGCCAGACTTAATAACTCCTCCTGAAAAGCTCGCTCTGTTTTAGAGTCCAGAGCAGAAGTAGCTTCATCAAAAATCAACATGGCTGGTTTTTTGAGTAAGGTCCTTGCGATCGCGACCCGCTGCTTCTCACCGCCTGACAGTTTTAGACCTCGCTCACCAACCTGGGTGTCATAACCATCAGGCAGGCGCTTAATAAAACTATCGATTTGGGCAGCTCTTGCGGCCTCATGTACCTCATCAATAGAAGCGGATGGGTCACCATAGGCAATGTTGTAGCCAATAGTGTCATTAAATAAAACAGTGTCTTGAGGAACGATACCGATTGCCTTGCGCAAACTCGCCTGTGTCACATCTTGAATATTCTGCCCATCAATCAAGATCTTTCCAGACTGCACATCGTAAAAACGAAAGAGCAATCTAGCTAGGGTACTCTTGCCTGCACCACTCTGACCAACTACCGCCGTAATAGTGCCGGCTGGAACGGTAAAACTAATATCGCGCAAAATCTCGCGCTTTGCATCGTAGTGAAAAGATACATTCTCAAAACGCACATCAGGTCCATGACCTTGATTATCAATATGTAAGGGATGAGCATCAGGAGAATCGGCAATTTCCTTATCAGTATTCAGTAAAGAGAACATGCGATCCATGTCTGTCAATGATTGCTTGATTTCACGGTAGATTACGCCCAAGAAATTAAGCGGAATATATAACTGAATCATCAATGTGTTGACTAAAACAAGGTCACCTAAGGTCATCGTGCCATTGACTACACCCAGCGTAGCTCGCCATAAAATCAGCATCAAGCCAATTGCAATAATGATTTGTTGGCCTAAGTTTAAGAAGGCTAGAGTCTTCTGAGACTTCACGGCAGCCGATTGATAACGCAATAGATTTTCGTCATAACGACGAGCTTCAAATGCTTCGTTACCAAAATACTTTACTGTTTCAAAATTCAATAAAGAATCAATTGCCTTTTGATTCGCTTTTGAATCCATATCATTCATAGTCCGGCGATAGTGAGTGCGCCACTCGGTCACAACAATAGTAAATACGATGTAAAGAACTAAGGCAGCCAAAGTAATTGCAGCAAACCAAATATCATAGGAGTAGGCAAAGTACCCCAGAACCAAGCAAAACTCGATCAGTGTTGGCAGGATGCTGTAGAGCGAATATGAAATCAGCGACTGGATGCCACGTGTCCCACGCTCAATATCGCGACTTACGCCACCAGTCTGTCTGGCTAGATGAAAGCTCAGTGCCAATGAATGCAAATGCTCAAAGACTTGAAGTGCAACCTTACGAACTGCGTTTTGAGTCACCCTCGCAAAAAGAGCCTCGCGTAGCTCAGCAAATAATGATGCAGAGATTCTTAATAAACCATAAGCAAAAATGATGCCAACTGGAACCACCAATAACGCTTGCGGAGAGTCTGCCTTGACATCCAAAGAGTCAATCAACTCTTTCATCAAAATCGGAATGCCTAAATTGGCGAATTTAGCTGCAATCAAGCAGCTCAGGGCCAGGATGACTCTAACGCGATACTCTAATAGATAAGGGAGGAGATCGCGAATGACTCGCCAATCACCCCTTTGCGATATCTTTGAATCCGAAGTGTTGTGATGGTGTCCCGATGAATGTCTCATCGTTCTATCTTATTCGCTTCTAGTTCAGCTCGCTGAAAACAATTTCAGAATCGCATCACCGTTGCTACGAGAAAAACATTTCTTAGCGGCCTCTTTAAATGGGAGCCACTCATAAGCAACATGCTCTCTAGGGGCGAGCGTGATTGAGATATTGTCAGGTACTTGTAATACAAACCAATGTTCAATATTCCTGGTTACGCCGGGAGCATAACGAAAGCGCCACTCAGGATAAATTTCGTATTCGATCTGGTGGTGAAGATTACGAAGTGCACCTACTGGTAGTTGATCTACCGCAATCCCAGTCTCTTCAAAAACCTCGCGAGTGGCAGCTAAAGCTAGATCCTCATCTGGCGCGTCTAGGCTGCCAGTAACCGATTGCCAAAAGCCCGCCCTATCAGCGCGCTCTATCAATAAAACATCCCCATTCGATTTATAGATAACAACTAAAACCGAAATAGGGATTTTCAAAGTAGTGCTTATTATTGCTGGATGATTTAAGCAGCTGGAGGAGCGGCTTGGCGCAAACGAATATGCAACTCACGCAACTGGCGCTCATCCACTGGGCTAGGAGCCTGAGTTAATAGGCATTGTGCACGTTGTGTTTTCGGGAAAGCAATCACATCACGAATAGACTCAGCACCAGTCATCATCGTCACAATTCGATCCAAACCAAAAGCAATACCACCGTGTGGCGGCGCCCCATACTGGAGAGCATCTAACAAAAAGCCAAACTTTGCTTGCGCCTCTTCCGCACCAATCTTCAATGCGCGGAATACTTGGCTTTGAACAGCCTCTTGGTGAATACGTACAGAACCACCACCAATTTCACTACCGTTCAGAACCATGTCATACGCTTTAGCCAAACACTTACCTGGGTCAGACTCTAGATACTTCATGTGCTCATCTTTGGGGCTGGTAAACGGATGATGGCAAGCAACCCAACGTGCTTCACCTTCGTCGTAATCAAACATTGGGAAATCCACAACCCACAACGGCTTCCAACCTTCGGTAAATAGGCCATGTTCTTTACCCCAAGCAGAATGGCCAATACGCAATCGTAAGTTGCCAATAGCATCGTTAACTACCTTTTCTTTATCGGCACCAAAGAAAATGATATCGCCGTCTTTTGCACCGGTGCGCTTCAAGATTCCTTCAATCGCCGCATCATGCAAGTTCTTCACAATCGGCGATTGCAAACCATTGCGACCTTCGGCGACAGAGTTGACTTTGATCCATGCCAAACCTTTAGCGCCATAGATGCTTACAAACTGGGTGTAGTCATCGATTTCGCTACGGCTAATCTCGGCACCGCCTGGTACACATAAACCAACGACACGGCCACCCTCTTGGTTAGCTGCTCCAGAGAAAACCTTGAAGTCAACGTCCTTCATCAAATCCGTTAATTCGGTGAACTCAAAGTTCACCCGCAAATCTGGTTTATCGGAACCAAAACGCGCCATACCCTCTGAGTAAGGCATGGTTGGGAATGGGTTAGGCAATTCAACACTCATGGTTTTCTTGAAAATATGACGGATCATGTTTTCAAACAGTTCACGAATTTCAATTTCGCTCAGGAAGGCAGTTTCACAGTCGATCTGGGTAAATTCAGGCTGACGATCTGCGCGCAAATCTTCATCACGGAAGCACTTAGTAATTTGGTAGTAACGATCAAAACCAGCCACCATCAACAACTGCTTAAATAACTGAGGCGATTGCGGTAAAGCAAAGAACTGACCATCATGTACACGGGAAGGCACCAAGTAATCGCGCGCACCTTCTGGCGTGCTCTTAGTCAGCATTGGCGTTTCAATATCGATAAAGCCGGCGTCATCTAGATAGCGACGACACTCCATTGCAACGTTATAACGCAAACGCAAGTTCTTCTGCATTTGCGGACGACGCAAGTCAAGTACACGGTGAGTTAAACGAGTTGTCTCAGATAAGTTCTCATCATCAATCTGAAATGGTGGAGTAATAGAGGCATTCACAATCACCAAGCTATGACAAAGAATCTCTACTTTGCCACTGACCAAGTCATTATTTTCAGTGCCAGCAGGACGTGCGCGCACGAGACCTTTGATTTGAATGCAAAACTCATTACGCACTTGCTCAGCAAGAGCAAACATCTCCGGGCGATCGGGATCGCATACAACTTGAACAAAACCTTCTCGGTCACGCAAGTCAATAAAGATCACGCCTCCATGGTCACGACGGCGATTAACCCATCCAGAGAGAGTAACTTCTTGACCAATCAGTGAATCGGTTACTTGGCCGCAAGTGTGGCTACGCATTGACATAACAATTTCCTATAAATCAAAAATGGTGTGGCGACTCAATTGAAGTCAGACCGCTAGAATTATTTGGTGGAACGGAGCCCATAGAAACAATGTGTTTCAAGGCCTCTTCAACACTCATCTCCAGTTCGATTGTTTGCGCACGTGGCACGATCATAAAGAAACCTGAGGTAGGGTTTGGAGTGGTCGGCAGAAATACATTCACATATCCCTCGCCCAACTTAGTAGTCACTTCTTTTGCAGGGGCGCCCGTTTGAAATGCGATCACCCATGAATCTGCATGGGGGTAACGAATTAATAAGGCTTTACTAAAAGCCTGACCACTGCCAGAAAATAAAGTAGATGAAACTTGTTGAACGCTGGAATAGATGGAACGAACAACTGGAATGCGATTCACAAATTTGTCCCAGACTTTTAGCCACCATTGCCCAGCAAAATTGATTGCAAGTACACCAGTGACAACCACCACCGCAACCACAATTAATATGCCCACCCCCGGTAACTCACGGAAGTGTTGGAGATCAGCTGCAAACTGGTGAGGAAATACAGCGATGATGGCTTGCATGACCGAGCCAAATACACCGTCGAGCAAGCCCAAGCCCCAGGTAATCACCCAAATGGTGACTGCCATGGGAGCCCATACAAGAATGCCAGCGATAAAGTATTTTTTCATGTGTTCTGCCTAACCCGCTATTTTAGCGGTTTAGCAGCCAATCAGCGATAGACTAATAAATGCCAAGGCCGATGATCAAAATCCCAGCCAAAAACCCACCTGCAAAGAGCAAAGCCCCTGCTACTAGGCGATGGGTGCGTCTTTCTTGCAATAAAAGGGCCTTTAAGACCTCCAATTCGCCGTTTTGGTCTTTAATTTGATGGCGGCCTTGAGCCAAGCTCTCGGCAATCAAACGGGGCAAAGTAGGCAGGATTTTGGCCCAGGTAGGTGCTTCTTCCTTTAAGCCATCTAGCAATCCGCGCCAACCCAGCTGCTTATCAACCCATTTTTCCAAAATTGGCTTGGCTGTTTTCCATAAATCCAAGTCTGGATCAAGCTGACGCGCCAGACCCTCCACATTTAAGAGTGTCTTTTGCAACAGGGTCAGTTGAGGCTGAATTTCAACCTTGAATCGACGTGAAGTCTGAAATAAACGCATCAACACCAGGCCCAAAGAAATCTCTTTGAGTGGGCGATCAAAATAAGGCTCGCATACAGAGCGCACTGCACCCTCTAATTCTTCTACGCGCGTATTAGCGGGAACCCAACCGGATTCAATATGAAGCTCAGCAACCCGACGGTAATCGCGATTGAAGAAAGCCAAGAAGTTCAATGCTAAATAATTTTTATCAGACTGATTTAAAGCACCAACAATTCCAAAATCTAAGGAAATAAAGCGTCCAAAAGTTTCTGGCTCCAAGCTAATCATGATGTTTCCAGGATGCATATCTGCATGGAAAAATCCGTATTCAAAAACCTGGGTGAAAAATATTTCTACACCATCAGCTGCTAACTTTTTAAAATCCACACCGGCTGCTCGCAGCTCTGCTGTACGTCCAATCGAAATACCATGCATTCTCTCCATGACAATGACATTGGTACGACACAGATCCCAGTACATCTCCGGAATCATGAGTTTCTTGGAGTCCACAAAATATCGCCGCAGTTGGCTTGCATTCGCTGCCTCACGCATAAGGTCAAGCTCATCATGCAAATAGGTGTCGAACTCGGCTACGTTCTCGCGAGGCTTTAAACGGCGGCCATCTTCAGAGCTCTTTTCAATAATCTTGGCAAGGTCGTACATTAAAGCTAGATCACCATCAATGACTGGCAAGATGCCGGGGCGCAAGACTTTAATGGCAATCTCTCGACCTTCCCATTCAGGATGCTTGGTAGTACCTCGTAAAACTCCAAAGTGCACCTGTGCAACGGATGCGCTAGCGACAGGAGTTGCATCAAAGCTGATAAACACTTCTTCAATTGATTGACCCAGATCTTCTTCAATCAAACGACGAGATTCTTCATTTGAAAATGGCGGAACTTGATCCTGTAGCTTTGCTAGCTCGTTGGCAATATCTTCTGGCAACAAGTCACGGCGCGTAGAAAGTACCTGTCCAAATTTTACAAATATAGGACCAAGCGCTTCTAACGTTAAACGAATCCGTTCGCCTCTAGGTAATTTGGTGCCAGGTGAGGTCCAGCACACAACCGTCAAGCAACTACGACCGATGCCCGGCTTGAGAACATCGCGCAATAAGGGCAATAGACCATACCGCCATGCGGTGAAGAAAATAAAACAAAGACGAGCAATACGACGCACGATTATTTGACCTTTTGCTCTATGTGTTGAATGCGCTTTTCTAGACGATCTACTGAATCGCGCAAGTCGTTTAATTCGGATTTACGAACCATAAAGTCTCGTTTGTTTAAAAGCACTTTTCTCTCTTCGCTCACATACTCCACTAGATTGTCCAGCAAATCACTGGCTGCAGATTGTGTTGCAGAGACAATTTTTTTACCTTGCCTTACCGCAAAGTGGGCAGGTGCATCCCCTATAAAGTGCGCTAAATCCTCTTCATACTCCCAGCGCAACTGAGCAGCTAAGCGTCCAATCAACTGAGCTAAATCAGCATCGCCCGTAATTTTGACCGCCTTGAAAGCTTGTTCACGTAAATTGCCAGAACTGCCAGCCAAGTCGCTTAAAGCTTTTGTAGACACTTCCAGCGCCAAAGATGGGGACTCCAACTCTTTCAAGCCACCCAATAATCCAGACGCATCAATTTCAAAACAGAGACGTCCAAAAGGAAGTTGGATAAGGACCGTCTTGCCAACATGTTTGGCTAGCTCAGCACAAGCCCAGGGTTCACCACTCAATACATGGTTTATCCCACGGCAAGCAGCGCTCGCGGCAATAGTATGGGTTGAAGAAGATAGTGTATTCATAAGTGTAAAAAACCCGCACTAGTGCGGGTTTTCCAACGGAAAGTACCTCAAGCTTAAACCAACTGAGAGATACCCGCCAGTACCCAGCCTCCAGGACCCTCTACTGGCTTACTTAAATTCCAGATTTCTGAGAAATCACTGGCTGCCGCCCCTGGCTGCTCACGAATAATGCCGCTAAATTGAACGCTACAAACATAATGCGCCTCACTAGTTTCAATGCCCAAAAGTCGGGCGTTGATAGTAATCACATCTGTTTGATTGGCGCTATCACTGCGCCCCGCTAAATCTTGTTGAATTGTTGAAAACATTTCAGGGGTAGTAAATTCACTTAAAGAAGCCAGATCGCCCAAATCCCATGCTTTTTGCAAAGCCACAAAATACTGTTTTGCATTTTCTAAGAATGTACGCTCATCGAAACCAGGCGGCAAAGTTGAAACAAAAGCCTCAGGTTCAGCACTAACACCAGCAAATGCATTTGCAGCAGGGGTAAAACCAGGTTCTTGTCTACTTAATGTATCTACAGAAGTTCGTTGCATACCCGAGCTAGGCACATTGGAATTCTGGGTAGCTCCTGATAACGCTGGAAGTAGGCGACGGATGATGAACATGATGACAAAACCGGCAAGCATAGCAATTAGCAAACCAGTAATGAGTGAGGATGCAGCTTCACCCAAACCAAAATGAGATAAGAGATAGCCGATACCAAGACCTGCGGCCAGCCCACCTAAGATGCCACCCATACCACCAAACCTACTTGGGGCTGGAACTTGTGGGGCTGCGCTTGGGGCTGCAGGTTGCGCCTGAGCAGGTTGTGCTGGCTTTTGAATAGGAGTAGCTTGCCTCTGAATTGGGGCGCTTGGGGCTCGTCCGAAACTTCTGCCGCCACCCAATCGTCCTGCCTCAGCAGAACTAATGGATGCAAATACCAGAATCATGCTCAAGAAAACTGCTTTAAAAAAATGTTGATTCATTTTTACATACCCCTTCGAATAACTTCTGCACTGCTTTAGTTTTTAAAGGCTTAAAAACTATACATCTATCAGTATTTAATACCAATATGTAAAGCCACGATACCCCCGGTCATTCTGTGGGTTTCAACTTCATCAAAACCAACGCCTAGCATCATTTCTTTAAGTGCCTCTGCATCAGGATGCATACGAATCGATTCAGCTAAATAACGATAGCTTTCTGAATCTTGTGCAATTTTTTCACCCAACCAAGGCAATACCTTGAATGAATATGCGTCATAGACTGGCTGCAAAAAGTCATCTGGCTTAGAAAACTCTAAAACCATCACTCGACCGCCTGGCTTGATAACGCGACACATTTCCCCTAGGGCAATATCTTTGTGGGTCATGTTACGCAAACCAAAAGCAACGGTTACAACATCAAAATGATTATTTGGGAATGGAATTTTTTCTGCATCAAATTGCACGCAGGGTAAGGCCATGCCTTTATCAAGCAAGCGATCCCTACCAACACCCAACATGGACGCATTAATGTCACTCAACCAAACTTGAGCCTCAGGGTTATGACCCCAAGCTGTCGCCTTCGCAAACGCTGCAGCCAAATCTCCGGTGCCGCCGGCAATATCCAATACTTTTTGACCAGGACGTATATTTGCTCTAGCAATCGTTATTTTTTTCCACACACGATGTAACCCAAATGACATTAAGTCATTCATCACATCATATTTGCTGGCTACCGAATGAAATACCTCAGCAACTTTGCCAGCCTTCTCGCCCTCGTCAACGCTTTGATAACCGAAGTGAGTTTTACTCATTAGTGGCTTCCACAAGAATGCCCCTGCTTAATCATGGGCGCATCACGATCAAGACCTGCAGCGGCTAATTTATCTAAATACTCTTTCCATACTTGCTCGTGGTTCTCGCACAAGAAATATAAGTAATCCCAAGAATAGAGGCCTGAATCATGGCCATCAGAAAACGTAGGTTTTAGAGCGTAATGCCCTACGGGCTCAAGATTCGCAATCAATACATCCCGCTTACCGGTCTGCAGAGTCTCTTGACCAGGTCCATGTCCTTGCACCTCAGCAGATGGCGAAACCACTCTGAGCAACTCAAAAGGCAGGCGATAAGTACTGCCATTTTCATAAGCAAGCTCCAAGACCTTAGTCTGTTGGTGCACAACGATATTCGTTGGAATCATTAAACCAAGACCCTTTCGATGCCACCTTGGTTTGCTTTAGCGACGTATTCTTGCATCCAGTTTTCACCAAGTAGCTTTTGAGCCATCTCAACCACAATGTAATCTGCAGTGGTATCGCTATCCGCATCAAAGCGAGTTAAGCCTTGCAAACAAGAAGGGCAGCTGGTGAGTACTTTTACATCACCAGTAAAGTTGTCCTTACGTAAATCATTGGCGCCTTTTTCCATCTCAATTTGTTTGCGAAAGCGTACTTGAGTAGAAATATCAGGACGTGTCACAGCTAATGTGCCGGATTCACCACAGCAGCGATCATTCTTCGCAATTGCATCGCCATCTTCTAGCTGAATTAACTCATTGACCGTCTTCAAAGGATCTTGCAATTTCATTGGGGAGTGACAAGGATCGTGATACATATACTTCACGCCCTTGACTCCAGAGAGCTTAACGCCCTTCTCTGCCAAGAATTCATGAATATCAATAATGCGGCAGCCTGGGAAGATTTGTTCAAACTGATAACCAGCCAATTGGTCATAGCAAGTTCCACAAGAAACAACTACCGTTTTGATATCTAAATAATTCAGAGTATTGGCCACGCGATGGAATAACACACGGTTATCCGTAATCATCTTCTCGGCTTTGTCAAAGTCACCATTGCCACGTTGTGGATAACCGCAGCATAAGTAACCCGGTGGCAAGACCGTTTGTACGCCTACATTCCACAACATAGCTTGAGTAGCCAAACCCACTTGGGAGAACAAGCGTTCAGAACCACAACCTGGGAAGTAAAACACCGCTTCAGTATCAGCAGAGGTTGTTTTTGGATCCCGAATAATCGGGACATAGTTCGCATCTTCGATATCCAAGAGTGCGCGAGCAGTTTTCTTAGGTAAGTTACCTGGCATCTTCTTATTTACAAAGAAAATAACCTGCTCTTTAATACTTGGCTTGCCTACTGTTGCAGGAGGATGGGCAGTTTGTTGCTTTGCAAACTTACGCAGAACATCATTGCCCAAGCGCTGCAGCTTATAACCCCAACCAATCATGGTCTTACGAGCAAGATGAATACTCTCAGGGCTAGTTGCATTCAAGAAAAACATCGATGCTGCAGTACCAGGATTGAAGCGCTGCTGACCCATCTTGCGCAATAAGTTGCGCATATTCATAGTCACATCACCAAAGTCAATTTTGACTGGGCAAGGAGTTAAGCACTTATGGCAGACGGTGCAATGTGCAGCAACGTCATCAAACATTTCCCAATGTCGAATCGACACGCCACGGCGCGTTTGTTCTTCATATAGGAAGGCTTCGATTAATAGTGATGTTGCTAAGATCTTGTCGCGTGGACTGTAAAGAAGGTTTGCACGTGGCACATGCGTTGAGCAAACGGGTTTGCATTTGCCACAGCGCAAACAATCTTTCACACTATCAGCAATCGCACCAATATCACTTTGTTGCATGATGATGGACTCATGACCCATCAAACCAAAGCTCGGCGTATAGGCCATGCTGAGATCAGCATGCGGCATTAACTTGCCTTTGTTAAAGCGACCCTCTGGATCAACGCGATTCTTATAGCTACGGAAGTCTTTGAGTTCAGCTTCAGTCAAATACTCAAGCTTAGTAATACCAATACCATGTTCACCTGAAATCACGCCATCTAAAGAGCGCGCCAACTTCATAATGCGATCTACGGCACGATGTGCATCTTGCAACATCTCGTAGTCATCAGAGTTGACTGGAATATTGGTGTGTACATTTCCGTCCCCTGCATGCATATGCAACGCTACAAATACACGCTTACGCAAAATGCTTTTGTGAATCGCTTCTAACTCGGCAAGAATAGGTTCGAATGCTAAGCCCCCAAAGATGATACGTAACTCAGAACGGACCTCTTCTTTCCATGAAGCACGCAAACTGTAATCTTGCAGTTGTGGAAAATAAGTATCCATTTGCAAGAGCCAATCAGCCCAGCGGGTGCGTACCTTTGCAATGAGCTCGAGAGCCTGTTGAACGCGATCTCCAAGGATCTCTGCAGTCGGAATTTCATACTCAGCATCGCTCTTACCTAATGGCAAAGCACTCTTTTTCAAAAAGGTTTCGAGGCCATCCAAAACTTGTAATTTGTTCTTAAGAGATAGCTCAATATTGATAAGATCAATTCCGTCGGTGTACTCACCCATGCGTGGCAAGGGAATGACGACATCTTCGTTGATCTTAAAAGCATTGGTATGACGGGCAATAGCAGCTGTACGGGCACGGTCTAACCAGAATTTCTTGCGAGCTTCAGCGCTAACCGCCACAAAGCCTTCCCCAACCCGAAGGTTGGCCATGCGGACAACTTCACTAGTGGCAGCAGCTACTGCTTCCTCGTTATCGCCCGCAATATCACCAATTAATACCATCTTCGGTAAGCTGTTGCGCTTTGATTTTGTTGAGTAGCCGACTGCGCGTAAATAACGATCGTCTAAATGCTCAAGACCAGCCAAAATTGGACCGCCCTGCTTGCTTAAACCATCTAGATAGGCTTTGATCTCAACAATACTCGGAATTGCTTCGCGTGCTTGACCAAAAAACTCTAAGCAAACAGTGCGCATAAATTTAGGCATGCGATGCAAGATCCAAGTTGCGCTAGTAATCAAACCATCGCAACCTTCTTTTTGCACGCCAGGTAAACCTGATAAAAATTTATCAGTAACGTCTTTACCCAAACCTTCTTTACGAAAACGCTTACCTTCGACTTCTAATAATTCCGTTTTTAGAATGCGCTGACCAGGCTCAGCATTACCATCAGACCAAGTGAGCTGAAAACGCACAGTTGCAACATCGTGAATCTTTCCGAGGTTGTGCTCAAGACGTTCAACGTCGAGCCAATTTCCCTGAGGATCCACCATACGCCAGCTAGCTAAGTTATCGAGAGCAGTACCCCAGAGGACTGCTTTTTTACCGCCCGCATTCATTGCAATGTTGCCGCCAATGCAGCTTGCATCAGCAGAAGTAGGGTCTACCGCAAACACTAAGCCAGCATGCTCTGCAGCATCTGCTACTCGGCGCGTTACTACGCCGGCACCTGTAAAGATGGTTGACACTTCATGATCAACCCCTGGTAGATGTTGAGACTTCACTGCACCAATATCTTGCAATTTCTCTGTATTAATCACCGCAGACATTGCATACAGCGGAATGGCGCCACCGGTATAACCAGTACCACCTCCGCGAGGAATAATCGTGAGGCCTAATTCCACGCACGCTTTTACTAAGCCTGGAATTTCTGATTCGTAATCTGGCTTCAAGACAACTAATGGAAATTCAACGCGCCAGTCCGTTGCATCAGTAACATGCGCTGCACGTGATACGCCATCAAAACAAATATTGTCGCTAGCAGTGTGACGCCCTAATTCTTTGCGAGCACGTTTCCGTATTTGCTCGACCTCTTTAAAACCATTTTCAAAATTTTCGATTGCGCGATAAGCAGCCGCCAACAAAACTTCTACTTGCTCAGCAGAGTCGCCTTTGTTCCGCTTCTTCACTTCGCCCAAACGATGCCATAAGGCATCAACTAATTGCTGACGACGTTTGGGGCTATCCAATAAATCATCTTGCAAAAATGGGTTGCGCTGCACCACCCAAATGTCGCCCAGAATTTCAAACAACATGCGGGCTGAACGTCCAGTACGACGAACGCCACGCAGCTCATTCAGAACACGCCAAGACTCCTCGCCCAATAAGCGAATGACAATTTCTCGATCAGAAAAGGAGGTGTAGTTGTAGGGGATTTCACGAAGGCGGGGAGAGCCCGCTTCAGCATCCAACAACTGGTTCAAAGCTAGAGGTGCGTTCATAGCGACATATTTGATAAATAAGCATTTTAATAGAGCGAACCTGATAGTGGCAGGAAACAGAGAAAGTTGCTCCCCGAGAAGATAAACCCTTGCAAATCTAAGGGCTTAGGAGCCATCCGTGGTACGCTCATTGAATGGCAACGAACTATTTAAAGAAAATTTTATCGGCTCGCGTCTATGACGTGGCCAGAGAAACAGAGCTACAGCTGGCCCCCGAACTAACCAAGCGTTTGGGCAACCAAGTGCTACTGAAAAGGGAGGATAACCAGCCGGTTTTCTCCTTCAAACTGCGTGGCGCCTACAACAAAATGGCCCATTTACCCCCAGAAGCCCTCAAACGCGGGGTTATCGCGGCTTCCGCAGGTAATCATGCCCAGGGCGTAGCCCTTTCAGCAGCCAAAATGAAGTGCAAAGCCGTCATCGTTATGCCCGTGACTACTCCCAGCCTCAAAATCGACGCAGTAAAGGCTAGAGGCGGCTCTTGGGTGGAGATCATTCTGCACGGAGAGTCCTATAGCGACGCCTTTAAACATTCAGAAGCGATTGCCAAAAAACGGGGTTTGACCTTTGTGCACCCATTTGACGATCCTGATGTTATCGCTGGGCAAGGCACTATTGCGCATGAAATTTTTACTCAATATGAAAAACCAATTGATGCTGTTTTTGTTGCAATTGGTGGAGGTGGCTTAATTTCTGGCATTGGTGAATACATCAAAGCCGTTAGCCCAAAGACCAAAGTCATTGGCGTGCAAGCCTCAGACTCCGATGCGATGAATCAATCACTCAAAGCAAACAAGCGTATTGAGATGAAAGATGTTGGTTTATTTTCGGATGGCACCGCCGTCAAATTGGTTGGCAAAGAAACTTTCCGTATCTGCAAAAAAGTGGTTGATGAAATCATCACGGTCGATACCGATGAGATCTGTGCAGCTATTAGCGATGTTTTCACGGATACCCGTAGCATCCTTGAGCCCGCTGGAGCCTTAGCTATTGCGGGCATGAAGAAGTATGTAGAAAAGAAACGTATCAAGAAGAAAACGCTTGTAGCCGTTGCCTGTGGTGCCAATATGAATTTCAGCCGTCTACGCTTTGTGGCAGAGCGTGCAGATGTTGGTGAGTTCCGTGAAGCAGTATTTGCCGTAACCATTCCGGAAGAACGCGGATCCTTTAAGCGTTTTTGTGAACTACTTGGAAAGCGGAATGTCACCGAATTCAACTATCGCATCGGCGATCAAAGTGAAGCGCATATTTTTGTAGGCATTAGCACGCAAAAAGCTGGTGATAACGAAGTCATTGCAAAACATTTTCGTAAGGCCAAGTTTGCAACCATTGATCTCACGCATGATGAGCTAGGAAAGTCCCACTTGCGCCATATGGTGGGCGGCCATTCTGCCCTTGCCAAAGATGAATTGCTCTACCGTTTTGAATTCCCTGAGCGTCCAGGCGCTTTGATGAAGTTCTTGACTAGCATGGCACCCAACTGGAATATCAGCTTATTTCATTATCGGAACCATGGCGCTGATTACGGCCGCATCTTAATAGGCATCCAAGTTCCTCAGAATGAACAGAAGAAATTCCAAAGTTTCTTAGCAACTTTGGGCTATCCGCACTGGGACGAGAGCAATAACCCCGCTTATCGCCTGTTTCTCAAATAAGGTGTAATTCGCAAGATGTCCTATACGCTCACCGGAAAACTTGTCGTTGCGATTTCATCGCGCGCCTTGTTTGATTTTGAAGAAGAAAATCGCATCTTCGAATCTACTGATGACAGCGCCTATATGAAGTTACAGCTTGAGCGCCTCAGTGAAGCGGCTCAAAAAGGGGTTGCCTTTCCGCTAGTTAAAAAACTGCTCGCATTCAATGATGAAGGCGAACAGCGCGTAGAGGTAGTAATTCTCTCTCGCAATGATCCTGTTAGTGGCTTACGAGTCTTCCGATCTGCAGAGCATCATGGTCTGCATCTAGAACGTGGCGTATTTACTAGAGGGCGCCCTCCTTATCACTACCTACGCTCACTGCACGCCAATCTCTTCTTATCTGCCAATGAAGATGATGTGCGGGCGACAATTGACGCTGGCTTCCCCGCAGCACGGGTTTACCCAGAATCTAGCAAGACAGCTGAATCACATCCGAATGAAATTCGTATTGCATTTGACGGAGACGCAGTACTCTTTTCCGATGAAGCCGAACAGGTCTTCCAGAAAAAAGGGCTCGAAGCCTTTGTGGATCACGAGAGCAAGAAGGTCGATATACCCTTGCCTCCAGGCCCCTTTAAACCACTACTAGAGGCGCTTCACAGACTACAACGCTCTACAAGTGAAAACGGTATGCGCATTCGTACTGCATTAGTGACGGCACGTTCTGCACCAGCACATGAGCGTGCGATTCGAACTCTGATGGCATGGGGGATCGATGTCGATGAGGCGATGTTCTTAGGCGGCTTATCCAAAAGTGAATTCTTAAGAGAGTTCGAGCCAGATTTTTTCTTTGATGATCAAACTGGTCATTGCCAGTCAGCAGCTTCAGTTGCACCAACAGGTCACGTTGTATCTGGCGTCTCTAATAAACCCAAGAA
>Ga0214236_1000225_pt1 | contig 23036 bp, 19 predicted proteins | sample TroBogypolimnion_11_FD_153074 | JGI IMG/M metagenome (GOLD analysis project Ga0214236, IMG submission 153074) | Freshwater microbial communities from Trout Bog Lake, WI - 28JUL2008 hypolimnion | ecosystem: Environmental > Aquatic > Freshwater > Lake > Hypolimnion/Profundal zone | place: Trout...
CCGCGCTGTGAGCGTTATTAGGGGTATTTTGGCCGGGAATAGGTGGGGTGTGGCTTGGACTTAAAGACATTTCTAGATTTTATCAATACTCTTCTATAAAACTCTAAAAAACACCCTTAAGACGGCAATATCAAAGCCCATTTATCGGCAAAACTAAAGCAATAAGGGTAAACGCGTCACCCTTAATTTCTGGTCTTTTGGGAGATTTGGGACGGTTACATAAAAGTTCTTTATAATTCACCGCTTAAATCCGCAAAGGAAGAGTGGCAGAGCGGTTGAATGCACCAGTCTTGAAAACTGGCGAGGATGAAAGTCCTCCGTGAGTTCGAATCTCACCTCTTCCGCCAAGGATGTATATAGATAAAGCCCTAACGGGCTTTTTTTATGCCTGTGTACCAATCTGTGTACCTTTAATTGCTGGGTAAGTAGTCCAAACCATCAAGCAATCCTCTTATTACCTCTCGCTTATCTTGGGGATTTGGTAGGTTAAGTTCTTAAGCAAGACCCCAATAGGGGGTGGGGTGAACCAAAATATTTAAGACCCCCTGGGTATCGCCACCTAGTACGCGTAGTGCGATTGATATTTTTAATGGGTATTTTTTTATGACCGTGTGTATGTTCCACATATATCCGTACACCAGCCCTAAGGTCTCTTATCCAAAAAATAACGGTCATTCAAAGCAAGGTATTTCTAGGGATTTGGATGTCTCAAATCGGCCAGCAAGGAACCTTAGGCTCACCGCGCCACCCCCTTCGCCAGGAAGTATAGGTATTAGATACTTTGCGGCCTTACGCTGGCTCCTATTACCAAAAGCTTTACCATAGCTCCGATTGAGGTTTCTATTGCTAAAAGTGATTAGTGGGATTGAAATGAAATTAAATACTGTTGTTGAGCATGTTAAGAAGATTCTTATTGAGTGGCCAATACTGGCGACATATTTGGCCCTCTGGTTTCTGTCAATTACTTTCTATGATCGTGCCACTTTGCATCTTCACGAGCGCCCAGATCTTATAGCTTATGGACTCGCTCTTTTGGAGGCAGTTTTATTATCCAAATTCCTTGTTACGGCGCAGATGGTTGTTCCTTATGGGTTTGTTTTTAACCCCAATTTTAAGATTACTTTCTACTTGGCGATCATCGTTCGCACAACCTTGGCGTCATTGGTTGTTTTAATGCTTCGATATTTAGATGCTGGCGTTCGGGGTCTGGTGAAGCATCAAGGCTTCATAGAGTCTATGAAAGATTTTTGTCAGGGCGATGTAGATCAGATTCTTTCGTTTCTTTTCCTCTACTGGATGGTAGTGCTGCCGTACATCACTTATCGCTTTATCTTACATATTGCTGTTGATGCCGATTTGGTTTCACTTTTAATTTCCAAAAGATCGCAGAATAAAAGCGGCCTCTGAATGAAGCTTAATGAAGTAGGTGTAGCCAACCTTCTTTTAATAAATCACATCCACAACGCTCGACCAAGATTTTTTTGGGGGGGGGCTAAAACCATTGGTTTGTTTAAGCGTAAACCCAGGCGCCTAATGATGGAAATCCGCCTATACGGCCATTGCGATGCTCTAGCGCATAGCTCAAAACATAGTTTTACGCTGTTAAAATCGACTATTTCGCAAACCTCTAAATATCAAGGCAAACAATGGGTCATTTCAGTCGAATTTCATTGGCGGCAGTGTTTCTGATTGCACAATCAGCCCTTGCTGGTGGTAATGCGGATACGATTTTCTACGGCGGCCCAATTGTTACGGTCAATGCCAAGAATGAAGAAGTGCAAGCAATTGCAGTGCAGAGTGGGATAATTGTTGCCGTTGGAAAAAAAGATACTGTAGTTAAAGATTGGCAGAGCAGCTCTACCAAAGTTATTGATCTTAAGGGTCAAACTCTGATGCCTGGTTTCGTTGAGCCACATATTCATATTGTGATGACAACGATGTATCAGTACCTTTGGTTAAACCTTTCAAATTTCACAACAAATTACGATACGCTTCAAACTCTGAGCGATCGATTAAAGGATCACTTAAAGACTTTGCCTAAAGGGCAGTGGCTAATGGGGTTCGGAGTGGATCCTTCGCGTACTAATCCATTTATGGCTGAATTAACTGCCGATGTTTTGGATAAAGTAAGTGCCGATGTCCCAATTTTTATCATCAATCAATCTGGACATATTGCCTATGTGAATCACAAGGCGCTTGAAATCGCTGGGATAACGGATTCAACCCCTAACCCAGGTGATGGCGGAATCTATCAGAAGGATGCCCAGGGAAAATTAACTGGTCTTTTATTTGAAGGCGCGGCATATCAAGCATTCTTAGCAAAAATGCCACCCCCATCAGATGCTGATTTCCAAAAAGGGGTGCAAAGCGCCGCCAAGATGATTGCCTCCAACGGAATCACTACATCCACAGAAATTACATTAGGTGCGGTGCTCGGTTTGGATAGAGAGGTGAAATTACTTAAAGATGCTACGGCCACTCAAGATTGGCCATTGAGGGTTAGAGCTTACTTATATGGACCAGCAATCCCTGCTGGCTACAACACTCTTAAGCCAAATGATGGTGATGAGCGCCTTAAATTTGTAGGGGTTAAGTTTATTTCGGATGGCTCAACACAGGGATTATCAGCTGCTCTTGAGCAGCCATATACCTACCCAGCGAATACAAGCAATCGCGGCACCCTTGATTACAAAGATGGCGACATTTATAACTTAATTAAGCCTTTTTATGATCAAGGTTGGCAACTTTCAATCCATGCAAATGGTGACCGTGCAATCCAGCAGACTTTAAATAATTACGCCAAGTTGCTAGGTGACAATCCAAAAGCTAAAGATCGCCGTTTGCGTATTGAGCATTTCACTGTCAATCATCCAGAGCAAGTAAAGCAAGCGGTTGATTTAGGGGTTGTTCCTGGCTTTACCATTGGGCATGTAAATTTCTGGGGCGAAGTCTTTCACGATCATATTATTGGTCCTGAGCGTGCTGATAGTATTGGTCCGGGCGCAGAAGTTAAGAAGGCTGGAGGGCGATTTGCTTATCACAGTGATTCACCAATTTCGCCGCCAATGCCTTTGCAATTTATCTCAACTGGCGTAACGCGGTTATGGCAGAAGCCACCTCAAAAAGTCTTAGGTCCAAATGAACGTGTAACCGTTGATGATGCTATTCGCGCTGTTACTATTGATGCTGCTTACCAGGTCATGTCAGATGATAAAGTTGGCAGTCTTGAAGTGGGTAAACAAGCTGACTTTGTGGTTTTAACTAACAACCCACGCAGCACGCCTCCAGAGAAGATTGCCAAGATTAAGGTCAAGGAAACTTGGATTGATGGCAAGAAGCAGGTTTGGTGATAATTACTTCATCTTAATTTCTTTAAAACCACCTTCGGGTGGTTTTTCTTTGGATGTCTGCTTTGGGTCGGAAACTGCCCGTGGAGTTTCGTTAAATTGAATGCCTGCTAACTAATTAAATACAGTCGTCTAGAGCTTACGGAGCGGCGCTCTATATAAATTACTTGACCTTCTAGGTCACCCCTCAGGCCTTAATGAGGGATAGCTGTTTTCACGCCCCTTTTTTCGCAGTATGGTGTAGATAGCTCTTTCACTAATTAGATATTGAATGGCTAGGGTATTCATAGCCAAGCCCTCGATATATTGTTTACAAACTTCATGCTTATGCCTGTCAGATATTTAAACGTTCCACCATTCTCTATGCAAGAGCGTTGCGCAACAACGGCCAATCGCTTCTCCATCGCCGAGTAAATTCCGTCAAGGACACCCCAAAGGGGGAGTTTGCGCACCCTTGATGGCCGGACCTAGTCTTGGAGGTATCAAGCCTATAACAACCCATAGTCTTTAAACATATCTCATTAATGTAATTGTGATAGTCTGAATCTAGAACTAAACCGATAGGAGATATAAATGAAAATAAATCATCTTTTAACTAAAGTTGTTTTGGGCTTATGGGTTGGCATCGCTTCCCTAGCAGCTTCAGCACAATCAATGAATGTAACTCTTACTGGAGCTCAAGAAGTGCCTCCAGTGATGACTTCAGCTTCTGGTGTAGGGGCAATTATTGTTGCTCCAGATGGTTCGGTATCCGGAACTATTACCACTTCAGGTATTGAAGGAACGATGGCACATATTCACGAAGCGCCAATGGGTCAAAATGGTCCTGTCATCATTCCATTTACCAAGACTTCAGATAATGTTTGGTCAGCCCCTGCTGGCGCCAAATTAACGGATGCTCAGCTCCAAAGTTTGAAGAGTGGCAATCTTTATCTCAATGTTCATAGCGCCACTAACAAGCCTGGTGAAATTAGGGCGCAACTTAAGCCCTAAGGATCTGACATCCTAAGCCCGGTCGATTCCGCCCCGGGTGCCAAGAAACACCAAAACCACCTGCGGGTGGTTTTTCAATTTGTTTTGTAATCCTCGCGCTTATGTTTGATCTAACCACGCTGAAAACCCAGAATTTAAAGACAGACTTGCAAGAGTTAGGCCCTCATCAAAATACCTCTGGCACAGTGCCTTCTGCCTCCATCTGATCTATCAAGCTTGTTCGGACTCTCTCGATGCCAAGAGCTTGCGACTGTGGACTTAAAAATAGGATGTTTACTAAAAAGCCTAGTCGCCCTTGTTTGCTCTGCACATAGAGTGAGGCCTGAGGATTTAGTTTTTCCCATTCCTTGGCCAATAACCGCCCAAGATGTAAGCCTCTCTTAGGTAAAGCGCTAGCCATGAGGTCTGCCTCTACGAGGACGGTACCCATGCGATCAATCTTTGCAGGGGGTTGCGTTAGGTTAGATATCTTTTGAATCAATGCATGAAAATATTTAGGGTCAGTGGCCAATATGAGCGGCTCTATATAGGTCATGAGTTCCTGAATCAGCGCTTTCTCTGCTCCTGATATCTTCATCCATTGATTAAATTTATCTAAAGAAATACGCTCCATCTCAAAAGGCTCATGATTCAGTCTACCGTCATGGCAAAAGTCATGGGCAATGGCAGTCAAGAGCAAAATCCACGCATCCTTCTTTTCTAAGCGCCACCCTAAATCATTAGATTGGGAATTTAAGTCAATTCTCGCCCCCAAAAGAACGGTTAGCCCAAGACATACATCTTTGAAGTGAAGTCTTGAATGGTATGCCGGCTCATCTAATGAGGCTCGATAACTTATTTCTATATATTTGCTCAGACGAAGACAGAGATCCTTGATCTTATTATTCGGATAGTCATTGCTTAGCCAATAAGGAGTTTTGATGAGCTCGACAATGAATTGATGAAAATCAAAATCATCAAAATCTGTGGATTTAAAAAGCGTTTCAAGCTCCTCTACCAGACCGTCATCCGCATCAAGGCTGGGTCGCTCATAAAAGGGCGCTAAAAGCGTGCCTAAATTCTGGTGGGGTAGAAGTTCTGACATGAGGTCTTTATCTAAGGTTTACCCACTAAGTCTATGAATTTAAGGAAAATAATTCACATTATGCGGCTCGTTAGCCTGTTCTAGGGATAATTTAAGGCTATTATCCATATGGTTATGCGTAAGACTCTTTTTACCGAATATTAATCCCTCATTTCAGCTTACCTTTTAAATAACCTACGATTTTGATATTGCTTAGACATCCCTATAGTCATGGATAGTTCTGATGACATTTTGCTTGAATTCATTCTCGAGGCTCGAGAGATATTAGATCGTCTGGACATTGACTTTGTTGCATTGGAAAAAGATGCTTCAAATGAAAAGCTCATCGCCAACATTTTTAGAGCTATTCATACCCTAAAAGGAAGTAGCGGCTTCTTTGCTTTTAAAAGGCTGGAAAAAATATCCCATGCCGGCGAATCCCTATTAGGAAAGATTAGGGATGGTCAACTGACGCTTGATGAGATGAAAACCAATAAATTATTGGAGGCGCTGGACGTTTTACGTGAGCTTATAGAAGGGATTGAGGCTAGCAAAATTGAACCGTCAGGAGATGATGCGCAACTCATCAAGGATTTGTTGATCCTGGCAAGTGGCGGCGAGCTTGTCACATCTGCAGTTTCAAATTCGCAGGCTCTATATCCGAGTGGGGCGCTAACCCCTCCAAAGAGTGGTGCTGCAGGAATGTCTCAAGAGTTAATGACACATTCAGCTCAAACCATAGAGCTTGCCAACACATCCTCGCAGATTAAAGAATACTCATCGAATATTGAACACATTAGGTCTGGTGAAATTTCTGCTCCTGTAAGGGTCAATCTTGAGGTGTTGGATAAATTAATGAATCTCGTTGGGGAAATGGTTTTGGCGAGAAATAGACTTTTGCCATTCACCAATCAATACTCAGATGAAAATTTTTCAAGCGCAGTCAGAAATATTGATTTATTAACTCTGGAGTTGCAAGAGCGAATGATGAAAATTCGCATGCAACCAATAGCTCAGTTATGGTCTAAATTTCCAAGATTGATCAGGGACGTGTCGCATGAATGCGGTAAGAACGTGCAGTTGGTCCAAGAGGGCGGAGATACCGAGCTTGATAAAAGCTTGATTGATGCTATTAGGGATCCTCTGGTGCATTTAATTAGAAACAGTATTGATCATAGTATTGAAATGCCCGAAGCCCGCATTGCTGCAGGAAAGAGCAGTGCGGCTACCCTTGGCTTAAGGGCTAAACATGAAAAGGGTATGGTTGTCATTGAGATTGCTGATGATGGTGCAGGCATCAATTACGAGCTCATCCGCAAAAGAATAGTGGATAAGAATTTCGTTGATGAGGGCGCAGCCAGTAGACTGACTGATTCCGAATTGATCGACTACCTCTTCTTGCCTGGATTCTCAACCAAGAGCGTGATAACGCATTTATCAGGCAGGGGTGTTGGGATGGATGTGGTTAAGAACAATATTACGAATATTGGAGGCTCGATAGAGATATTCAGCCCTAGAGGTCAGGGAACTACTGTACGACTTAAGATCCCTTTAACTTTAGCAATTATTCCCGCGCTAATAGTAGGTTGTGATGGTGAAAGTTACGCTATCCCTCAGGTCAGTATTTTGGAATTAGTGAAGCTAGATCTATCTATAGAAGAAAACAGCATTGAAGATTTTTATGGCGTGAAGGTGTTTAGACTTCGCGAGAAGCTAGTGCCACTACTTTTCCTTTCGGAAAGGCTTGATGTTGATAAAAAAGAATGTCTTGGTGAAGCTGCATTGAATATTGCGATTCTTCAGTCTAATGACGTTAGGTTTGGTTTGGTGGTCGATAAAATTTTCAATATTCAGGATGTGGTGGTAAAGCCGCTAGATCCATTACTTAAGGGCGTACCTAATTTTTCAGGGGCAACACTTCTTGGAAGCGGAAGGGTCGCATTAATTTTGGATGTAGATGGCATTGCTGCAGGCGCCGACTTAGCGGCTAAATCTCAAGAGATTCCTGCTCACGCTATACATACGACCCCTGAGATCCAATCTGAAGAAGTGGCCATGCTGCTCTTTGACCTAGCGGGTGGCCATCGCATGGCTATTCCATTGGATCTGGTCGAAAGAATTGCTGGCATCGATGAGGGCGAAATTCAGAAAAATGGAAATCGTGAGGTAGTTCATTACAGTAACGAAATTATGCATTTGATTCGTGTTGGGGAATACATAGATGGTACAAAAACCGCTAGAGGAGAAGCTGGAGCTCTTCCGGTCATTATTCCAAGAGCAAGTAGTGGACTGATTGGTTTGGCTGTTGAATGTATTCACGATATCGCCTTTGTTTCAAAACACCTTCATATAGCAAATCCCCCTCAAAAAGGTATCGCTGGATGTGCGTTATTGGACGATCTGATCATCAACGTTATTGATTTGGATGAGATCTTGGTGATGCGAAACATGCGCGACGGGCCAAAGCCTTATCCCGAAGTCATTGATGTCAATGTCTGGCATTGAATATGTACGTTGATTATTTAACCTTCACTGTCGGGCAGCTATTTTTTGGAATTCCTTCTGCTGGAGTTCTTGAGATCAATAAAAATCTAGAAGTAACCCCGGTGCCGGGAAGCGCCAAATTTGTAAAAGGCCTTATTAATCTTCGCGGACAACTGGTTCCTGCGATTAATATGCACAAATATCTTGGAGTTGAGCAAGATCAGGGGATAAGCCAGTCTATTTCAATTATTTTAAGTGTCGCCGGCAATCTGGTGAGTTTGCAGGTCGATGCTGTCGGAGATATATTGCCCCTACATGAGTCTACCTTTGAATCTGTGCCCAGCAACTTGTCGGAGCCTTCAAGCAAACTCATACTCGGAGGGCATAAGCTCAGTGGGAAGTTATTGCTAGTGTTTGACTATAAGCAAATTTTCCCTCAAGAGCCTCATGCCAATCAACCTCTAATTACTAACTAAACTTTTTAATGCAAGTTACGCCTGAAGTGCCTAATCAACATACTAAGATCCGCGTATTCATTGTGGATGATTCCGCCGTTATTCGAAGAATGATTGCAAACACCATGCAAAAATTTTCCGATATAGAAGTTGTAGGTACGGCCGCTAATGGACAGTTGGCAGTAAATTTCTTAAAAGCCAATACAGTTGATGTTGTTACGCTTGATGTAGAAATGCCAGAAATGGATGGTATTGCCGCCCTCAAAGAAATTCGAAAGTTTGCGCCTGATTTACCAATCATCATGTTTAGTTCGCTGACGCAACGCGGGACGGATTCAACCATACAGGCATTAATTAATGGGGCAAGCGATTATGTCTCTAAGCCTACTGGTGTGGCCGACATTAATGAAGCCTGCAAAATCCTTGAGGAAACCCTTATTCCTAAGATGCGCGGCTTAGTCGCTAGGGGAAAGCGGGTGCCTAAAGCAGTATCGGCCAAGAGTATTCCAACGCTAAATGTTCCAAGTCATATTGGCGCTCCTCGCCCTAAGGGCTTGAGCGGCAAGATTGAGGCTATTTGTATTGGTGTCTCAACTGGCGGACCTGCAGCCTTAATGTATTTGTTTGAGGCAATCAAGGAGCCATTGCCTTTGCCCATTTTTATAGTTCAGCACATGCCGCCAAAATTTACAGAAATTTTAGCCAATCGCTTGACTGATGTAGGCGTAATCCCTGTTGAAGAGCCATATGAGGGACAGGAAGTTAAGGCGGGTAGGGCATATATTGCCCCCGGTGGAAGACATATGGCGCTTGAGCGTCAGGGCTCAAAGATTGTTATGACCTTAAACGATGATCCCCCAGAGAATTCTTGTCGACCTGCAGCCGATGTTCTCTTTAGGTCTGCGTCGAAAATTTACGGCTCTAAACTGCTGGCTGTTGTTTTAACCGGTATGGGTTCAGACGGTCTAAACGGCTCATTAGAGGTAATTGGCAATAACGGCTGTGTGATCGCTCAAGATGAGCAAAGTAGCGTTGTATGGGGAATGCCCGGCGCAGTCGTGAAAGCAAATTTAGTTGAGGGAACTTTCGCTTTGAATGATATGCCTGCAGAACTCATTCGGCGGGCCTTGGTTAAATGAGTTCATCCCAATCTATCAATAGATTAGGGACGATTGAGGCGTTTTTTCGCTTGCTTGAGGAAAATGTTGGAATTTCTCTTGATATAAGCAAGGAATACTTACTTTCTTCACGGCTTGATTCGCTTGCTAGGGATAGGGGATTTTCAGGGTACCTACCTTTCTTAGAATGCCTGCTGACTACACCTCTTGGTCATGAACATTGGCAGGCATTTGAAGCGATGACTACAAACGAAACCATGTTTTTTAGGGATCGGTTTCCATTTGAGATTTTGCGAGATAGCGTAATCCCAGAGATCATTGCAAAAAAATCATCCTCCAGAGAGTTAAATATATGGTGTGCGGCTGCATCATCAGGTCAAGAACCTTATAGCCTGGCAATTTTGCTAAAAGAATCTTTCCCGCACATTTTGGACTGGAAGATTAACTTTTTTGCTACAGATATTTGCGATCAAGTCTTAGGTCGGGCTGAGGAAGCAATTTATTCTGATATGGAGGTTCACCGCGGCTTGAGCGATGAGCAAATAGCTCGGCACTTTACAAGTCTATCTGGCGGTTCATATCAACTAAAGTCAGATATTAAAGAGCTTATAAAGTTCTCAAAATTAAATCTAATCAAAGATTGGCTACCAATGCCAAAATTCGACCTGGTTTTAATCAGAAACGCGTTGATCTATTTCAATAAAGACATTAAAGATGTCGTATTGAAAAAAATCAGCTCGCAACTATCCGATGACGGTTTTTTGCTACTGGGCGCTTCAGAGTCCTTGTTGCTCAATCCCGACTATATTGCCAAGCAATATGCAAATCTACGTTTCTATAAAAAAGGTAGCCCATGGAACACCTAGGCGAAAGTCACATCTCTGTTGAGGTCAAAGGTATTGACCCGGAAATACTGGAGCAGACAAAGCGGATGAGAGTGTTGGTTGTAGATGACAGCCGAACTTTAAGAAAGTTGTTAATACGCGAGTTAAATCTGATTGGCATCACCAATATTGCGGAAGCGACAGATGGTAACGAGGCCCTCAATCTTGTAAGGTCCGAGTCTTTTGATTTGATGCTGTTGGATATGGAGATGCCCGAGCTAGATGGCTTAGGGGTTTTATCAATCATTAAATCTTCTCCTGAATTAAGTTATTTACCGGTAATAGTCGTTTCAGGTGCTGAGCTGTTCGAAAAAACGGTTGAATGTATACGGATCGGTGCGGAAGATTATTTACCAAAGCCCTTTAATCCAATTTTACTTAGGGCCCGAGTTTTCTCATCCCTGGAAAAGAAGCGCCTAAGAGATATTGACCGTGTGCGGATTCAGGAGCTGCAAAACGAAAAAGAGTTATTGAGCATAGAGCAAATGAAGACTGAAAAGTTAATGCTCAACATTCTTCCAAAACCTGTTGCCGATAGACTAAAAAAAGGCGAAAAAAATATTGCAGGAAGCTATCCAGAAGTCACCATCCTTTTTAGTGATCTTGTCGGATTTACCAAGATGTCATCAGAAAAATCAGCGACCGAGCTGGTAAAGCTGTTAAACGATTTATTTACGCGCTTTGATAAGCGAGCAGAGATGCTGGGCTTGGAAAAAATAAAAACCATTGGTGACGCATATATGGCAGTTGGTGGCCTTCCTATCCCTCGTCCTGATCATGCTGAAATAGTGGCGGATATGGCCTTAGGAATGTTCGAGGATTTGCGTGAATTTAATGCTACTCAAGGGGCTGAACTGCAAATGCGCATTGGATTAAATTCAGGACCTGTTGTTGCTGGCGTTATTGGTTTTACAAAATTTTCGTATGATTTATGGGGTAATACTGTTAATACAGCTAGTAGAATGGAATCTACCTCTTTGCCCGGGCGAATCCAAATATCGCCATCAACTCAAGCTGCCCTTCATGATCATTTCCTCCTCGAAGAGAGGGAGCCTATAGAGTGCAAGGGCCTCGGTCAGATCATGACCCATTTTATTGTTTCACGTAACTAGGAATATCTACTTGTAGTGATATCTTATGGCATAACCCAGATAAGATATATTCAGGATCTATATATGACACAAATTTTCAAAAATCCTTTTTCTGTTCAGAACAAAGTACAAAAACTACTCCGATATTTGGAAAGCTATTTCCCCGGCCAATTTAGTAGCGAGCCACATTCGCCGATGCCTAGTCTTTATAGCGGCCGTAAATTATTAAATCAGAACTATCACGACGTGGATCGTTTTACCTCTGAAACAGGCGGTGTCGCAACGGTATTCATTAAGAGTGGCGCAGACTTTTATCGCGTCAGCACATCAATAACGGATGATGCGGGAGTGCGCGCTGTAAATACCAAGCTTGATCGTTCGCATCCAGCGTATAACAAATTACTTCTTGGACAGTCTTACTTAGGCTATGCCGCTCTTTTTGGCAAGCAGTTCATGACCTCATACAAACCTATCTATGATGTAGACCACAAAATTATTGGTAGCTTATTTGTTGGTCTTAATGTTGATAGAAGATGGGTGCCCAGTATTTGGGGTAGGGTAGCCACAACGGCTAGCATCTTATTCTTTGTAATTTTTGCTCTTTATGAATCTATTTTTCATGAGCAGTTGCTTAGTAGTGACTTATTAAATATCGCGACGATTGTGATTGGCGCTCCTTTAATTTGGTTAGTAATCTATTTCTACGTTAAAAAATTATTAAAAAAACCTTTATTAAGCGCGCAAAATGCCGCTCAAAAGATTTCTATAGGCGATTTAACGGCTCAAGTATCTGTAGATCGCCGTGATGAGATCGGCAAACTTTTGCAGTCTATTAATGGTATTGGGGTTGGTTTAACTAAGGTTGTAGCCACATTGGGTAGTGCTAGTACTTTGGCTGCTGCTTCAGAAGAGTTGTCCGCTGTAAGCACTCAGATGAAAGCGAACGCGGAATCTACCTCACAGCAGGCAGGTGATGCCGCTGGTAATGCCAAGCAAGTTAGTGACAATATGCAAACCCTTGCAACTGGTGTTGAAGAACTAACTACAAGCATACGGGAGATTTCAGCCAATACATCAAAGGCTTCTAACATTGCAATTGAGGCTGCCAAGGAAACTCATAGCACTAATAATCTAATGCTGACACTGCAAACGAGCAGCATTGAAATTGGAAGCGTCTTAACGGTTATTTCTTCAATTGCGGAAAGAACCAATTTATTGGCATTAAATGCCACTATTGAGGCTGCTAGAGCTGGTGAGCTTGGAAAAGGTTTTGCGGTAGTTGCTAATGAAGTTAAGGAATTAGCAAGACAAACTACAAATGCAACTGAAGAGATCAGACAAAAGATTAATGGCATTCAGTCGGATGTGAAGGTCGCAGTAAATTCCATTGAAAACATCACCAAGATCATTGATCAAGTCAATGATGTGTCCAATATCATCGCAAGCTCTATTGAAGAGCAGGCCGTTGTCACAAATGAAATCAGCAAGACAATTTCTCAATCAGCCGATAAAAGTAGGGAGATTGCAAAAAACATCAATGAAGTCTCTGGTGTTTCTGGTGCTACAACAATGGGAGCTCAACAAACCCACACTGCAGCTATAGAGCTGGCTACCATGGCAAGCGAGCTCCAAGCGCTTGTTAATCAATTCAAAATAAACGAGTAAAGCATTTTGCTGGGTTAAAGATGGGGGCTTAACAAACCCCCAACAATAAGAAAGTTAAGCCTTGGTCACCATATGATCCATCACAAAATATTCGTTTTACCAAAACCCCTTTTGGTCCTTTTGCTGCTATCTAATATTTTCTTTGCTATTTGGCTAAAGGATGTGGTGGGGGGTTATACCGGATGGTCTGTTGTAGATTTATCTAATGACCTAGAGGTTACGCTTCCGACGGTACTGGCAGTAGCACAGTTTGCTTTATTTGCTTTGTCGATTGATATGTTGATGCGATCGATAGTTACCTCAATAAATCGCAAATTAAAAGTTTTTCAGATACCCTCCATCACGGTTACGGCGATGTCGATTGGTGTTTATGCCGTTGTCGGGTTGATTGGGTTTATTCTGCTCTACGATCACAGTTTGTCCCATATTTTGGCCGCTGCTGGCGCCTTAGGGTTGGGTGTGGCTTACGCTGGTCGAGAATGGATTGCAGACGTAACCGCTAGTATTCAAATACAAACAGATCATTTGGCTAGCATTAATGATTATCTTGAGGTTAGTGGCGAGAAAGATTTGTATAGGGTCGCTCAAATAGATCATCGGATGATTACTATTGAGGATAAATTCTCTTACTTGATTCGAATTCCTGCTCGCCAGTTTTTAACTTGGCAATATATCAATATTAGCAAGCAACCCAAAAAACGAGGCGCAAGGCGTCGGTGTAGTTTTGGATCAAGCACCGTCAATAGTAGTAATCGTGTATTGGAGATGATGAATACTGTCATGCGTTATCTCATTGCTAAAGATAGCCGCTTTTATGATAGTTATGACTGTCAGATACAGAAAATTGAAGCAGGTGTGATTGAATATGTCATTACCTATGAGTGTGACCCAAGTCTTGGATACACAACATCTACTGATCTGGTGTTTCGACCGCTGATCCATGTATTAAATGCGGCTGCCATTAGTTTTAACTCTGACATAGAGATACTGCGCCCTAGGGCTGAAAAATCCGACATCAAACAAAAGCTACTAGATATCTATCGCTATAGCATTCTTAAGGTGCTCAGTGAAGAACAAATTGTGGAGCTCTCGGGGTCGATTCGTTCCGTTCAATTTGAGCATGGCGACCAGATCATTAAAATTGGCGAGCAGGCACAAAGCATGTACTTTATATCCGAAGGACATCTTGAGGTTGGCATTCCCGGAAAGGATGGCAAAGACCTAATCGTGGCGTCCCTCTGGCCTGGAGATTGTGTGGGCGAGATGTCGTTGCTAACAGGTGAGCCTAGATCAGCTAATGTCTATGCCAAATCCAATGGCCTTTTGTTAGAGATCTCTAGAGATAACCTCGCCCCATTCTTTAAGCAATCACCCAAATTGATTGAGCAGATTTCTAAAGTGCTATCCGATAGGAGAGTTGAGAATGAAAAAGCTCTTCAAGATGAAGGTTCTCGCGAGATAGTCGAAACCCAAATGAAGGCTCTCATAAAAAGGATTGCGCTCTTTTTCTTTGGCGCTCAATAACTCCTCAGGTTAATCTCAGCCACCCTTTAATAAGGGTTTACTCTTATCTAAATACTTACATTTGCATCATAAAATCTAATTTTTAATGTTGTGAAAATCCCTTGATACAAGCTCTTAAAAATCAAGGTAAAGTAATAGCATGTGTAGGTCTTGGTTTAAATGATTTGCTTTACACAAACCAAAGATTTTTAAAAGTAGTAGATGTACACACAAAAAATATAAGACTCACCCCGGTTAGGAGACCAGATGTTTCATTTGTTAGATAAAGAAAGAACTATTGCAGGCCCAGGCTTTAATCGCTGGCTTGTACCACCGGCAGCCCTTGCCATCCATTTATGTATTGGTATGGCTTATGGCTTTTCAGTTTTCTGGCTACCGCTATCTAAAGCCCTTGGAGTTTCGCAAGGTTTAACAGAGCCTATTAAGTGTGCGGCTGACGTTGGCTTCTTTGCTCAACTCTTTACCACTAGCTGTGATTGGCAAATTTCCACTTTAGGGTGGATGTACACGATGTTCTTTGTATTGTTGGGTTCATCAGCTGCCCTTTGGGGTGGATGGTTAGAGCGCGCTGGTCCTCGTAAGGCTGGCGTTGTCGCTGCGTTCTGTTGGTGCGGCGGTATGCTCTTTTCAGCGCTCGGCGTTTATCTCCACCAATTCTGGATGATGATCTTGGGTTCTGGTGTGATTGGCGGTATTGGCTTGGGACTTGGTTATATCTCTCCTGTATCCACGCTCATTAAATGGTTCCCGGATCGCCGCGGTATGGCAACAGGAATGGCCATTATGGGTTTTGGTGGTGGCGCCATGATTGGTTCACCTTTAGCTGCAATGTTGATGAAAAACTATGCATCCGCGACTAGCGTTGGTGTAGTGCAAACCTTTATCGTGATGGCTCTAGGTTATTTCGTATACATGATGGCTGGTGCTTTTGGTTATCGCATTCCTGCAAGTGATTGGAAGCCTGCTGGCTGGACACCACCTGTAAATCAAAAATCTAATGCCATGATCACTACGCGTAGTGTGAATGTCAATAAAGTGTGGGGTATTCCACAATTTTGGTTGGTATGGATGGTTCTTTGTATGAACGTGTCTGCTGGTATCGGCGTGATTGGTATGGCATCGCCAATGCTTCAAGAGGTTTTTGGGGGCAGCCTAATTGGCGTAGCTCAAAAATTCACTGAACTTGATAAGACTCAGTTAACTGCGATTGCTGGAGTTGCTGCTGGTTTTACAGCCTTAATTAGTCTCTTTAATATTGGCGGACGTTTCTTCTGGGCCAGTTTGTCAGACAAATTGGGTCGTAAGCTTACTTACATCATCTTTTTCGTCTTAGGTGGTGCTTTGTACTTTAGCGTTCCTAGTAGCGCTGCTGCAGGTAACTTGGCACTATTTGTAGGAGCCTTCTGCATCATCTTAAGTATGTATGGCGGAGGTTTTGCTACGGTGCCGGCTTATTTGGCAGATCTGTTTGGTACTCAGATGGTGGGCGCTATTCATGGTCGTTTGCTTACTGCTTGGGCTACCGCAGGTATCTTGGGACCAGTTGTAGTGAACTATATGCGCGACTACCAACTTAGCTTAGGCTTGCCACGCGATCAGGTATACAACCAAACTATGTATATCTTGTGTGGAATGTTAGCCATCGGCTTGATCTGTAACTTGATGATTCGTCCAGTGGCCGATAAATGGTTTATGACTGACGCTGAACTGGTGGAAGAGAAAAAGCTTGCTCATGAAAAAGCATTGGATTCAGTAGTGAAGGGCTCAGGTGGAAACGAGCATACCTCTTCAGTAACTGTGATTTTGGCTTGGGCAGCGGTAGCAGTACCTCTCGTCTGGGGCATCTACAAAACATTCTTAAGCGCAATGAAGCTGTTTGCTTAAAGCTCAGTTTATAAGTTAATAGGCAATAAATAAAAAAACCGCTCTTGATTTAAGAGCGGTTTTTTTACGTCTGCCAGATTTGTAAAAGGATCTTATTCTTTCTTCAATCTCATGTTTTTGGCATCAACATCAAAGGCAGCTTTAAAGCCTGGGGGATATTTGCTCCATGGATAGCCATGAAGCGCATGCTCGTAGCCATAGTTAAATAGGGCCTTCATGTACTCAGTGTCAAACTCTTCCTTGTGGGGTTCATTAAAGTCCGAGCCTATATAAGCCAAGTTAAAACCTACGCCATCGTTTTGGGTAATGTTGTAGATGCGATAAAGATCACCAATACCTTGCGTTTGGATTAGTTGGGTAATGGCTCGTCCCGCAACGCTAAGAGTACGTCTTTCAGTCTCACACCACCGTGGATCAAGGCGAGAGTTACGAATAATGTAGGCTTGTTTATTCGTTCTGCGAGGTAGGTTAAGTTCTTTGGCGCGGGTTACAGCGGATGCTGGATAGAGGAAGACCTGAGTACTGGCTCCGCCATCCACATGCATTTCTTGAAAGGATTCAGAGCCGACCAAGAAGTCAAACATTACTGGCGAAAACGCGCCAGGAATCGAGGCTGATGCCAACATAATGTGGCGGAACAGCTCAAGAGATTCTGGGGTTCCTACGCTGGCGATACGACCCATATTCCAAATGATCGGAATTCCGGCATCAATATTGGTAGTGCCAATTAATAACCATCTTGCGTTGGTGTTGTACTCGTAGGCGATGCGTTGCAGAAGTGGGGCGTCTATATAGCGGGAAATAAGGTTATATAAAGGCGTGGAATCAGCCAGCCCATCACTAAAGATGCCAGAGAGGATCCCACGTTCAATATAGACATCTTTTGGGTTGATGTTGGTGTAGACCTCTTTAAGCACAGGATCATAATCTTTTCCAAGGTATGCAAACGGGGCAATTAAGGCTCCAGTGCTAATGCCGGTAACCAAGTTAAAGGTGGGGCGGGTACCTTGTTGTGTCCAGCCCACTAGAAGTCCGGCTCCAAAGGCGCCATCGTCTCCACCACCTGATAGTGCTAAGTAGTTGGCATCTCCATCAAAGGCTTTTTTATTGCGCGACGCCTCTAAGAGAGCGACATCCTCGAGCATTTGATCAACACCAGCTTGAGTTGATGGCAAGTATCGAACGCTCGGAAGTCCCGCAATTTTTGCAACTCCAATTGATTGGGCTGGAACTGCTGCTTTGCGTTCAAGGCCAGAGCATGCGGATAGGACAACAACTAGGAAGGTGCTGGCGATAATTTTTAAGAATGGCTTTAGGAGTGGCATAGGGGTTCTGGGAAATAAATAGAAAAGCGTGGCACTCATCGTGTTAAATACTTTAATCAATTGTATAGCCTTGAAATCTCGACAATAAAAGGGCGACTCGCTAGGTTGGAACAGGGCGTTGGGTTTATGGCTTTAAAACATATTGTTAACCGGCATGGTGGTCAAATCTATTGCCACATGGCCCAAACAGCCCAAAAAGCCCAAACAGCCCAAACAGCCCAAACAGCCCAAATAGGTGGAGCGGCATTTATCATTCATTTACCCATTTCCGCCATCTCAATTAAATGGTTTAATAGCTAAAGATTCTATGGATATTAGCCCTTAAGCCAATTGCCTTTGGGTTTATGAAACCTATCATAGGCAATGCATATTTAATCATTTAAAAGTCCTTCAAATGAAAACTCCAATTTCCCGTATAGCGCTCTCTGCAACGATTCTTGTTTGTCATTGTGCGTATTCAGCGGGCGGAGGTGGCGTAATTGCCGATCCAGGGGCAATGCAAGGCAAACATTTCGATGTCAAAGGCCAGCAGCCATCTACCTACACCGTCGAATTGCAGAATGGCCTGCGTAAAACTTTGCCCTTTGACGATAAGAGGGACTTTGAGGAAGCGCAAAAAGGTTTTATTGCGGCGCCTCCCTATAAGCAGATCATGGCCGATGCTGGAAACGTTGCTTGGGATATGGGTAGTTACGATTTTCTGCTGCAGGGAAAAGACTTTAATAGTGTTCACCCTTCTTTGCAGCGTCAAGCCATTTTAAATATGGCCTATGGATTATATGAAGTTGTACCGGGCAAGATTTACCAGGTACGCGGTTTTGATTTGGCTAACATCAGCTTCATTAAAAGTGATAACGGATGGATTGTGTTTGATCCCCTTACCGCCAAAGAGACGGCTCGGGCCGCTTTAGAGTTGGTAAATGAAAAGCTCGGAAAACGCCCGGTAGTAGCGGTCGTGTATTCCCACTCCCATGCCGATCACTTTGGTGGCGTCCGTGGGGTAGTTGATGAGGAGGATGTGAAGAGCGGTAAAGTCAAAATCATCGCCCCCGTTGGCTTCATGGAACATGCCGTTGCAGAGAATGTCTATGCGGGTAACGCCATGACTCGTCGAATGTATTTTCAATATGGCGTTCTTTTGCCCCGTAGCCCTTTTGGTCACGTAGATCAATCGATTGGTAAAAATACTGCCGCTGGTAATTTGGGCTTAATTGAGCCCAATGTTTACATCACCAAAGACTATGAAACCTTGAACGTCGATGGTGTGGAAATGGAATTCCAAAATACTCCAGGTACCGAAGCCCCAGCCGAAATGAATACCTATTTCCCACAGTTCCAAGCTTTTTGGGCTGCTGAAAATATTACGGGGACTATTCATAATATTTACACTTTGCGTGGCGCTTTAGTTCGAGACGCTTTAGCTTGGTCTAAAAATATTAACAATGCCTTATACCGTTATGGCAATAATGCTCAGGTAATGTTTGCTTCCCATACCTGGCCACGTTGGGGTAACGAGCGTATTCAAGAAGTGATGCGTACCCAACGCGATAGCTATGCCAACTTAAATAATGAGGTTCTCCATTTGGCAAATAATGGAGTCACGATTAATGAAGTTCAAAACGTCTATAAACAACCCGATAGCCTTAAATCCCAATGGGCCGCTCATAGTTATCACGGCTCTGAAGAGCACAATAGCCGTGCAGTCATCAATCGCTATTTAGGTTTTTGGGATGCGAACCCGGCAACACTCATGCCGTTATCTCCAAAAGATTCTGCCCCACTGTATGTGGAAATGATGGGCGGTTCTGCAAAAATTATTGCAAAAGGGAAGCAACTTTATGCTCAAGGTAAATACCGTGAAGCCATGGAGATTGTCAATAAATTAGTTTATGCGGAGCCTGACAATACTGCCGCAAAAGATTTGCTTGCCAATATATTTGAACAAATCGGCTATCAAAAAGAAAGCCCAAGTGTCCGTAATAGCTTTTTAGGCGCTGCTTATGAGTTACGTCATGGGATGCCGAGTGGCGCATCTCCAAAGAGTAATGGCCCAGATCTCATTAAGGCAATGAATACTGAGCTGTGGCTTAACTCTTTAGGAATTAGTGTTGATAGCAAAAAAGCGACTGGCATGAAATTTACGATCAATCTCTCAACGCCAGATAATGGCGAGAAATACGTCATAGAGATGAGTAATTCCACGCTGACCAACATTAAAGGTCAGCAAGCTAAAAATCCTGACTTGACCATCACCATCAATCGCTCCGACTTAGAGCAAATCATGGGCGGCAAGACGACGTTTGATGCTTTAGTCGCGCAAGGTAAGGCCAAGTTTGACGGAGACAGAAAACCCTTTGATCAACTGAAAAGTACTTTAACAATTTTCACGCCTGATTTTGAGTTAATGCCAGGAACAAAACCTAAGAATCCCACGCTTGTAAAGGCTCATCAGGATCCATTTGAGGTTCAAGAACTGCCTGTTACTGGTAGCGAGTAAAGGGCCTTATCTAATCTATCCCAAGAAAATCTCTTGGAGATTATTGAGGTAGCGTAGTCCTTGAGGGCTTGGTTTGAGCTTGCTTGGATCGGAGTCTAGCAAACCTTTTTTGTTGGCCTCATCCAAACTTTTGGCAATGACATGAAGTGGCAGACCGGTCCGTTCGCTAAAGGTATGCGTACCTACACCATCAGAAAGTCTTAACGCATTGAGCATAAATTCAAAAGGTAAATCTTTGGGAGCAATCTCTCGTGACTCTATCAGTGCATTGCCCGCAGTCTCTATTGCCTGCATGTAGGTCTCGGGGTGCCGCTCACGTACTTGACGCGTTACCTTATCTGGAAAAGAAACTTTTCCATGCGCTCCCGCTCCAATGCCGATGTAATCCCCGAAGCGCCAGTAATTGAGATTGTGCTTACATTCTTGATCTTTTTTGGCGTAAGCAGAGACTTCATAGCGTTCGTATCCCGCTTTAGTCAGTAAATCTAAGTTCTGATCAAAGATGGCATCAATGTCATCTTCGTTAGGAAGATTGGGGGGAAAGCTAGCGAAATAGGTATTTGGTTCAAGCGTGAGGTTATAGAGGGATAAGTGGGGCGTCTGAAAGGAGAGCGCAGTCTCTATGTCGGCCTTTGCGTCCGCTAAGGTTTGCTTTGGAAGTCCATACATCAAATCTAAATTCACAGACGCAAAGTGGTGCATGGCGATTGCTACTGCACGTTTTGCTTCAGCTCCATTGTGGATTCTGCCTAATGCTTTAAGCTGCTCATCTTGAAAGCTTTGTATGCCTAATGAAACGCGATTAATGCCCGCTTTTGCAAAGCCTGCAAATTTGGTCGCCTCTACTGAGCCAGGGTTTGCTTCCATGGTAATTTCAGCATCTGGCTCTAAATTGACTCGAGCGCGCACGGCTGACAAAAGCGTATTCATTGCCTCGGGTGATAGCAGGCTAGGTGTACCGCCCCCAATAAAAATACTGTGAACTTGACGTCCCCAGATACGAGGTAACTCGGTTTCTAAATCGGCAATAAGGGCTTTGATATAGCGCTCCTCATCAAAGCCGTTTTGACTTTTGCTATTTGGATCTTTAATTTGATGAGAGTTGAAATCACAGTAGGGGCATTTTTTCTCACACCAGGGAAAATGAATATACAAAGCCAATGGTGGCAATGCTTTCATCTGAGGGGTAGTCGAAAGGGTATTAAGCACGGTTCTTGAGTTGTAATATCAGTTCACGTAGGGCTTGGCCCCGATGGCTCACCAAATTCTTCTGTGCTGGCTCTAACTCCGCAGCAGTTTTATCAAGCTCTGGCAAATAGAAGTGGGGGTCATAACCAAATCCATTCAGACCCCTCGCTTGGTCGATGATGGTTCCGTGCCAGCGAGTTTGCACAATCAATGGCTCGGGATCATTGGCGCTTTGTACCAATACCAGTGCGCAGACATAGTGGGCACCTCGATCCAATTGTGATCTCAAGGCATTAATAAGCTTTTGATTATTGGCAGCATCATCCCCATCTATACCAGCGTATCTCGCAGAAAACACACCGGGCTCTCCCTCAAGAGCGTCAGCACAAATACCCGAGTCGTCGGCCAGCGCAGGCAAACCACTTGCCGCACTAGCGTGACGCGCTTTGGCTAGGGCATTTTCAACAAAGGTGTAATGGGGTTCTTCGGCCGAGGGAATGCCAAGATCGCCTTGAGGGATGACTTCAAAATGCAGTGGGGCCAAGAGAGACTGAAACTCACGCAGTTTGCCTGGGTTATTCGAGGCAAGAACAAGTTTTTGCACTGACACGGATGTACTTTCTGTATTTTCTTGGATTATTTCAAAGCATCAATTTGCATTTGGGTCAGCTCTTCAATGCCTTGCTGAGCAAGATCAAGTAATGCATTTAATTCTGCGCGTGAGAAAGCGGGGCCTTCAGCAGTGCCTTGCAATTCAATCATGCCGCCTTTACCGGTCATCACAACATTCATATCGGTATCGCAAGAGGAGTCCTCTGGGTAATCTAAATCTAAGACAGGAACACCTTGATAAATACCCACAGAGATTGCGGCAACGCTATCGATGATCGGATCCTTGGTGAGCGAGCCATCTTTAAGTAATTGATTAACCGCATCGCGTGCTGCTACATAAGCGCCAGTAATGGCTGCGGTACGGGTACCGCCATCGGCTTGTAAAACATCGCAATCTAAATGAATCGTGCGCTCACCCAAGGTCTTGAGATTAAATACGCTGCGTAAGGCGCGTCCAATGAGTCTTTGGATTTCTTGTGTACGACCACTTTGCTTACCACGGGCTGCTTCGCGATCGCTGCGGGTGTGGGTAGAGCGGGGGAGCATACCGTATTCAGCGGTAACCCAACCTTCGCCAGAACCTTTTTTATGCGGCGGTACCTTTTCTAGGATGCTGGCAGTACACAGCACTTTGGTATCCCCAAAAGCAATTAATACAGAACCTTCAGCATGCTTGGTAAAGGCGCGGGTAATGGTCACAGGACGTAATTGCTTTGGATTGCGGCCGCTAGGGCGATTTACATTAGAGGTACTCATGGGTTTGTTCCTAAGGGTTGGGCTTTAATCTATAAAGAATCTACAATGTCCATATGATATCGAGCATGACTGGTTATGGCAGCGCTTCTCGCCAAGTGTCCCTAGGGGCTGGTGTAGTTGCTGATCTGCAAGTGGAATGTCGGGCTGTAA